>ERZ890510.959-NODE-959-length-20491-cov-5.734243_pt1 | contig 20491 bp, 15 predicted proteins | sample MGYA00521265_ERZ890510 | MGnify/ENA primary metagenome ERZ890510 (study PRJEB32303, sample SAMEA104408624) | aquatic metagenome | biome: Brackish water; feature: Chemocline; material: water | place: Baltic Sea | collected 2014-10-26T21:54:00 | depth 110 m ...
CAATTGTTCCAACATTCACGTGCGGTTTATTCCGCTCAAACTTTCCCTTTGCCATAATTAACCCCTATTAAACTGGTACTAACTCTAAAAAAATGCGCACAAAAAATATAAATATGGTGCCCATGGCGCGGATTGAACGCGCGACCTCTCCCTTACCAAGGGAGTGCTCTACCACTGAGCTACATGGGCACGCGACTAAAGCAATTTTGGAGCGGGTGAAGGGAATCGAACCCTCGTCATAAGCTTGGAAGGCTTCAGCTCTACCATTGAGCTACACCCGCAGGCGCAACGGCAACTCGTCGACAACAAAGCATTTACGCCGCCGAGAAACCTATAATTCTTAGTGCTAATACAAACGCCCCAAAAAAATTCACTACAAAAACAAAAACATAACAATTACTGGTGGAGGGAGAAGGATTCGAACCTTCGAAGGCTGAGCCAACAGATTTACAGTCTGCCCCCTTTGACCGCTCGGGAACCCCTCCGAACGAAGCCGAGCATTATCAGGTTTTCAGATTTTGTTGTCAATCATTGGGCTAGCTAGAAAAAATTTGGCTAAGCCCTCGGACTATTATCTTCACTTTAATGACACTCGTCTCTAGATTGGCGAGTTATTAAATATCAAAGGTCTTGAATCGTTTGATACACTGCTCCTTGACACAAATCGCTGCTGAAAAGAAGCCTCTAAAGGGCTGATTTTCCTCTAATTTAGGAGCAATAGACTTGGAAGAAGAATCGCGAGAGACCGCCGCCACGAGTTCATGGGCCACTCAAAACCCCATCCTATCGAGCGCTCTTTTGGTGACTGTTGGGGCCGTAGCAATGTGGATGATCTCAAATATACGTTCTCCCGAGTCATTTAATGGGGTGTTTACGTTCCTCGTTGTAATTCCCATTCTCGGACTACTGCCCGCGGTGTCGCTTGTCGCAGCACTGCTTTCAGTAGCCCTATTGAAAGAGCCCCTACCAAACACAAACTTATGGTTAGTGCGCGGTCTCAGCATCGTCGCCCTATCGTTGAACGTATTAGCCATCATCTTTTTTCTCAAAACCATACCCATTTTCTTCCAATGAAGAAACACAAATGCTCGCCAAATGAACAAGCACCTCAAGTACCGTTTAAAATTAGATAAGTTAACTCTTATGTCTTAATTGGTGAGCGAATGCAAATTGACTTAAATTTTGGACATGGCAATATTCCACTTACGCTTGAAAAGGCATGGAAGGCTGAAATAATCCGCAAACCATTGATGCCATTCGAGAGCGATCCGAAATTGGCGATTCAGGAAGCCCTCAATCACCCGATTAATTCATTACCACTCTCAGAGAAAGCCAGGTCAAAGGGTAATGCCTGCATTCTAATCTGCGATATCACAAGACCAGTCCCCAACCACTTGCTGCTCCCAGAAATCGTCTCCGTATTACTTAAAGCCGGCATTTCAAAAGAAAAAATCGAAATACTGATTGCAACTGGACTACATAGACCCAATGAAGGTGAGGAACTCGAACAACTTATTAGAGATCCATGGATCCTTCAAAACATCAAGATCTCCAATCATTTCGCAAAAAATGAGGAAGACCACACCCTGGTCGGTACGACGACTAAAGGCACAAAAGTCAAACTAGATAAACGTTTCGTGAATGCTGACCTCAAAATTGTGACGGGTTTAGTCGAGCCGCACTTCATGGCAGGTTATTCTGGCGGGCGCAAAGTTATCGCGCCTGGGATTGCCCACAAAGATACGATCACTACATTCCATAACCACAAATTCATGTCAGACCCTCACGCTGACAGCTGCATCCTCAATGGGAACCCTCTACACCAAGAGCAGCTTGAAATTGTATCCATGCTCGGAGAGATACTCTGCGTGAATACCGTACTGGACGAGCATAGAAACCTATCTTTAGTTAACTACGGGGAAATCATTGCCAGCCACCTCGAAGCTGTCGCTTTCGCAAAAGATTACCTCTCTGTACCCGTTCATCGCAAATTCAACACAGTAGTGACAAGTGCTGCGGGCTATCCTTTAGATGCAACCTACTATCAAACAATTAAAGGAATGGTTGTCCCGTATCAAATCCTAGAACCCGGTGGGGACCTCATCATCGCTTCAGAATGTGCTGAAGGGATGGGGTCAGCGGAGTTTAGGAAAGCGCAACAAACGCTTGTCAGTAAGGGGGCGCCTGCTTTTTGTGCCGAAATAGCTCAGAAAGCATATGCGGCGGTGGATGAATGGCAAACACAAATGCAGACGAAAATCATGAATATTGGCCATGTTCATTTATACTCGAAGGGTCTTAGTGCCTCAGACCAAAAACTAACAGGCGTTAACATCATAGACAACCTGGATGAATTTGTTCGCTCTCGCGTGCTTAACAACTTAGAGTTATACGGGGAACCAAGTCTAGCGGTAATACCGGAAGGGCCCTATGTGGTCCCGACCCTTATTTAAGCCACACGAGCTTGCGTTTCAAATGTCCCACCACCCGGAGGCGCGTCAATGATTCAAGACACAATAAACGTTGAGATTGCAGGGGGTTTAGATTTTTCGCTGAGCAAAATGGTTCGCGTGCAACAGAAATTCAACGCACCAACAATAGATGATATTGAATCAGCCGTTCAAAAAGAATTTACAAGAGCGTCCATAAAAAACAAAGTCTCATCAGGCCAAAAAATAGCCGTTGGCTGCGGGAGTCGGGGCATTGCTAACATTGCCGCCATTACAAAAGCTGTCATCGACGAGTTGATTAAACTAGGCGCGGAGCCATTCATATTTCCCTGCATGGGCAGTCACGGAGCCGCCACCGCTGCAGGACAAAAGCAAGTTCTCGCTGGATATGGCATCTCAGAGGAAACAATGTCTGTGCCAATACGTGCCAGCATGGATACTGAGATCGTCGGATATTTAGACGATGGCACACCCGTGCATATGGATGCCCATGCCGCTCAGGCCGACGGTATTGTTGTGATCAACAGAATTAAGCCACACACTTCATTTCGAGGTGCAACTGAAAGTGGGCTCACGAAAATGCTCGCAATTGGCATTGGCAAAATAAATGGGGCCGCAACCTACCATCAACACGGCATGGATATGTTCCCGACGCTCCTACCAAAAGTCCGCGATGTAAACCTCAATAAACGTAACGTCTTGTTTGGGGTGGGCATTGTTGAAAATGCCTTTGATCAAACTGCAGTCATAGAGATCATTCCCGCGGAGCAAATCCACGAAAAAGAACCTACGCTTCAACTGCTTGCGAAAGAAAATATGCCTAAGCTCAATTTCTCAAAAATCGATGTATTGATTATTGAAGAAATGGGGAAAAATATCAGCGGCGCTGGATTCGATCCAAACATCACTGGTCGCAATCGACGCGCGGTAGCGTGGAACAATGGCTTACATGTCAAAAAAATTGTAGTTCTTAGCATCACCCCAGAGAGTCACGGGAATGCTACTGGAATTGGCGGTGCTGACGTGACGACGATGCGGCTTTATCGCGACATGGATCTTGGCGCAACCTACGCCAACGTAATCACCTCTATGAATTTGGATGGCGCTGCAATTCCGATCATCATGAATTCCGATAGAGACGCAATTGCTTTAGCAATCAAAACAGTGGTCAGAACCAAACCTGAAGATTGCCGAATCGTCAGAATCAAGAATACATTATCACTTGGTGAGATTCACGTCTCAGCAAACATGATGGACGAAGTTAATAAGAGCCCTGATCTATTTAAGATTGTTTCGGGTGCACAAGACTGGCAATTTGATTGCAACAATAATTTGCACACTGTTGACTGATTAGTGCGTTGCAATAGAAATGCAGAAAAAATTACATTAGCGTCACCTTGCTTACGTAACTGACGCGGATAAGCATTATTTTTTAACTAAAATTTTTGCACCATTGAGGGTCATCGACTATCCACAGAAACTGTGGATAACGTGACTTGGTTTTGGAACTCAAGAATCAAAAGTTGTTACCTCTCAATGCTTTTGTTTGTGCTGCCTAAAAATTAATCAGTGATAAAAAATAACATATAACAAAAATGAATTTAATTTTGCCATTTAATATCATATGAGAATAACAGACATCCGGACCATTCCCTTAGAAGTTGAGCTGCACGAGACGGTATACGACGCCAACTACACGATGAAAAATAAGCCTGCGTTACTCGTCCAAGTTTTTACGGATGATGGGCTGATTGGCATTGGTGAAGCTGCCCACTTTGGAGGGCCGATGAGCTCCACAGCACACGTCATTGAGCAGGAATTGAAGCCCTACTTAGTCGGGAAAGACCCGATCAATACAGAGCTTCTTTGGGATCTGATGCACAAACGTGCGTACAAGCATGGTCGGGGAGGAATAGTCATCGCAGCCATGAGCGGAATCGACATTGCGCTTTGGGACCTTAAAGGAAAAATTACTGGGTTGCCGTGCTGGCGTTTGATGGGCGGATATCGAAAGCGAGTACCTGCTTACGCCACAGGTGGCTTTTACTCAGAGAGCAAAAACCTTGAAGCCTTAGCTGATGAAATGCAAGCCTACGTTGACGCAGGCTTTAGAGCAGTCAAGATGAAAGTCGGTAGAAACAGCGGTGTTGAGTTATCACCCTTGCGCGCTTCAGAGGAATGCGGCATTGCAGAAGTCACACTTGATGAAGACATTCAGCGAGTTGCTCTCGTACGACAAACTATTGGCCCTGACATAAAACTGTGTGTGGACGCGAACGGCGCCTGGGATGTGGCCACAGCCGTAAAAATGGGACAGAGAATGGAGCCTTTTGATGTCTACTGGTATGAAGAACCAGTTTGGCCAGACGATCTGCTTGGCAGCAAAGAAGTCGCTCAAAAAGTATCCATACCCGTTGCTGGGTACGAAACATGTAGCTACGGCCTCGTAGATTTTCAAAGGTATATCAGCCATCGGGCGGTACATTTTGTACAGCCCGATGTTGCCTGGTCAGGCGGATTAACCGAATGCTTGAAAATCGCTCACATCGCCCAAGCTGCAAACTTACCCGTCGCCCCTCATATCCACGGCTCTGCCGTAGCCGTCGCCGCAGGTCTTCATCTTCTAGGTGCAATTCGAAATGGAAGTATGGCTGAGACCGTATTTCCGGCACATCCTTTAATGACAGAACTCGTTAAAGAACCGTTAACCATAGAAAAAGACACTGGCGACATTATTTTGTCAGAAAAACCTGGCCTAGGCATCGAACTCAATTTAGACGTGGTGGAACGATATCGTACAACTGGATATTAAGGACTAAGGCTTAGCCCGCCACGCCCTGGTCTTTTTTTGTGCAAAACTTAAATCCTCAGAAGAGAGCTGAGAACTGATATAAGTTCTCAATTTATCAAGCTCTGTTCTTTCTTTTCCGGTGGAGGCCGTCGCCGCCAAATTACTCCACACATATGCACCAATCAGATCCTTATCTGTGCCAAGGCCTTCGTAATACATCCAAGCGAGTTGACTCTGCGCTTTAACGTCACCCTGATTAGCCGCTAGCAAAAACCACCTCAGCGCCGCTTTAAAGTCTTTCGTGTTCGAAAAACAATACCCAAGCAGATATTGCGCGTAGGCATCGCCCGATTTCGCCGGCTCTTGATACCAGTGTGCAGCTTGCGCGTAGTCAACTGGCACGCCATCAGCGCCAAAAAAGTACAACTTTCCAAGAGTATCGTAAGCAGCAGCATATCCCTCGTTGGCCGCAGCTTCTAACCATCCCACAGCTCCTGGCGCATTACTCGCTGTACCGAGTCCATTTAGCAGCAGGTATCCGACCATAAATTTTGACTCGGCATCATCCCCTTTTGCCGCTTTAGAAAACCACTTAAGCGCCTTTTCGGAATTTTTTGCAATTCCGTTGCCCTCATAGTAGGCCCAAGCAAGTGCTTTATACACAGATGCTTCACCCCCATCAGCAGCCTGCTCAAAATATTGCATCGCCAATTGAGCATTCTTCGCTCGGCCCTCTCCGCGAGCATACATGTAGCCGATTGCTGCACTTGCGCCACTATGGCCTTGTTCCGCTGCCGCTTCAAAAAAATCAGCCGATTTGTTTAGATCCTTTTTAACTCCAGTACCATTTTGATACATTCCTCCCACCAAGTATTGCGCATCAACGTGGTTTTGAAGAGCAGCCTTTTCATACCAAATGAGCGCCTGGGACAAATTTGGCTCCCCCAAGAGACCAGCATAATAGATGTACCCAACCATCTCTTGCGCACCAATATGTCCGGATTCAGCAGCTACAAGATAAGCATTCAAAGCTTTTTGCACGTTCCGCTTAACCTCTTTACCCTCAAAATGACGCCCGCCAGCAATCAATGCTGCGTTTACGCTACCTTGTTCAGCGGCCTTGCCATACCACATAACACCCAATTCCGAATCACGAGGGATGAAATCCCCGGTTAAATATAAATTACCAAGATGCTCCTGAGCTTGAATGAAATTTTGTTCCGCACTTGTCCTGTACCACTTTACCGCCAAAGCGAAATCCTGGGGAACGCCTCGCCCTCTGAAATAACACTCACCAAGATAAAATTGACCCTGGGGATCACCATCTAAGGCAGATTTCTCAAAAATACTAAAGGCGGCGAGGTAATTTTCTGCTTCGTACGCACGCTGACCATCCGTAACTGCAGCCTGAGTTGAAAAAGCAAACAGGAAGATGAAGGGTAATAAGCCACGAAAAAGAAACATGACAGCTCCAAACACTTTTGGCTTTGATTAACGCATTTCACACATCGACCAAGCCAAATAGTTAAGTCAAAAAAGTAGAAGTAACATAGCCTCTAGGAAAGCGAAAGGCAAGTGCCGAGTCTAGTCAGATAGACGTTCCCAAGCAAACGAAGAGCGACGCACAAAGATTTCGACCAGGTATGCGACCAACGCTAGAATCATCAGAATAGGCCACAATGCAAAGCGCTTTTGCACCGTGTCTTCACCAGGCGCGAAGACTTGATCAGCACGCGCATCAAGCCCTCCTCCGGTGGATAAAGCAACCGCCGATAACAATTCAAGATTAGGCCCTGAGAAGCGATATTCAGCAGGGAAGCTTGGGAAGACAGATCGCGATCCGGCCATATCTACAACATCATCAGAGATATCACCCTTGGCCAACAGAGTTGCGGAAACTGGCTGCTGCTCCTTAAAGGGCACAACTAATTGATATTGGCCTGGTGCGATTTGCGACATATTAGCTACCCGAAGCTCCTGTCCAACGCTGAGGTTCAACTCAGGCACCAAACCATTCCTATAATTACCGTCCTCAGTAAGTAGCGTTAAGTTAAAAATAGCTACGTCGCCTTGTCGTTCGCCATCGAAAAAAACTGTCGTCGAACCTAATTGCTTGAGAACACCACGTGTGAGTTGCGACCAAAATTTACCGTAACCCTCCCACTGAACCCAATCAGCAGACCAGCGGTTTTTTACGTCCGACGTAAAAAATATTGTCTTTCCCAAGCCATACTGCCAGCGCGTCAATAAAGGAGCACCCTGTTGGGTCACTAATATTGTCTCTGCAGTATCCTTAGGCTTAACGGCAATATGGCCCTTTAGTGGTGGGGCAGTTTGCAGGTCAACCCCGGATAAAGACCCAATCGCTTGTTTCATCACAGTCAGGATTGGTTCTTCTACAAGACTGGTTCCCACAACCTTCTTGGTTTCCTCAGTAAAAATCTGGGGAATCGATTCTGCAGAGAGCGCCAAATAATTACGTCCTCCGCCCCAGCTTGATAATTGCCGCATCAAACCCGGATTCCCCCCCTCCCCAATCGTAACGGTAGAAATCACAATATTACTATCCCTCATTCTTTTAACTAAGCGTTCATATTCAGCTGGGGCAGTGTCACCATCTGACAGAAGAATGACATGTTTGGTAGGGACATCAAGATCTTTAAGTAGCCGATAAACGATACCTAATGCTGGGTATATATTAGTTTGTCCGCTCGCCTGAATACGACTGATGAGCGCCTCGGCTTTACGTTTAGACTTGACCTGTTCGACGGGAACAGGGACATATGGCTGCGAATCAAAAGCAACGACACCAAAGTAATGCTGCTCTTCGAGCAAGTCCAGGGAAGCCCGAGCAGCCTCTTTTGCATATTCAATCTTACGACCTTTCATGCTGTATGAACGGTCAATAGCAATCACAAGAGCGATATCCTTGCGCTTTTCCTGGGCCTGAAAACTAGCGGGCAATATATCTTCAATAATAGAATTCGAATATCCATCATCTCCGAACGTGTTTTCCCCTCCAGCAAAGATGAGCCCCCCTCCGAAGTCTTTGACGTACCGTTTAATATCTTTCATAGAATTCGACGAAATCGCATCAGCTAAAACATCGGAGAGTATCAGCGCATCATAGGACTTTAATTCATCGTATTTAGGAATGAGGTCCTGAACAATCACCTCAAAACCCGAATCAGATAGGGCCTCACTCAAATACGACGAAGCTCCTGATATGCCCTCCAGGTAGAGCACTCTCGCCTTTTTCTCAACCCAAGCACTCATTCGAGAACGATTGTTCTCAAGGTATGGGTCATTATCAACATTCATCGATACATCCAAAGGGATTAATCCGAACTCGGGGAATTTAATATTCATTTGAACATCATTGAAACCTCGATCAACCGGATACTCTTGATTCGCGATTGAACGGCCATCAGTTGAAATGGAGATTTCAATGGTGGTTTTCTCTGGGCTATACACACTGATCAATACGGTAGTGGGTTCCAATTCCCTGAGTCGATCAGGAAATTTAACGTTGCTAATCCAGGCATCTTCCACTTGGGCAGACTCAGCCACCATGGGGAAAATGCGTACATCAGACCTTTGAGCAGACTGAACCAAATCCAGTAAGGAGCCGGTTGTTTGATTGCCATCGGAAAACAAAACAACTCTCTTAATGTAGTCAGAACCCAGCAACGCAAGCGACTCGTCGATGGCATCCTGCAGATTAGTGCCCGATTGCTCTACATAGCCAGAATCATTTAACGGCGCATCTGAACCGAGATCTGCAATGGTTATGGCTCTTGCTTCCTGAGTCGAAGAAACAACAGCGCGGTTTTTGCCAAAGATTACAAGCTTCGATCGAGCTGGATCATGCCGCTCTTCAACTGCATCAATCCAGTTAAGCGCTTTATCTATGAAGTCGGCAGCAACACTTCGTGACACATCAACCGCATAGATTACGGAGACATCCTGACTAGCATATCGAATGATAGGCTGTGCCAAACCCACAATTACCGCTAAAATCGCCAACCCCCGAAGAATACTTACCAGCCGGAGATGCCGACGTCCAAGCGTTGTTTTTGTCTTTAAAGACAACCACCAGAGCAATGGCAATAATAAAAGCAACCAGAGGGCGTGTGGATTTTCAATACTCAACATAGGAACCACATTTTCACTGGGTAATACGCCGGTGGTATAAATACCAATCCAGCATCAATAAAATAAGAGTCAAAGCACCGGCCAGGAATGCAAGCGAATACCCGGTCAAACCTGGGTTAACAATATTTTGAGAGGACTCGAGACTCGGTAACTTTGATAGGTTAATGTCGCTAAATCGCCGATCCAGCTGGCTCACCGAAACTCTTAAGGGGCCATTTGGTGTGAATGCCGTGTACAAGCCTGTCTCTTGAGTATGGAAGTACGCCTTCCCATCGGCAAACCATAGGGGCATATCGACCCCATCGATACGATAAATCTTTGTCACATCACCAGGAAGCGTCACAACTCCTGGATTAACGCTCAAAATCGGAGGTTCATCAACTAACCAAGTAATTGAATTCGAGAGAAGAATCGGAAAGTCCGCAAGAAAAGTAAGGTTAGACTTATCAAGGTCGAATCCAAGCATAATATTCTTAACTGCACCTGGAACGGCAACTGCCAAAACCCCCCCACCCTCAGCTTCGAGCAAGGTGCGCACATCGTCACTGACTCCGAATGCAAAACCAGTCTCGACTAAAAGATCCGCCATGGATATATTTCTAAGGATAGGGTGTGCCGTATTTTTATTGACTGCAAGTTGCGAACTACGAATTGGCGTGACTGAAACATCTAACCAGGTAGAAGAATCAACCCCGAAGAAAATAGACGGCACAGTCGGTTTACGTTCAGCTGGGATGCCGTCAAACACCAGCGCATCGAAGCTCATCTCCCCGGGCTTAATGGCAGCATACTCAGTCGGTGTTAGTCGACTTACGACTACACGTGGCATTAAGTTGAGTAATGTGAATAACTTTGAATCCTGCGTGTTCGCAACCAAGCCCACCCGAACCTGTTTCTTTTCCGTAATGTATCCAAAAGCCGTGTCATCAGCCTTAAACCGGTCCGTGCTAGAAAATACGGCGGCCTTGACGGGACCACTTTCAAACTTCGTGGCATCAAATATATAAGTTGCTTTCTCATAAGGCCTTAAGTCAACACGTCTCGCCAGAGTTCGTGACTCGGTTTGCGCCAACTCTATCTCAACGACTTGCGAATCGCTCCCAGCATTCACAACCTCGACAAATGCCTGCCGCCGTTTTGCGTCGCCAGGAACTGTGGCAAAAGATAGTCGAGTGATCCCAACATTGGGAACAGACTGAAACACTGAGACAAGAGTGAAATCCTCAGGCACGCCACCGATTAAGACCCCATCCGTATAGATGAATTTTTTTGAAGCATCGACTGTAGCCACCTGGGATGGAACAAGCGGCTCAAGACTGTTGCCGATTGTAAGTTGTTCAAGCATTTCCAAAGTATCTGAAATCGAGCTAAAGGAAGGTGTCGTAATTTGCCTTTGCGTATCAACTAACATGACTTGAACATCTTTTGACAAAGACGCCAAAAGTTTCATCACGGAATCTTTAGCAACGTTGTATCGACTGAGTCCAGTTTGCGTTAAAGCTTCCATCGATGGGGAGTTATCAAGAATGATTAACGTTCTATCATCAGCCTGACCATTAACCGACGGGCGTAACGCAGCTGACAACAATAAAATTGCAATCAACAACGCTAACAAAAGCGACAACCACCACCGCCACCGTTCACTAATCAGACGAGAAGAACCAATGACTCGCTTCCAAATTATATTGGATGATATCAATCGATTGAGCACTGGCGGTCGCAAACGATACAGCAGAATCACCGTGCCGATCAGACCAGCCAACAAAAACGAGAATAAAGGACTTGATGCGAAGAAAGTTATCATCGAAACATGCCTTCCTTCTTCAACGCTGTCAGCACCAACGCTTCAAAATCAACATCTGTTCGTAATGGAACATAGCTCCATCCCGCACGCTTAAAAAACTGTTCTGTATTCGCACGATACTTATTAAATTCCGTTCGATAGGTTGCCAGCATCGTTTCGGTCACTTGCGCACTTAGCGCTTCACGCGATTCAGAATCGATCAAAACAACCTGCCCATCTAAACTTGGGTTTTCTTCCTCCGAGGCAATAATATGACCTGCAAAAACATCATGTCCATACTGGATAAGTGGACGGAAACTATCTTCTAGTGTTTCCTCAAGTAAAAAATCTGAAATCACGAATACCAAACCTCGAGTACGACCGATCCCAAAAAACCGACGAAACGTATTCGCCAAGTTTGTTTGGCCTTCATTTTTCAAAGATTCTAGAAAATGCATTGCGCGCCACATTTGATTTTTACCGCGCCGCCCCGGCATCTCTTTCACTACACCGTCGGAAAATGAAATCAAACTGACACGATCATGATTTAGAAGACCAATGTACGCCAAAACCGCGGCAAATTTTTTGGCCATCTCCAACTTGCCTGATACTTCACCACCCATTGATGAGCTGTTATCAATAAGTATGTATATAGGGGTATCAGCCTCTTCCTCAAACATACGAAGGACAAGTCGATCCAACCGCATATACGTAGCCCAATCGAGGTTCCGAATATCATCACCTGTGGAATAAGGTCTGTAATCAGCAAAAATCATGCCTAAACCAGTTCGCCGCGACCGATGCTGACCGCGCAAATGTCCCGCCACCGGCCGACGAAGCAGCAGTGAAATACCGTCTAAACGGCGCAGGAATTCCTTACTTAGAAGAGTCGACATACATCTTCAACAATATTCTTTAATAGAGACTAGTTTTCGAGTGTGTAAGCACTAGCACTCAAGTTTTAGGTAATGCAACAAAACTTACGATTTCCTCGAGTATTTGGTCAGAGTCTACTTTCTCCGCCTCAGCTTCAAAGTTAATCAGAACACGATGCCTTAACGCTGGCAACACGACTGCCTTAACATCATCGACGCTCACATAAAATCGATCGTTAAGCAGCGCATTAACCTTCGCGCCCAAGATTAATGATTGCACACCGCGAGGGCTAGAACCAAATCGAACATATTGCTTGGCTAAATCGTGACCGTCACCACTTTCAGGGTGGGTCGCCAGCACAATAGCTATTGCATACTGTATAACCGGCTGAGCAACGGGAACCGCTCGCGCTGTTTCTCTCATTTCTAAGATCTCAGACTTACTAAGGACCTGAGATACCGTTAATTCATCTTGTTGCGTTGTACGTTCAACGATGGTTAATAAGTCTGCCGCCTCGGGGAAATCTAACCTTAACTTGAACAAAAACCGATCCATTTGCGCCTCAGGCAAAGGGTACGTGCCCTCCATCTCGATCGGATTTTGAGTGGCTAGAACAAAGAACGGCTGATCAAGTTTGTGTGTCGACCCGCCTGCAGAGACACTATTTTCTTGCATCGCCTCCAAAAGGGCGGATTGTGTTTTGGGTGTTGCTCTGTTGATTTCATCTGCAAGGAGTATGTTAGTAAATACTGGCCCATGCTGAAATACAAATGACTTTTTACCATCATCAGCTTCTCTCACAACATTGGACCCGATGATATCGCCAGGCATTAGATCAGGCGTAAATTGTATTCTGGAAAAGCCTAGATCAGTCACGTCCGATAACGTTTGTACGAGCTTCGTCTTCCCGACCCCTGGAATACCTTCGAGCAACACATGTCCGCGAACAAGTAAACACGTCAAGACATTTGAAATCACATCTCCATTACCAACGATAACCTTCGAGACCTCATCAACAACTTGAGAGAAACGATCCTGAAAAACTTTTACCTGTTGCTCCACATTTAACGTCATTTCTTATTTCCTTCATGAATATCTAAAAAATATTGTTGGACCGCTTGTCTCTGCTCTACAGAAACAAATTCACCGTTAATTACATCTGAGTCACCATAGGTGACAGAATCGAGTCCTTGAACGATTTCCGTTCGAGCTTTGCCTTCTTTACTCGCCTTAAACTCCCAACCCGAGTCATCACCTTCGACACTATCATCACCTTTAACTTGAGTTTTTTCTAGACGTAAAACCGCATCCAATCGTTGCGTCATACGGCCTTCCAACGCTAACGCCGCAGCATGCCCTTCAGGCGCTCCCGTTGAGCTGCCATCATCACCTTGGTCTTCCTCATTAGCAGTCACTGACCCCTGGCGAAAAAGAGAACCACCCGCCATATCGTTATTTCCAGCATCAGGCGAGGGTGTCCCATTACCAGCTTCTGCTTGGTCGGATGTGGCTGACCTGCCGCCATAATCTGCAGCACCAGTTTGGGCCAGACCAATACGCTCACCCGCACTCTCCATCCTTGAAGCGGCGGTATTCGCTCTTTCTTGAGACTCCATTTCCTGTTGTGCTTGCTCTAAATTTTCAATCAAACGTGTAATATTTCGCGGATCTGGCCGTCCGACCTCATTCAAAAGATCCCGCGCAGCGTCTCCAAGCTCCGCGGAAGATATATTGTCACTACGCGCCGTTGAGCCTGCTTGTTGTTCTTCTATACCAAGTTGCCCATCGACGTCCGATAAAGCGGCAAGTTCTTCTTGCTTTTCTTTGAGCAGCGTTAAGGCTTCTTGAATCTTGCCCTGCTCCAAAGCTCTTCCAACGCCTTCAAAACCCTTTTGTTCCAAAAGAATCTTGGATAATTTAGACAATCCTTCGCGGGTCATGACCGCGTCCATATTGATCTGATCCAACACCTCACGGGCTTTTTTCAATGCTTCCTTTTTCGCTTCATAGCTGATGTCATCTCGCTCAAAAGCCGCGAGAGCGTCATTAATCTCTTCAATATCCGATGCTTCCCGCGCATCAAGCGCGCGCATCGGTTTTGCGTTGACGACCTCCGAGTTTGAAATACTTCGAACCTCTAGATCCGGCTTATCGGCAATCACGACATTTGATGTGCCCACCCAGGTAATCACAAAAAATAAGATTGCCATAGCTGCTATCTTGCTACTTTGAGGCACACGTAGAGGCACCAACGCATCTGCCTTAATTGGCTGGATACGTGCGACAGCACGTTCAAGATGAGCTGCAACAAAAGCCCCTTCCCCGACACTTGGGTGCTTTCTTTCCGACTCTATAAACCAAAGAGCGCTAAGCACCTCATCTTTTAGCCCTGCTTTCTCATCCAGATAACGTGCCGCGTCATGAGCATCAATACTTGTCCAAGCCTTGATCCAGACATACGCCAGCAAACCTGCGATGAATCCGCCGAAGCAAAGCACAATCCAACCGGATTTAATAAGCGCGAACGGAATCGACAAAACCAATAAGGTCGCGAAAGCAAAAAAAATGGTGGCCACAGCGAATCCAAGCTCACTTATCAGACGATTAAGTCTTAATTTGCGAGCCACATCGGAGACTAGCTGGTTAATTTCTGTGCGATTCGGAGAGGACATAAGAGCGTAATTGTATACCAAGTATGCGGCGTCCCGCTCTTCTCCAAAAGTGGTTAAGTTATAGGTCGTGATTGAAGTTTCCAGGACACGTCGACCGAATCGGCCGATCAGATATACTTAAAAATATGGCAACCAATCGAATTTCGAAATTTCTCATTACGGCGCTCACATATCTCTGCGGCATAAGTTGCATCATTAATGCCGGATGGGTCAACGCGGGAGATAAACCCCACATCATATACATCATGGCGAATGACTTAGGATGGAGAGATCTGGGGTTTCATGGGGGGCGTGCACCCACACCACACATTGATGCACTATCAGGATCTGGCGCCCGTCTCGAAGGTTTCTATACCCTACCTCATTCGTCATCGACTCGCGCAGCACTCTTGACCGGCCGATACCCTTATAGATTTGGACTTCAAACCAATTCGATCTTATCGTGGAGTACTTACGGCATTCCTCAGGGGGAACGCCTACTTTCCCAAGCACTAAACCTAGCAGGTTATCGAACAGCTTTGCTTGGTTCTTGGTTGCTCGGTCACGCCAAAAGGAGTCATCTTCCAACACAGAGAGGTTTTGACTATTTCTATGGCAGCCTCACACCGACTGGGGACCACTTAAAGAAAATCAACACGATCGGTCTTAATGACTGGTTTGAGGGTGAAAAACAGATTACGGAGTTTGGATACGCAACAGATCTAATTAGTAAAAAATCTACAACACTCATCGAGGAGCACGACCAGACCATACCGCTTTTCATGTTGATTAACTTTCCTACTCCTGGAATGCCACTTCAAGCACCCCATAACCTTGTGACAAAATTCAACCAGTTTGAGGATCAAGCAACACAGACCTACCTGGCGATGGTTTCCCAAATTGACGCGGCTGTTGGCAAAATCATCATAGCGCTCGATAAAAAGGGGGTACGTCAAGACACCGTCATTATTTTTCATAGTGATAATGGGGGTTCAGTAAAACGGAAATATTTATCAGGGGATGGTGATAGCAAAAAAACCGTGAGTGATAACGGTCCGTTTCGTTCGGGAAGCGGATCACTTTATGAAGGTGGCGTTCGCGTTCCTGCAATAGTTTCCTGGCCCGAAAAAATAAAACCAACAATTTCGACTGAGCGCGTCCACGTCCTTGACCTGTATGTCACTTTGCTTGAATTCGCGGGAGCATCTACGAGCAAGAATGATCAGGTCAAACCAGTAGACGGCATCAGCATCTCACCGCTACTTTTTGAAAATAAATTGCTCCCTAAGAGAACTCTAGTACTCAACGTCACAGAACTGGGTGGAGCCATCTTAAGAGACAACTGGAAATTGATTTTGGTCAGCACACTTCCCTCGCAAAGGGAACTCTACGATATTGAGAACGATCCTTCAGAAGAAATAAATGTCGTGAGTAAATATCCGGAAATTGCTGATGAGCTCACGGATGCATTACTAGAAGCTTCTTGGGAAATGACCCCTTCACTTTACTTGAAAGACCTATCCAATGCGCGCAACCACTACACACCCATGATTTGGAGTGAAAACCCACAACGGCCTTAACTGAACATTATCATCTCGACTATTCATATGCCAAACCACAAACAATGCATCAACATCGACGACTTAAGACTTCATGCGAAGAAAAGGCTTCCAAAGTCAGTTTTTGAATTCATCGATGGGGGCGCTCAAGATGAAATTACTCTAGGAAATAATAATAAGGATTTTAGAAACTTTAGATTTATCCCTAGAGTGCTTACCGATATTTCTCACCGGAACCAGGAAGTTGAGTTATTCGGACAACGATATTCCACGCCACTCATCCTTGGACCAGTAGGCCTCGCAGGTCTGGTTCGGCGCGAAGGGGAGAATCACGCAGCTATGGCCGCAGCTAACCAAAACGTACCCTTTTGCCCCTCATCAATGTCAACGTGCAGCATCGAGGAGATCACCCAAAAAACGTCGGCAAGACAGTGGTTTCAACTCTATGTCCTGCGAGACAGAGGCATTACTCGAGAGTTTATTCGTCGCGCTAAAGAAACGCACTGCAGCGTGTTGGTCGTCACCGTTGACACCAAATTACTCGGGGCACGAGAACGGGATATACGCAACGGCTTTGTGGTTCCCCCTAAATTCACACTGTCAACATTGTTTGATTTTCTAATACATACACGCTGGCTATTCGATGTTGGATTAGGGAGAAAAATAAAATACCGGAATTTCGATAATACGAGCGTCAATGCCAACTCTGTCATGTCAATAACGGAATTCATCAAAGAACAATGGGATGTTTCTATTAATTGGGATGATATCGCTTGGTTTAAAGAACAATGGGGTGGGCCTGTTGTGATTAAAGGCATCCTGTCCCCTAAAGATGCAAGAATCGCGGAATCAATTGGAGCTGATGGCGTAATTGTGTCCAACCACGGTGGCAGACAGCTCGACGGTGCAATTTCATCTATTTCGGCCTTGGCTAAAATAAAAGCTTCGGTGAGTGAGGATTACCCTTTAATACTCGATGGTGGCATCCGCCGGGGCTCAGACGTAGTCAAAGCCATTGCTCTGGGCGCTAAGGCGTGCATGCTTGGTAGGCCTTGGCTTTATGGGCTCGCTTCAGGCGGGCAAGATGGCGTTGAACGCTGCATTGAGATTTTGAAAGCAGAAATCGATCTGACTCTCGGACTGCTCGGAGTCACCCAGCTGAATGACCTCAATCCAAGCTACCTATCGCGCACTTCAGATTTTGATGCCTTAGGCTGAGACTCGTTTATAAATTGATCCGCTAGAGCACGATACAACGGCTTCCGACAAACCACTTTTGAGCAACCTGCTGCTAATAAAGAAGTTGCCATTAACGGCACGATCATGTCATGGTTGTCGGTCATCTCCATCACAATGACAAAGGCTGTAACCGGAGCTTGAACCACCCCTGAAAAATAGGCAACCATGCCTAAAACAACAACCGCACCCAACGGAACATATGGAATGATCTGTGCGATATTCTGGCCCAATCCTGCCCCAATTGCTAAAGAAGGAGCGAACACTCCACCAGGAATACCGCTGATATAAGAAATGAGTGTTGCCAACAATTTTAAAAAACCAAAAGACTCAGGGATGTCACCCGTTCCTTCCAAAATCATACGCGCCTCGTGATAACCTGTGCCGTATGTGGAACTGCCTGAAAATGCTCCAATCACCGCGAGCAAAAACCCACATATTGCAGCAAAAAAAATTGGGCATGTTTTAGCAAACAAACCGATTTTTCCAGGTATTCCACGGGATATAAAAATTAACGATTGGCTGAACACCCCCCCCAGAACCCCTCCAATCACGCCACATACAATAACTGGAATCCATGCGCTTGATCCAAGCAAGATGGCTGATGTCGTCCCGAAATAAGTATAGTCCCCAAGCCACCAAATGGACACTATTCCCGCAACAATGACTGAAGTAAGCACCGTGCCACTTGTACGGCTTTCATAGTTGCGACTCATTTCTTCAATAGCAAACACAATTCCCGCAAGCGGTGTGTTAAACGCTGCCGCCACACCTGCTGCACCGCCTGCAAGTATTAATCCACGTTTCGTCTCTATGCGCGAGAATCGAGTGAAGCGACCGAGAGATTGCATAATCGATGCGCCAATTTGCACGGTTGGCCCCTCTCGACCAACCGATGCCCCTGAAAAAAGCCCAACCACTGTGAGTAAGAACTTCCCTAACGCAAGCCGTATCGATAAGTAATTCCCCCTAAGCTCCTCATTTTCGGTATCAATAGCAGCTATCGTTTGAGGAATCCCACTGCCCTGTGAGCCTGGGAAAAACTTACGGGTTATCCAAACCACAAATGCCAGTCCAGCCGGGCCTACCACAAAAGGTAATAGCGGGGAGAGTTCTACAATTTGTTGATGTAACGAATTGGCATATTCGGCGCTCATTGCAAAAACGATCGCCACCACACCGACTAAAATAGCGCCAACCCAAAGAGTGACTCTTCGTAGCCATAGGCGAGGACTCAGCCACGCATGTCGGCCGCGTCTAATTAAACTCGGGGGAACAACGTTATGTGCCACAACAAACCCATGGCCAATCAAGCCATCCGCACAGTCCCTCTTCGCCGAATCCTAGCGGGACAAAGATGGTCAAAACATTTTTCCCATACGGACGTGGTCCAAATTCTGCACAATTAACTCTAAAGAAGTAAAACGATTAGATTGCAAGACACTCTACAGCATCCTCGTTTTTTTTGAACATTACAGAAAAATTATTTTTGAAATGGTGCGTAAGTCTGCTTACAAAAGCATAAACATTGACCAACCTCCGAATTGCGCTCAAGATAATTAACGATATCGAAACTGGTAAACTGAATTCATGACCCACGCAGTTCGTATCACCTACTATGTTTCTGAAGATATGCTCAATTTCTGTTCTGATATCGAGTTCGAGACATTTCGTGCTTTGCTTCTACAGGAACTCTCTGAGAATTGGCCTCTCTCCAAGATCTCTGTAGAGCGGTGTCTCGAAGGGGAGGAAGGGTCATTCATTGAAGGGATGACTGATCCTGAAGAAGAAGAGGCCGCAGAGTGCATCGAAGATATTATTGATGACCTTATGGAGTCCTTACAATGGGATAACGAGTTCGACGACGATTAGAAAAACCTGCTTACCTACCTTATTATTCAATCTCTCTGACCAAGCGAAATCCCAGATCATCTGCCCTTGACCCAGAGTACCTAAATCGGCTCGACTCTACTAAATAATACGGCTCGTTATTCAGCCAAGACCCTCCTCTAAAGCCCCTCAGGGAGCAATCTCCAGAAATCCAGGCTTTACCATTTAGAGGTGCCCCACGCCAATCTGGGCTCGCGCAATCCTCAATCCACTCAGAGACATTACCAATCACATCATGCATACCAAATGCATTAGGCGCAAATTGGCCAACGGGCGCGTACTCATGATAGCCATCCGAGCAAGGAACAAACTCAGTCTCCGATTGATACTCTTGATCTGCAACTTGATCATACGTATTTGAAAATTCACAAAGCGCTTTAGGTGGCATATCGAAATAGCGATTCATACCTAAACCCGCACGGGCTGCATACTCCCATTCGGCATTTGACGGTAGTCGATATCTAAAACCCGTTTTTTTTGATAACCACTTCGCAAATCTATTTGCCTCAGACCAGGTCACATTAAAAACGGGTAATTCTTCTCGCATCAACCTTTTCGTTTCAACCTGAGGGCAGATGCTATCCATAACGCACAAGCCCCAATCACCAACAGTAACCTCGTATTTACCGATCGCATAAGGCTTGGTAAAAGTCACAGGGTAGAAATAACCTTCATCGTGCGGATGCCCAGGGCCCCAGGGAGGGACTCTCAACTCAAATGAACCTTTGGGGATCAATACCATCGTGGGGCACGTATCACAATCAGAAAGCTCAACGGGTTCGCCAGCAGCTGTGGCGCAACAAACCAAAGAGACCAAATAAAATAAACCGCACTTTTTAAAAAAAAGCGTTACCGGCCGAATCATCCGACGAATACTCGTGTACATAGTACTCACGCTAAGTAGTAGTCCCAGATCTGTAAGCCTGTGATCATAACAGCGTTTTCAAAAATCAATCTGAGCACTTAAGATATCACCGTTAAATCACCAATGGGGGCATTAGCGCCTTAAGCATGCGCCCAAACAGAGCCTTCAAGCATTAAATTGGTGCGTTGCGGTTTGACTTTTAGTGATAGAAAAGTATTGTTAGGGGTGTGGATCC
>ERZ890510.960-NODE-960-length-20477-cov-12.121438_pt1 | contig 20477 bp, 24 predicted proteins | sample MGYA00521265_ERZ890510 | MGnify/ENA primary metagenome ERZ890510 (study PRJEB32303, sample SAMEA104408624) | aquatic metagenome | biome: Brackish water; feature: Chemocline; material: water | place: Baltic Sea | collected 2014-10-26T21:54:00 | depth 110 m ...
ATAAAAAAAATAGAGATATATATTTTTAATTTATTTTGAAATTTGATCATTTACTAGGAGCCATACTCTGCCCAAGAGCCATCGTATATGGTTGGATTTTTATCACTTATTATTTTATTAGCTAGTGCCAAAATACACGCAGTAACCCCAGATCCGCATGTAAATACTTGATTTTTTTCATTAAAAGCACTTGCTTTTCTAAATATTTTTAGAAGCTCTTCTTTAGATTTAAAAGTGTGATCTTCTTTGTTAACACATTCGGTAAAAGGAATATTTTTAGAATTTTTTACACTACCACTCTTTAGTCCAGGTCTTGGTTCTGGCTCTAATCCTAAAAATCTATTTTTTCCTCTAGCATCAATTAATTCAAAAAGTTGAGGTTCAATGTTTGCATCTATTTGACTTTTGTTTTTTACCATAAATTTTTTTTCATCAATGTTATATTCAGAATTAGCAAACTTGCTTAATTGCGAGGTTGTTTTCTTTTGTTCAATTTTCCATTTTTTTAAACCACCGTCTAAAACTGATATTTTTTTTAGGTCATGTCCAAAATAAATAAACATGTACCAACATCGACAAGAACTAATTACATCTGAATTATCATAAACTATAACTTGATCTGAATTTTCAATTCCAAAATTTGAAATTATTTTTTTCCATTTTTCTTTATCAGGCAACATATGGGGTAACGAAGATGCTTCGTCTGAATTTTTATCCAAGTTAAAAAATTGAGATCCTTTGATATGATTTTCTAAAAATTCTTGATACGCATTTCTTCCTACGTTTGGCATATGCCAGCTAGCATCAAGAATTTTCACTTTATCTAAATTTTTTTCAAGCCAATCTGTAGTAACTAAAGTCATTAACGACGCTTCTTCATTATATATTTTTGATGATAGTCTTCTGCCTTACAGTAATTTTTAATTTCAGAAATATTAGTTTCAATTTTGCCATCAAGTTTTTTACTAAAAAATTCTTTTTTTTCTATAGCAATTTTTTTTTGATTCTCGTTATCATAAAAAATTTCACTTCTGTATTGAGTTCCAACATCAGGATACTGCATATCTTTTTGTGTAGGATCGTGTATTTGAAAAAAAACTTCTAATATTTTTTCATAACTAATAATTTTTTCATCATAGGTTATTTTTACAGTCTCAGCGTGTCCAGTGTTACCTTCACAGACTTCTTCATAAGTTGTTTTTTGACTATTGCCACCAGCATATCCTACCTCAGTTTCCACAACACCTTTTGAATGACGAAAGCTTTCCTCTGGTTTCCAAAAGCAACCAAGTGCTAAGTAACATTTTTGCATAATGAAATAATATGTTAATAAAGCTAAAGGATATTCAATTGCTTACAAAAAATCAAACTGGAGTTTTATATATGGTTGCAAGCGTTATGTGCTTTGCTGTTATGGATATCTGCGTCAAATGGCTTAATTATTATCCATTTGGAGAAGTTTTTTTTGCTAGATTCTTTTTTGGTTTAATTCCGATATTTTTAATCATACCTAAAGACAGATGGTCAGATTTCTACAAAACAACAAGACCAGGTTTACATGCGTTTAGAGCTATTTGTGGAACAATAGCATTTATTTGTATTTTTTTTGGCTTAAGAAAACTTCCCTTAGCCGATGTAGTTTCATTAACATTTGGTGGCCCAATTTTTGTTACTATAGCGTCAATTTTATTCTTATCAGAAAAAGTAGGAATTAAACGTTGGTCTGCAGTCTTTATTGGTTTTATAGGAATGTTATTAATAGTTCAGCCTGCATTTGCTAATCTTAACTATTATTATTTATCACCTTTATTGTTCTGTATTTTTTTTTCGGGTGTAGCAATTAGCGTGAGAGCCCTTTCTAAAACTGAGCCAAATTACAGAATAGCTTTTTATTTTACAGTGATCTGCACAATTGTAGGTCTTGCCACACTCCCTTATGGCTGGGTAGTACCTACAAAGTTTGATCTATTTTTATTTGTGCTGATGGGTTTATGTGGCAGCGTTGCAAATTTGCTATTAACACAAAGTTATAGACTAGCTGAGGCATCTCTAGTCACGCCAATAAAATATTTAAGTTTAGTTTTTGCTATAACATTTGGCTTATTCATATGGGGAGAGGTTCCAAAACCTTTAATGTTAGCAGGTTCTGTTCTTGTGATTTTAAGTTCTTTAATAATTTTTGTAAGAGAAAAGAAATTACAGAAAGAAATTATTAATCCAAGGATATGAAAAAACCACCACCGTATTGGAATAAAGCTAAAATTTATTTATCTAGGAAAGATAAAGTAATCAAAAATTTAATTAAAAAATATCCTAAAGCTCATCTCATTACACGAAATGATGTTTTTTTCTCTTTGTGTAAAAGTATTGTAGGTCAACAGATTAGTGTGGCTGCAGCAAATTCAGTTTTTTTAAAATTTAAAAAAATATGCAAAAATAAGATCAACCCTAAAGTTATTAATTTATTAAGTTCTACGAGTTTAAAAAAATGCGGGTTAAGCAGACAGAAAGTTAAAGGTATTAAAGATTTAGCTAAAAGATTTCTGAATAAAAGTTTTAATCCTAGTTTAATAAAAAAAATGAATGACGATGAAGCAATAGAGTATCTATCGGAGCTTAGACAAATAGGTAGATGGTCAGCAGAAATGATTTTACTTTTTACTTTTAATAGACCTAATATTTGGCCCGTTCAAGACATCGGTCTTTTAAGAGCAATATCAAATAATTATAAAAAAAAATATTTTCCACCAAAGTTATTTGTCAACAAACTTTATAAAAAATTTTCTCCGTACTGTTCTGTAGCAACATGGTATTTATGGAGGTCAATCGACAACGAGCCTATTCAATATTAAATCCCTCAACTACCTGCAGGTTTCTTTCGGTTGTTTGTTTTGCTAGACCCCAGGCAGATTGATATTCAGGTGAATTGTAACACTTTTCAGCCGCTTTATAACTTGGAAATTCCCAAATTACTGTTCTAGGACAACTCTCTCCTTCAAATACTTTATACTTTCCACCCCGTACTAGTGGCTTACCACCATGCTTTATTATTGTTTCAGTCGCTTTCTTGGCATAGTCGCCAAGGTTATTTGTATTTTCAATTTTTTTATATAGTGCTATCCAATATCCTTTGCTCATTTACAATACCTCCAAAAAGATTTAATAAATTCTATGTCGAAAAAACTCATCATAGACTGGAAGGAATATAATCTAATAGTTGAAAAATTAGCAGTTAAAATTCATGAAAGTGGTTTTAGACCAACAATGCTTATAGGCATAATGAGAGGTGGAGCACCGATCATAGATGTTCTAAGCAGAATTTTTAAACTTAAATGTGCTTATCTTGCAGTCGAGTCTTACTCTGGAACTGGCGTTGAAAATCAACAAGGAGAATTAATTTTTTCGAGAGAAATGAGTTCTACCGTACAGGACATGGGAGGTAGGTTACTTTTGTGTGACGATCTTTCTGACACAGGTATTACACTTAATAAAAGCATAGAATGGTTAAAAAAATATCCTCCGATAAAAGATAATATCGAGTCAATAAAAACAGCAGTATTATGGAAAAAAGCAGACTCAACTTTCGAGCCTGATTTTTGTGCTGAAAGATTAAAAGACAACCCATGGATTGTTCAGCCGTTTGAAAATTATGAAGAAGTAAGAATTGAAGATTTAGTAAAAAAACACAAAAAGTAAGGGCCAGTTTTCACCGGCCCTTTAAATTTAATTTTTAAGCAACATAAAAACTAGCAACACTCAACGCAGCGATTACCCATATAGCAATCGGAGTAGAACTAAGTTTTCCTGTAAAGATCTTTATTAGAGCGTATGCAATAAAAGATAATGCAATACCATTACTAATACTATAAGTAAGAGGCATAGCTACCATAGCTAACACAGCAGGAGCCGACTCAGCTATATCGTCCCATTTAATATCTATAATATTTCTTACAAATAAAACTGAAACATAAAGTAAAGCAGCGCCATCAATTTCCTTAGGCAAACTAGTTGCAAGTGGAGATAAAAATAAGCAAGCCAAGAACAAAACTCCAATAACAACTGAAGTCATACCTGTTCTTCCACCTTCTTTTACACCCGCACCAGACTCGACATAACTAGTTACTGTTGTTGTACCCATTAAAGCACCTGCAACCGTTCCAACACTGTCGGCCATCATAGCTTTATCTATATCTTTTATTTTTCCATTACTTCCAACTTTTCCAGCAACATTTGCCACTGACGTAAGTGTGCCTGCTGTATCAAAAAAGTCGATAAACAATAAAGTAAAAATAACTGTAGACATACCAGCCGTAAAAACAGCACCAAGATCAAACGCGAATAGATAGCTCATTGATGGTGGTGTACTAACCAAGCCATTAAATTTAGCTAGTCCACTTGCCCAAGCAATAATGCTAAAAACTAGTATTCCAATAATGATATTACCTTTAATGTTTAATTTTTCTAAAACAATCATACTCACAAAAGCAAGACAGCCTAAAAGAACCAAAGGGTTTTTCATGTCACCAATTGTAACTAAAGTTACTGGATGGTCTGCGACAACACCCATAATTTCTAGTCCAATGATTGCTAGAAACAAACCAATACCAGCACCAATACCTAATTTTAAACTTTTAGGAATTGAGTTGATTAGCCAAGCTCTGATTGGTGTTAAAGATATAAGTAAAAATAATATACCAGCAACTAACACACCACCTAAAGCCTGTTGAGGTGTGTAGCCCATGCCACCCACTACTCCAAATGCCACGAAAGCATTAATACCCATGCCCGGTGCAAGACCAATTGGCCAAGTCTTACCGTAAAAGCCCATAATGAAACAAGCTATTGCGGTTGCTACTATGGTTGCAGTAAATACCGCACCAAAATCAAAAAAACCTTTTGTAGGTCCTGCGAATTCGCCAGACAATATAAAAGGATTCAAAAACATTATGTAAGCCATTGTCAAAAACGTAGTTGTTCCTGCCAAAACTTCAGTTTTATAATTCGTCTTATTTTTTTTATAGTCGAAATATTTTTCAAACATATGAATCTCCCTGTTGGCCATAATTAACCCAATTTAGTCGCAAAATCTTATGTAATAATCCTAAATTACAACCAAAAGGTAATGTATCTGTTTATAACATTAAGTTATATTCTACGCTCAGTTGAAAATGAAAAAATTATATAAAATATTTTTTTTAACCTTATTTTTATCGAGCTTTTCAGGTTGTCAGACAATTAGTACAAAAGTTGATAAAGCTACTCAAAAAGAAGAACAGGAGCTCAGCAAGTGGATTGGTAAAACCGAAGCTGAGTTAACTTCTTCTTTAGGCAAGCCTGATCGAATTGATTTTAGAAATTCAAGAAACAGATACTATGTTTATGTTAGCCAAAAATTAAAAATCAAATGTGAAAGAAAATTTGAAATAACTCAAAACAATGTGGTATTAGGCTTTAGCAGTAAAAACTGTTTTTAAAGCATGTCAACTATAGAATCTAAAAATCAACTAATAGAATATTTTACACAAGGTGTTAAAAAAGAAAATCAATTACTTATTGGTGTTGAACATGAAAAATTTTTATTTAGTGGCAAAGAAAAAAAAAGAGTTAATTATGAACAAATAAAAAAAATTTTTAAAAACCTAGAAGCTTTTGATTGGAAGCCTGTTTATGAACAAGAAAATATTGTGGGTCTCAAAAGAGGCAATCAACAAATAACTACAGAACCAGGTCTACAGTATGAACTCTCAGGAGCGCCATTAAAAAATATTCATTCAGTTTGTAGCGAAAGCTCGACTCATTTTAATGAGATTAAAGTAGCTTCAAAAGACTTAGATATCAGTACAGCGTCAATAGGATTTGATCCGTTTAATAACCTGAGTGAGGTACCTAAGAACCCCAAAGAACGATATCAAATCATGACTAAAGAAATGCCAAAAGGTGGAGAGCTGAGTTTACAAATGATGTATCAAACGTCAGGTATTCAAATTAATTATGATTATACTTCAGAAAAAGATTTTGAAAAAAAATTTAAAGTTGGAAACTATTTAGTTCCATTAACTATTGCTCTTTTTGCAAATTCACCTTTTGCTAATAAAAAATTTACTGGATATCTTTCTTACAGAAACAAAGTTTGGCAAGATACTGCCCGAGGTGGAATTATGCCTATAACATTTGAAGATTTAAATTTTGAAAAATACTTAGACCATGCAATTAATTATTCTCTACTTTTTGTTATACACGAGGGAAAATACATCAAACCAAATGGTCAAACATTTAAAGACTTTATGGACGGAAAATTCGAACCTCTTAAAGGTATCAAAGCAACCATCAAAGATTTTGAAACACATTTAGCAACTATTTTTACTGAAGTTAGACTGAAACAATTTATAGAAGTTAGATCTATTGATACATGTGACTGGGGATGTATTTGTAATGGCCCAGCTTTTTTCACCGGACTTCTTTATGGAGCACTAGATGAAACCTACGATGTTATTAAATCATGGAAAAAAGAAGATGTTATGGAGGCTTATTTGCAGTCTCCTAAAAAAGGCTTAGAGACTGAACTGAGAGGAAAAAAATTACACCAGTGGGGGAAAATATTTTTAGATATTGCAAAATCTGGTTTAATTAAAAGAAAAGAGTTAAATTCAAACGGTAAAGATGAAACGATATATCTTAAACATTTAGAAGATATCGTTGATAGAAAAACTAATAGAGCACAGTTACTATTAGAACAATTTAATAAACAAGGGAATTTAAATTTTTTTAATAATGCAAAAGAAGATTTTAGCTATTCAGGGCTCTAGCTTAAGTAGAGTTAACATAGAAACTGATACAACTTTATTTTTAGGTCTCGAGGCTCAAAAAAAAGGTTATCAAATTTACTATTATGGACCGCAAGATTTAAGCTTTTTAGATGGCAAAGTTGTAGCGAAGTGTATTCATCTCACTTTTTTTGAAAATACAAAAAAATTCTATAAAATTAATAAGATACTAAATTTTGATTTATCTAAAGCAAAAGTATTGTTGATTAGAAATGAACCTCCTTTCAATCAACAATATATTAATTCCACATTTATTTTGGAACATATTGCCAATAAAGTTAAAATTTTAAACCATCCAAAAGCCATACGAGAAGTTCCTGAAAAACTTTTTTCTATACGTTTAATTAGATATATGCCCTCAACTTTAATAAGTGAAAATTTAGGTGAGATTAAAAGTTTTTTTAAGAAAAACAAAAAAGTAATTGTCAAACCAATTAATGGATACAGTGGAAATGAAGTGATTCTCTTGAAGAGTTTTAATAGTAAAATAATTAGTAAATACTTAAAAAAATACAACCATGTAATATTTCAAAAGTTTTTACCTAAAATATCTAATGGAGACAGAAGAGTATTTATAATAAATGGAAGAGTTAAGGGGTCAATTACAAGAGTACCCAGACAAGGAAGCATTTTATCTAACATGAGCAAAGGAGCTGTCGCTCAAATCAACAAGCTTACAAGCAGAGAGAAAAAAATTAGTCAAGAGATAGCCGTTATATTAAAAAAGCAAAATATTTATTTCGCAGGAATTGATTTTGTACAAGGTCAATTAATCGGAGATATAAACGTTACGAGTCCGACAGGACTTGCGACTCATTATAGTTTGACCGGGAATAATTTAGCAAAATATTATTGGGACAATATTTAAGTCTAACCTCAATAATAAATTAAAATTCTTGTGGGGAATTTATCTCGCAAGTTATTAAGAGTTTAATTTATTTGTAATTTTTAATGCAAACGCATAATCAAATGCTACTTCTTCAATAGCAGCATCTCTTCCGGATTTTCCACCATGGCCGGCTTCCATTTCACACTTGAAAAGTAGTAAGTTATTATCTGTTTTCATATCTCTAAGTCTCGCCATAAATTTTGTTGGTTCATCAAACAGAACTCTATTATCAGACAAACTTGTTGTAATAAGCATATGAGGGTAATCCATCTTTTTAATATTATGATAAGGAGAATAAGATTTAATATATTTGAAGTGTTCTATATTTTCTTTTGCATTACCAAATTCATTAAATTCACCAGCCGTTAAAGGTAATGAGTGATCTAAATTTGTAGTTAAACAATCTACAAAAGGTACAGCCATAATTATTCCTAAAAACAGCTCAGGAGCTTCGTTAACAACAGCACCCATTAATAATCCTCCCGCACTACCACCGTAGCCTATAATTTTACCTTTATCAGTGTATTTTTGGTCAACTAAAAATTTTGCACATGAAATGTAATCTTTAAAAGTATTTTTTTTATTAAGCATTTTTCCTTCTTCCCAGTATTTCATTCCTCTTTCCATACCACCTCTAATATGAGCTGTTGCCCAAATAATACTTCTATTAATTAAACTTAAACGAGTAGTAGAGAAGCTTGGAGAAATAGTATGACCATAACTTCCGTATCCATATAGTAAAAGGTTTGCCGTCCCGTCTAGCTTAGTATCTTTGTGATAAGTGATAGTAATAGGAATTTTTCTTCCATCATGCGCAGAGCAATTTACTCTTTTAACAATATAATTATCTCTATTATATCCAGATGGAATTTCTAATTCTTTAACAAGTTTTTTATCTTTTGTTGCAACATTATATTCATAAGTTCGAGTAGGTGTTTTAGGAGACTCATAGCTAATTCTTATAGTGCTAGTGTTTCTATCTTTTTGCATCACACTCATGCCAGGACTTATTATTTCTTCGTTTGAAATTAAAAGTTCTTCTTCAATATTAGTTTTTAAATTTCTAACAAATAATTTTGGTAAGGCATCAACTCGTTCTGATCTAATCATCCAGTCATTTAATAGAACAAATCCGCCTATTAAAACTTCTTCTCTTGCGGGGATATAATCTTCCCATTTATTAAAACCAGCATGTTTACATCTTGTAATTTTGAAATCTTTTGCGTCTTGATTGGTGTGCATCCAAAAATAACCTCCCCAACTATCAATAGAATACTCAATGCCTGCTTTTCTTTTTAAAATAAGCTTTGGTTCAGGTTTTACTTCATCTTTGTTGAAATAATAATATTCTGAAGACGTGTGTTCAGAAGTTGAAATAAAATAGAAATTTTCATCTGAGCTTGTACCGATTCCACATGTAAAACGATCTTCTTTTTCTTCAAAAATCAATTCATCTTCTTTGATACTTGTACCAAGCTTATGTCTAAAAATTTTCTTTGGTCTATGGAATTGATCTAACTTTGAATAGAAAAAATATTTATCATCATAAGTCCAAGTTATTCCGCCAGCAGTATCAGCAATAGGCTCTTCAATTATTTTATTGTCAGATATTCTTCTTACAAAAATTGTAAAGTATTCACTTCCTTTATCGTCTATGGAGTAAGCAAGCAATTCATCATTATGAGAAACGACTACATCTCCTGTGCTAAAGAATTTTTTATCTTTTGCTTCGATATCACCATCCCAATAAGTTTCAATTTTAGTATCACCATTTTTTCTTCTTAATTTTTTTGAGTAATTTCCTTCTTTAGTTACTTTGGTCCAATATTCATAATTTTTATCTTTATAGGGCAAACTCTCATCATCAAGTTTAATTCTTGCTTTAATTTCATCAAAAAGCTTTTTCTGTAGTGGTTTAGTTTCAGTTAGGTGTTTTTTGGTATAATCATTTTCTTCATCTAGATATTTTTTTACCTCAGGTAAAAGTTTAGAACCATCTTTTAAAACCTCTAAAATATTTTCTTGATGCACCCAGGCATATTCATCTTCCCAAGTGACATTGTGACAAGTTTTTACATTCGGATGTTTGCGTAATTTTGGTATATTCATTAAAGAAGAAACTATTATATGAATTTGTTTTTAGTTGGAACCATCATATTTGTTCTTGTTTACTTAGTGCTAAATTGGTTTGTTAAAACTAGTAGTAAAGCTATAGCACAGGGAGCAAGAAAATTTATTTTAATCTTATCACTAGCCCTGGCTGTTTTATTGGCATACGCAGGGAGATTTTTATTTTCTATCCCACTAGTTTTGATTTTTTTAAATGCTTTGAAAATTAAAGGACTTAGTACATTCCAAATATTCCAGTTATGGCGGCTTATCCAATACCTGAGAAGCACAGGAAGATTTTCTTATGGTCCTAATTCAGGAACAAAGCTAAGCAGCATTACAATTGATGAGTCTTATAAAATTTTAGGATTAAAAAGGGGGTGCAAAAAAAATGAAGTATTAAAGGCATCAACTAAATTACAAAAAAAAATTCATCCAGACATGAATAGAGATATGAACACAGAAAGATTAAGTCAGTTGGTTAATGAAGCTAAAGACAGTATAATAAAAGAAGATTTTAGTTAATTTAACAATTCTTTAGATTTATTTAAAACTTCTTCAAAATTTATTTTGTCTTTACCTAGAGTGTCATGCGTTGTGGTTTCCTCGGTCTCACCTTCTGGAACAATTACTGAAATGTTTTTTGAATATTTTCCATAAGCCTGAACAGGACTATCCATAAATAATGCTAAACACTTTATATTTAACGCTGAAGCAATATGAAGCCAGCCAGTATCATTACCAACATAGACATTACAGTTTTTAATAATTGGTAGAGTCTCTTGAATTGATAAATCTTTAAAAGAAAAACAACTACTACCAACTGATGAATTTAAAAATTGTTTAAATAACTCCTCATCATTTTTTCCTCCAGCTAAATAAAATTTACATAATTTTATTTTATTTATTTTTTCTGCTAATTTAATATAGTTTTTAATATCCCATCTTTTAGTTGGGCCGCTTGCTGAAAAACCAATGCAAATATGTTTAAAATTATTATCAAAACTATATTTGTTTTTAATTTTTTCTGTTTTATCTTTATCTAAATATAAAGTTGCTTGTGTAGAAACGCTTTGTTCGATAAATTTTTCTGTAAATGTTTGAGCCGATAGCACAATATTATCTTTTTTAGTAAAGAGAGGATATTGATAAACGAATTTAATCCCTGATAATTTTGCGAGCAGTAAAAATCTTAAAGAGCCATTAAAGATGAAAATTTTATCAAACTTTTTTCGTTTAATATCTTTTAACAAATTAAAAAATCCAAACCAACCATCGTGTCTTCCTGAATTATTTTTATTTCGGTCTAAATAAATGATTTCTTCAATATGTTGATCTTGAGAGCAAAGCTCTGCCGCCTTAGAATTTTTTTTTACTAACAGCGAAACTTGTGTGTGAAATTTTTTAGAAATTGCATGAATGTAGGGCAAGAAGATGATCATATCTCCAATCCCCATTCTTTGCTGTACAACTAAAACTTTCATATTTACTAATTTATTAATATAACTTAGTAAAAAAAATTAAATAAAAATATGATTAAAAATGGTGTTTATGCTGCAGGATTAAGTGTTCTTAAAGAAAACAAGTCGCTTGATGTTGAGTCAACAATAAATCATGCAGAGTTAGCTATTAAGAATGGTCTCCATGGGGTATTTTTTTTTGGTTCTACAGGTCAAAGCCAATTAATATCTATTTCTGAAAAAAAAGATCTTATTTCTAGAACGGCAACGAGTAAATTCAAAAATCAATTTTATATTGGAACAGGTGTGAATTCCTTAAAAGATAACTTAGATCTTATTCGTTATTCTATGGAATTTGGTTTTCAAACCTTTTTGCTTATGCCTCCAGCCTACTACAAGGGAAATACTGACGAAGGTGTTTACGATTTTTATGCAGAAATAATAGCTCAACTTCCAAAGATTAAAATAATTTTATATAATTTTGAAAAATTAAGTAGTTATTTGTTTAGTGCTGAAGCTGTAAAAAAACTAGTTAAAGATTTTCCAAAGCAAATTGTTGGATGTAAAGACTCAAGCTACAATCTCTTCGAGTCTTTAAAAATTCCTGATTTTAAAATATTTCCTGGTTCAGAAGCGAAACTATTAAAGGGTTTAGAACTTGGTTGTAGTGGATGCATATCAGCTGTTACTAACGTGACACATTCTTTAGCACGAAAAGTTTTCGATGATTTTGAAAATAAAAAAGAGCAAACTATGAATGAAAAAATTGTAAAAGTTAGACAAACATTTGATCAATATCCACTTATATCTGCTTTACATTCGTTCTTATCAGTTGAAGACAAAAAATATCAAAATATTCTACCACCTTTAACTTTACTTGACGCAAAGTCTAAAGATGAACTATTAAATAAATTAAAAGAAGTAGATTTTACACCTTCTAAAAATATTGCTGCATAAATGAAAAAAAAACCAAATAAAAAAAAATCATTAAAAAATAAGACAGTAAAGAAAAAAAAAAAAAAAAAAAGAAAAAAAAAAAAACCAATAAAAAAAAAATCTTTTCAAAAAAAGAAATTTTTAAAAAATAAAAAAACAAAAAAATTAGTTATATTTAAAAAACTAAATATTGTTAGAACAAAAGTTAAATATAAGCAAAAAATAAAAAAAGAAATTAAAAAGAAGAAAGTTAGAATTAACAGCAAAATCAAGCAAGCAATACTTTCGATAATAAGAATTCAAGACAAACTTAAGTTCAATATAAATTTTAGTTTAGACAAATTCCTTTTAGGTTTTTTTCAATCTATTGCTAATACCATAGATAACTTCAAGACTATTGTGGCCGAAGAAAGAGAGAGAAAAAAGCAACTTAAAATAAAATCAATGGAGATTGAAAAAATTGAAAATATTAAAAAAATAAAATTACAAAAAGAATTAGAAAAAAAAGAAAAAGAAAGAGAACTCAAGGAACAAATAACGTTTGAAAGAGAGCGAAAAAAAGAACTACAAAAGTTTATTAGACTAGAACAGGCAGAAGTTCGTAAAGAACAAGCCGAAAAACAAAGGAAGTTTTTAGAACAGATTCGTTTAGAGAAAAAAATAGAGCAATTTAGAAAACGAGAAGAATTAGAAATCAAAAACTTAGAAAAATTTGTTTTAAGCAAAGAAAGAGACTCTTATGTCGGTGTTCAAGAACGTATAGAGAAAATTAAACAAAAATATCAAGCACTTAGGGATCAAAAAATAAGAGAGCGCGTTGAACAATTGGGAATCAAAGTTGAAGAAGGCGAAGACAGATCAGCCCTTCTTGAAAAAGAAAGACAATATAATCTAGAAAGACAAAAGATAGAATTTGCTCTTGAAAGTTTTTATAGATCAGCACACAGTCTTTGTTTCCAGATCAATAAAAGATACATACCTAAATATTTAAACATCCTAAGGGTAATAGACAGAAGATTTGAAACTGGAGAAATATTTATTAAATGGGACGATGCTCCAGACGAAGACTGGTTAATTCTTATTTATATTAAAGATAATTCTCCAACAGAAGGAATAGTTATTGAAGATAAATCTAATTCCGAAAAATATGCTTCACATGAATTTAAAACAAATGAAATTTTTAGAGCTAGTGACTTAATGGTAGATTCTTTAACAAATTTATTAGACCGAGAAAGAAAAAAAAGAAAAGCAAGCTAATCTAAAATTTCATCAAGTTTCTTAACTTCTCCAATTTTGAAAATAACAGCATCAGATTTTTTAAATCCATATTGTTCTGCTTTATCTTTAAATCTAACAGGGGGTTCCATGATTGGTTCTAAAGACAAAACAACTGTTCCCCAATGCATACCTACAACTTTTTTACTTTTTAAATCTCTAGCAACTTGAAGTGCCTCTTCAGGATTTGTATGATAAAGAGACTTGTCTTTCTCCGACCTCATAGGATAAAAATTGTAAGCTCCAATATTAATAAAAGTTAAATCTATAGGACCATATTTTTCTCCCAACTCTTTATAAATATCACCGATACCAGTATCACAGGCAAAAAGAATTTTTTTATCTTTGTACTCAATTAAGAAATTGCCCCATAAAGTTTTATTGGTATCGGTTAAACTTCTTTTTGACCAATGAACCGCTGGTAATAATGTTACTTTTATATCCTTATTAACTTGAATTTCTTGATACCAATCTAATTCATTGACATCATTGAATCTTCTAAAATATTTAGACAATTTAAGTGGCACAAGAACTTTAGCTTTTTTATAAGGAAAATTTCTAATGGTAGACATATCTTGATGGTCATAATGATTATGAGTTAGTAAAAATAAATCTACCGGCGGTAGTTCATTAAGTTTAATAGCTGGCTCCACATATCTTTTGGGACCAAAAATTAAAGGACCCGTATTCTTAGAAAAAACAGGATCGGTTATAATAGTTGTATCTCCTAATTTAATTAAGAAGGTTGCATGACCAATCCAAGTAACATAATTTTCATTCTTATTTTTTTCTAGGTCATTAAGCACTTTCTCTCTAGGCACAACGTGGTTGGAAGGAAACTCTATTTTAATTTTTTTTCTTTCCTTATTAAAAATTTTATAAGACCATTTACTAGATCCAGTCCTAACTGGGCTTCCCTCAGGATTTCTAAAGGTTCCGTCCGAGTTGTGATGATAGGGTTTGTTTTCCATGGAATTCAAAGAAGTTATAGCTATAAATGTTGCTATAATAAAAATAAATTCTTTCATAAATGATTAGAATTTTTAATTTAACTTATTTTTACGGGATTTTTCGTTAATTTGTTCCCCGTATGACGCTATTTTGTCCCACTCATCTTTTTTTTTAAACTTTTCAGCCTTGTAAGACACTATTAGTGGAAAGATTATTAAAGCCATTGTAATAGCTACGCACAGTACAATTAGAATTGTTAAGTTCATACTATGCAATACATAACAAATTAATTACTAATTGATAGTATTTTTAGCTATTTTTTAAGCAGTTTTTTTTGTTTATTTTTTGATCAAAAGTTTCGACTGTTGTTTTATCAACGACCCAAACAAAAGATTTTTCAAAACTACCGTCAGCCGTTGGGCTGGTACAACGTTTACCCACTTTAACGCTATGAGCAGAACAGTTAGCTAAGATTAAAAAAAAACTTATCAGTGATAATGTTTTCATACTCTTAATATAAATAGTCACTTTGACTAACGATTGTTGTAAATTTGTTTGTATTGTGTATTTAGATTTATTTAAAATTCTTTGTCACAAATCCGTCACAATGATTAAAACGCAGACAAGCTATGCAATATTAACATTTCTTTAATAGAAACTTAACAAATACATAGCGCACAAAGTTTAAATATTAAAAAAACAAATTTAATTTAAAAATTCTTAAAAAAATTAAACTTTAGACATAGATTAGTCTCTATTGAAGCTTAATTAACTTTTAGAAACCAACTAACAAAGAAAGAAAAAAAATATAAGAATATGAAACGTAAACTCTTAAACTCTATTAGCATTTTTACTATAAGCATGACCGTTATCGGAGGGGCAATGCTTGTCAAACTCTACGCCTACGGGGTGACTTTTTAATGTGGACTTATAACGAAGAAGAACAAAATTTTATTTCAAAAAATTGAATTTTCCCCTTATTAGGCATATAATTTCCCCTGTATGCCTAATATTCATCATTTTAACTTAAGCGTTTATTACGAAGACACAGATGCAAGCGGCATCGTTTATTATGCCAATTATCTCAAGTTTATAGAAAGAGCTAGAACAGAGATGATTTATAAATTACTTGATCTCAATCACCAAAAACTTAAAAAAGATCATGATGCAATATTTCTTGTTCGATTGTGCAATGTCAAATATTTAAAACCTGCAAAATTTGAAGATAAATTAACCGTTCATACTGAAATAATTAAAAAATCCGCTGTACGTCTAAATTTGTTGCAGAAAGTTAAAATAAGAGAAGAATTACTGGTATCAGCAGAAGTTGAACTAGCTGTGGTAAATAAAAATGGCGAAGTTGGTAGACTTCCTGCTAATTTTTTAGATCGGTTAAAATAATTTAAAATTCTTAAAAAGATTATATTGCAGTCACATATCCGTCATGATTACCGTTTAAACATTAGTTAGATGCAATCTTTAAACAAAAATAAAAAAACAAAAATTAGAGTCAAAAATAGACGTTTTAAAAAACTATCTATTTTTCAACTACAAAATCAGGCCGATAAAGGTCTTTGGGGAAACTGGGTTAGTAAAATAAGTATTTAAATAAGATTTTAATAGCTCGAAATCGACTTATTCTATTATCTAGAAAAATGCTTTATAGCCTTCTATATTATGAAGATTAAAGTATTTGCAGACACAATTTGTGGCTGGTGCTACATAGGTCATTCTAGATTATTGAAGGCAATTAGTAGCTTCAAAAACATATCATTTGATCTTGAGCATGGACCTTTTCAATTAAACCCTGAAATGCCCAAGAAAGGTATTGGTAGATTAGATTATTTAAAATTTAAATTTGGAAGCAAGGAAGCAGCTCAGCCCATGTATGACAACATGACTGCAGAAGCATTAAAAGAGGATTTAAAATTTAATTTAGATAAAATTCAAGTTACTCCAAATACAAGTCTTTCACATATTTTGACAAAATTAGCATTCTCTAAAAAAATTGGTCATCAAGTCCTGGGTAAAATATATAATGCATATTTCTTAAAAGGAGCAAATATTGGTGATGCGGATATTTTAATTGAAATTGGTAAATCACAAAATATTAGTGAAAAAGAAATTATAGAGTCATTTTCTTCGGAGGAAGAAACTGGCGATATTAATAGAAGTGATAGCATTGCTAGAAGTATGGGAATTAATGGAGTACCTTTTTTTGAGATAAACAATAAAACATATATTTCTGGCGCGCAAAGTACTGCCAATTTAATTGAGGCAATTAAAGTTAACCTATAATATTTAATGAATAAGAATTTGTTTTTACAGTTTAAGTTGCTAAATTAATTGAAATGACAATAAATAAAATAAGCAAGAAAGTAGCTATCGTAATGGGCAGTCAATCTGACTACCCCGTAATGAAAAAATGCGAAGAAATTTTAAAAATATTAAAAATTAAATACGAAACAAAAATAATTTCAGCACACCGAACTCCTGATAGAATGTTTGAATTTGCAAAAACTGCTGCAAAAAATAACTTTGGTGTGATTGTAGCAGGAGCCGGTGGTTCTGCTCATTTACCTGGTATGATTGCGTCAATGTCTACTTTACCAGTAATAGGAGTTCCGATAGAAACCAAAAAATTAAAAGGACTTGATAGTTTACTTTCCATTGTTCAGATGCCCAAAGGTATTCCCGTTGGAACAGTTGCTATCGGCGAAAACGGTGCCTTTAATGCAGGACTACTTGCTACTTCTATAATTGCTTTGTCAGAGAATAAAATTAAAAAAAATTTAGAAAAGTGGCGAAGACTACAAACACTGGGTATTAAAAAAAGCCCAAATAAGAATGGTTAAACCAAAACCTGTTTTAGGAATTATTGGAGGCGGTCAATTAGGTAGTATGTTAGCTATTGCTGCCAAAAAACTTAAAATTAGAACGATTGTTTTGAGCGACGATCCAAAAGCACCAGCAAAGAAATTTTGTGATGAAATTATTATTTCAGAATATGATAAACAAAAAACCATTGAAGATTTTGCAAGTAAAGTTGATGTTGTTACTTTTGAATTTGAAAATATACCCTTTAAAGTTCTTAAATATATTTCAAAATTAAAGCCAGTATTTCCAAAACCACCCACTAATCAAATTGTTCAAAACCGGTTTACCGAAAAAAAGTTTATTAATAATATAGGAATTAGAACAACAAATTACGCGTTAATTAGCAATCAATCTGACATATCAAATAATGAGGATTTGATTCCAGGATTTCTCAAGACATGTACTTTGGGTTACGACGGAAAAGGCCAATTTGTTTTAAAAAACAAAGAAGAAGTTAGTGAATTAGAGATAGAATTTGACAAAGAACACATTCTTGAAAAAAAAGTAAATCTAAAACAAGAAATATCCGTTGTTATAACAAGGTTTTTAAACAATGATTTTGTAATTTACGAACCTATTGAGAATATTCACATCAATCAAATACTTAACAGATCAATAATACCTGCTGACATCAATAAGGATATTTTTGAAAAAGCACAACAACAAGCAAAACTGATTGCAGAAAAGTTAGATTATGTTGGAACTATGTGTGTTGAATATTTTATTGATGAAAAAAATAATTTACTTGTTAACGAAATAGCACCAAGAGTACATAACTCGGGCCATTTGACTATTAATACTCATAACGTAAGTCAGTTTGAAAATCATATTAGAGCAGTATGTGATCTTGAAAAAGTAGAGTTAAAAAAAGTTTGTAATGCCGAAATGATTAATATTATAGGTGAGGAAATTAAAACTTACAGAGAGAAATCATATTCTAAAAATGAGTTTTTTTTTGACTATTTAAAATCAGAAATAAAAGAAAAGAGAAAAATGGGACACTTAACTATCGTTAAGTTATAGATTTAATTAAAGAAGGATCGTTATTAATAGGTTTGTTAACATCCTTACTCACTTCATGGAATTTTAGTTCAGGAAGATTAATCGCTTGAAGAATATCCATACCTTCTTTTTTGATATCTAAATAATTTGAAATCTGTTCCTCATTTATTATCAAAGGTTCACGATGATGAATCTCTTTTACTTTATTACTAGCCTCTCTAGTTATTATACAAAATTGATTATTTTGATGTATGGCTGCAAAAAATATTAAACTGCTATCTTTTCTAGTAAAATAGTGAGGAATTTTTTCTTTCTCTTGTCTTCTCCATTCGTAGTAGCCATCTGCAATAACTATGCATCTTGAAGTCTGTATGAGTTTTTTAAATGAAACTTTTTCCATTAAAGTTTCCAATCTTGCATTAATTAATGGTCTAAAGTCTTTTTTCCCTTCAGCCCAGGAAGGTACGAGACCCCAGTCACAATTTTCAAGTGCCTTACCGTTAGTATAAGACTTTATGATTGGAAGTTTTTGAGTAGGATGCGCATTGTAATTATCTCTATCTTCCACTTTAATATTAGTTTTAACTAAACCTGCAGTTTTAGTTACAGGTTTAGTCACTACATACCGTCCACACATTTTATTTCTTTTGTTTCTCTTTTTTTATTTTTCTTTTTTCTTTAATGCTTAGCTTAGATTTCTTCATGACACTTGAGTCCTTGAATGACTTACCGCTATATCTTTTTGACATTTTTATTCGCCTGTTTAATTATTTTTAATATACCTTTTGTATTTCTCTTTTTTCTCTTTAGCTTTAGATACTCGACAAAGGTTCGTTTTTTCTTTCTTGGCACGCTTTAACTTATCAAAAAAGTTGTAAACCTTCTACAAAGGTATATAGATGCGTAATATTAATAGCTTAGAAACGTCTTTCAAGCAGAAATTATGGAAAATTTTAATTCGCTAAATCTAGAGAAAACTTTAATGGATTCGATTGCACTCATTAATTTTAAAACTCCAACACCTATCCAAGCTCAAGCTATTCCCGTTGCACTTGAAGGAAAAGATATTCTAGGTACAGCTCAAACGGGAACTGGTAAAACCGCTGCTTTTGGCATTCCTTTGGTAAATTTTCTTTTAAAAACTCAAAAAGACACAGCGCTAGTAATGACACCAACACGAGAATTAGCAACGCAAGTTATGCAAACGATGGTTAGTTTGATTGGAAAAGGAAATATTAGATCAGCCCTTTTGATAGGTGGAGATTCAATGCAAAAACAATTAAGACAAATGCAAAGAAAACCAAGATTGATTGTAGGTACACCAGGAAGAATTAACGATCATTTAGAAAGAAGAACACTAAAATTACAAAATACTACTTTTTTAGTTTTAGATGAGAGTGACAGAATGCTCGATATGGGATTTACTCCTCAGATAAATCAAGTTTTACAAACAGTTCCAGAAAAACATCAAACATTATTATTTTCAGCAACTTTAGCTAACAATATTGTTCGTTTAGCTGAAAGATATTTGAGAAATCCAGTTAGAATTTCTGTTGGCTCAACCTCAACGCCTATTGATAAAATAAAACAAGAAGTTCTTCACGTAAAAGATGGAGATAAATACAATCAGTTAATTAGAGAAATTTATAATCGACAAGGAGCTATTTTAATTTTTGTTAAAACCAGAAGAGGCGCAGAAAAAATGGTTAAAAGATTAAAATTTGATGATCATGATGCCGATGCTATTCATGGAAATTTAAGACAAAATAAAAGAGACAAAGTAATTAAAGCTTTTAGAAATGCTCATTTTAGAATTTTAGTTGGTACAGATGTTGCTAGCAGAGGTCTTGATATTCCTGCTATAAAACACGTAATCAATTTTGACTTACCACAACTACCTGAAGATTTTATTCACCGTATAGGAAGAACTGCTAGAGCAGGAGCGGAAGGTTCCGCGCTTAGTTTTATTGGTGGTGATGATAGAAGTAAATGGAATGCTATTCAAAGATTAATAGATCCAAATTTTAAAGGAGAAAAAAATACCGGAGATAATAAAAGAAAACGAGGAGGAGGACGTTCTTTTGATAGACGTGGAAGTAGAGGTGGTGACAGATTTTCAGATCGTAAACCCACATCCAGATTTAAAAGAGATGA
>ERZ890510.961-NODE-961-length-20475-cov-21.885064_pt1 | contig 20475 bp, 22 predicted proteins | sample MGYA00521265_ERZ890510 | MGnify/ENA primary metagenome ERZ890510 (study PRJEB32303, sample SAMEA104408624) | aquatic metagenome | biome: Brackish water; feature: Chemocline; material: water | place: Baltic Sea | collected 2014-10-26T21:54:00 | depth 110 m ...
TCCCCTCCAACTAAGGCAATAATCCACAGTGGGCAAGGGCCATTCGCACCAGGCGCCCCTGTCCTCCGACCATCTCTAATTCAAACTCCGGACTGGTTGCCGCATCGGGGGTCACCCAAATGAGGTCCAATGCGTCCTGTGAAGGTAGGCAGTCCCCCTCGATCGGAACAATGTAAGCCAGCGAGATTGCGTGCTGGCGCGGGTCATGAAAACCCGACACCCTTTCGTCCGGGAAATACTCCACGACGGTGAATGGTTGCGGTGACGCGGGCAATTTAGGAAATGCCATCGGCCCCAAGTCTTTCTCAAGGTGTCGCATAATTGCATCGCGCACCCGTTCCCGGTACAACACGCGACCGGACACCACCGCCCGGCTAATTGACCCATCAGGCAAAACTCGCAGAAGGAGCCCCACTTCGGTGACCGAACCGTTTGCATCCACGCGCACCGGAATCGCGTCTACATAGACGATCGGTAAATTAGCCCGAGCATTGTCCAGCTCAGTAGGGGATAGCCAGGCACCTGAATTTTCCAATAGTTCCATCACGGGCCAATCTTCACATGAATCCTTCTGGCATACAGGCAGGCACGTCCATCAGATCGACCGTATGCTGTCCATATGAGTACTTCAACTCCGGAAAATGACGGTTCTCAAGACACAGATCAGGGCGATCCCTCGAATGTGACCGATGATCAGTGGCGCGAGCGGCTGACACCCCAGGAATACCACGTCCTGCGAGAAGGGGGGACCGAACCGGCTTTTACGGGTGAATACACCGATAATAAGGCAGCGGGGACCTACTCCTGCCGGGCGTGTGGTGCGCAATTGTTCACCAGCGACACCAAATTTGACTCCCAATGCGGTTGGCCTAGCTTCTATGAGCCATTGGCCAAAGATTCCGTGATCTATATTGAAGACACCAGCCTTGGTCGCACCCGGACCGAAGTGCGATGCGCGGCCTGCGACGGGCACCTGGGGCACGTTTTTGAAGGCGAAGGTTATGGCACACCCACTGACCAGCGATACTGCATTAACTCCATTTCCGTAAACTTCGCGTGACCTGACGGCGCGCCAGCCTCCCCAAACCCGTTCCTCTCATTAGTCTTATCCGGTGCGAACCGTTACTCCAGCCGCAGACCAATTTGCGCTCACGGTTGAGCAAATCAGCAATGTTGTGGTCCGCCCAGACCTCACGTTGACCCAGGTCCCCGCCCCCAGCCGGTTGGCACCTTTTGCCTTGGCCCTGACAGCCGCGCCCACCGATGTCGACAGCGATGAGTTCTCGGGAAGATTTGTGCTGCTCCATGATCCTGATGGTGTCGAAGAGTGGGGTGGAACCTTCCGCGCGGTTATTTTTGCGCGCGCTAAGCTCGAAGCCGATCTTCTCAACGACGATCTCGTAAGAGAGGTCGCCTGGAGTTGGATATCTGAGAGCACTTCACTCCTTGAGATTTCGGAAATCGGAGGAACCGTGACCAGCAACTTTGGTCAGTCATTCGGGACCTTGGCAGACCGCCCAGCCGACGGTTTTGTCGAAGTGAGATCTTCCTGGACACCTACTGAAGACGAGTCGGGGGCGCCACGCGACAACCTTGGCAGCCACCTCACCGCCTGGATAAACGTATTGGTGTGTGCTGGTGGACTTGTGCCACTCCCAGAAGGTGTGGCCCATGTTGCACATGCGCGTCGCCGTGGATAGCGAAGAGCCGAAAGTTCCTTATGAAACTCGCGAGCAAATACCTGACGTAATCGTTACGCGCGAGGCACTACTGGACTACGCCGAGAAACTGCGACACGCGACCGGCCCGCTAGCGCTAGATGCCGAGAGGGCTTCGGGCTATACCTACTCGCAGAGGGCATATCTGATCCAATTGCGACGCGAGGGCGCCGGCACTGCGCTCATTGATCCAATCGCCTGTTCGGACCTGAGCCCCATTGCCGACGCAACCGTCGGTGTCGAATGGATTTTGCACGCTGCCACCCAAGATCTTGAATGCTTGCGAGAAGTCGGTCTGTCCCCTTCGAGTCTTTTTGACACCGAATTGGCGGGTCGAATCTTGGGGTGCGAAAGAGTTGGGCTTGGCCCATTGATCGAAAGTGAACTAGGAAAATATTTGGAAAAGGGCCATGGCGCCGCCGACTGGTCGGTAAGACCACTCAAACCAGCAATGCTGCGTTATGCAGCCCTTGATGTCGAGTTGCTCGTCGAATTGCGGGATTCACTCGCCACAAGTTTGCGAGAGGCGAATAAGTACGACTATGCCCGGCAGGAATTTGATGCGCTACTGAGCTGGCGACCTCGCGAACATGAAGGTGAGGCGTGGCGGCGCACCTCCGGAGTGCAGGCGATCAAAAATCCCAGAGCCAGGGGAATCGTCCGCGAACTTTGGGTTACCCGCGATGACATTGCCCGACGACGCGATATTGCCCCAGGCCGTCTGATTCCTGATCGCGCTATTATCGCAGCGGCTAAAGCCATGCCGACCGAAACTTTACTCAAAGTTAAAGACTTCAACGGCCGAGCGGCGGCCCGCTACGAGCATCAATGGAATTTAGCAATCGAGCGGTCCCGCTTGCTGCCGGAATCGGAGTTACCTGGTCCACCCCCCAAGGGCCGATCGCTGCCCGCACCTAAAAGTTGGGCCGAGAAAAATCCAAACGCTTTCGCTCGCCTGGAGATTGTTCGCGAGGGTTTAGCCCAATTGTCGGAATTACTGTCAATTCCGGTCGAAAACCTCATGACGCCAGAGTTGGTGCGGCGGGCTTGCTGGTCTGATCCACTCGATACCGAAGCCGCGTACAGCCAATTACTGGAGGCCGGCGGGGCCAGGGAATGGCAACGCGAATTGGTCCTACCGATTGTGTATGCCGCACGACAGGCACAACCCCTACCTGCCGAAGACCCCGAGCCCGAGACGCAATAAGTTACTAGCGGGTAACATAGGCCTTCCACAAGGAGGAAAAATGGTTGAACGCGCGAATGTCGTATTTGTTGATGGGGCCAGAACCCCTTTTGCCAGAGCCGGAAGTCTGTATTCGCAGACGAGAGCCGATGACCTAATTGTTAAAGTGATCCGGGAACTTTTGCGACGTAACCCCAACCTTCCCCCCGAGAAAATTGACGATGTCGCGATTGCCGCGGCCACCCAGACCGGCGATCAGGGCATGAACATTGGCCGGTCGGCGGCGCTTCTGGCCGGGCTTCCCAACACTGTTCCGGGTTACTCGATTGATCGTTGGTGCGCCGGCGCAATGACAGCGGTTACTACCCTTTCGAGTGCGATAATGGCTGGCGCATACGACCTCGCGCTCGCGGGCGGTGTCGAGCACATGACCCATCACCCCATGGGTGAAGGGATGGATCCTAATCCTCGCTATTTGTCCGAGCGAATTGTTGACCCGGAAGCAATGCTGATGGGAAAGACCGCCGAGAACTTACACGATCGATTCCCCCACATCACAAAAGATCGGGCAGATGCTTTCGCACTTGGCTCACAAGAGAAGACCGCAAAAGCTTATGCAAATGGTGTGATCCAGCCGGATCTTGTTCCTGTTGCGGCCCGCAGCGCTGAACTCGGCAACATTTTGGTTAGCGCCGACGAAGCCCCTCGCCCTGGAACGACACTGGAAGGGCTTGCCTCACTTAAAACCCCGTTTCGTCCGCACGGTCGGGTTACCGCAGGTAACGCCTCCGGCCTCTCCGATGGTGCGACCGCTGCCCTTTTGGCAAATGAAGAAGTAGCCGATCGCCTCGGGCTGAGCAAGAAGATGCGTATGGTCGGCTTCGCATTTGCGGGAGTTGAGCCCGAAGTCATGGGCGTGGGACCAGTACCCAGCACTGAAAAAGCACTCGCCCGCACCGGCCTCTCCATCGATGACATTGATCTTTTCGAAATCAATGAGGCTTTCGCGGTTCAGGTGCTCGCACTGCTGGATCACTTTGGCATTGCAGACGACGACGAGCGGGTTAACCCGATGGGCGGCGCCATCGCAGTCGGTCACCCATTGGCCTCCAGTGGAATTCGCCTTATGACCAATCTGGCGCAAGATTTTACGATGAATCCGAGTGCAAAATATGGAATTACCGCAATGTGTATCGGATTAGGCATGGGCGGAACCGTTATTTGGGAAAATATTTCAGGGAGCAAAGCATGAGCGAAACGAAGCCCGCCACTGTCGCCGAAAATCCGGATGAAGTGGTGACCCAGGCCCGGGTCCGCTATTTCCCGATGCCCCTAGGGGCGGGGACCATGGCACTGATCACACTCGACAATGGCAAGGATCACACTCGCCCATCGACGTTCGGCCCGGGTGGTCTTGCATCGATTAACGATGCTCTCGACGAGATTGCTGCCCGAAGCGATGTCGCCGCCGTTGGCGTCACGGGTAAGCCATTCGTATTCGCCGTTGGCGCCGACCTTTCCGCCATGAGTTTGGTCAATGATCCGGCGATTATTTCGGCATTCGGAAAATTCGGTCACGACGTATTGCGTCGCTTTGGAGAGTTTTCAATCCCCACCTTCGCATTTGTAAATGGGGCGGCGATGGGCGGCGGCATGGAACTCGCCTTGCATTGTGATTACCGCTCGGTATCAGCAGATGCTGCGGCGCTCTCACTGCCCGAAGTTTTTCTCGGGCTCATTCCTGGCTGGGGCGGAGCATGGCTTCTCCCTAATCTGGTCGGTCCCAAAAGGGCCCTCGAAGTGATTATTAACAACTCAATGAGTCAGAACAAGCAACTCAAACCCCAACAGGCTGTTGAGTTGGGAGTAATGGATGTGATCTTCGCGCCGGCAGATTTCCTTGAGCAATCGGTTTTGTGGGCTGCAGGGGTACTTCAAGGCATCGTCACCGTAGAACGCGCGCCGATTGATCGCGATAGCTGGGATGGCGTCGTGGATGCGGCACGCGCGCAGGTTGATGCGCGAGTGCATGGCGCAACCCGCGCTCCCTACATTGCCTTAGATTTAGTTCAAGCGGCAAAAACCAATACGCGCAGTGAGGGATTTGATGCAGAAGATGCAGCGCTCACTGATCTAGTGATGTCTGACCCACTTCGAGCTTCCCTTTACGCCTTCGACCTCGTCCAAAAACGCGCTAAGCGCCCTGTCGGAGTCCCTGACAAATCACTAGCCCGGCCGGTCAACAAAGTGGGGATCGTGGGCGCTGGTCTGATGGCGAGTCAGTTGGCACTACTTTTTGCGCGTCAGTTGATGGTTCCGGTTGTAATGACCGATCTTGATCAGGAACGGGTCGACAAGGGCGTCGGGTACGCACATGCAGAGCTCGACAAATTGCACGCAAAAGGACGCCTTTCCGCGGACAAGTGTAATCGCGTGAAGGCACTGATCACGGGGACGACGGACAAGAGCCTTTTCTCTGACGCCGATTTTGTGATCGAGGCGGTCTTTGAACAACTTGATGTCAAGAAGGTTGTATTTGGGCAACTAGAAAAGGTCGTGCGCCCTGACTGCATTCTGGCAACCAACACGTCATCGCTTTCAGTAGCCGAGATGGCGGCTGAGCTGGCCCACCCTGAGCGAGTCGTTGGGTTCCATTTCTTCAATCCAGTTGCGCTCATGCCGCTGCTCGAGATCGCTCGTGCCGACAAGACAGACGATTCCTCACTGGCCACCGCATTCGCTGTGGGCAAGGGGCTCAAAAAATCATGTGTACTCGTCGCTGACCGTCCAGCGTTCGTGGTGAACCGTTTGCTCAACCGATTCCTGGGCGAAATAATTTCCTGCGTCGACGAGGGAGCAAGTTTCGCAGATGCCGATTCCGCGGTACACGCCATGGGACTTCCCATGGATCCATTTGTTCTGGTGCAAATGGTGGGTCCGGCCGTGGCCCAGCATGTTGCCCAAACCCTCAATGCTCACTTCCCGGATCGATTCCATGCATCGAAGAAAATGGGCGAGCTGGTTGCCGCAGGCCTTCCTGGCGTGTGGTTGTGGGACGCAGCGGGCAATAAGACCGTGGATCCGCGAGTCCTTGAAATCTTTGGAGATGCACCAAGCACCATGAACCCCGATCAGATCAGGGATCGAGCCCTCACGGCGATAGCGCAGGAGGCTCGCATCATGTTAGATGAAGGGGTCATTGCTGAACCACAAGACCTTGACCTGTGCATGATTTTAGGTGCCGGATGGCCATTCTGGCTAGGTGGGATCACTCCCTACCTCGACCGCGAAGGCTACAGCGACCCTCAATTCTTAGCCAAAGGAATTGCTAGCGTTCCTGCCTAACGGGATCAGGCGCCTCACTTTCGGAATTCCCCACCATCCACTCAGTAATTGAGCGCGTAATGGTTTGTCCGGTAAGGCCAAGCTGATTGAGAATAGAAACACGCTTGGCATGGTCGAGGAACGCAAGTGGTGTACCAAAGTTGCGAAGGGGAACATCCACGTTCTGATCCCTGAGTGCTTGGCTTAATGCTGCGCCGACGCCCCCGGATCGCATACCGTCTTCGATAACCACCACTAGCTTGGCCTGCGCAGCTTGTTGGATCACGTTCTGCGGAATCGGTTTTACCCAGCGCGGATCAAGAACCCGGACGCCGATCCCTTGTGCTTTGAGACCTTCAGCCACCTCTAGACCCAGTGGGGCAAAAGACCCGACGGCCACGATGCAGACTTCCATGTCACCGTGATCGGCCAATACGTCAACGCCACTCTCGCGAGAAATTGCCGGAATGTCTTGTGGGATGGCGCCTTTTGAAAATCGCACCACGGTGGGTGCATCGTCAATTTCAACTGCTTCCCGCAGGGCTTGCTTTAGCGTTGATTCGTCACGCGGTGCAGCGATTCGCAGTCCCGGCACTATTTGCAACATGGCCATATCCCAGACTCCGTTGTGGCTCGCACCGTCGTCACCGGTCACCCCTGCTCGGTCAAGTACGAAAGTCACGCCAGCATTATGCAATGCGCAATCCATTACCACTTGGTCAAAAGCCCGATTCAAAAAGGTTGCGTACACTGCAACAACCGGATGCATACCCCCGTAGGCCAGTCCCGCTGCGCTCGTTGCAGCATGCTGCTCGGCGATCCCTACGTCGTAGATGCGATCCGGAAACAACTGTCCGAACTGATCTAGGCCCGTTGGCCCCGGCATAGCAGCAGTAATCGCGACAACATCTGAGCGCACTAAACCAATGGCGACCAGCTCGTCTGAGAAGGCTTTGGTCCACGTGCGACCAGAAGCCGAAACTGGCAGTCCGGTTTCAGGATCGATCACGCCCACCCCGTGGAACCGATCAGCTTCGTCGGCCTCTGCAGGTGCGTAGCCGTGGCCTTTATGCGTGATCACATGAACAATTACCGGGGCATCAAAATCGCGCGCCCGACTCAATGCATATTCCAGTTCAGGTTCATCGTGTCCATCAACCGGTCCCACGTACTTCAGGCCAAGATCCTCGAACATACCCTGTGGAGCTACAACATCTTTTACACCCTTTTTCATGCCGTGAAGGGCATCAAAAATTGGTACCCCCACGACAGGGGTGCGCTGCAACACCCGCTTACCCCAGCCCATGACCCGCTCGTAGTTGGGGGCGGTCCGTAGCGTGTGCAAATGGTGCGCAAGGCCACCAATTGTGGGCGAGTAAGAGCGCGCATTGTCATTGACGACTATCACGAGGGGCCTCTCCCCTGTGGCGATGTTGTTGAGCGCTTCCCAGGCCATGCCGCCGGTGAGCGCACCGTCGCCAATCACTGCAACCACATGCTGTTCACCCAAGAGCCCCCGCCGCTGCCACGCCTTAGCCAGACCGTCTGCATACGAAAGTGCTGTGGACGCATGGGAGTTTTCGACAATGTCATGATCGCTCTCAGCGCGACTGGGATAGCCGCTGAGGCCGTCTTCCTGGCGCAGCGTGTCAAAATCGGCGGCCCGACCCGTCAAAATTTTATGTACATAGGACTGATGCCCGGTATCCCAAATAATTGCGTCTTCTGGGGATCGAAAGACTCGATGTAACGCAATACTGAGTTCCACCACTCCAAGATTAGGACCCAAGTGGCCACCGGTTGCAGAAACCTTTTCGACCAGAAAAGCTCGGATCTCTCGGGCTAGTTCAGGCAACTTTTCTGCTGGCAACGCCCGCAAGTCACGAGGGTCACGAATTGCCGGCAAATAACGCACAGTTCTAGTCTAGGACAGAAGTGTCAAGGGCGCCGTGGTCTAGGTCGGCCAGTGCTGAAGCGACGCAATTGGCCTCTCGAGCTGTTCGCAGTAGTTGTGCTCCCACGGCGCTGAGCGAGTCTAGAAGGGCTTCTGGCCGCTGCACACCAGATGCTGTACGAGCCGTTGCGTAAAGCCGGCGCATCAAATCAATATCGGTCTGTGTTCGCTCACGGAGCACCCATGCCAAAGCCACGGGGTCTTTACTGCTCTGCGAATCCCGGAACTCCCCGGGCAGTCGATCCAGGAGCCATCGGGTTACCTGGCCGGGAAACTCCGGGTCGTGTGCCGACACCAAGTCGAGCGGCCATCCGGGGCGCGAAATGGTCATAGAAGCGAACGTAGAACGTACTGCAAAATCCCACCGTTTCGGTAGTAATCCGCCTCACCGGGGGTGTCTATTCGCAATACGACCTCAAATTCGATGGCCGCTCCGCCCGGTGACGTGGCGCTCACCGTTAACTGCTGTGGCGTGACTCTTTCGTTGAGTGCGGTGATCCCGGAAACTGCAAATACCTCGTTGCCCGACAGCCCCAGTGACGCGGCACTGTCACCGGCGATGAATTGCAGGGGAAGTACACCCATTCCAATCAAGTTCGACCTATGAATTCGTTCATAGGACTGGGCAATGACAGCTCGGACACCTAATAGAGCGGTACCCTTCGCGGCCCAGTCGCGACTTGACCCGGACCCATATTCGTTGCCAGCAAGAATAATTAATGGGATCTGTTCGGCCTGGTATTTAATCGAGGCTTCATAAATAGTGGTGGTGGGTCCGCTCGGATCTGTGAAGTCTACGGTAACACCACCTTCTGTACCTGGGACCAGCAAATTCTTCAATCGAATATTCGCAAAAGTCCCACGAATCATGACCTCATGATTCCCGCGTCGAGATCCATACGAATTGAAATCCTTACGTTCAATTCCATGCTCACCCAGATAGACGCCCGCTGGTGAATCTGCCCTAATCGACCCGGCCGGAGAAATGTGATCGGTTGTTACCGAGTCGCCCAGCATGGCCAGCACTCGAGCACCACTGATGTCACTCACCGGCTGCGGCTCGCGCTCCATACCCTCAAAATATGGTGGCCGGCGCACATATGTGCTGTCCGGATCCCACTGAAAAATGCTCCCCGTTGGGGTGGGCAGCGATTGCCACGCTTGATCGCCCGCGAACACGTCCCGATATCGATCAATGTACATGTGCGAATCAATTGAGTCAGCAATTACTTGCTCAATCTCTGTTGATGAAGGCCAAATGTCGGCCAGGAAAACTGGCGTACCTTCTTGGTCTACCCCCAATGGGTCATTGACCAAGTCCGTGTCCATGGTTCCCGCGATCGCATAGGCCACCACGAGTGGCGGGGATGCAAGGTAATTCATCTTCACGTCCGGGTTGATTCTTCCTTCAAAGTTTCGATTTCCGCTCAACACCGACGTGACCACTAAATCATCGGTATTGACCGCCGCCGACACCTCAGCAATGAGTGGACCTGAGTTTCCGATACAGGTGGTGCAGCCGTAGCCCACCACATTGAAGCCCAATTTCTCGAGATACGGCAATAGACCCGACTTTTCGTAATAATCGGTCACCACTTTCGAACCCGGTGCCAACGTGGTCTTCACCCATGGCTTTCGGGAGAGCCCGCGCTCGACCGCTTTCTTTGCAAGCAGCCCAGCACCGATCATGACGGACGGATTTGAGGTATTGGTACACGAGGTAATGGCCGCGACGCTGACAGCCCCGTGCTCGATTTCAAGTGCCTCACCCGAAATGTTGATGCTTACTCGTTTTTCGGGCTCCGCGGTGAAATTTGTCAGTGCCTGCACGAACTTGGGTTGGGCTTCGGCCAGAATCACCCGGTCTTGGGGGCGTGTGGGGCCGGCGATGCTGGGCACCACCGTTCTCATGTCTAACTCGATGACTTCCGAGTAATTTGCCTCATGGTCGGGGTCATGCCACAGGCCCTGTCGGAGCGCATAGGCCCGAACAAGTTCAATTGAATCCGGTGTCCGTCCGGTCAATTCCAGGTAGTCCAGAGTGACCTGATCGATGGGGAAAATGGCCACGGTACTTCCGTATTCGGGACTCATATTTCCGATGGTGGCCCGATTGGCTAACGGCACAGTTCCCACGCCACTGCCGTAGAACTCGACGAACTTGCCCACAACCCCTCTTTCTCGGAGCATTTGGGTGATCGTGAGTACCAAGTCTGTTGCGGTGGCTCCCGGGGCAAGTGCGCCCGTGAGTTTAAACCCCACCACGCGAGGGATCAGCATTGAAACGGACTGCCCCAACATTGCGGCCTCAGCTTCGATGCCACCGACACCCCAACCAAGTACACCCAAACCGTTCACCATGGTGGTGTGCGAATCGGTGCCCACGACCGTGTCGGGATAGGCCTGGCCCCCTCGGGCCATGATCACGCGCGCAAGATGCTCAATATTTACTTGATGCACAATCCCCGTACCGGGAGGAATCACCTTAAATTCTTCGAATGCGCTCTGACCCCAGCGCAAGAACTGGTATCGCTCTCGATTGCGCTCGTACTCCAACGCAACATTTCGTTCCGCCGCGTCGGGCAGACCAAAGAAATCCGCGATAACCGAGTGGTCAATCACCAATTCAGATGGGTTTTGGGGCTCAATTTTGTCGGGGTTGCCTCCCAGCGCGATAACTGCTTCGCGCATGGTGGCCAAATCGACAACAACGGGTACCCCCGTGAAGTCCTGCATGACCACGCGGGATGGTGTGAATTGAATTTCCTCGGTGGGCTCAACTTTAGCGTCCCAAGCCCCTAAAGCACGGATCGTATCTGCATCAACATTTGTGCCGTCCTCGGTGCGCAGCAGGTTTTCGAGCAAAATTTTGTGGGTAAAGGGTAGTTTCTCACTACCCGGCACTGCGTCGATTGCAAAGATCTCAAACTCTTCACCGCCGACCTTGAGCGTCTGTTTTGCGGAAAATGAATCCATGCTCGTCACAGGACCTCCCTGATTAATCTAATTGCCCATAAGATACCACAAGTATCTTGACGTCAAGATACTTTGGTGCTTCTCAAAACCGCCAGGGACTCAAAATGATGAGTCATGGGGAATGCGTCCCACGCCCGGACACTGACCAATTCATATTTCCCGTCACTGCAGAGTTCCCGGACATCACGTGCGAGCGCAACCGGGTCACAGGCGACGTACAGGATCGATCGTGGACCAAGCGCCCGTACATCGGCGCACACCGAAATCCCAGCCCCCGACCGCGGGGGATCCAGGAGTATCCCGTCGACTCCAGATCCGGCACTGCGCATGTCACGGATAAATGACTCGACACTGCTATTGATCACTCGGACACGGGCAGAGTCTGACTCCGGCACCCCAGCGAAAAGATCACGAGCGCGTTGGGATGCAGTCCGGTTCCCCTCAACTGTGGTTACGCTGCCACCGGAGCCGAGCCCGAGCGAGAGCACCCGCGCAAATACCCCCGCGCCCCCGTACAGATCCCACCAGTCTTCCCCGGACCGCGCGGCACCAGAGTCAATGATTGCTTGCTGCGCGACTAGGAGCAGCGCCCTATTTGCTTGCCAAAAATCCTTGATATCCGTTTCCCACTGCATCCCGGCAAATTCCCTGGTGACCATCTCTGGGCCAGCGATATGGCCCGTCGGTCCAACCACACTGACCCCTGCGGAACCTTGGGCAAATGTGTATTCGCCCCTTGTTACTCCCCCAGCCGAATGCAGCCGCGAAAGTTCCTGCGCAATTTCTTTAGTTACCGTCGTACACAACGGCGTATTCACCAACAAGTCACTACGATATCGATGCATCTGCCATTCGTCATTCCACTCGAATCTGGCTCGGGCTCGCCAACCTAAACCCCCGTCACCGCTTAGTTCAATTACCCCCTCGCCCACGATCTTCTCAACCTGGCTTGCCTGCAATTGGGCGAAACGTTCTAAAGAATCCTTAAGCACCCTTGTTTTCAGAACCCGTTGATGCGCGTAGTCGACGTATTGAAAGTCACAACCCCCGCATTGCGCACTCGCAGCACAACTTGGATCAACCCGATATTGAGACGCTTCCAAAATCTCTTGAACAACTCCAAAATAGACTTTCTGCCTCTTGTGAGTGACCAAGATTTTTGCTCGTTCGCCGGTCATGGCGCCACGGACAAAAACAACACAACCCTCGACGTGGGTCACAAAGTGACCCCCGTGGGCTATTTTTCCAATCTCGGCAGTGTAGTGATCGCCGACATTCAGCATTGGCTTAGAACTCATTATCGACACTGTTTTCACTTGACTCAAGCTGCCAAGGAACGCTAATCACCATTACTGAATTGGAGAACAGCAATCGACCCTTGAGTCGCAGCGCCGATTGGTTATGCAAGACCTGCTCCCACCAATGTCCCACAACGTATTCCGGTACAAAAACTGCGATCAGATCATTGGGTGATTTCGTTCGAATTTCCTTGACGTAGTCAATAATCGGTCGAGTAATTTCGCGGTAAGGCGAATCCAATATTCGCAAAGTCACCGGAATATCGCGACGGACCCAATCCTCGTGCAATTGTTGTGTCTCGGCATCATCGACGTTGACGGTAACAGCCTCAATTAGCGTGGGTCGAGTAGCGCGCGCGTATGCAATTGCACGCAAAGTTGGTTTGTGAATTTTGGAGACCAAGACGAGGGCGTGTACTCGAGCCGGCAACATCACATGATCAGTTTCAAGAGTGGATGACTCTCTGCGCACCTTTTCGTAATGCCGATTGATTCGCAACATGCCATAAAAAATTATGGGTAAGGCGGCGATCACGACCCATGCGCCGCTCGTGAACTTTGTTAACACCACGATTCCCAATACGGCGCCAGTCATGATGAATCCGATTGCATTCACCACTCGTGAACGAAGACAGCGTTGACGCTCTCTGTGGTCGATCTCCGTTTTTAGCACCTTGCCCCAATGCCGGATCATCCCTAATTGACTCAAGGTAAATGCGATAAAGACCCCGATAATGTACAGCTGGATTAGTCGCGTTACATCGGCTTGAAATGCACTAATTAGTAGCACTGCCAATCCAGCGAGGGCTAGAATTCCATTGCTGAACGCTAGGCGATCACCGCGCGTGTGAAGTTGTCGCGGAAGGTAGCCGTCGCGCGCGAGGATTGAACCCATGACAGGAAAGCCAATAAATGCGGTATTAGCAGCCAAGGCCAAGATCAGCGCGGTGAAGAGTGAGATAAGCAGGACCGCCCAGCCAGCGTTATCAAACACTGCTGCGGCAACTTGTACGATCACCGTCTTTTGACTTTCACCAATTGGCAGTCCGACTAGGTCAGCATCGACTTGTGTGACCCGCACGCCGGTCCTAATTGCCAGCCAGGTAATCCCGCTAAACATCAACATACTGATTAACCCCAACATGAAAAGGGTTGCTGCAGCATTTCTAGATTTCGGTTCCTTAAAAGCTGGGACCCCGTTCGCGACCGCCTCAATCCCGGTTAAGGCTGTCGTGCCGGAGCTAAATGAACGAGCGATTAAGAAAATTAGCGCGAAACCGGTCAAGGTGCCCTCGTTTGAGATCTCCCAGTCGGCACTCTCCGCCAACATGGGCTCCCCGTTGATGACTTTGAACATCGCGACCCCGATCATGACAAAAATCGAGGCAATAAACAGGTACGCGGGGATCGCAAGCATGCCCCCTGCGTTCCTTGCCCCACGCAAATTCAATAACGTGATGACTACGACGAAACCAACGGCAAACCACACGGCGTGTTGTTCAACAAAGCCAATCGTCGAACCCAAGTTCGCCACAGCCGCAGAAACGGACACAGCGACAGTGAGTACATAGTCGATGAGCAGCGCACTACCTACGAAGGCCCCCCACTGCGGGCCTAGGTTGGTCGAAACAACATCGTAATCCCCGCCCCCATCTGGATAGGCCCGAACATTCTGCCGATAAGAGGCGATCACAACGAAATAGACGAGGACGACGCATGCGGCGATCCAGGGTCCGAAGGCGAAGAGGGATGCGCCACCCAATGAGAGCACAAGCAAGATTTCCTGGGTCGCATACGCGTTAGATGAGAGGGCATCACTGGCAAAAACTGGTAGGGCGATCCGTTTGGGAAGCAGGGTTTGCGAGAGCCGCTCGCTGCGCAAAGCCCGGCCTAATACGATCCTTTTCAGACCATTCGCGATTGACACGATTCCCAATCGTAGACCTGCCATGGATTGCCCGGCATGGCGACGGCACCAGCGTGTACCGTGTGCACGTGCACATTGTGATTCTGGGCTGTGGCCGCGTGGGCTCTTTGCTTGCCGCCTGGCTAGACCAGCAGGGTCATTCGGTAGCTGTTGTCGATCAAGAGCCATCAGCTTTTCGCAAGTTGGGTCCCGATTTTACCGGGATCACAGTGAAAGGCGTGGGCTTTGACCGAGAGACCCTGGAATCGGCTGGCATAACCCGAGCTCATGCGTTCGCGGCCGTCAGCAGCGGAGATAACAGCAATATCTTGGCCGCCCGGGTCGCCCGCGAAACATACGGGGTAGAGCACGTGATCGCTCGCATCTACGACCCGAAACGTGCTGCCGTCTACCAGCGGCTTGGAATCCCCACTGTGGCGACAGTCACTTGGACAGCCACTCAAATAATGAAAGCGTTGCTTCCCACCGGTGCCAGCGAGGAATTCACCGATCCGACCGGGACCATGACCTTGGCTGAAGTGCCGCTGGATCAGCAATGGTTTGGGCGCAACGCCACCGAACTGGAACGCCAGACGGGTGCACGGATTGCTTTTGTCACCCGATACGGAGCAGCCGTGTTACCCGGTCCGGCACTTGTTCTCCAGGAGGGCGACTACGTACACCTACTATTCCCACCCGCGGATCGAGAGCGGATCGAAGGCATCGCACTTTTCCGCGAGAAGGGCAATTCATGAGAGTCGCCATTGCAGGCGCCGGCAAAGTGGGTCGGGCTATCGCACGCGAACTACTGCAGAATGGACACGAAATCCTTCTGCTCGACCGCGATGCCGCTTTGGCCAAACCGGGAATAGTCGAGGGGGCCGAAACCCTCATGGCGGACGCCTGTGAAATTAGCGCCCTAGAAGAGGCGCGGCTCTCTGAATGCGACGTTGTCGTAGCAGCCACGGGAGATGACAAAGTAAATTTGGTCGTGTCACTCCTGGCTAAAACGGAATTTGGAGTTTCGCGTGTAGTCGCCCGAGTCAACCACCCTAAAAACGAGTGGATGTTTGACGACTCCTGGGGGGTCGACGTAGCCGTCTCAACCCCTCGCATGCTCTCCGCGCTGGTCGAAGAAGCCGTGTCTGTTGGTGACCTGGTTCGTCTGTTTTCATTCCGTCAAGGAGAGGCCGATTTGGTTGAAATCACCTTGGCATCTGACTCCCCGGTAGCCGGGCAACGAGTTGGCGAGCAGAACTGGCCCGAAGACACCGCGCTGGTGGCAATTGTCCGAGGTAACCGCGTAATTGCGCCGACCTCTGACGACTCACTTGAAGTCAGCGACGAACTAATATTTGTTGCAGCCGCCCACCAAAAGAGCACGTTGCAAGAGATGCTGGGTCATTCCTGAGCCTTACTTGCTTCCAATTTATTGTGAACAGGTTGCAGCAGTCGATAGGTGAAGTAGGCGCTAGCCAAAAATAGTGGCCAACCCATTACGACTTTCATTACTCCCAGCGCTCCGATCGCCCCGGTCAAATACAGGGGAAGCTGAACCGTGAGCCGCAAAAAGAACATCCCGACCCAGATCCAAGTAGCCGCCGAGGCGGCCCGCCTGTATTGAGTCACCGTTCGCCATTTTGTGCCCGTTCCTGTGAAAAAGCCCAGGAACACCCCAAATAGCGGCCATCGAACGAGAATCGAAATCAGAAATGCACTGCCATACGCGGCGTTGGTCAGCAGTCCTGGCAGAAAGAAATTCTCAGCTTTGCCCGTCCACGCCGAGAACCCAGCCGCGATGCCGACCCCAATCAAACCGGCAATCACTTGTTGCAACGAGTCCTTACGAATAATGCGATACACCGCGATCGTCACACCCACTGTTAACGCTGCCCAGAGTGCGAACTGCAAATTATCCGATTGCAGCAGGTACACAATTACGAACACCAATGTCGGAGCCCCGCTATCAAAGAGCCCGCGCCACCCGCCTATTGCACGATCAAGCATGATCCGTTCAGCACGAATGTCCTCAATGCTCTCGTGTTCAAATCCTGGCTCTAAATCGTCGCCACTCTGCTCTGGTTGACTCATCGGGATAAGGGTCTCAATTCATATCGAGGATTGAAGATCGTCGGGCGTTCGGTATTGCACGTTAATCGACCGAACACTTTCATAGTGCGTCCGGCGACTACCCCAGGGATAGATCTGCGACCCATCCACACGACGGTAACGACTCCCGACCCGTCGTAGAGTTCAATTTCCAGTGCCGGGTTTTTGATTGTCGGCGCAATGCTCACACTCCGGACAGTTCCCACGATTTCGATGCGGGCACCGGGTTGGCACTCATTAATTTGTTGGGTTTCCGCGTCGCTGAGCGCCCCAAACGTTTCCTGTAATTCACGAGACTCAAGCTGTGTCGTGGAGGCGGTAAACCTGCGGTATGCCTTCGCAATGGCATTCATCCTAATTAACGAATCTCTGTTATTTCGGGACCACGAACGAAGGGGTTCAACCCGGCCGATTTTACCGGCACAGCCTGGTCGGTGTTGGTATTTTCCGGCAAATTCAAAATTATGGGAGCGCCCGGCGCCATGGCCTTGTCACCGCGGAAGACCACCGCGCTCTCGAAAATTTGAGCGAGTCGCACTCCGGCACCAATATCCCTGGCAGCGGCCCCCATAAACACGGCACGAAGGAACCACCGAGGTCCGTCCACCCCCACGAAACGCGCGGGCTGCAGTCCACCATTCTCACCAACTGCTTGGATTTGCGCCAGTAATTCCGTGCCGTATGTCCCTTGCGCTTCCTCCACCAAACCCCCAGCGGTGTTGATGGAGGACTTAAGTGATTCCATCACTTCGACCCACATGCCACTCGATTTCCGGGACGCGTACGGCTGCAGTTGCATGCCTGACTCACCATCTCGTAACGTCAACTGAGAAATGCGCCCGGTCGATTTGTCAGCCTGGACCTGCAGCTCCACGCCCTCGGGGACCCTTAGTCGCAGCGCGCCAAAACTCACCACTGGATCGCCACCGGACTCTGCCAGCGGTGCACCCAAATCTGATTCGTCCCATGGTCCACCGTCTACGCCCCGCACAAATACCATGTCCCTATCCTCTCATTTGCCACTGATAGCGTGCGGCGACTGGTGGGAATCAACCACTGGACCCAAAACCTTGTTCACTGCGCACAGACCCTGGCAACTGCGCTACTTCAACAATCCGTATTTCCGGCATCTGCTGGATCACCAGCTGAGCGATCCGATCCCCGCGCAAGATTGAGATTGCGGTGACCGGGTCGGCGTTATGGCCGATGACGGATATCTCTCCCCGAAATCCCGCATCGATTGTTCCTGGGGCGTTGAGCAGTGTGAATCCGACCTTAATGGCCATGCCGCTGCGTGGATGGATTAAGCCCACGAACCCCGGTGGCATTGCGATTGCGATGCCCGTGGGAATGCGTACCCGCTGTCCCGGCTCAATCTGCACGTCAGCCCGAGCCCGAAGGTCCAATCCAGCGTCACCTGGATACTCGGTTTGTGGAAGAGGTAGACCCGGGTCGAGTCGGTGAATCAGCAGTTCATGCATTATGGATTCACCTCAAAATCACTTGCCCCAGACATGGCGGCTTCTACTATGGACCGGTCACCGTTTTTTAGGAAATGTTCAACACTGACTTGGATGAAGATCGCTCTGGCCTCGATCGCAATCGGGCCCGACTCACTATTTAGTCGCGCCGAAGCGACTGCAAATACCTTACGCCTTTGGGTGCCCACGATTTCGGCGTGAATGTGCAGAACGGATCCAACAGGGACAGGTTTAATGAACTCGCACTCCAGTCGTCCAGTCACGGCGGGTTCGCCCAACAACCAATTCAATGATCCCAAAACTTCGTCGATTGCCGCACTGAGTAAACCGCCATGCGCCAGGCCAGGGGCTCCCTGGTGGTGCTTGGTGACCGTGAAGGTGCCATCAATGGTGAGAGCTTTTCCGGCGTGCATGCGCATGTGTAAACCAGTCTCATGATCTTCTCCGCATCCAAAGCAAGATCTGAAGTGGGACGGAATCGAATCGCCCATAGCGGGCGCATTCAACGCCCGTTGGGGAATGGTCGCGCCATCTGGCAATGCGTATCCGAAGGTGTGCGCCGAAGATTTCGTGGACATGAGGCATGCACCATACTCTCAACATGCTATATCGCGAGCGACTACTCCCGCGTCCCTTGATCCTCGGCTTGGCGGTGGCCCTGTTTCTCATGGTCGGTGTCGCCTACTCTCGCGCATTTGGATCGCTTCTGGGGGTTCTCTTGGGGCTATCGGTGAGTGCCCTGTTTATCGGGTTTGCTTTTGCAACGGCGCCTCACATTCGGCTTGAGGAACGTGAAGGCGCCTGCTTTCTCACCGCGGGAAGGGCCAGGATAAGCGTTGAGATCATTGGCTCGGTAACGCAATTGAGCCCGACTCAGCGGGTTGAGATCCGTCGCGGGCGATCTGCAGATACCGCTTTTAGCATCATTAGGGGCTCACTTCCTGTGGTAGAACTGGAGATCTCAGACCCACTCGACCCGCATGGGTTGTGGTGCCTATCCACCCGGCGCCCACAAGGACTCATGCGCGCAATCGCCGCCGCAAAAGGACCCAAAAATGGCTAAACACACTCGCGGTGGTAGACAAGCACCATGTCAGGAATAGATACGCACGAAGCTGCAGACAACAATCTCGTGATCCACGTGCTGGCACCACTTGCGGCCATGGGTGCGACATGGGTTACCCGCAAGGCACTGGACACCGGTTACCGATCCGTCACAGGCCGCATCGCCCCAAATTCTCAAGACGTGCAAGTCAGGTTGGGTTCAGCAGTCATGTGGGCCGCAATTACGGCGGCAAGCGCGGCCGTTGTTGAAGTAGCGGTGTTTAGGTTCCTGGCGAAAAGGGCTTAAGCGCAATCTTTGCACATAGGTCCAGCCTTGCCCTCGTGATCGAACTGACTGCGATGTCGGACCAAGAAACATGAAACGCATGTGAACTCGTCTGTTCTTTTGGGCACAACCTCCACTATCAAATTCTCCGCGGAAAGGTCCGCCCCGGGCAACTCGATAGATTCAGCAAGCTCGGCTTCGTCCACGTCAACCGGAGAAGATGCCTTCTCGGCCTGCTGGGCTTTAAGGTCTTCAAGACTGTCCTCAGCAAGTTCCTCATCCGTCTTGCGGGGGGCGTCGTAATCGGTAGCCATGGTGCCTCATTCCCTTGGATTATTCGGACCCCCGAAAAACACTTCAGGTGTGCGCGCAGATTGTGCCCCATACACTTTCGGCGCCTGCATCTGGGGGCCTTTCCCTCCAGGTGCGCCCGCTGCCACGAGGCTAATGCCACAATGCGGCATGCCAATTTATGCCCTGGGAGATAAGACCCCCTCAATTGACCCGACAGCTTTTGTACATCCTGATGCGGTAGTGATCGGCCAGGTGATCATTGGCCCTACATCAAGTATTTGGCCCGGCGCTGTACTTCGTGCGGACCACGGAAAAATCATTATCGGTGCTGGAACATCCATTCAAGATGGCACAGTTATTCACTGTACGGATACGCACGACACGATCATTGGCGACAACTGCGTGATTGGGCATGGGGCGCACCTTGAGGGGTGCCGGATTGAATCTGGCTCGCTCATCGGCTCTCATGCGGTCGTGTTACACAACGCCGTCGTCGGTCCCACTTCACTTGTCGGTGCATGTGCACTCGTAGGCAACAACAAAACGGTCCCTCCCAATGCGCGCGCATTAGGAGTCCCCGCTGTGATCACCGAAGGAATGGTCACAAGTGCAGACATTGAACCCGCTGCCCAGATCTACATTGCGAATGCGCGGTGGTACTCACAGGACTTGCGACTCCTTGAGTAGTACGTCATGGGCACCCACTGCTAGCAGCATCTGAGAAAATTCAGTAAAAATACCGGGCGAACTCGCCACTATGAGTTTGCCAAGATCCCCGTCGATCGGGGCCGCCACCTGCCCACCTGCCAAAGCGACAATTAATGCTCCGGCTGCATAGTCCCAAGGGTTGAGGCCCGTTTCATAGTAAGCGTCAAAGAACCCACTTGCCAACCAGCACA
>ERZ890510.962-NODE-962-length-20474-cov-7.936040_pt1 | contig 20474 bp, 20 predicted proteins | sample MGYA00521265_ERZ890510 | MGnify/ENA primary metagenome ERZ890510 (study PRJEB32303, sample SAMEA104408624) | aquatic metagenome | biome: Brackish water; feature: Chemocline; material: water | place: Baltic Sea | collected 2014-10-26T21:54:00 | depth 110 m ...
CTGCGAACACCGGTGATCTTGAGCCGGAACAGAAGCTTCACCAAGTTCCAGGGCGTGAGCATGCCATCGAAATCGACGGTCGCCTCGGAAAGGTTGGTGAGGGCCAGGATGAAGGCGACCGTCTCGTCGTCGACATCCACGAACACGGCGAGATCAGGCACGATCACCGGACGCAACGCCTTGGAGGCATGATCGATTTCAGCCTGGGTGAAGGGCACGTAGCCCCAGTTGTCGCTCCAGGCGTCGTTGAATATGCCGACCAGAGTACGAACCTCGGCGTCAAGCATCTTCATGTTGGCAGTGCGGACTTTCACCCGCCCGGCAAGGCCGGCGCGGTCGAGCAATTTACGGCCGATGGTCTCCGGCGCGTTCTGGACGTCGTAATCGTAGGAGAAGAGATCCTTGGCCTTGACGTAACCGCAAGCCTCTACCCGCGCGCCGGCGTAGGGTGGGTCGTACGGCACCATCAACACTGGACGGCTATCGAAGCCATCAACCAGAAGTCCCACTTCCTCGTTGATCGACAGGCTGAACGGACCGGTCACCCGCACCATTCCTCTGGCTTTCAGCCACACCTCGGCGACGGCGAACAAGGCGGCGAAGATCGCGGGATCGTCCTCGGCCACCAGGCATCCGAACTGACCGGTACTGTCGGCGTACTGCTCAAGGTAGGCGCGATCGACCTGCGCGGAGATGCGACCGACCACCCGGCCGGCCCGGCGCGCCAGAAAGAACTGCACTTCGGCATGCTTGAACAAGGGATTCTTTTTGGGAGAGAAAGCCTCCTGGCGCTCGACGTTGAGCGGCGCCACCCAGCCCTTGTGGCCGGCATAGAGCCGTCGGGGCAGCCGGATGAACTCCTTGAGGTCTGCCTTGGTGGCGACGGGTGAAACGACGAGATCGGAAGATGCCATGTCTGCCTCAACTTGCCCCGCCGGAACCGGCACTTCGGAACACCAAGCGGCCATCGAGTTCGCATCCGGCACCATCGGCACACAGTGCGCGGATGTCGATGCCCAGGTGCCACCCCTTCGCATCGCGTTCGACGTGGACCAGATGATAGCGCGCACGTCCATACTTGCTGCCGGGCGCCGCCGAAGCCGACGTAACGCCGATCACCGGCACCGGACCATCGGGCCCGCCGATCCGCGCCACCTCACTCCTGTGATTGTGGCCATGCAGGATGAGTTCGCAGCCGGCCCGGCGAATCATTGCCTGGAAGGCCGGCGCGTCGGTCAACCGCTTGAAGCGCGGTTCCGTGACCAGTGGCGGGTGATGGATCAGCACGACACGGCACAGCCCCTCGCGCCCCAGTTCCGTCAGTCTCTGCTCGGTTTGCACAATCTGCGCCTCACCGAGAGTGCCGGTGGCCAGCAGCGGCGGCTTCGGAACACCTGTCGACAGGCCAACCAGTGCCACCGGCCCGCGCCGGCGTACCGTCGGGAAAACCTCGAAGCCTTCAGCCGGCGGCGCGCCGTCGCCCGCCAGATAGGCACCCCAAAGGCCGAGGCTCGCGTGCCAGTCCATCGGCACGTAGACGTCGTGATTGCCGGGAACGACGGTGATCCGATCGGGCCGATCGAACGCCGCCAGCCAGTCGGCGGCACGACGGAATTCCGCCGGCAGCGAGATGTTCACCAGATCCCCGGTCAGCGCGATGTGATCGGGATTCTGCATCTTGATGTCGGCCACAACACCGGCGAGCGCTTCCGGCATGTGCAGGTGAACCCGGTGCCGCCGCCAGTTGAGGTAGCCGGTCACGCGCTTGCCGATAAGTTCGAGGGGACGTGCCATAGGCATCGGCAGATGCGGATCGGAAAGATGCGCCAGCGTGAACATGCAAGGTTGATCCACCGCCCGGCCCGGGCGGTCAAGCGAGGCCGGAACCGCTGCTAGCCGTTGCCGGCAACGACCCGCAGGCGGGGTGCGCCGGACAGGATGCCAAGTTGCCGGCCGATACCGGTCATGACCTCGATCATGTGTTCGAGTTGTTGCGGCGTATGGGCGGCGCAGACCGAACACCGCAGCAGCGATACGCCGTTGGGCGTAGCCGGCGGCACGGCGACGTTGACGTAGATGCCGGCATCGAGCATGGCGCGCCAGAAGCCAACCGCCGCCATGCGGTCGGGCAGGTGCACGCCGACCACCGGACCATGCTCGGGCCCGAGCTTGAAACCCTGCGCCTTCAGGCCGTCGTAAAGCGTGGCGACATTGTCCCAGAGTTGCTTGCGCAATTCGGGACGAGCCTGAACGACACGCAATGCCTGACGAACCGATGCGACGATCGATGGCGGCAAAGACGCGGTGAACATGTAGGAGCGCACCGTCACGCGCAGAATGTCGAAGTCGGGATCGTTCGAGACGCAATAGCCACCGATCGCGCCCAAAGTCTTGGAGAAAGTCCCGACGATGAAATGGCAATCGTCGAGGACGCCCGCTTCCTCGCACAGGCCACGGCCGGTCTCGCCAAGCGCGCCCAGCGAATGCGCTTCGTCGACCAGCACGTAGGCACCGTACTTCTTGCAGACGTCGATGAATTCCTTGAGCGGCGCGCTGTCGCCCAGCATCGAGTAGATGCCTTCCAGGATCACCAGCCGGTTGCCCGGCCTATCGCCCAGCCGCCTGAGGCGGGCGTCCAGGCTCGACGGGTCGTTATGCTTGAAGCGAACGACCTCGGCCTGGGTCATCTTGCAGGCATCGTAAATCGAGGCGTGGCTGTCGGCGTCGATCAGCAGATGGTCGCCTTGGCCCACCAACGTCGAAATCACGCCAAGGTTGGCCTGATAGCCGGTCGTGAAGACCATGCAGTGCTTCATGCCATAGAAGGCGGCGATCTCTTCTTCGAGAAGGACATGCTCGCTGTAGCTGCCGTTGGCGATGCGCGAGCCGGTCGTACCGGTGCCCTCGGCACGGATCGCCTCGATGGCGGCATCCATGCAACTCTGATCGAAGGTCAGGCCAAAATAGTTGTTGGTTCCGACCAGAAGGGTCTTGCGGCCGTTGATGACCGCCTCGGTCGGCGACAGCACCCGTTCCATGCGAATCTGGAAGGGATCGGCACCGGTAGTACGGACGTCACGATATGCTTCGAGCAAGCCCGCATGGCGGTCAAAAAGACCCATGGTTGGCCTCTAGCGCTTGGCGCGCAGATCCAGAATGGTATCGGCGAGCTGGTCGACGGTCTGGATCTCGGCCACGACGTTCATCGGAATCGACACGTCGAAGCGATCCTCGAGTTCCATGACCATGTCCATGATCGCCAGCGAATCGATGGTCAGATCCTTGGCAATGACGGTCTCGCCGACGATCGGCCGGTCGCTAGCCTGGAACGGCGCAAGATGGTGGCAAATCTCGCCGATCACATCGATACGCGATGTCTGGCAAGGGGCTTCGAGGGTGACAGCGATGTCGTCGTTTTCGACGATCAATTGGTGGGCAGTGCGCAAGAGCGGCTCTCCAGTCCCGAGGTCAGGCATGCGCCATGTGACAGAAACCGTGATTCTTTGTGAAATAACAATTTGTTACGCCGTGTTTCACACTCCCTAGAGCCATCCTTGCCGGCGATACCATATGACAGTGTCGCGAAAGCCGGCCACGAGGTCGTAACGGGCGCGGAAAGCGATAGCGGCGGCCAGGCGATGGTCATGAATGGCCCAGTCCCCGTGAAATATTTCTCTTACTTTGGCTTGAGTTAGGATCTGAGCAGCCCCGCCCAGCCCATGCCGCAGCCCATTTGCCGCCGCGATCATCGCCATAGCCGCCTGGGGAACCGGCAGCCGCCATGCGGTGCGACCGACCGCCGCGCCTGCCGCAGCGGCCATATCGTCGTAGCCGTAGCCATCCAACTGGCCGTCGTCGATCTCGTAGACCGACGCCGCCGGCGGACGCTCGACCGCGAGCACCAGGGCTTCCGCAAGATCCCCCACATGGATTAGGGCCAATCGCGCGCCATCCATCCGAGGCTGGGGCGCCACACCCCGGGCTACGGCCCGGAAATATGCCAGCGTCTCGCGATCGCCCGGACCGTACACGGCGGGGGCACGCACCGCCATCCAGGGTCCGCTCCGGGCCGCCACCACCGCCTCAGCGGCCTGCTTGCTCGCGGCATAGGCCGAGAGCTGCGGCTCGCGGGCCGCCAGCGACGACAGCAGTATGAAGCGTGCCTCTGGGGCACACGCCGAGAGCCGCGCCGTGCCGTCGCGGTTGACCGCGAGGAAGTCTGCAGGCGCCCGCGACTTGATGAGGCCGGCGGCGTGAATGACGACGTCGGCGCCGTCGACCAGGCGTCGAAGTGCCTTCTCATTCCCGAGATCGCCGAGCACGATCTCGGCGGCAACGCCGGGCAGCGACGGTACCGGTGACCAGCGCCGGACCAGCAGGCGGGTCTTCCAGCCCCGCCGGCCCAAGGCGGAAACGAGATGCGGCCCGACAAATCCCGTGGCGCCGGTGACCGCAACCAGCCTGCTCACGACGATCGCCTCAGGCCGCTGCGGGCTTCGGCCTATAGAGGCCGGCAAGGTAGTTCGCCTTGGTCCGCGCCCGGCTCAACTTGCCGGAGGTCGTCGTTGGCAACCCGACCGTCGGCGGCACCAGCGCAACGTCGCAATCGACGGCAATGGCCTCGCGTACCGCACCGGCGACATTACGCACCAGCGCCACCCGCGCCTCTTCGCTCGCAACACGCGCCAATACAGCCACGACCACGCGCTCGCCCTCGCCGGTGTCTATGGAGAAGGCCGCCGCATCGCCGCTTTTCACGACGCGCTTGGCCTCGATCGCCCACTCGATGTCCTGTGGCCAGACATTGCGCCCGTTGATGATGATGAGATCCTTGGCACGTCCGGTGACGACGATTTCGCCCTCCAACCAGTAGCCCAGGTCGCCGGTGTCGAGCCAGCCATCGTCGGAAAGTACTTCGCGCGTGGCCTCCGGCTCGCCGAAGTAACCCGGCATGACGCTGGGACCCTGGACGAAAATACGCCCTACATGACGGTCGGCCATCAGCTTGCCGTCTGGGCCACGCACTTCGAGACGATGGCCAGGCAGTACATGACCGCACAGCACGAAACGGCGACTGCGCTGCCCGTCCTGCGGGTCGGCCGCCGGCACCGCAAGCTGCGAGTCGCTGAGTGCGGCACGATCGACGATATCGGTGCGAACGCCAACGCCCTTCGGACTGAAAGTAATCGCCAGGCAAACTTCCGCCATGCCGTAGCTTGGAATGAAAGCGGTACGATCGAAACCGGAAGGCTCGAAGGCATCGGCGAAACGGTGGAGCACCTCGGGGCGAATCATGTCGCCACCGATTCCGGCCCGCCGCCAGCTCGAAAGATCGAGGTCTGCCGGCACCTGCAGGCCGCCGCGCCTAGTCGACAGATCGTAGCCAAAGCTCGGGCTGTAGGAGATGGTGCCGCGGTTGCGCGAGATGATGTTCAGCCACTGCATCGGCCGGCGCGCGAAGTCGCGCGGCGTCATGTAGTCGATTGCGAGTTGGCATGAGAGCGGCCCCATCAAGAAGCCAATCAGGCCCATGTCGTGATAGAGCGGCAGCCAGCTCACGGCGCGATCACCCGTCACCACGTCGAGGCCGGCCGGCCCGGTCATCCCCTGGAGATTGGCCACCAGCGCCCGCTGCGAGATCTGCACGCCATGCGGATGACGCGTGCTGCCGGAAGAGAACTGGATGTAGCAAAGACCGTCGGGACCGAGCGGTCGCAGATCGACCGGCTTCTCAGGCAGCCCCTCGAAGACACCGACACCGCCGTGCAAACGCACCGCTGGAAATTCCCGCGCCGCATCGGCGAGGAAACCTGAGAGATCGTCGATACCGACCGCCGCTACGGCCCCGGACGCCGTCAGTTGCCGGCGAAGCTGGTCGAGATAGGCGTCCTTGCCGCCGATCCCGACCGGAATGGATACGGGGACGGGAACGAGCCCGGCGTACTGGGCGCCAAAAAAAACGTCGAAGAAGCCGGGCCAGGTGTCTGCCGTGATCAGGAGACGCTCGCCGACCGCAAACCCCGCACCGATCAGCTTGCGGGCCATGACATGAGCGCGCTCCCTGAGCTCGCGCCAGGTCAAGGCGGAAAGCAACTCGCCCTTGGCATTGTAGAAAGAGACTCCGGTCTGGCCCCGGGCCGCATAATCCAGCATTTCGGGGGCCGACGCGAAATCGGCGCGGCGCAGGGCGAGCGAGGTGTTGCGGGTGGGAAGCGGGTCCATCGGAAACGCGGGTCTCCTAGCAGAGGGGTCGGAAGCCCTCAAGGCATGCGCCAGCGCCCGGAGGCTAAGTTGACACACCTCAACCCCGGTCCGATAGTGCCGGCCCCTCGCCAAAAACCGGTGTTTCTCATGGATTCCCCGGTCCAGGCGGGGGAATTTTGTTTTTGAAGGAGGGTCTAGCTGTGATTACGGCTGTTATGCCGACGTACGGTCGCAAGGACGTCGTGTTCGAACGCGGAGAAGGCAACTACCTCTACGCGACGGACGGCCGACGCTATGTCGACTTTACCTCCGGCATCGCCGTGAACGCACTGGGCCACTGCCATCCCTACCTGGTCAAGGCCTTGACCGAGCAGGGCGCCAGGCTCTGGCATACCTCGAACCTGTACCGCATCGGCAACGGCGAGAAGCTGGCCAAGCGGCTCACCGAGGTCTCGTTCGCCGACACCATGTTCTTCTGCAACTCGGGCGCCGAGGCGATCGAGGGCGGCATCAAGCTGATCCGCAAGTACCAGTACATGAACGGCCAGCCCAAGCGCTACAAGCTGATCTGCTTCCAGGCGGCGTTCCACGGCCGTCTGCTGAATGCACTCTCGGCCACCGGCAACGAGAAGTACCTCGAAGGCTTCGGTCCGCCAGCGCCCGGCTATATGCACGCGCCGCTCAACAACACCAACGTCGTGCGTGACATGGTGGACGACGAAACCGCCGGCATCTTGGTTGAGCCGATCCAGGGCGAGGGCGGCATCCGCGGGACCACGACCCAGTTCCTGAAGGACCTGCGCGCGATCTGCGACGAGTACGGCCTGCTCCTGTTCTATGACGAAATCCATACCGGCTTCGGCCGTACCGGCAAGATGTGGGGCTATGACTGGTCGGGCGTGAAGCCCGACGTGGCGGCGATCGCCAAGGGCATGGGCGGCGGCTTCCCGATCGGCGCCTTCATGGCGACCGAGAAGGCGGCGGTCGGCATGGTCCCGGGCACCCATGGCTCGACCTACGGCGGCAATCCGCTGGCCACAGGCGTGGCCAACGCGGTGCTCGACGTCATCCTGGCGCCGGGCTTCATCGAGGGCGTGCACGAGCGCGGCGAGTATCTCAAGGGCGAACTTGAGAAACTGTGCAAGAAGCACCCCAAGGTCTTCGTCGAGCAGCGTGGCATGGGCTTCCTCCAGGGCGTGCAATGCGTCCCGGCAGTGCCGGCTGGCGACATGGTGAACAAGCTTCAGTCGCTCGGCATGCTGGTGCCGCCGGCCGGCGAGAATGTCGTCCGCATCTTCCCGGCGCTGATTGCCGACAAGGCGATCCTCGACGAAGGCGTGGCCATCCTCGAGAAGGCCGCGTTGTCGTTCGAAGCGGCGAGTAAGTGACGACCGATGCCGGCACCCAAACATTTCCTCGACCTCGATCAGGTCGACCCTAAAACGCTTCGCCAGATCCTCGACCGGGGCAAGGCGATGAAGAAGCAGCGGGTCAACGGCGGGCATGACCAGCCGCTGGCCGGCAAGACGCTGGCCATGATCTTCGAGAAGCCCTCGACCCGAACGCGCGTGTCGTTCGAGGTCGGCATGCGCGAACTGGGCGGTCAGACGATCATGCTCGGCCGCACCGATACCCAGCTCGGGCGCGGCGAGACCATCGCCGACACCGCGCGCGTGCTCAGCCGCTACGTCGACATCATCATGATGCGCACCACCGTCGAGGAGAAACTCCTCGAGATGGCGAAGTACGCCACCGTGCCGGTGATCAACGGCCTCACCGACAAGACGCATCCGTGCCAGCTGATGGCCGACGTCATGACGTTCGAGGAACATCGCGGCCCGATCCAGGGCAAGGCGATCGCCTGGTCGGGCGACGGCAACAACATGGCGACGTCGTGGATCCACGCCGCGGTGCAGTTCGACTTCGAACTGCGCATCGCCTGCCCGCCGGAGCTGACGCCGCCGGCCGACGTCGTGCGGTGGGCGGAGACGTCGAAGGGCCGCATCCGGATCGGCCACGACCCGGAGAAGCTGGTGAGCGGTGCCGACTGCGTCGTCACCGACACCTGGGTATCGATGGGTGACGAGGACCCGCAAAGTCCGAGTGCCGCGCGACGGCACAATCTTCTGCGCGGCTACCAGGTCGACAAGCACCTGATGAAGCAGGCCAAGAAGGACGCGATCTTCATGCACTGCCTGCCGGTGCACCGTGGCGAGGAGGTCACGGCCGAGGTGATCGACGGGCCGCAGTCGGTGGTGTTCGACGAGGCCGAGAACCGCCTGCACGCCCAGAAGAGCATCCTGGCGTGGTGCCTTTCGTGAGAAATTGGGCGTGACCGCCACGTCGGAAGGAACACCTTCCGGCGACTGGGACCGCGCCCTGCCCTTCCAGCTCGACGCGCTGGGCGTCCGCGGCCGCCTTGTCCGGCTGGGTCCGGTCCTCGACGCCATTATCGAACGTCACGGCTATCCGCTCGCCGTGGCGCGGCCGCTCGCCGAAGCCATGACTTTGTGCACCGCTCTGGCGACGACGCTGAAATACGACGGCATCTTCACCCTGCAGATCAGCGGCGACGGCGCGATCCGGCTGCTCGTCGCCGACCTCACCAGCGACGGCGCGCTGCGCGGTTATGCCCAGTTCGATTCCTGGAAACTCGCCGTGGCGCTGGGCACAACAGGGCACAGCGGCGATCACGATGCGCCCGACGGCTACGTGCCGAAACTGTTCGGCTCGGGCCGCCTTGCCTTCACGGTCGACCAGGGTCGGCACAGCGAGCGCTACCAGGGGGTGGTGCCGCTCGAGGGCGCGACGCTCGCCGACTGCGCCCACCTCTATTTTCGCCAGTCCGAGCAGCTGCCGACCGGCATCAAGATCGCCGCCCGGCGCGACGAGACCGCCGACGGCGGTCACTGGCGCGCCGCCGCCCTGATGGTCCAGCAGATGCCCGAGTTCGACGCCGGCCGCCTCGACGCCGACCCCGAGCAGCGCGAGGACGACTGGCGCAAGGCCGTCATCCTGATGGCCTCGGCCACCGAACGGGAGATGCTGGATCCCGCCCTGCCCGGCGAGGGCCTGCTCTTCCGCCTGTTCCACGCCGAGGGCGCGCGCCTGTTCGACCGACGCAGCTTCGAGGCACGCTGCCGCTGCTCGCGCACCCGCATCGACGGCGTGCTGAAATCGATCCGGCGCGAGGAACTTACCGGCCTGCGCGACGACCGCGGCCTGGTCGCCGTGAAGTGCGAGTTCTGCTCGGCTGAATATGTCTACGACGACGGCGATCTCGACCGCCTCTACGCCTCCGCCGCGTAGACGATCCGCGGGCCCAACGGCGGAATTTTGGCCCAACCTGGCGGCCGGAATTTCGTCCCCGGACCGGCCAGAAAGCCCACAGAACCTGGCTCTTTTGGCGCGACCTGGGCCCACCTGAACGATGGGAGTGTTGAGCCCCAGGTTGGGCCCACAACTGTGCCCCGGCTGCGGCGCGCCTGCGCCGTTCGACCATGACGAACCCAGGGCGTCGGTTTCACCGGCGTCGTTCGATGCCTCCCGGAACGGCGATCCAGGGAGAGCGGGTGTATTGTTGTGACGGTCCACGGGTCAGGACCCGCGGCGGCAACCCTGCGCCCTGCGGCGCGATCCCGCGGGCGGCCGCGGGCGGGTCTTTGCCTGAAGCAAGAGGCCGGCGCCCGAAGTCGCAACAGGCGCCAGCTTGACAGAAATATAGGCAAAATCCTGCTGAAACGTCAAGTTCCTACCGCGGGCACTTCACCTAGCGCTCGATAGACCGGCCGGCCGGCGGCCTCGAATCGCCGGACCTCGTCGTCGGCGCCCGTCGAGGGACCACCCACTCGCAGGCAGGCGTCGCAGCGGTCGACAAGAGCGAGCGACAAGGGCGCCATGATCTCGGCATAGGCTACGGCGGTCCCGCCCGCCGCTTCGATCATGGGAAGCGCCATGTTGACGCCGATGATGGGGACGTGACCGGCCCGCTGAAGCGAGACGGCAGCCTCGTTGAGCATTCTCAGATTGGCCGCCCTGACAGTCGGATCGGCGGCCCCGCCGCCCGCCCTGTATGGCCCCGCGATCATGATCCACATTTCACCACTTCCTGCTCCCGCCGCTCCGCATGAATTTGGCATCAGCGGTCCCGTGGCATTCATGGACCCGTGCGATTGGCTCGTTCAACCGCCCTGCCAAAACCCCGGGATTCAGCCCCGCAGCATCCGCTGCAGGTCGGGGCGCTCCTTCAGGACGCAGACATAGTTGCTGAAGCGGAAATCCTCGGTGGTCCAGTCGTAGCCGCCGAAGGCGACGTGATCGGGGAAGATCTTGCCGATGACGAACCGCTCGGACAGCAGTTCGAAATAGTCCTTCAGCAGGAAGCGCGTCTGGATCGAAAAAGCCCCATATTCGAACTGGATGCAGGCGATCCGGTCCGCTTCCAGGAGGCCGCGGGCCCCCTTCAGCACACGATGCTCGGCACCTTCGACATCGATTTTCAGGAAGTCGATCGCCTCGATGCCGCGCTCGCCGCAGAAGGCGTCCAATGTCGTGAGATGCGCCTCGAAGGGAACGGCGGCGAGGCCTTCGTGCCGCGGCGTGTCGCAGGTCAGTTTGTCGTGGTCCGGGAAGTAATACATCGTCCGGTCGCCGGGAAGGTCCGAGAGCCCGAGAGCATGGAATTCAATACGGCCTCGCACGGGCGATGACAGAAACGCCGCCACCAGCGCCTCTTGCGTCCGGGGCGCCACCTCGAAGGCATGCACTCTACAGTTCGGCCAGCACTGAAGAGCCCCGCGAGCCCAGTCGCCGACATTGGCGCCGACATCGATCGCGAGCCGAAGATCGGCCGGCGTCAATCTCTGGAGGACGGCCCTTTCGCCGTTGTTCGCAAAATCGCCGCCCTCGTTGTGCCAGGCCGACACGAAGAACGCCGCCGCCCGGTGCATTGTGCCGACGATCGCCGACCGGCGATGCCTTGCGATGGCGCCTCGAACGGCGCTCTTGCTTCTTTCCCATCCCATCTGAAGTCCGCGTCCCACCGCGCCTCGACAAGCGCCACGGGAACATCCAAACATCGCCGCGGCGGTTCCGCAAGCACAGAGACGATTCTATCGCGGCCGGAGGAATTCCATGGCCGAAACGGTGATCCTACGACGCCATGACAGTAGTCATGGCCGCGCGAACGCCGGCCGATCTCCGGTAGTATTGATGCGAACCCTGAAAATCGGCGACGTAGTCGGCGAAGCCGCTGCAATCGACCATGTGGTACGTGGCAGGTGGAAACTGGCCGGCGTCGCTCAGCCCCCGCGGTCCGTCCTGGCCCAGGCGCCTGGATCCGTTCAGTGTCTCGCTGAGGATGTCGAGAACCTTGTCGCCTTTATTGTGCAGGATCGAGATCCGCCGCGCGAGGCGACCGAGCGCACTCAGGCGACCGAATGGCCCAAAGTCGAACGTCGTATGAATCTCGTCGGGCGCCGCCAGAAACGCCTCGTCGAACAGGTGCGCATCCCCGTTGCCGTGCGCGAACCAGGCTTCCACCGCGGCCTGCAGCGCCCAGTTGCCCATGCTGTGCGCCAACAGGAACGTTCGCCGTCCCTGCGCGCGGGCCGCTTCCAGGATCGGCAGGAGGTTGGCGAAGAAGCCCATGATGTGAAAGCCCGACTGGCCGGCAGTGGTCTGGTCCCAACGATAGGCGAAGGATGGAAACGGCGGCACGAGCACACGGCCCCGTGAGGGCCAGCTAAAGGCAACGACCGTGGTGTCGGCGTCGGCTACACCTGATTCGGCGAGCCATTCCCGATTGAAGGCGGCGCGCGTGATGGCGTTCTCGAAGCTGTTGGCAAAGCCGTGAATGAATACGAGGATATTGCGCCCGCCGGCCGACAGATCGTCGATTGCCGTCGGGCTGAAGCCACCCTTGGCGATATCCTGGATCGATCTGATGGCCCCTACCGTGTCGGCGGTGAGGTTGGCGCTGTCAACGAAGGCCGTCGCGTATGTCACCTCCTGCGGCTTCACCGGCGAGACTATGTTGAAGGTGTAGCTGCTGGGCCGGTCCTGAGGGTGGTTCACAATGCGGTTGGTTGCAAAGTAGACGGTCGTGGTCATGGCTTGCCCTCCATCAAGAGAAGATTAGCGTTTTTCGTGACGCTTTCTCTACCGGAGAGTGCAGATCGCTTCGGCTGCCCGCGCCACCTCCGGTACGGCGTCCGACCACGGCCGAAGGGCCAGGACCGCTAAAGCTTTCACCTTATGCGACCGCATCCGAATCGCCGCGCAACGCCGACACGATGGCCGCCGCCTTGGCGCCGACCGTCGCTGCATCGTCGCCCGGCTTGTAGAGCGATGAACCGAGGCCAAAGCCCGCGGCGCCGGCCGCACGCCAGGCGGCAAGGTTGTCCGCGCCGATGCCACCGACCGGAATCAGCGGCGTGCCCTTCGGCAGCACCGCCAGTAGCGCCTTGACCACAGCCGGCGAGGCGGATTCGGCCGGAAACAGTTTTAGCCCATGCGCGCCCGCGCCCAGAGCGGCGAAGGCTTCGGTAGGGGTCATGATGCCGGGCAGGCTCGTCATGCCAAGCCGCAGCGTCTCGGCGACGACGTCGCGGTCGAAGTTCGGCGCCACCACCAGTTCGCCGCCGGCCGCCGCCACGTCGCGCGCGTCCGCGGCCGTCAGCACCGTACCGGCACCGACCATCGCCTGCGGGAAGCGCCTGCGCAGAGCTGAGATGCTGGCCAGCGGCTGCGGCGAGTTGAGCGGCACCTCGATCAGGCGAAAGCCTGCTTCCACCAGCACTTCGCCGATTTCGGCTGCCTCGGCGGGCTTTAGCCCGCGCAGGATCGCGATGAGGGGCAGCTCGCGCATCGCGGCCTGGAATTTGTCGACGCTCGTCATCCCAGCAACGCCCTCGCTCCAGCCCATGTCGCTTCGGCGCCGAAGGTGCGCACGCGAGCGCCCCTCTGTTCGAGCGCCAGAGCATAGCGCGCGGTGAGCGCGGATGCTCCGATCGTGATGACCTCACGGCCCAGCGGCAGTTCCTCAAGGCGCAGTTCCTCGCCGATCAGGAGGCCGGAGAGATAACTCGCCGATTGGGCGGGCGACAGCCGGCCGAACAGGGCAAGCGCGCGCACGCCGAAGGCGTTGTGCAGCAGGCCACGGTCGTTGCCGGCGCGCGTCACGCCGCGCAGGAAGACAGCCTCGTCAAGCGGTGCATCGGCCTCGAGCGTGAGTGCCAGGATGGAATGCTGGCTCAGCAATCCATAGAACTCGCCGGTCATGCAGGTACGAAAGCCGGTGATCCGGCCGCCCTGCACCGTGGCCCATTTGCTGTGGGTGCCGGGCAGGACGAACAGCCCCTCCGAAAGGTCGGCCAGCCGCATGGCGCCGAAAATCTGTACCTCCTCGCCGCGCATCACGTCGGGCACGTCATCCCGTTCATCGCTGAGGCCGGGCACGAGGGCGATCCGCCCCGGCTCGATCCAGTGCAGGCGCCGCCTCAGCTCGTCGGGCCCAGCCGGACAGGCAACGTAAGGGGCTTCGTGCCAACCCTGCCGACTGCCGGCCATGCCGGAAATCAGGCAGACACTGCCGGCCGGTTTCATCCAGTCCGAGAAATGCGCGGCAAAGACGCCAGCGAAGTCGCCGTTGGGGACGTTGAGGATGCCGAGGGGCGCGCTCTTCTCCTCCAGCACGCGGCCTGCATCGTCGAGACGAGCGCCACGCAGCGAGCTCGTTCCCCAGTCGACGGCGATCAGTTGCGGCACGTTCCGTTCCCTCCGGCGTTCACTTTAACGACTACAATTCCCGATAGACAGCGAAGCCCACCGCCTTGGGCTATCCTGCCCCATCGGAACCGCCGACAGGAGAAACACCATGGTCGCGCCACGCCCGTCCAAGACGCATATAGGCAATCATGCCTTGAAGCCCGAAACGCTAATGCTGAGCTACGGCTACGATCCGAAGCTGTCGGAAGGTGCGGTGAAGCCGCCCGTCTTCCTCACCTCCACCTTCGTGTTCGGCTCGGCAGAGGAAGGGCGCGACTTCTTCGACTATGCTGCGGGCCGCCGGCAGCCACCCGCCGGCACCGGAGCCGGCCTCGTCTATTCGCGCTTCAACCATCCCAACAGCGAGATCGTCGAGGATCGCCTTGCGGTCTACGAGGGCGCTGAATCGTGCGTGCTGTTCTCGTCCGGCATGTCGGCGATCGCCACCACGATCCTGGCCTTTGCCCGGCCCGGCGACGTCATCCTGCATTCCCAGCCGCTCTACGGCGGAACGGAAACGCTGCTGTCGCGCACGATGGCGGGCTTTGGCATCGGCGCGGTCGGGTTCGTCGATGGCGTTGACGAATCCGCTGTTCGCGCGGCCGCGAACGAGGCCCGCAGCAAGGGGCGCCTGTCGGTCATCATGATCGAAACGCCGGCCAACCCGACCAACACGCTGGTCGATATCGCGCTGCTGCGACGGATCGCCGATGAGATCGGCGCCGCGCCCGGGCAAAAGCAGGGGGGCCTCAGGCCGATCCTGGTCTGCGACAACACCCTGCTGGGCCCGGTATTCCAGCGTCCGCTCGACCACGGCGCCGACGTCTCGGTCTACTCACTCACCAAGTATGTCGGCGGCCATTCCGACCTCATCGCCGGCGCCACGCTGGGCACGCAGGCGACCATCGGGCCGATCAAAGCGCTGCGCGGTAGCCTCGGCACGCAGCTCGACCCGCATTCCTGCTGGATGCTGGGCCGCTCGCTCGAGACGCTCGGGATCAGGATGGAGCGCGCTGAGGCCAATGGGAGACTCGTTGCTGAGTACCTGCGCGACCATCCCCGGGTCGACAAGGTCCACTACCTCAAGTTCCTGGAGGGCGGCTCGCAGGCGCAGAAGGTCTTTGCCCGGCAATGCACGGGGGCGGGCTCGACCTTCTCGTTCGACATCAAGGGCGGCGAGAAGGAGGCGTTTGCCTTCCTGAACGCGCTACAAATCTTCAAGCTGGCGGTCAGCCTCGGCGGCACCGAGTCGCTGGCGAGCCATCCTGCCGCCATGACGCATTCCGGCGTCCCGGTCGAGGTCCGCGACCGTATCGGTGTGTTGGATACGACGATCCGCCTGTCGGTCGGCATCGAGCATCCCGACGACCTGATCGCCGACCTGACACAGGCACTGGCGGCGGCTGGGTGAGCGGCCCGTTGCCCCTTCCGGCTTATCTTTTTCCTCTCCCTAATCAGGGGGCGGGGGAGGCGATTGCGCACAACCCTCGTTACCCCCTCGCCTAACCTCTCCCCCAAGGAGAAGAGGAACATGAGGCATCGCGGCCGGTCCTAATCCCTACATGCCCACTCGACCATGCGCTTCATGAAGCCCTCGCAGGCCTCGATCTGGGAGGCGAGCAGGAATTCGTTGGGCTGGTGGGCCTGGGCGATGTCGCCCGGGCCGCACACGACCGTGGGCACGCCCAGCGTCTTGCGGAAGATGCCGGCCTCGGTGGCATAGACGACGCTGCCCACCGTGTTCGATCCTGACCAGCTGCCGGCCAGGGTCTTGGCCTCGTCGTTGCCTTCGGGCGAGAAGGCCGGCGTCGAGGCCCGGAACTCGGTGGCGATGGCGGCCGCCGGATGCTTGGCCTTCATCCTGGGCAGCAGTTCGGTCTCCAGCCACTTCTTGGCGCGCTCGCCCAGCTCCTCGATCGGCCGCGTCGGCAGTTCGCGATAGCCCCACAGGACCTCGCACTCGCGCGCCAGGATGTTGCCCGCGGTGCCGCCCAGGATGGTGCCGACATTGAAGGTGGCGGCCGCAGGCATGAATTCGCTGTTCTTGGGGGCCGCCGCCTCGAGCTCTTCCTGCACCGTGTTGAGGTAGTGGATGAATTCGCCGGCGAAATGGATGGCGCTGACGCCGAGGTGCGTCATCGAGGAATGGGCCTCGAAGCCGGTGAATCTGGTGAGGTAGGACTGGCTGCCCTTGTGAGCATGAACCACCGTCATCATGGTTGGCTCGCCGATGATGATGGCGCGCGGGCGCGGCACTTCGGCCGCCATGGCGGCAGCCAGAGAATGGGCGCCGAAACAGCCGATCTCCTCGTCGTAAGACAGCGCGAAATGGATCGGCCGCTTAAGCCTGGCCTTCTTGAATTCGGGCACCATGGCGAGTGCGATGGCATAGAACGCCTTCATGTCGCAGGTGCCGCGACCATAGTACTTGCCGTCCTTCAAGGTCAGCGTCCACGGATCGGTGACCCATGGCTGTCCGTCGACCGGCACCACGTCGGTGTGGCCGGAGAGCACGACCCCGTCCTTCACGTTGGGGCCGATCGTCGCGAACATGTTGGCCTTGGTGCCGTCCTCGTTCGGCACCAGCTTGGAGTCGATGCCATGGCCCTTGAGGTATCCTTGGACGTATTCGATCAGGGCGAGGTTGGAATTGCGCGAGGTGGTGTCGAATGCCACGAGTTTGCGCAGCATTTCGACTGAATTAACGATCTCTCCGGCCATGATGTCCCTTGTTTACTCAATTCCGACCTCGCCCTGAGAAGCAACGCGAAGCGTGGCGTCTCGATCCGGGTGGGGTAACCCCCACCCTTTGGTCGGCAACAGCCTTGGTGTGTCCCATCCTTCGAGATGCACACCTCCGGCGTGCTCCTCAGGATGAGGTTGGAGTTAAACTGACGTACGACCGATCATGGTCATGAATTCGCGGCGTGTCTCACCGTTGTCGCGAAAGGCGCCCAGCATGCGGCTGGTCACCATGGTGACGTCGGACTTGTGCACGCCGCGCGTCGTCATGCACTGGTGCGCCGCCTCGATGACGACGGCGACGCCGCGCGGCTGCAGGACCTCCTGCAGCGTGTTGGCGATCTGCGCCGTAAGTTTCTCCTGGATCTGCAGGCGATGGGCGAAGGCGTCGACCACGCGGGCGAGCTTGCTGATGCCGACGACGCGCTTGTCGGGCAGGTAGCCGACATGCACCTTGCCGATGATCGGCACCATGTGGTGTTCGCAATGCGATTCGAGGCGGATGTCGCGCAGCGCCACGACCTCGTCGTAGCCTTCGACCTCCTCGAAGGTTCGCTGCAGCATGTCGCGCGGATCCTGATCGTAGCCGGCGAAGAATTCCTCGTAGGAGCGCACGACGCGGTCGGGCGTGCCAGCCAGGCCCTCGCGATCGGGATCGTCGCCGGACCAGCGGATCAGCGTACGGACCGCCGCCTCGGCTTCATCGCGCGAGGGACGGGTGAGGCCGGTGGCGAGCGAGACCATCTCGCCCTTCTTCAGCATCCTGTTCATCGTCGTTCCTCTTGCTCAGTTGAGCGCGCGCTTGCCTGCCGGCGTGTCGAGCGAGAAATTCGGAATCTCGATATCGAACTTCTCACCCGCCTCACTCACCATCTGATACGTGCCGCCCATGATGCCGGATGGCGTGGAGAGCGGCGTACCGGAAGTGTACTCGAAGATTTCACCGGGGCGCAGCATCGGCGTCTTGCCGACCACGCCCGGCCCCTTTACCTCCTGCAAACGGCCGAGCCCGTCGGTGATCTTCCAGTGCCGGCTGCGCAGCTGCACCGTGGCATCACCCTTGTTTTCTATACGGACTTGATAGGCCCAGACATATTGGGATTTCGCCGGATCAGACTGATCGGGCAGATATTGCGGCCTGACGGTCACTTGAATGGCACGGGTTGTGGCAGTGTACATCGGTCGGTGCGTCTCCCTCACCCTTTGACATGGGATCATCCGGCGAAAAGGTCAAACCCGTCTACAGCCATCTCGGATCGGCGGTGAAGTCGATGGTGAGCCAGCGCCGCGGGCTTTCGTCGCCGATCGCCTCGGCAATCTCGCGGCGGATGGCGTCGACCGCCGACACATTGTCGAGCCGCGCCTCGGGCGACACCGCGACGTGAATCTCGATGAACTGCGCACGACCCACCTTGGCGACGTAGCTGGTGTAGCTCATGAAGCCGTGACGCATGACGACGTCATCCATCACGCGGCGAACAAGGGCGTCGAGCTCCGGCGGCGTGATCAGCAGGATTTCCTCCAATGCCCTGCGCACTGTGCGGATGGGCACGAACACGAGGATAAGCGTCAGCAGCGCCAGCACGAGGGGATCGGCGTAGGGCGTCAGCGCCGCGTACGGCGTGCTCTTCATGGCCTCGGCAATGGCGAAGGCAACCAACAGTGCCGAGGTAATGGCCGCCGACATCAGCCAGCTCTGCGCGTCGAGCCGGATGAAATCCGACCCGATGCGCCGGTTCATATGCCGTTCGTAGAAGTACATGCCGAAGCAGACGATGCCGACGACGAGGGCGTAGGCGATGGCCCAGTCGAAATCGAGCTGGCGGCCGCCGGCCAGAAAACTGTCGACCGAATTCAGGAAGGCATAGAAGCAGAGCAGCATCAGCGTGCCGCCGTTAAAGGCCAGCACCATGGGCTCGATGTGCCAGTAGCCGAACTGGAAGCGCCGGTTGTCGCCGACACGGCTCACCAGCCGCGATACGAACAGCGCCAATCCCGACATGGCGGCATCGATCGCCGCAAACACGCCGTCGAACACAATTGACAGCGAGCCCGACAGCAGGCCGAACACGACGCCAATCGCTGCCACGACGATCGTCACGGCGATGGAGAGCTTCAGCAGGTTTTGTTCCGCGGCCGCTTGGGGCATGCCGCAGTCTAGGCTAGATCGGAAAGACCAGACAGGTCGTGGTGCCGTGCGCCAGCAGCTTGCCGGCGGCATCGACCAGCCGGCCCTCGGAAGTGGCGATGCGTGCGCCGACGTTGATGACCTTGCCCTCCGCCCGGACTTGCCCGGTCTTGTCGGTCATGGCGCGGATATAGTTCACCTTGATCTCGACCGTGGTGTAGCCGGTGCCGGCCTTGAGCGTGGTGTGGATGCAGCAGCCCATCACCGAATCGAGCAACGTGGCAGCGATGCCGCCATGCACGCTGCCGAGCGGATTGTAGTGATCGAAGACCGGCGTGTAGGCGAACACGACGCGGCCAAACTCGACCTCGGCCAGCGTCATGCCGAGCGCCTTGCAGATGGGCGGCGCCGGAAAGCGGCCTTCCATCAGACCCTTGAAAAGCGTCAATCCGTCCATGGTGCGCGCCTGTTCCAGCGGCACCACGCCAAATCCGGCATCTGCGGTCATCGTAGTCTCCTCGGTCTACTTAAGTGCATATACACATTAACCCTTTGCCCGAGCAAGCGATCGCAGTAGTCTTGTGGTCATGTCTGCGCCCGCCCCGATCCGCCTGTCGCCCGCCGAATGCACCTGCTTTCGCATGCGCGGCGCAGCGCGGCGGGTGAGCCAGATCTACAGCCGGCGCCTGGCTCCGACCGGCCTGAAAATCTCGCAATTCTCCGTGCTGGGGTTCGTCGCCGCCCGCGGCCCCATCGCCATCGGCCAGCTCGCCGAGCTGCTCAGTACCGATCGCACGACGCTGACGCGCAACCTGCGGCCATTGCTGTCGTCGGGCCTCATCGAGCGCGCTGCCAGCGGCGACAAGCGCCGCCACGAACTGGTCGCCACCGCGGCTGGCCGGGCGCTTTTCAAGCGGGCGTTGCCGTTGTGGGCCGAGGCCGAGCAGGAAGTACGCGCCGCCATGGGCACAAAGCTCACCGCCGACCTGCATGGCGCCCTCGAGCGCTCGATGGAAAGACTCGGCGCGCTTTAGAGGTTGGCGTCGAAGAACCCGTATTCGAGATCCATGGCGCGGCGATAGTTGGCGCGCACCGTCGGACTATCACCGGCGTGCCGGTCGAGCAGCGCTTCGAGCTGCACCGCCAGCGCCTCGAAGCCGGGATCGGCGTAGGTCTCCACCCATTCGGCGTAACGTGAGGCCACGCGGCCAGCCGAGAGCGAGCAGCCGAGAAAAGCGTAGAGCCGCATGCAGGGCGTCATGGCGGCAATCGTCTCGCCAAGATTGCCACGTTTCGCCGTCACCAGCAGGAAATCGACATAGGCCGCGGTGGCCGCGATCGGCACCACGCCTTCCAACGCGACCTGCCAGCGCGCAGCAAAGTCGCGATGAAGTTCTAGTTCATCCAGTACACCGGCGATCAGGCCGGCGAAGCCGTGGAGATCCTCGCGCGTCGTGCCATGGGCCAGGCAGAAGGCGTAGGCCCGGGCAAAGGCTTCGAGAAAATACGCATCCTGCGCGACATAGCGCTTGAAGCTTTCGACCGGCAGCGAGCCGTCGCCCAGCCCGCGCACGAAACCATGCGCCAGAATGCGCTCGGCCTGTCCGGCATTGGCCTGCCAGAGTATCGCCGC
>ERZ890510.966-NODE-966-length-20415-cov-7.775196_pt1 | contig 20415 bp, 19 predicted proteins | sample MGYA00521265_ERZ890510 | MGnify/ENA primary metagenome ERZ890510 (study PRJEB32303, sample SAMEA104408624) | aquatic metagenome | biome: Brackish water; feature: Chemocline; material: water | place: Baltic Sea | collected 2014-10-26T21:54:00 | depth 110 m ...
GCGCGCTGAGGAGCGCCCCCTTCGCCGGGACCCCGTTCCTTTTGGCGCGCGGGGGGGTCATATATCCTGAAGGACGTGCCAGGGGGACTCACAGCGAGAGCGTGAGGTGTAGGACACAATGGAGAAGGCACGATGATGGCGCCCACGCGTGTGATTCTTGGGGAGGCACGGGCCCGCGGTGATGATCCCGAGGCGGAGGGCCCCAGAGGCGTGGATAGCGCCGGGGTGGAAATCGTAAAGAGCCACATGCCTCTATAGCCTGCGGGTGCGGAGTGGAGCGTCGACACCGAACCCCTTTTCGTTCTCCTGGGATCGGATGGCAGCGACGAAAACAGACTACTCGATCCAACGTCGATCGACGTGGATTCATAGGGCCGAATCATCGTCGGTGACGGAAACCAAGCAGGGTGGGACGCAGTGCTGGTGTACGAATCTCGGGGAAGGGAACAACCTTTGAGATCGGCGTGCACGATGGGGGCGGTCGCCTGATCAGGCTCTTGCGCCGTGCCTACGATCCCAGACCGGTCACGGCTGACCTCCGGAGTCTTCTGGGCGACTGGTATGTCGACTTGGTAAGCACGTCCTCAGACGATCGCATCCTCGGCTTTGTTATCGATGAGTTGGGCGTGAAGGAGATCTACCGGTATCTCCTTGAGCGCCCGGTGAGACCTGGGCAGACGTCTTGACTTCGCTCAAGAAAATCGGCCTCCGGCTCGGGCGGCATACCGGGCACTGGGAGACATTTCGCCGTGATATTCGCTGGTTCGACAAGTTTAGCGACGGATGGCGGGAGTGAGTCGTTCCGGGGCATGGGTATTACGTACGACCCCTAGAGGGCGGGGGGCATTGTAGAAAAGCCCGCGAAACGGAGCTGCTTTTTCTATTATGAAGATACGTCTTGTCATAACGGCCGTGGCTCTGTCTTCGTGCGCGGTAGCCACTCCTCCTGCGGACGTTCACAGCGTCCCGATCGCTGCGGATTGCCTCGACGGTGCAATGTGGCTCGATGGCGCGCACGGCGTGATCTTCGTGGACGGTGAGAGGACAGAGTCGGAGCCGCGGGTTTGGTATCCCGGCGTTGGATGTCGGGTCCTGCCGGACTCGACTCACGCGCCCATCTAGGACCGGCTCCGCGCCCCATAGGCATGCCGGAGGGGTACGTTTTGGGTCTGCCAACCTCCTACTCCTCAGCTGGCCCGCGAGACGTCCTTGCCTCGCCGAAATCAGCCTTTCCTCATTGACATCCGCGGGCGTACCGCGAGCTTATTAGCTTGTTAGCACTCACGAGGCACGAGTGCTAAGAACCCGGAAGTTCAATCGAACTACCCCTTTTTTTAGAGCAGGAGGAAGCCTGATGGGTAAAGGCACCAGCAACGTTAAGCCGCTGTCTGATCGCGTGGTGGTATTGCCGCTCGACGACGCGGAGCAGATGCGGGGTGGGCTGTACATCCCCGACACGGCCAAAGAAAAGCCCTCCCAGGGCAAGGTCGTCGCAGTGGGTCCCGGCAAGCTATCCGATGAGGGTGCTCGTCTGGAGATGGACGTGAAGGTCGGCGACAAGGTCCTGTACGGTAAGTACAGCGGCACAGATGTGACCCTCGACGGATCGGATTATCTGATCCTTCGTGAGTCCGACATCCTCGCCATCGTCCCGTAACGCAACCGCAATCGACTAGGAGATACGAATCATGGCAGCTAAAGAGCTACGATTCGACGTCGAGGCGCGTACGCGTCTCAAAAGTGGCGTCGACAAGCTTGCTCAGGCCGTGAAGGTCACGCTCGGACCCAAGGGTCGGAACGTGATTTTGGACCGCAAGTTCGGGTCCCCCACGGTAACGAAGGACGGAGTTTCGGTCGCGAAAGAGATCGAACTCGAAGATCCAGTAGAAAACATGGGCGCCCAGATGGTGAAGGAAGTCGCCACCAAGACGTCAGACGTGGCCGGTGACGGCACGACGACGGCGACAGTGCTCGCGCAGGCGATCTTCGGCGAAGGCCTGAAGAACGTGACCGCCGGCACGAACCCAATGGGTATCCGCCGCGGCATCGACAAGGCTGTCGAGATCGTGGTCGCGGAGTTGAAAGCGATGTCCGTAGCGACCAAGGGCAAGAAAGAGATCGCGCAGGTGGGATCGATTTCGGCCAACAACAACGTTGAGATCGGTGAATTGATCTCCGACGCGATGGAAAAGGTCGGTAAGGACGGCGTCATCACGGTCGAGGAAGCTCGCGGCCTTGAGACCACGCTCGAGACGGTCGACGGCATGCAGTTTGATCGCGGTTACCTCTCCCCGTACTTCGTTACGGACCCGGAGCGGATGGAAGCGATCCTCGAGGATCCGATGATCCTCATTCACGACAAGAAGATCGGCTCCATGAAGGACCTCCTGCCGATCCTCGAGAAGGTCGCCCAGATGGGCAAGCCGCTCCTGATCGTCTCTGAAGACGTCGAGGGTGAGGCGCTCGCCACGCTCGTGGTGAACAAGTTGCGCGGCACGCTGAAGGTCGCGGCCGTGAAGGCTCCGGGCTTTGGTGACCGTCGCAAGGCCATGCTGCAGGACATCGCGATCCTTACCGGCGGCCAGGTCGTCTCCGAGGAAGTGGGCTTCAAGCTCGAGAACGCCGTGGTCGGCGATCTCGGTGGCGCGAAGCGTGTCGTGATCGACAAAGACAACACGACCATCATCGATGGTGCTGGTGAGAGCGTGGCGATCAAGGGGCGGATCGACGAGATCCGCGTCGCGATCGACAAGTCGACGTCCGACTACGACCGCGAGAAGCTGCAGGAGCGCCTCGCGAAGCTCGCGGGCGGTGTTGCGGTGATCAACGTTGGCGCGCCGACCGAGACCGAGATGAAAGAGAAGAAGGCTTTGGTCGAAGACGCACTGCACGCCACGCGCGCAGCAGTCGAAGAAGGCATCGTCCCGGGTGGTGGTGTTGCACTGCTTCGGGCGCAGGCCGCGCTCGGCAAGGTCACGCTGGACATTGAGGACGAGCAGATTGGTCTGCAGATCCTGATGCGTGCACTCGAGCACCCCATTCGTCAGATCGCGACGAACGCCGGTGTCGAGGGCAGCATTGTGGTCGACAAGGTACGCCACGGTAAGGGTGCCTTCGGCTACAACGCGCTGACCGACGAGTATGAAGACATGGTTAAAGCTGGCGTGATCGACCCGACCAAGGTCGTTCGCTCGGCGCTGCAGAACGCAGCCTCGATCGCCGGTCTCCTCCTCACGACCGAAGCTGTGGTCGTTGAGAAGGAAGAGGCCAATCCTGGTCCGGCGATGCCGGGCGGCGGTGGAATGGGCGGGATGTACTAACGCCCGACCCGCTTGAGGCCGGATCGTTGGCCTTAGAGGATCGAAGTTACGGCCCGGTCACCTTGTGGTGGCCGGGCCGGTTTCGTTTCATGTTCGAGCATGAGCATCAAGTCCTACATCCGAACCGTCCCCGACTACCCAAAGCCGGGCATCCTCTTTCGTGACATCACCGGCCTCTTGGAGAATGCAGAGGGGCTTCGAGAGGCGGTCGACGCCATCGCCGCCCGGTACTCGAATCGCCCGATCGACATTATTGCGGGCATCGAGGCGCGCGGATTCATTTTTGGTACCGCCGTGGCCTACGCGCTGGGTCTAGGTTTCGTGCCGATTCGTAAGGCGGGGAAACTCCCGGGCGAGGTGATTGGGGTCGGCTACGAGCTCGAGTACGGGACGGACCGCATGGAGATCCACGTCGGTGCGGTCAGGCAGGGAGCCGAAGTCCTCCTCATCGATGACCTGATCGCGACGGGTGGAACCGCGCTTGCGGCACTCGACCTCATACGCCGGTCGGGTGGGCAGGTGACTGAGGCCTGCTTCGTCGTGGACCTGCCAGAGTTAGGCGGGGCCGAGCGGCTGCGAGCGTTCGAGTGTGACGTGTTCGCCTTGTGCACGTTCGAAGGGCACTAGTGTAGCGTAGCCGAAGTTCGTTGGAATTCCCACCGTCGGAATGGGGGAATCCCCGACCTCGGAGTGGCAGTCGAAGTCTTATGTTCTTGTGTCACGCACGCCCGCTCAGGTCAGAGGAATCGAACCGCATGTCAAATCGTCTCACTTACGGCTTCACGCAGACCTTTCAGGGATCTCCAGAAGACATCGAAGCCCGCGTACGCGTGGCCCTGCAGGCGGAGGGCTTCGGTGTTCTCACGGAAATCGACGTAGCCGCCACCCTCAAGAAGAAGCTGGACGTCGACTTTCGGCCGTACCGCATTCTAGGTGCTTGTAACCCCCAATTGGCCCATCAAGCGCTCACGGAAGAGCACGACATAGGCCTCCTCCTGCCATGCAATGTGGTGGTGTACGCGGGAGACGCGCCCGGCACGACGGTCGTGTCGATCCTTGATCCAGCTCAGCAGCTTGCCGTTTCGGGGCGCGCAGACCTCAATGGACTTGCGAACGAAGTTCGCGCGCGCATGGAGCGGGTGCTGGCCGCGGTATAACGACCCCGACGGAGACAGCTGGATAGCCTATAGCCGCGGCCAGGGCTGGGGAGTAGGATGACCTCGTCCACTTGTCTGGGATTCGACCTGAGAGTTCGCCATGCGCATCCGTCGCTCGCTGTTGTCCGCCTTCCTCGTGCCGCTGCTCGTGGCACCCCTCCATGCCCAGGTCACCGCCGATCAGTTCGCGGCCGCCACCAGCGTGTTGAAGTGGCGGGAGGTAGGCCCGACCATCATGAGCGGGCGGGTCTCAGACTTGGCCGTGGTTGAATCTGACCCCCGCATATTTTATGTGGGCACCGCCACCGGCGGCCTCTGGAAGACCATGAACGCGGGCATCACCTTCGACGCCATCTTCACGGATCAGGCGACGTCGTCCATTGGTGATGTGACCGTTGCTCCCTCCAACCCGAACGTGGTCTGGGTCGGTTCCGGCGAGCCGCAGAACCGACAGAGCTCGCCCTGGGGCAACGGCGTTTATCGCTCAGTCGATGCCGGACGGACGTGGAAGCATCTCGGTCTTGAGAATACGCATCACATCTCCAGAATCCAGGTGCACCCCCGCGACCCAGACGTCGCTTATGTGGCCGCAGTCGGCCATTTGTGGGGGCCAAACTCCGAGCGCGGCGTCTACAAGACCGTGGACGGTGGCCAAAGCTGGGATCAAGTCCTGTTTTTGGATGAGAACACGGGCACCATCGATCTCGTGATGGATCCCAATGACCCTCAAACCCTCTTCGCCGCCATGTATCAGCGCCAGCGCCGGGCGTGGGGCTACAACGGTGGTGGCCCCGGGAGCGGGATCTATCGGAGCCACGACGGGGGCGAATCATGGGAAGAAGTCACGGAAGGTTTGCCATCGGGAGATAAGGGACGCATCGGCCTAGACATCTACCGGCGCGACGGCAACATCGTATGTGCCATCGTCGAAGCGGACGCCCGCGCGCCCGGTCGGGGGTTTGGAGGCGATCAGGGCGGTGGCGAAAACGGTGTCTACTGCTCAGAGGATCGCGGCGATTCGTGGGAGAAGCGAAGCGACACCAACAACCGCCCCATGTACTACTCTCAGATCCGCATCGACCCCAATGACCCAGAGCGCATCTATACCGGCGGTTCGGACATGTTCAGGTCTTCGGATGGTGGGCGGACGTTCACCAACGATGCGGCGGCCGGGGTTCACCTGGATCATCACGCGATCTGGGTAGACCCGTCGGACTCAGATCATCTCCTCCTCGGCTCCGACGGCGGCGTGTCGGTCAGTTGGGATCGTTCTGACAACTGGTATCAGTTCCGCAATCTCCCGATCTCACAGATGTACGAGATCGGCGTCGATATGCGTGACCCGTATCACGTGTGCGGCGGCCTGCAGGACAACGGCTCGTGGTGCGCCCCGTCGGACACCTGGTCGAACCAGGGCATCCGCACGCGCGATTGGTACAACGTGGGCAGCGGAGACGGCTTCTTTACCGTGATGCACCCCACGGATCCTACGGTGATGTTCGCGGAGTCTCAGGGTGGCAACATCACCCGTGTGGACCTGACCACGAACGAGCGTGCCCGCATCCGCCCGGAAGGGCGTCCTGACGCGGACGGGCAGGAGCCTGACCTGCGCTGGAACTGGGACAGTCCGGTGCAGTTCTCAAGCCATGACGCCAGCACGCTTTTCGTTGGCTCGAACATGCTGTTCAAGTCGACCGACATGGGGCAGAGCTGGGAGGCGATCAGCCCAGACCTCACTTACGCCGTCGACCGGGAGACGCTGGAGATCATGGGTGTTCTCGGATCTGAGGCACAGATCTCCATCAACGACGGACAATCGAGCTATGGGAACCTGACCGCAATCGGCGAATCACCTGTCGATGCAGGCCTCATCTACACGGGCTCTGACGACGGCCGCCTGCAGGTCACCCAAGACGGAGGGGCCACCTGGACCGACCTCACTGCCCATGTGCGGGGGCTTCCAGCGAACACCTATGTCACTCGGATCGTCGTCTCGCACGCGGACGCGGCTACAGTCTATGCCGCCTTCGACGGTCACCGGTCTGATGACTACGCGACCTACGTCTACAAGAGCACCAACTTCGGCGCGGACTGGTCCTTGATTACCAACGGGCTTCCCATGTCATCCGTGAACGCGTTGGCGCAGCATCCGAGCAATCCTGACGTGTTGTTCGTGGGTAACGAGGTGGGGATCTATGCCTCGACCGATGCGGGCGCGTCCTGGATGTCGCTCCAGCGCGACCTCCCAACAGTTCCGGTGGATGACATCAAGATCCATCCTCGAGACAACGACCTGGTGATTGGGACGCACGGGCGCGGCATCTGGATCATGGACGACATCGGCGTGCTTGAAGAGCTGACCGCCGCTGCCGTGGTGGCTCCAGCTCACCTGTTCAACGTCCGGCGTGCGACCTCGTACAATTCCTACAATCCGCAGGGATGGACTCCGGGCATTTTCGTGGCGGACAACCCTGAAATGGGTGCGCGAATTCGGTACCATCTCGCAGCGGAAAGTGACGACGTGGCCCTCACCATTATGGACCCAATGGGGTCGACGGTTCGGGAGTTGAGTCCGTCGGGGACGGCTGGGCTGAATGAGGTCCTTTGGGACCTACGCCTACAAGCCGATGGGACCGACGGAGAACTCATGGAGCCGGGGCCTCGCGTCATGCCTGGCACCTACCTCGTGAGGCTCGAAGCCGGCGACGCCGTGATTGAGGGTGAGGTCAGTGTCAGACTCGACCCCCGGACATCGATGTCGCGAGCGGTCATCACCGCACGCCACGCGGCCATGATGGAGTCCTACCGGCTCTCCGGGGCAGTAGAAGAGGCGAACGAGGCACTGGCCAGCGTCAGTAGTCAACTCACGGCCATCGATGAGATGCTGGAAGAGTCGGCGGACGAGTCGGAGGCTCTGGAGGATGAAGTGGCGGCGGTTCGCACGGCCGTTGAGAGCATCCGTGAGGACTTGGGAGACGCCGCAGGTGGCGCAGGGGTGTGGGGCCGCATTCAGGGTGTGAGCGGCCCCGCGAGTGCAGACGCGCTCTGGGCGATCGACGCCTCCTGGACGAACCTCCCAGGAGTGATCAATCGGCTCAACACGCTGCTTTCCGGCGATGTCGGCGGGCTCTACCGCCGTGCCTATCAGGACGCCACGCGCCCCGCCGTGCCCGACTCAGTGGGCATGCCTAGTCGGGGTGGCTGACGCACAAGCTACGGACTACGGATCAGGGCCGCGGGAGCGGGTAGCCCGGGGGGCGTCGCGAATGATCGCGTGGCACCCCCGGCTACTGACGCTCGGCCAACAGCACGGCCATGTCCTCGAGAATACGCTCGACCTCCAGTTGGAGGGTGCCGGTGTACACACCTCTTATGCGTCGCTTCCCGTCCAGAAGCACGACGGTTTCCGTATGCAGGAGGTTGTATCCGTCCAGGTCGCCAGGTGCTCCCTCCACGTCTACGAAGTACCCGTTTCGCGCCAGCGCATCGATGTCCTCGACCGCGCCCGTGAGCAGATGCCAGCGGCCCGTTTGAATGTCATTGGTGGCTGCATACCGCGCGAGGGCCGCAACCGAGTCGGCCATCGGCGCGACCGAGTGCGACAGTAGTACAACGCGATCGTCCTCGATGTATGCCTCTTGGATCCTGGCCAGTCGGCTTTTCAGGATCGGACATACCTGTGAGCAACTCGTGAAGAAGAAGCTCGCGACCACGATGTGACCGTCGATGTCGGCTTCCGTCACGACTTCGTTTTCTTGGTTGCGAAGCGCGAACGGCGGAATTTTGTGGACCTCGGAGCCCGCAGCAGACGTGAGCCACTCCGGAGTGAGGTCGGCGGACAAGTAGTAGGGCAGGGTCTCCGTGGGTTCCGAACACCCGCTGAGGATGACGGCCGCGACAGCCAACAGGGCGAGCAGCCTCATGGCAGCACCTCCGCTTCATCGACACACGCTTTCGCGCCAATCAACCCGAAGCGGCGACCGTCCCTGACTACATAGTTCGCGCGCAGCGAACCGTCGGTGTACCACATCTGTTGTGAACCGGCCTCTTGGCCATCGACGTAGGTCGCGGCCCTGTACGGGGTGCCGTCCGGGAACCAATCGCGGGCGACTCCCTGGAGAAGCCCACGCTCCAGACGGTGCTCGGAGCGGAGCTGGCCGGTCGCGTACCACGTGCGGTGCAGGCCAGTCTCCCGACCCGACAAGAAGCTACCTGCGAACGCGAGCGCGCCGTTCGCGTGCCACGCCCTACTGATCCCGTGGCGCAAGCCGCTGCGATACGGTGTGGTCTTCTTCGTCCGTACGCCATCGGCGATCTCGGTCAGCGTCCCTGTGAACGCAACCCCAGCGTACACGACGACTCCGTTCGACCGTGACACGCCCGGGTCACTGGTCTGAATCGTGGGCGCACGGGCACCGGCCAACAGGCCGCCGCCGCTGGCCACGAGGGCTACGATCACGAGCGCCCGTCGGGTGGTCACGAGACGGATCCTGGCACGCCGTAGAACCCATTGCCGTTGATGTAGGGGTCCTCGAACGTGATGTGGTAATGATAGATACCCGCGGGGTAGTCAGCGGTCACACCCACATGCCCGTGGAAAGCATCGAGGTCGTCGTTGGTCACCGTCTGACCTTCTTCTTCGGGCCCGTAGATGGGAAATCCATCTAGGAGGAACCCGATGAGCGTGCTACGACCCGCCGCGAGCGTGATGTAGAGCGGCTCCACATGGTAGTGGTATTGGCCGGTCTGCTGCGGATGCCCATTGAACTGGTCGAAGGAGTCAATCTCGAAGGTGAGCGGCTGGTTTGGCCCCGCGTATTGGTTGAAGATTGGGACGCCGTTCACTGCCACGCCGATCGGCCCCAGCGGAGTCGCACTTGGGTTCGAACTCGGTACGGGATTCGCAGGGATTCGGAAGGTGAGTTGGTGCTCTGCTATCCGGTTGGGGTTGAGGTAAAACTGACTGTTGTTGCCGTTATACGCCTCATAACGCGAATCGCTGGCGTTGAAGTACGGGCTCCCGTGATTCGGAACGCCGTCGCTGCGAATAACTACGTTGCTTCCGTCCAGCGATATCTCGACGCCATCCGCGAATTTGTCGAAAACCGACGGCACTTCTCCGCCGACCTCCAAGGGACCCGTGTCGGCCCCGCATGCCACGGAGAAGGCGATCGCAAGCAATACCGGCCCCGTCCACCCAGTTATTCTCATCCTCATGCCAAAATCCTCCTCCTAAACCTTGAACGCGGCGCGGTAGGCGCGCCTACCTACCTGAGATGCGCGACGTAGGCCGGCCGTTAAACGCCGGAAGGCACAGGGCACAGACTCGCGGACCCGGCCTATTGACCGCATTATCAGATCCGGTGGTGGCGGCGAGGGGCAAAGTACTCCTTCCAGAGCCAGGCCAGCCCCGCTCGATACGGAGAACGACGCATGAAGGGATCTACCATAACCTGTGCCACCCTGGCCCTTCTTCCCATGGGCCTCCTTTCCCCGTATGCCGCGGCCGCCCAGTGGCCCTCGGACGACGCGCAGCCCAAAGAGTTCAGCCTCGCCATCAATGCGAAGATCTTGTGCTCGGGCATCTGGGTGCAGGGCAGGGACCCGGCCGTGCACGCGGCCGCCGATTTGAAACGTTTTGAGCATTTCGGGTGGGGTGATGACTTCACGTACACGATCGACGAGGACGCCAAGCGCCTGACCATGAGCGCACCCGGGGTCCCCTCTCGAATTGTGCAATACAACGGAGACCAGGGTTGCTCGATCCTCCCCCGTGGCGCCGAAGACATATACTTCGAGGCGTCCGAGGTGGGTGCAGAATGGCCGATTCGAAACTGGGACCTTTGGCCCACGGGGGACCGGACGCGCGACGAACCTCTGCCGCCTGAGGTCGACGTCGACGCGCTGAACACGGCACTGGACTACGCGATCGCCAACCACGAACACGCACAAAACACGCGCGCCGTGGCGGTCGTCTATGATGGACGATTGATCGGTGAGCGTTACGCGACGGGCGTGCCCCGCGACATGCCGCATCTGTCCTGGTCGGAAGGCAAGAGCATCACCGCGGCCTTGATCGGTGTGCTCATTGAACAGGGCGCACTCACGCTCGACCAGCCGGCACCCGTCGCGGAGTGGAACCAAACGCAAGACGATCCCCGCGCGGCCATCACGATACGCAACCTGCTCAACATGAGTAGCGGGCTCGACTTCAATAACTGGGGTCTCGGGCAGGATCGATCCCTGTCGGCACAGAACCATCATTTCAGGATCTACTTCGACGGCATCAACGTGTTCGACCACGCGGTGAGCTTCCCACTGGAGGCTGAACCCGGCACACGTTGGGAGTACCTGAACTCCGATCCCCTCACGTTGGGCAAGATCGTGCGCGAAACCGTCGAGGCACGCGGCGAGGACTACCACGCCTTCCCCTGGACAGCTCTCTTCGACAAGATCGGCATCAAGGACGCGGTCCTAGAAACCGACGCGTGGGGCAACTTCATCATGACCGGCTTCGACTATATGTCGGCGCGGGACTGGGCCCGCTTCGGCTTGTTGCACCTACAGAACGGGATGTGGGGCGAAGAGCGTATCCTCCCTGATTTTTGGAGCGACTTCGTCAGCACGCCGGCGCCGGCGAGCGCCAACCAGGGCTACGGTGGCCTGTTCTGGTTGAACGCGCGGGGCGCCTACGACCGCATACCGACAGATGCGTATTGGCCTTCAGGATTCATGGGCCAGACCACGATGATCATTCCGTCCAAGAAGCTGGTCATCGTGCGTTTGGGCCCGAGCCCGGGTGACTTCGCGCCCTACTTGAACAAAATCGTGGGTGATATCGTGGAGGCGATCGGGGAGCCGGGAGGAGGATGAGCCCCTCGCCAGGCGTTAGCACCCCAGAGGCATTGACCCTCAAAGCGTGTCCCACCATCGTTTGAGCACAATCGAATTCAGCAGGAGCAAACGCCTGATGTGCGCTGGCGAAACGACCACAACGACGACTACCACGGGCCGGACCACCGGCCTTGGGGCGGCGCGCGTCGGTTGAGCTGAATCGAGACAAGACGCAAGCGCGGCCCCGAAACGTCGGGCGCCGCGCTTTTTTTCATCGTGGCGCCCGGGACTCGTAGCTCGGAACCACAACAACGGCCAGGACAATGTCCAGCGAACAGATCAAGATCACGCTCCCGAACGGCGACATCCGCGAACTGGCAGCCGGCTCGACGGCCGGAGACGTGGCTGCGGCCATCGGGCCAGGGCTGGCGAAGGCGGCAGTTGCGGCGGTAGTGAACGGCCAGACGGTCGGACTCATGGAGCCCATCGAAGGCGACGCGGCCGTCTCTATCCTCACGGACAAGAACCCCGAAGCACTCGCGGTCCTGCGTCACTCGGCGGCCCATATTCTGGCGACGGCGGTCCGCGAATTGCGCCCGGGCGCGGGAATCGGGTTCGGCCCATCCATCGCCGAGGGGTTTTACTACGACTTTGAGGTCGATGCGCCCTTCACGCCGGAAGACCTCGAAACGTTCGAGAAGAAGATGGCCGAGGTCGCCGCTGCAGATCAGCCGTTCGAACGCCGTCAGGTAACGAAAGAGGAAGCCCGCGGGATCTTCGGCGACGACCCGTTGAAGCTCGAGCGGCTTGAGGAGTTCGACGACGCTGAGGTCATCACGGTCTATAAAAACGGGCCATTCCTAGACCTCTGCAAGGGCCCGCACATCGTGAGTACGGGTAGACTTCAACACTTCAAGTTGCTCTCCGGGGCTGGGGCGTATTGGAGGGGCGACGAGAAGCGCCAGATGCTCCAACGGATCTACGGGACGGCCTTCCATAAGAAGGCAGATCTTGAGAACCACCTGCACATGCTCGAGGAGGCCCGGAAGCGTGATCATAGGCGCCTGGGCAAAGAGCTCGACCTATTCCAGTTCCATCCGGTGTCGCCCGGGGCCGCGTTCTGGACGCCTCGCGGCACGGTCCTCTACAACACGCTGGAGACCTTCGTTCGGGAGCGCCAGCGCGCGGAGTTTCTAGAGGTCAAGACGCCGCTCCTGTATACCAAGCAGCTCTGGGAGCAGTCGGGGCATTGGGGCAAGTACCGCGAAAACATGTTCCTGGTCTTGGACAAAGAGTCGGGCGAGCACGATATGTCGCTCAAGCCCATGAACTGCCCGTCGCACCATCTGTACTACGCCTCGCAAACGCACTCGTACCGTGAATTGCCAATTCGGTATGTGACGCTGGACGTCCTCCATCGGAACGAGCTCTCAGGAGCACTCTCCGGCCTCACGCGGGTGCGGCAGTTCGCGCAGGACGACTGCCACGTCTATTTGCGCGAGGACCAGATCTCGGAAGAGGTGAAGTTCCTCACCGACTTCATCCTTGGGCACTACGAGGCCTTTGGCTTAGCGTCGCGAATCAAGTTCGCAACGCGTCCCGAGCAGAGAATCGGGAGCGACGAGCAGTGGGACGAGGCCGAAAGGGCGCTTCGTGAAGCGCTGGACGCAACCGGGCGCGAATATGAGATCGAGCCAGGTGACGGCGCCTTCTACGGTCCAAAAATCGACTTCCACGTGACGGACTCGCTGGGACGAAGCTGGCAACTCGGGACGATTCAGCTCGACTACAACGCCCCGGAACGATTCGACCTCAAGTACGTGGGGAGCGACAACGCGGCCCATCGGCCGGTGGTCATCCACCGCGCCGTGTGCGGGTCGTTCGAACGATTCATCGCCATCCTTATCGAGCACTACGGCGGTGCGTTCCCCACGTGGCTCGCACCAGAGCAGGTGCGCCTGATGTCCGTGGGGGCACAGTGGGACGACAGCGCTCGCTCGCTCCTCACCGACCTCAAACTCGCTGGAGTACGGGCGACGCTTTCAGTCGATGAGACGCTCGGGTACCGCATCCGTGAGGCCGAGACGCTCAAGGTGCCCTACATGGGCGTCGTGGGTGAGCGCGAAGCTGCCGACGGCACTGTGGCCGTGCGCAAGCGCGGCGCAGGCAAGAAGCAGGAAGTCATGGGGCGAGATGACTTTGTGGCCATGATCGTCGCGGAGATCGACTCAAGGATGAATTCGTCAGAATGAATGGGATGGACCGGCGGAATTGCAATCGTCCTTTGCCAGCGCAAGGAGCGTTCTGCCGCCACGGTCGCGATCTTCATGGCGGGAAACCTCGTGTTTGTGGGCCAGATGTTTCGGTCCAGAACAGGACCGTTGACCTGTCAGGTTAGTATAGACAGATTTTTCGTCCGTCCTTAGGGCGGATTACAATTTGGAAGAGGGCCGCGTTGACCTGCGGTTCCACCCTCAGGGCTCTTCGGAGCTGACGTGAGGGTCGCGAGGGTCGGCGTCTTGGGCTGCTCCAGACGTTCGCCCTAGTTGCGGCCCGAGATTACGTCTCGGGCCTTTTTTTGTATCAACTCCATCGGAGGTAGCGCCAAATCAGCAAGGAAAGAGTTCGCGTAAATGACCAGATCCGGATCAGCCCGATCCGGTTGATCCAGGACGATGGCGAGCAAATCGGCATCGTTTCCATCGACGACGCCCGAGAAAGGGCCACTGTCCGAGGAATGGATCTGGTTGAAGTCGCCCCAGAAGCCCGGCCGCCAGTAGTCAAAATGATGGACTACGGGAAGTACAAGTACGAAGCCGCCCGGGCCACCCGCGAAGCGCGAAAAAAGCAACACACGATCAGGGTTAAGGAAGTAAAATTCCGTCCCGGAATCGAGGGTCACGATTACGACTTCAAAGTCGGACACGCGAAGCGGTTTCTCGAGGAAGGCAACAAGGTCAAGCTGACCATGATGTTCCGGGGACGTCAGATCACTCATCCGGAGTTAGGACTTGAAGTCCTCCGCCGAGTGACGGCAGCGCTGGTTGAATTAGGGAAGGTTGAGTCGCAACCGAATATGGAAGGGCGAGTGATGTCGATGGTCGTCGCCCCTATCAAATCGAGATAACAGCCGAGCCCTTCGGGTTCGCCCCAGGGACAGTTGAGGACTAAATGCCCAAAATGAAGACACACCGCGGTGCAGCCAAACGTGTACGGCGCACTGGAAGCGGGAAACTGAAGCGGGGAAAGGCGTTCATGAGCCACATCCTCACGAAGAAGACCGCCAAGCGTAAACGCCACCTACGAAAGTCCGACCTCGTCGCTCCGGCTGACGTTAAGAGACTTTCCCGCATGCTTCCCTACAGCTGAGGAGGATGACCGATGCCTAGAGCAACCTCCGCCGTACCGCGGAATAAGCGGAAGAAGAAGATATTTGAAGTCGCCAAGGGGTATTTTGGCGCTCGAAAGAACCTGTATAAGACAGCGAAAGATGCTGTCGAGAAGGGTTGGGAGTACGCCTACGTTGACCGCAAGAAGAAGAAGCGGAATTTCCGGCGGCTCTGGATCGCGCGTATTAATGCCGCAGTCCGGGCACATGATATGTCTTACTCCACCTTCATTAATGGTCTGAAGGAGGCCGGGATTGAGTTGGATCGCAAGGCGCTTGCCGACTTGGCGGTTCGTCACCCCGATGCGTTTACCGCGATCGTCGACCAGGCGAAGGCGGGCCTCGCAGCAAAAGCGAGCTGACCCTCGCTCCCCGCTTGGTCAGGAGGGGCTCCACGGCGCGGCCGTGGGGCCCCTTCTGCTGTTCAGCAATGTAGGATCTCGGGATTGCGACCCCGTGGCCCCGAGATAGCTTGGGCGATGCGGAGTGCACCACGAAGGACACAACTGACATGACCGACCAAAACCCGATAGAAGCCCTGAAAGCGCTCGAAGTCCTGGCGTTGACGGCCATAGCCGACGCCCCCGATGCCGACGCGCTGGAGGACGTCCGCGTGTCCTTTCTAGGACGCAAGGAAGGCCGCATTTCTCTGATTCTGCGAGACCTGGGTTCGATGTCTCCTGAGGAGCGCCCCGCGGTCGGCCAGGAGGCCAACCGTGTGAAAGGCGTGGTCTGTGTAGCACTGGAGGCACGGGACCTCGACTTCGCGGGCCCAGGTGCGGCTGGAGGTCTCGATCTGACCCTTCCTGCCCGTGGGGTCTGGCAGGGTGGCCTACACCCAATCACTCAGGCGGTAGACGAGATATGGGGGATCTTTCGTGACCTGGGCTTCACTAGAGCCAGGGGGCCCGAAGCCGACACGGAGTGGTACAACTTCGAGGCCCTGAACACACCGCTCGATCATCCCGCCGCCGACGAGCAGGACACCCTCTACTTGGTAGACTCTGTCCTACTTCGGAGCCACACGTCGCCGGTGCAGATGCGCACAATGGAGAAGTATCAGCCTCCTATTCGCATCCTGGCTCCAGGGTGGGTTTACCGTAGGGACACGTACGACGCCACGCATACGCCTGCATTCATGCAGATCGAAGGCCTCGTCATCGACGAGGGCATCACCTTCGTAGACTTCAAAGCGACCCTGGCTGAATTCGCCCGTCGCTACTGGGGTCCCGGGACTCAGACCCGTTTCCGTCCATCGTTTTTTCCCTTCACGGAACCCAGTGCCGAAGTGGATGTGAAGCGTGTCATCACCCGCCCTGACGGCTCGACGGAAGAGACGGACTGGCTGGAGATCATGGGGGCCGGCATGGTCGATCCGGCCGTGCTCGAGAACGCGGGATATGACTCCGAGCGCTACACCGGCTTCGCCTTCGGAATGGGGCCGGCCCGGATCGCCAAACTCAAGCACGGCGTGGATGACCTGCGCACTTTCTTCGAGAACGACGTACGCTTTTTGGCCCAATTCGGCTCATGAAGACATCCTATCGCTGGCTCAAGGACATGGTACCCGGGCTCGTTTTGCCGCCCAAGGCGCTCGCCGAGCATCTGGCGCTGCGGGGCGCGCCGGTTGAGGAAATCACTTCGCCCGCAGCTGGGCTCGGCGACCTGGTGGTCGGACGGGTAGTAACCGCTGAGCGACACCCTAACGCCGATCGTCTCTCGCTTTGCACCGTGGACGGCGGGGCGGGGGTCGTTTCCGTCGTTTGTGGCGCACCCAATGTGAAGGCGGGTTCGTGGTTCCCGTTCGCACCCGTAGGGGCCGTCTTGCCCGGCGATTTCAAGATCAAGAAGGCCAAGATTCGAGGTGAGGTTTCGGAAGGTATGTTGTGCTCTTCCAAGGAGTTAGGCCTCGGCACGGAGCACGACGGCATTCTAGAACTATTCGGGGATTTCGTGCCGGGCCAATCCTTCGTTGAGGCCATGGGCCTGAGCGATGCCACTCTAGATGTGGAGATCACTGCGAACCGGGGTGACCTCCTTTCTCACGTCGGCGTCGCACGGGAACTCGCCTCGGAGGGTGAGGGGCGTGTGGTTCTCGCCGAGATCCCCGGCGCGATCGATTTCTCTCCCACATTTCACCGTGGCACACCGGAGATCAGCCACGGGGATGTGTCCATCCGGATCGAAGACACCGATCTGTGTAGCAGGTATCTCGGGGTCGTGATCCGAGGCGTGAAGGTCGGGCCGTCCCCCGAGTGGCTCCAAGAGCGCCTTCGCGGAGCCGGATCACGTCCCATCAGCAACGTCGTCGACGCGACCAACTACATCCTGCTCGAATTGGGACAGCCGCTGCACGCCTTCGACCTGAACAAACTTGGCGGCACATCGATCGTGGTACGGCGTGCGGGTGCTTCGCCGGGCACGTTCGCGACACTGGACGGCGAAAAGCGCAAAGTGGCGCCCGACATGTTGATGATTTGTGACGCTGAGCATCCGGTGGCGCTCGCCGGCGTCATGGGTGGCCTGGATTCCGAGGTCACGAATGACACTGTAGACGTGCTCATTGAGTGTGCGCTCTTCAACCCCAAGTCGATTCGCGCGACGCGTCGTGCCTTGGCGATGTCGACAGACGCATCTTACCGTTTCGAGCGCGGCGTTGACCCCGAGTCGATGGAATTGGCGCTCCAGCGGGCCGTAGCGTTGATTCTGGCCACAGCTGGCGGCGTGGTGGACGGTCCCGTCCTGGACTGCCATGCGGTCGAGTTCACGGCTCAGACTGTGTCGTTGCGGCTATCTCGGATTGAGCGCTTGCTCGGTGTCGCCTTCGACGCCGCTCAGACGACAGAGTTGCTGACGCCTCTTGGTTTTACGGTGCTGAGCGAAGAAGCAGGGGTGCTGTCGGTGCGTGTGCCCGGCTTCCGTAGCTACGATGTCACGCGCGAGGTCGATCTTATTGAGGAAGTCGCCCGCACCTACGGGTACGACCGATTTCCGTCCGATCTCGGTCCGTTTCGTCCAGGCACGGTGCCCGATCATCCTCTCTTTCAGCTTGAGGACGATCTACGACGCGCCCTGGCGGCCCGGGGCCTCTATGAGGCTCAGACGCCAGCGTTTGTGCCTGAGGGAGAGGGGGAGGTCCGGGTCTCCAATCCACTCGCCACGACCGAGCCGTTCATTCGCAGTGCACTACTGCCATCTCTGGTCCGCAGGCTCGAATACAACCTGGCGAGAGGGAACCGTGACGTACGGCTCTTTGAACTCGGGACTTCGTTCCGGGCTATGGGGAAGGGTGAGCCCCCGCTCGAGGAGCCACATGTCGCCGCGGTCATGACGGGCCGTCGAGAGCCGGCCCACTGGTCAGGTCCCGTCCAGCCTCTGGGGCTCTGGGACCTCAAGGGGCTGTTGGAACACGCGGTGCGCCAGACGTTCAAGGGTCGCGGGGTTGTGGCACCGGCCGAGGGAGATGTCGCGCCATACCTGAGTGGCTCGGCCTTCGTGGTCCTCGATCCTGGAGGTGACCCCGTGGGGGCTGGAGGACTCATGAGCCCCGGCGCCGTCGACGCTCCGGTTTGGGCCGGTGATGTGTTGGCGTTCGAGTTTCGTCTGCCGCCTGAACCGGGACCAAGCCCAGTCGTGGTACACGAGCCGTTGCCCCAATACCCAGCCGTCGAGAGGGATTTGGCGCTCTTGGTGTCGACCACGGTCGCAGCCCAATCGGTCTTAGACCTCATCCGTTCCAGCTCGGGAGACTTGCTCGAACGGGTCGACCTATTCGATGTCTACGAGGGGGAAGGAGTCTCCGAGGGGCGTCGCTCGATCGCGTTCCGCTTGCGCTTCCGCGCCCCGGAGCGGACCCTGAAGGACAAAGAAGTTGATCGAACGATCACGGCGGTACTGGGACGGCTCAAGGAGGAGTTGGGTGTCGAACACCGAGGCTAACAGCGAACAGCCTGATCGGGCCGCGTTCGCCGAACTCGAAAATGTCGTGGCGGTTGTTCTTAAGCGCCTGGCGGCGGCCACCAGTCGAGTTTCGGACGCCGAGTCAAAAGGTGTCGAACTTGAGGAGATCGTGCGCCGTTTTACGGGAGACGAAGGTGAGGCCGGTCGTTTGTTGTCTCGGCTAAGTGACCTCGAGGCCGAGAACCTAGACCTTAAGACGCGGCTCAAGACGGGCCGCGCGGGCATCGACCGCCTCCTGGCGAAAATCCGGTTTCTGGAGGAGCAGCGATGAGCGCTGACAAGGCGGCCGTCACGGTTCGCATTGCCGGGGAAGAGCACACCATCCGGGCCAACGCTGAACCAGAGTACACGAAGCGTTGCGCGAAGTTGGTCGACGACCGCATTCACGAGATCCGCATGCAGGCGGGGCTGATCGAGGGCCACAAAGCCGCGATATTGGCCGCTCTCTCCATTGCAGATGAGTGCTTCCAAGCAAGAGACGCCTTGGAGCAGGCCAAGAAAGAAGTGGCTTCACGGGCGACCAACCTCACGCGGCGCATCGAGGCAGAAATGGGGATCGAGGCGAGCGACGCTTAGCACGCTGCGAGACACCTCCGGCTTGCGTTTGCCTTCGGCGGTCGCCTATTCTCCACTTCATAACTGGATTCTCCCGCCCCCTGAAACAACACGGGACGGGTTCCTGATCGTTCACCTTCGGCGCTTCGGCGCCGCTTTGGAGTCAATATATGGTCACCGCGCCACTGCTCATTGCAGCGGCGGTTGGCCTCGTCCTCGGCGGTATCGTGGGTTTCTTCGTTGCGAAGAGACGTGAACGAACCCGTCAGGAGTTAGAAGTCGCTGAGGCGAAGGACGAGGCTTCCCGCATTCTCAAGCGGGCCAAAGAAGAAGCTGAGAACGCCCGCAAGGCCGGCGAACTCGCGGGGCGCGAAGAAGGCTTCCGCCTCCGTGAAGCTTGGGAGAAGGAAGAGAACCGCAGACGTGAGGAACTCGAGCGCGCCGAACGCAGGGCTGAGGAGCGTTCGGACGGGTTGGAGCGACACTTCGATCGACTCAACGCGCGCGAGGGCGAGTTGGACGCCCGTGCCCTCGACTTGGAGGGCCGCGATGGGGCCCTCGCCGAGCGTGACCGTGCAGTGGGTGAAGCAGAGGAGTCCGCGCGTCGGCGCCTTGAGCAGCTCGCTGGGCTTACTGCCGAAGCCGCACGAACAGAACTCATGGATGACCTCAAGGATGAGGCTCGGGCCGAAGCAGCGAATGCCCTCCGTGAAATCAAGGAGCAGGCACAGCGCGACGCTGAAAAAGAAGCGCGCAAGATCGTGGCCCTCGCCATTCAGCGCATGGCTGCGGACCTCACGGCTGAGACGACCGTGTCTGTCGTACAACTCCCGTCCGACGAAATGAAGGGACGCATCATCGGACGCGAGGGTCGCAATATTCGCTCCTTCGAGCAGGCGACCGGGGTGGATGTCGTCATCGATGACACACCAGAGGCGGTCGTGCTTTCCGCGTTTGATCCCGTGCGCCGTGAAATCGCGCGCATCGCCCTCGAGCGTCTGGTCGAAGACGGCAGGATTCACCCGGCTCGCATTGAAGAGATGGTAGAGAAGGCGGGCAAGGACGTCGAGAAGGGGATGATCGAGGCAGCAGAGGAAGTACTGTATGAACTCGGCATTCATAACGTGCACCCCGAGATCGTGAAGACGCTCGGCCGTCTACGGTTCCGCACGTCCTACGGACAGAACCAACTCCAACATGC
>ERZ890510.967-NODE-967-length-20391-cov-8.387195_pt1 | contig 20391 bp, 31 predicted proteins | sample MGYA00521265_ERZ890510 | MGnify/ENA primary metagenome ERZ890510 (study PRJEB32303, sample SAMEA104408624) | aquatic metagenome | biome: Brackish water; feature: Chemocline; material: water | place: Baltic Sea | collected 2014-10-26T21:54:00 | depth 110 m ...
TCAGAGGGTGAATGGGCGGGAAGTCAGAGAAAAAGCGGCTTTCGGCAGGTAATCCCTTGACAGTTTGGGGCCAAAACCTTAAGATTCGCATCCCTTTTTGACGTTTAACAACTAAACGTCGTAGAAAGTGGTAGTAACTATTTAATTTATATGTATTTTTTGGAGTTAGAGTTAGATGCAAAGTCAGCGAATCAGGATTCGGCTCAAAGCCTTCGATCACCGTCTGATTGATCAGTCTACTCAGGAAATAGTTGATACTGCCAGGCGCACTGGAGCCCAGGTCCGCGGACCGATTCCACTGCCAACGAATAAGGAAAGGTTTACTGTATTGATTTCTCCGCATGTGAACAAAGATGCGCGGGATCAATACGAAATTCGCACCCACAAGAGATTGCTGGATATCATTGAGCCAACTGAGAAAACGGTTGATGCACTGATGAAGCTCGATCTCGCGGCGGGTGTAGAAGTACAAATTAGCTTAGGCTAAGTAATACAAATACCAGGCAAGGAGCGTTCAGTCCTCCTTGCCCTTTAATTATAAAGTCTTGGCGCACTGATATTTCTGCTACCCATTAGCGGTGGTGAACATAGTGTAACGCGTCAGCGGCCATAGCGGGTTTTAGCCCCTTGCACATGAGGTTTAAAGACATGTCGATAGGATTAGTCGGTCGAAAGAGCGGGATGACTCGCATTTTCACTGAAGATGGCACTTCTGTCCCTGTAACAGTTGTCGAAGTACAGCCAAACCGGGTTACCCAAATCAAGACTTCCGAAGTTGACGGCTATAGTGCCATTCAGGTTACTACTGGCTCACGTCGTGCTTCGCGAGTCAGCAAAGCCATGGCAGGACACTATGCCAAGGCTAACAGCGAAGCCGGAACAGGTCTTTGGGAATTTCGCACCGAAGGAAATGATCTCGCCGAAATCACTACAGGTAGTGAGATTAAGGTAGACGTTTTCGAAGTCGGGCAGAAAGTCGACGTAACCGGCACCTCAAAAGGTAAAGGTTTTCAAGGCGGCGTTAAACGGCACAATTTTCAGATGCAGGATGCAACACACGGCAATTCGCTTTCACACCGTGCACCGGGTTCGATTGGCCAATGCCAGACTCCAGGAAAAGTATGGAAAGGCAAGAAAATGGCAGGTCAAATGGGTAACGTAAGACATACCACTCAAAGTCTGGAAGTGGTCAGAGTTGATATAGAGAATAATCTTCTACTTATCAAGGGCGCAGTTCCTGGTGCTACGGGATCAAATGTAGTCGTCTGTCCAGCTATTAAGGTGAAGGGGTAAGTAATGGAATTAAGTCTTGCGCTGCCCGGCAAGAAAACGGGCAAAGAAACAATCTCACTTTCAGACGAATCTTTTGGCAGAGCCTACAACGAGTCTCTGGTACACCAGACTGTTGTTACTTATTTGGCTGGTGCCAGACAGGGTACGGTACAGCAAAAGACTCGCTCCGAAGTTAGTGGCGGCGGTCGTAAACCTTGGCGTCAAAAAGGCACTGGTCGAGCTAGAGCAGGAACCATTAGAAGCCCTATCTGGCGTAGCGGTGGTGTTACATTTGCTGCTAGACCTCAGGACCACAGCAAGAAACTCAATAAGAAAATGTATCGCGGTGCGATGTGCTGCATTCTGTCAGAACTAATACGCAAAGGCAGACTTTTTGCAGTGAATGAATTTGAGCTGGCTTCACATAAAACCAAAGACCTGGTTAGTAAGCTAAAAGAATTCGAAGTGGATAATGTCCTCATTATTTCCGAGCAGGTAGAAAAAAACTTGTATCTAGCCGCCAGGAATCTGCACAAGGTTGATGTGCTGGATGTTGCTGGTCTTGATCCTGTTAGTTTGATCGGATTTGATAATGTGATTATTACAGTCTCCGCATTAAAGAAAGTAGAGGAGATGTTGGCATGAACCTCGAGAGAATCTATTCAGTAATTCTTGGGCCGCATGTTTCCGAGAAAACAACAATGATTGGTGAGCAAGCGAATCAGTATGCCTTCAAGGTAGCTACTAATTCCACCAAAGCCGAAATTAAGCAAGCTGTAGAGACGATCTTCAAGGTCGTGGTCTCGGATTTGCAGGTGCTGAATGTGAAGGGTAAAACCAAGCGCACAGCAAAAGGAAAAATCAGACGTCGCTCCAATTGGAAGAAAGCGTATGTCAGACTTGAAGCGGGTCATGATATTGACTTTGCGGATATTGGATAATAGGGGCCAAGGGGTAAATCATGCCAGTCGTAAAATGTAAACCTACCTCGCCGGGACGTCGCTTTGTCATCAAGGTCGTACACCCGGATTTGCACAAGGGTGAACCTTATGCTCCGCTTACTGCTCCCAAGCCTAAAACTGGCGGCAGAAATAATAGAGGGCGCATTACTACACGTCATATAGGTGGTGGTCATAAGCAGAGATATCGCATTATTGACTACAAGCGCAACAAAGACGGTATTGAAGCCAAAATTGAACGCCTGGAATACGATCCCAATCGCTCAGCAAATATAGCCTTGTTGTTATACGCCGATGGTGAGCGCAGATACATTATTGCGCCCGGCAAAGTAAAAGCCGGTGATACTCTGATGTCGGGTGAAAGCGCTGCAATTAAGCTTGGAAATTGCTTGCCGCTTAGAAACATCCCATTAGGCAGCACCGTGCATTGCGGAGAAATGAAGCCTGGTAAAGGTGCACAGATTGCACGTAGCGCAGGAACTTCCATGCAATTAGTTGCGAGAGAAGGAAACTACGCCACGCTAAGATTACGCTCCGGTGAGATGCGTAAAGTGCTAAGTGACTGTCGAGCAACTCTTGGTGAAGTGTCAAATTCAGAACATAGTTTACGATCTTTGGGTAAAGCGGGTGCGAAGCGTTGGAGAGGTGTCAGACCTACCGTGCGCGGAGTAGCAATGAACCCGGTAGATCACCCACATGGTGGTGGTGAAGGCAGAACATCGGGTGGTCGTCATCCAGTTTCTCCTTGGGGTACACCAACCAAAGGCTATAAAACCAGATCTAACAAGCGAACAGATAGCATGATTGTTCGTCGTAGAAATTCAAGCCGATAAGGCAAGAGCAGAGGAACACGCAGTGCCACGATCTCTAAAAAAAGGCCCGTTCATCGATCTTCATTTAATGAAGAAGGTACAGATTGCTTCTGAGAAGAACGACAAGCGACCGATCAAGACCTGGTCTCGCCGCTCGATGGTGTCTCCGGACATGATTGGTTTGACTATCGCTGTCCACAATGGACGCCAACATATACCTGTTTCCATTAGTGAAGACATGGTTGGGCATAAATTGGGTGAATTCTCTGCAACACGTACCTATCGCGGGCACTCTGCAGATAAGAAGGCACGGTAATTAAGGGGCTGAAATGGAAGTTATTGCAAAATTAAGCGGTGCACGTCTCTCGGCTCAAAAGGCCAGACTGGTAGCCGATCAAGTTCGCGGCAAGGCAGTTGAAGAAGCGCTGCTGTTGTTATCGTACAGCCCAAAGAAAGCAGCTGCGATTATCAAGAAGCTGCTGAATTCTGCTATTGCAAATGCAGAGCACAATGAAGGCGCGGATGTAGATGAGTTAAAAGTGTCAACGATTTGTGTTGATGAAGGTACGACAATGAAACGAATTATGCCCAGAGCAAAGGGTCGCGCTGATCGCATACTCAAGCGTTCTTGTCACATAACAATTACAGTAGCAGATAGCTAGGAGTATCGGATGGGTCAGAAAGTACATCCAACTGGGATTCGTCTTGGCATAGTCAAGAAACACACTTCCGTGTGGTATGCCGAAGGCAGGGAATATGCCAAAAACTTGTTAGTAGATTTGCAAGTTAGAGATTTTATTAGGAAAAAATTGGCAGCGGCATCGGTTTCCAGAGTTGAAATAGAACGACCAGCTCAAACAGCGAAAATCACCATTTATACTGCGCGACCAGGAATAGTGATAGGAAAGAAAGGTGAAGATGTTGAAGCCCTGCGTGGAGTACTTACGCAAAAAATGGGCGTGCCTGTACAAATTAACATCGAAGAAATTCGCAAGCCTGATCTGGATGCACAATTGGTCGCAGAAAGCGTGGCTTCACAGTTAGAGCGACGTGTTATGTTCCGCAGAGCGATGAAGAGAGCGGTTCAGAACGCCATGCGTCAAGGCGCCGAAGGCATTAAGGTGCAAGTCGGTGGACGTCTCGGCGGAGCAGAAATTGCCAGATCGGAATGGTATCGAGAAGGGCGTGTTCCCTTGCATACATTGCGAGCAGACATCGATTATGCGACTTGTGAAGCAAGTACAACCTACGGGCTGATTGGCGTAAAAGTTTGGATATTTAAAGGTGAAGTTCTGGATTTGGATGAGGCCATCGTGCCCTCTCAAGCAAAATCCAACTAGAGGAATACAGACGTGTTACAACCAAAACGGACAAAATTTCGCAAAATGATGAAGGGCCGCAATCGTGGTCTATCCCATCGCGGCAGTAAAGTGGATTTTGGCGAGTATGGCTTGAAGGCGCTATCACGCGGTCGATTGACAGCGCGTCAGATCGAAGCGGCTCGTCGAGCTATGACCAGGCACGTGAAACGTGGCGGGAAAATCTGGATTCGAGTATTTCCTGATAAGCCTATTTCCAAGAAACCTCTGGAAGTAAGACAAGGTAAAGGTAAGGGTAATGTTGAATACTGGGTCGCCCAGATTCAGCCAGGCCGAATTATGTTTGAGATGGAAGGTGTAGACGAAACTATTGCACGCGAAGCATTTGCTTTAGCGGCTGCAAAGTTGCCGTTTATAACGGCTTTCGTAAAGCGGACGGTAATGTAATGAAGGCGAGTGAATTAAGAGAAAAGTCGGTAGAGGAACTGCAGACTCAACTGCAGGGTTTGTATAAAGATCAGTTTAACTATCGAATGCAAAATGGCACAGGACAGTTGGGCCAGGTTCACTTGATTGGAGCAGTGAGGAAAGATATTGCTCGAATAAGAACTATTATCACTGAAAAACAGAAAACTGGATCATGAATATGTCCCCTAGTGAGAATCAAGAGAAAACTGCTCGTACGGTTACCGGCAAGGTAATCAGTAACAAGATGGATAAATCCATAGTTGTTCTAATTGAGCGACGAGTAACACATCCGGTATATGGAAAGATCATAAAGCGATCTACCAAGATACATGCACACGATGCGAATAATGAGTGCCAACCGGGTGATGAAGTAACTATACAAGAAACACGTCCAATATCTAAAACCAAGTCCTGGTCCTTGGTTTCTATAGACGGTCGGGCTACTCAAGTTTAGAAGAAGGTTTAGAAAGACAGGTTTAGACGATCAGAATTAAACAGAATATTAGCTTAAGAATCGGCATTTGGTGTACCAATGCTTGATGGAGTGAATCGATGATTCAAGTGCAGTCATACTTAAATGTCGCAGATAACAGCGGCGCCAAGCGCGTTATGTGTATCAAGGTGTTGGGCGGATCCCATCGCCGGTATGCTCGTGTTGGTGACATGATTAAAGTTACCGTTAAAGAGGCAATTCCTCGCGGAAAAGTAAAGAAGGGTCAAGTTCTGACTGCGTTGGTTGTGCGTACCAAAAAAGGCGTGCGCCGCAGTGATGGTTCAGCAATTCGTTTCGACGATAATGCCGCAATCTTGCTAAATGCCCAGGATGTGCCAATTGGTACTCGTGTGTTTGGACCGGTAACCAGAGAATTGCGAACAGAAAAATTTATGCGAATTATTTCATTGGCGCCAGAAGTACTTTAGGGCGTGAGAGAAAGAGAGATAGAGGCAGGAAATGCGCAAACTGAAATGTAATGACGAAGTGATAGTAATCACTGGAAGAGATAAGGGTAAACGCGGAACTATTTCTCGCCTTATTGGAAGTGAGAAGGTGATTGTTCACGGTGTGAATATGGTTAAGCGTCATACGAAGCCAAATCCGAATGCGGGTCAGCCCGGCGGTATAGTAGAAAAAGAGGCGGCATTGAGTATTTCCAATGTAGCAATTTTCAATCCTGAAACCAATCGGGCAGACCGAGTAGGTATACAGGTGCTTGAAGATGGTGCCAAGAAGCGCGTCTTTAAGTCAAACGGTCAGGAAATAGATTAACTACTGGTAGGTTGCCACGCATGGCTCAGCTTAGAGATTTATACAAGAAAGAAGTAATACCCGCTCTTATCGAACAATTTGGTTACGATAATCCTATGCGCGTACCCAAAATAACCAAGGTTGTTTTGAATATGGGTGTTGGTGAGGCGCTGGTGGATAAGAAGGTACTTGATAATGCGGTGGCTGATCTGACTCTGATTAGCGGTCAAAAAGTAGTTATCACCAAGGCTAGAAAATCTGTCGCTGCTTTTAAAGTAAGAGAAGGTTGGCCAATCGGTTGTAAGGTGACTTTGCGCGGCGAGCGTATGTACGACTTTTTGGATAGGCTGGTAGGTATTGCTATTCCTCGTATCAGGGATTTTAGAGGCTTAAGTCCCAAGTCGTTTGATGGCCGTGGCAATTTTGCTATGGGTGTAACTGAGCAAATTATTTTTCCAGAAATTGACTACGACAAGATCGACAAACTACGTGGTCTGGATATTGCTATTACTACAACCGCGCAAACCGATGATGAAGGTCGGGCGTTATTGACGGCGATGCATTTCCCTTTTAGGGGATCCGTACCAGCAGCTAAGAAGGAGTCTTAAGATGGCTAAAACTTCAATGATAGCCAGAGAAACCAAGCGCACTAAGACCGTGGAGAAATTTGCCGCTAAACGTGCGGCGATCAAAGGGGTTCTTAAAGACATGAACGCCAGTGATGAGGAGAAATGGGAGGCTCAGGTAAAGCTGCAAAAGCTACCACGTGATGCCAGCCCCGTTCGTCAACGAAATCGATGCCAAATCACCGGTCGACCTCATGGTGTTTATCGAAAATTTGGTTTGTGCCGTAACAAGTTACGTGAAGCAGCGATGCGCGGCGATGTGCCTGGTTTAACCAAGGCTAGCTGGTAGTCAGGAGAACAATTATGAGCATGTCAGACCCAATCGCAGATTTCTTGACGCGCATTCGCAATGCACAAATGGCGAAATTGCCAAACGTGGCTATGCCTTCATCCAAGATCAAGATTGCACTTAGCGAAGTATTGAAGAAAGAGGGATACATCAACAACTACGAAGTTGATGAAAATGCGGGGAAACCGCTTCTCAAGATTGCGCTGAAATACCACCAGGGACGAGCGGTGATCGAAGAAATTAAGCGCGCTAGCCGACCTGGCTTGCGTAGTTACAAAGGTAAAGAAGATATACCCAAGATTAGAGCCGGTTTGGGAGTAGCAATACTCTCTACCAACAAAGGTTTGATGACAGACAAGCAAGCGCAAGCCACAGGAATTGGTGGGGAAGTATTGTGCACAGTTTTCTGATCGGTACTTACGTTTAGAGCAGCTTTTCAAAACTGAGTATTAGGCACTGAGATTAAGAATAGAGCAAAATTATGTCAAGAGTAGCGAGTAGCCCGGTAGTAATACCTAAAGGCGTTGAAACAAAATTGTCCGATGCTGAAATATCAGTTAAAGGAAGCAAAGGAACCCTGCAGTTGTCTTTGCACAGTCTGGTTGCTGTGTCAGAAGAGGACGGAGTATTGAGTGTTTCAGCTAAAGATGGTTCGCGAGAAGCTAATGCCTTGTCCGGTACATTTCGTTCTCTGATTAGCAATATGGTTGTCGGTGTCAGCCAGGGTTTTGAAAAGAAATTGGAGCTTCAAGGTGTTGGTTACAGAGCAAAGGCGGAAGGCAGAAATGTTAATCTAACGGTTGGATATTCCCATCCGATTAATTACCAACTGCCTGAAGGCGTAACAGCAGAAACGCCAACACAAACTGAAATTGTGATATCCGGAGCGGACAAGCAGGTAGTAGGACAGGTTGCAGCAGAAATCAGAGATTTTCGTCCACCTGAGCCTTATAAAGGTAAGGGAATTCGCTACGCTAATGAACGTGTGTACAGAAAAGAAGCGAAGAAGAAATAAGGCATAAGCTATGAACGTTAAGAAAGTGGCTCGCCTCAGGCGAGCAAAAAGAGCAAGAGCAAAGATCAGCGAATTACGAGTGAATCGTCTTTGTGTGTATCGTTCACCAAGACATATCTATGCTCAGGTAATTTCGGCTGCGGGTAATCAGATACTGGCCAGCGCCTCCACTGTTGAAAAAGATGCCAAAGGTGATAAGACTGGCAACGTCGACGCAGCGGGAAAAGTTGGAAAATTAATCGCTGAGCGGGCTAAAGCAGCAGGAATTGTGAAGGTTGCTTTTGATCGATCAGGTTATGCCTATCACGGCCGGGTTAAAGCTTTGGCTGAAGCCGCTCGTGAAGGTGGATTAGACTTTTAAGTAAGGGTTTTCAGATATGGCATTTAGAGACGATTCCAACAAGAACGAAGAAGGCCTTCAGGAAAAGCTGATTCAGGTTAACCGAGTGGCCAAAGTTGTTAAGGGTGGCCGGGTTTTTGGTTTTACTGCATTGACAGCTGTAGGTGACGGCAATGGTCGTGTTGGCTTCGGTCGCGGGAAGGCCAAGGAAGTTCCTCTGGCTATTCAGAAAGCCATGGAAGCTGCTCGTCGTAACATGATTACAGTAAATCTTGATGGTCATACCTTGCAGTATCCCATTAAGGCCAGGCATGGTGCGTCAAAGATTTACATGCAGCCAGCATCCGAAGGTACAGGTGTAATTGCGGGTGGTGCTATGCGCTCTATTCTGGAATTGGCCGGCGTTCAAAATGTATTGGCGAAGTGTTATGGCTCAACGAATCCTGTGAATGTTGTTCGAGCAACTTTTAAAGGTTTGCAAGATATGCGTTCACCAGAAGATATTGCCTCGAAACGCGGCAAGTCGCTTGAAGAAATAGTAGGTTAGCAAGATGGCGAAGAAAACAGTCAAAATTACATTAGTGCGCAGCCCTATCGGCACACTTCCCAAGCACAAGCTCTGTCTTAAAGGATTGGGTTTGCGACGTATACGTCAATCTGTAGAGGTTGAAGATACACCGGCGGTGCGCGGGATGATTAACAAAATTAACTACATGCTTGCCGTAGACTGAGGGAATCGATATGCAACTAAATGAATTGAGTCCAGCTCCAGGCAGCACCAAGGCTAGAAAACGCGTTGGCCGCGGCATTGGCAGTGGTTCAGGAAAAACCTGTGGCACCGGTCACAAGGGACAGAAGTCTCGCAGTGGCGGTACCGTACGTCCAGGATTTGAAGGCGGTCAGATGCCTTTGCAGAGGCGCCTGCCAAAGTATGGTTTCAGCTCACGCATCGGCCGTGTTTCTGCAGAGATTCGCACCTCGGAACTGAACAAATTGGATGCGGACGTTATTGATATCGAAGTCTTGCGTAAAGCGAATTTGATCACTGCCACCATTAAGCGAGTTAAGGTGATGCTATCTGGTGATATAAGCAGGCCGATCACCTTGCAAGCAATCGGAGTCACCAAGGGTGCCCGAACGGCAATCGAAGCAGCTGGGGGCAAGATAATCGAAGCGGAACCTGCAAAGACTGGCAAGCTGAAGAAAAAGGTAGTCACTAAAGTAGTTGCAGAAAAACCAGCTAAGAAGAAGTCCGCCAAGGCAAAGGTCGAGAAGCCCGAAGCGAAAGCGGCTATCGTTGAAGAGAAACCTGCTGAGCCCACAGAGACTCCAGCGGCAGACGAATAAGCCAACAAAGGTTAAATTTTAGATAAAGAGAAAATGGCTAATAAACCAAACATCAATCCAGAAAATATAGGCGCCGGGCTCGGTGAGCTGAAGGCACGCCTGTTATTTTTGTTGTTTGCCATCTTTGTCTATCGAATCGGCACCCATGTTCCCGTTCCTGGTATTGATCCATTACAGTTAGCTTCATTCTTCACCTCGCAGGAAGGTACATTTACAGACATGATCAATATGTTTGGCGGAGGTGCTCTGGAGAGAATGAGTATTCTGGCGTTGGGAATTATGCCGTATATTTCTGCCTCTATTATTATGCAGCTGCTTTCCGCGGTAAGTCCGCAGCTAGATCAGTTAAAGAAAGAAGGTGAATCGGGCCGTCGCAAAATTTCCCAGTACACCCGTTATGGCGCTTTGGTCTTGGCTACAGTACAAGGTACAGGCATGACCGTCGGCCTGCTAGCGCCCATGGCCTATGCACCCGGTATTGCATTTAACCTGACGGCGATAGTCTCGCTGGTTACCGGGGCAATGTTTCTGATGTGGCTAGGTGAACAGATTACCGAGAAAGGCATAGGCAACGGTATTTCCATGCTGATTTTTGCGGGTATCGTAGCAGGATTTCCAGCGGCGATTGGTACTTCCCTGACGCAGGCTTACGAAGGCCAGATCAACGGTGTATTGCTATTGCTTGTAGGTTTAATTGCCATCGGTGTAATTGCTTGTATCGTTTATATCGAAAGAGCACAACGGCGTATTACAGTGAATTACGCCAAGCGCCAACAGGGTAAAAAATTGTATCAGGCACAGTCGAGCCATCTACCATTGAAGATAAACATGGCGGGTGTTATTCCGGCAATTTTTGCCAGTAGTATATTGTTGTTTCCGGCTTCCATCGCAAACTGGTTTGGCCAAACTGAGGGATCTGAGTGGTTACAGGAAGTGGCTTTCTTGATTGGCCCCGGTCAGCCGCTGTACATCATTATATTTAGCGCGATGATTATGTTTTTTTGCTTTTTCTATACAGCACTGGTTTTTAATCCAAGAGATGTTGCAGACAATTTGAGAAAGTCAGGTGCGTTTATCCCTGGCATTCGACCGGGCGAGCATACGGCGAAATACATCGATGGCGTCATTACCAGATTAACGATGTTCGGAGCGATATATATCACCCTCGTATGTTTGCTGCCAAATTTTATGCAGACGTTTGCCAATGTGCCTTTTAACTTGGGTGGCACAGCGCTGTTGATTTCCGTGGTTGTAACCATGGATTTTTGGTCACAGGTACAATCGCATTTGATGTCTCATCAATACGATTCACTGATGAAGAAATCTAAATTGGGCAGCTACGGTCGTAGTGGTATCTAGAAACTGTTCCAAAGCTGTAAGCTTGTAGAGATTCTGGATTAGGAATAACGGAGAGTAACAATGAAAGTCAGAGCATCTGTTAAGAAGATCTGCCGAAACTGTAAAGTTATTAAACGAAATGGTGCGGTAAGAGTAATTTGTAAGTCAGAACCTCGACACAAACAGCGTCAGGGTTAAAACCAGGCTAATAGGATTAGCCGACTAGAACGAACAGAGAGAACGGAGCACTTTTATGGCACGTATTGCCGGAGTCAATATACCTGATAACAAGCATATCGTTATTTCCTTGCGCTATGTTTTTGGGGTTGGTCCTACTACTGCAAGCGCGATTTGCGAGAAGACTGGAATTTCGCCTTCAACCAAAACCAGCGAGCTGGATCCAGAGCAATTGGACAGCATTCGTGCGGAAGTAGCGAATTACAACACCGAAGGTGATTTAAGACGTGAAATTTCCATGAATATCAAACGACTGATGGATTTGGGATGTAATCGTGGGATACGTCATCGTCGCTCATTGCCTGTTCGAGGGCAGCGTACGAAAACCAATGCCAGAACCAGAAAAGGGCCTCGTAAGCCTATTCGTAAGTAATTCGAAGTTAAGAAATCAGAACGTAAGAATTTGAGTTAGATGGAATAATTTATGGCCAAGCCAGCAGCGAAAGCTACCAAGAAAAAAGCACGTATAGCCGTCATCGATGGTATTGCATTTATTCATGCATCCTTTAATAACACGATCATTACAATCACTGATCGTCAGGGTAATGCATTGAGTTGGGCAACTGCCGGGGGTTCCGGGTTTCGCGGTTCCAGAAAGAGCACACCTTTCGCTGCGCAGGTTGCAGCAGAGAAGGCTGGAAAAGCGGCCATTGAATTGTACGGCTTGCAGAATCTGGACGTAAAAGTTAACGGTCCCGGTCCTGGTCGTGAGTCGGCGGTAAGAGCGCTTAATGGTTGCGGCCTTCGAGTCGGCAATATTACTGACGTGACACCCATACCACACAATGGTTGCAGACCTCCGAAGAAGCGGCGAGTGTAATCAGAAAGTTAACAGATTAGTAGAACAGTAGAACAGGGGTCAGAGTAAAAATTCATTAACTGTAACAATCAGTAATTGTTGAAGTGATGAGTTTTTAATCTCAGCCCAAATCAGGAGACAGACTATGGCCCGTTATTTAGGCCCAAAATGTAAGCTATCCCGCCGCGAAGGAACAGATTTGTTTCTGAAGAGTGGTGTTCGTCCGCTTGATAGTAAATGTAAGGCAGATACTATTCCGGGGCAGCACGGAGCTCGTCGTGGTCGCTTATCTGACTATGGGGTTCAGCTTCGTGAGAAGCAGAAAGTCAGAAGAACCTATGGTGTTTTAGAGAAGCAATTTCGTGGATATTATAGGGAAGCCGCTCGATTGAAGGGCGCTACGGGTGAGAACTTGTTACTGCTTCTGGAATGCCGTCTCGATAATGTAGTTTATAGAATGGGATTTGGCTCGACTCGTGCGGAAGCCCGCCAGTTAGTTGCCCATAAATCTATTACAGTGAATGGCGAAGTTGTAAACATTGCTTCGTATCAGGTCGCCGAAGGCGATGCGATAGCCATTCGACAAAAAGCCAAGGAACAGTTACGAATTAAATCAGCGTTGGAATTAGCTTCACAGCGTAATCCGATAGATTGGATTTCAGTAGATCAAAGTAAACTTGAAGGACAGTTCACTCGTAAGCCTGAGCGAGAGGATTTACCGAAAGAGATCAATGAAAGTCTTATCGTCGAGCTTTATTCCAAGTAGTGACTTAATCACACAAAGGGTGGTTTACATGCAAATTAATTTATCAGACTTTTTAACGCCACAAGTGATACAAGTCGATGAAATCGACAAGTGTCACTCCAGGGTAGTCTTGGAGCCATTAGAGCGCGGTTTTGGCCATACACTTGGCAATGCTCTGCGAAGAATATTACTTTCGTCCATGCCTGGGGCTGCGGTGGAAGAAGTCGAAATCGATGGCGTTGTACATGAGTACAGTACTATTGAAGGGGTTAGAGAGGATGTAATTGAAATTCTTCTCAATTTGAAGGGCGTAGCAATAATTTTGAACGATAAAGACGAAGCTGTTTTAACTTTGTCCAAGAAGGGTTCCGGTACTGTCACTGCGGGTGATATTTCCTTAGATCATGACGTGGAAATCGTTAATCCAGATCATGTTATCGCGAACCTGAATGCTAATGGTTCGCTAAATATGCGTCTTACAATTCGTAAGGGCAGAGGTTATTCACCTGCAGATAGCCGTGTTTCTGAGGATGATGAAACCAGATCTGTAGGCAAGTTATTACTGGATGCTTCATACAGCCCTGTAAGCAGAGTGTCTTATTCAGTTGAAAATGCGCGCGTAGAGCAGCGCACTAACCTCGATAAGCTGATTATCGATCTAGAGACAAATGGTACGATAGAACCGGAAGAAGCAATTCGTCGGGCAGCCACAATCATGCAGCATCAATTCTCAGTTTTTGTTGATTTGAAGAGTGAAATTGCCGCCGAGCCCGAAGTACATGAAGACGAGATAGATCCTATTCTACTTCGCCCTGTAGATGATCTGGAACTGACAGTTCGTTCCGCGAATTGCCTGAAAGCAGAAGATATCTATTACATCGGTGATCTTATTCAGCGTACAGAAGTTGAATTGTTAAAGACACCAAATCTGGGCAAGAAGTCTCTAACAGAAATTAAGGACGTATTGGCTACTCGAGGACTTTCCCTAGGTCTGCGCCTCGAAAATTGGCCTCCATCCAGTCTTAGAACTGATGATCGGGCAGCGTAATCCATAGAGTCTGGTCATTTAGAATAAATAAGGTAAACAGTTATGCGTCATCGACAAAGCGGTCGCCAATTAAGCAGAAATAGTTCACACCGATCAGCCATGTTTCGGAATATGGCTATTTCATTGTTTGAGCACGAGATAATCAAGACAACCCTGATCAAGGCTAAAGAGCTAAGAGCAGTAGCCGAGCCTTTGATTACATTGGCAAAGAACGACAGTGTGGCAAATCGTCGACTTGCATTCGATCGCACTCGCAGCAAAGCTATGGTGGGTAAATTGTTCACAGAGTTAGGCCCACGTTACACGGATCGCCCGGGCGGTTATATCCGTATCTTGAAGTGTGGCGAACGCGCTGGTGACAATGCGACTATGGCCTATGTTGAACTAGTCGATCGTCCTGTTCGTGACTCTGCAAATAGCGAGAAAGCTGTAGAAACAGCCTAGAAATAAACCTTCGTTAGTCACAGTTTGTGTTAAAAAAGCCGGGTTATTCTCGGCTTTTTTATTTGGAAAAATAAGAGGTCAAAGATGACGAATTCATTCCATCCACCAGTGCGAACTCTCATGGGCCCCGGGCCATCCGATGTAAGCCCACGCATACTGGAAGCATTATCCAGGCCCACAATTGGACATTTAGACCCCGCATTCATCGAGATGATGGATGAGACCAAGGCTTTGCTGCAATTCGCTTTTCAGACCAGCAATGCATTAACACTACCCGTATCGGCGCCAGGGTCAGCGGGTATGGAGACCGTTTTTACTAATTTGCTGGAACGAGGCGATAAGGTCATTATCTGCCAGAATGGTGTGTTCGGGGCTCGCATGAAGGAGAACGTTGAGCGATGTGGCGCTGAAGCGATCATGGTCGAGGATCAGTGGGGCTGTACTATCGACGTCGACAAGGCCGAGCGGGCCTTGCGAGATAACCCCGATGCCAAGGCTCTGGCGTTTGTGCATGCCGAAACTTCGACCGGAGCGCGATCTGATGCCGAGGTCCTGTGCGGACTGGCGGCAAAATACGATTGTTTGTCGATAGTCGATGCGGTGACCTCACTTGGAGGTATCGAATTAAAAGTTGATGATTGGGGCGTGGATGCAATTTACTCCGGGACTCAAAAATGTCTGTCCTGTGTTCCTGGTCTGTCGCCAGTTTCTTTTTCAGATCGAGCCGCAGAAGTCATTCGTAACCGCAAGACCAAGGTGCAGAGTTGGTTCCTCGATTTGAATTTGGTGATGGGGTATTGGGGTTCTGAAACTAAAAGGTCTTACCACCATACGGCGCCGGTAAATTCGCTGTATGCATTGCATGAATCCCTGGTAATTCTCGAAGAAGAAGGTTTGGAAAATGCCTGGCGCAGACACGCGCTAAATTATCAGGCATTTGCTGCAGGTATAGAAGCGCTGGGCTTGTCTTTCGTGGTCGACGAAGAGTTTCGTTTACCGCAATTGAATGCCGTTTCTTTTCCGGCATCGGTTGATGACGCACGGGTTCGTTCGGCGCTGCTGAATGATTACAATCTGGAAATTGGCGCGGGACTGGGAGCGTTGGCGGGATCTGTGTGGCGTATTGGCTTGATGGGCTTCGCCAGCAATAAGAAGAACGTATTATTTTGCCTTTCGGCACTTAGCAATGTGTTGTCCGACTGTGGAATGGAAACGGATTCTGCCAAGGCAATTGCTGCCGCACAATCAATCTATTGTAACTGAGTGCTTTCTTTTTAATGACTCCCTATGGAGTTTCTCCTCTTTGCTAGCAGAGAGAATTTATACAGAGCACAAAAAAAAGCCCGGCCATCGGAAAATGGCTGGGCTTTTTTACTTGCCAAGTTGCTTAGTGTGCGTTGGCTGCTGGCCTGGCGTTTTCGTCCGGCAATGCCATCGCAGTCAGTTTTGCCCCTGTTTGCAAGATCACATACTGTCTGCCTTCATGAACCCAGGTGCTCATCCCATAACGGCTTCTAGCGGGCGCTTCGATTCGGCCTGTCTGCTCACCCGTAGCTTTGTCGATTGCATATAACAAGGCAGTCTCACCATCACTGGCGACATCGCTATAGATTAACAGGTTTGGAGTGGCAACCATGGGCACATGGTTGCCAGTTCCGGTCTCGCCAATATCCACACCTGCCAGAGCCGGACTGTTCTTGATACGGTCTGGGGTTTCGCCGGTAGGAATCATCCACAGATGCTCGCCGGTGTTCATGTCGATGGCGGTGATTCGGCTGTAAGGCGGCTTCCATAAGGGAATTCCTGAAGCCAGTCGAGGTCCGCGTCCGCCGCTGCGGTTGGCGGCATAACGTGACAATGTCACCCCCGTAGGCGCCGCATACTGTGTATCGGCTTGCTCTCCTGCGATGATGGCAAAGGTGCCACATCCCTTATGAGAGGTAACGTAGAGTATGCCGGTGGTTGGATCGCCGACGGCAGGACCGGTGATATTTACTCCGCCCGTTCCTCCGGGACAAAGGTAGGCGCCAAGCTTGCCTATATCGTTGTCGGGATGCAGAGGAGGGGTGAACAGCGGACCAATTTCATAATCAGCCAGTGCAGCAATCGCTTCCTGCCTCAGTTCCGGGGTGAAGTCCACCAGGTCATCGATGCTTAATCCCTGTAAATCAAAGGCAGCTGGCTTGGTTGGAAACGGCTGAGTGGTTGCCAGTTTTTCACCAGGGACTTTGGAGGCCGGCACTGAACGGTATTCCATTGGCCACAGTGGCTCACCGGTTAGTCTGTTAAAAGCATAGGCGAACGACTGTTTGGTGACTTGAACTATAGCGGGTATCGGACCGCGGTCCGGCGTATTCACATCCAGTAACACTGGCGCGGTTGGCGTGTCGTAGTTCCAAATATCGTGCTTCACCATCTGGAAATGCCAGGCTCTCTCGCCAGTACTGGCATTCAGGGCTATCAGGCTGGTGCCATAGAGGTTATCACCCGGTCGAAATCCACCGTAGTAATCGATGGTGGCGCCATTGGTTGGAATAAATACCAGATTGTTCTCAGGGTCGGCAGAAATAGGTGCCCAGGAAGAGACATCGCCGGTCCACTGCCAGGCATCATTTTCCCAGGTTTCATGGCCGTATTCGCCAGGCTTGGGAATGACGTTAAACTTCCACAGGAACTCACCGCTGCGGGCATCGTATCCGAGGATATCTCCCGGTACATTCTCGATGCGGGATTGCTGGTAACCTTGTTCTGCAGAGTTACCTACGATCACAACACCGTTCACCACAATGGGTGGTGATGAGGAGGTGATGTAACCCCGCTCTAGAGGTATACCATCATAAGGGTCATAGGGATGGCCGAGATTTGCCAGTAAGTCTACGACACCCGTTTTCGGAAATCCGTCAATTGGAACCGGCTTGCCAAAGCCTTTTAAGGGCGTGCCCGTTTCGGCATCCAGCGCCGTGAGGAAGAAGCCCGGAGTAATCATATAGACGACACCACGACCATCGACCTCGGCATAGCCAACACCCTTACCATAGTCGGCGCGCATGGAGTATTCCCAGCGTCCGGTGTTGGGTAGCCGATAGGACCAGATTGTTTCACCGGTCTTGGGGTCGATAGCTACCACATCACGGCGGGCACCGGCTACGGTAAAAAGCATGCCGTTGATGTAGCTGGGAGTTGAGCGGCCGCTGACAGCACCGAAGCTGGCGCCGTTCCATTCCCAGGCGACTTCCAGATCTTCGAAATTATCGACGGTGATCTGGTCAGCAGGTGAATAACGGGTGTGTGCGAAATCACCGCCCAGGGTTGTCCACTCCACCGTGTCCTGAGCCTGAAGTGATCCTGCGGTGAGCAACATCCCAGTCAAGAACAGGGATAGTCCCAGGGATTTAAATAACTGTGATATTTTTATCATGTGCGGCCTCTCTGAGGTTTTTTTATTTATTGTTGGCTTGCGCAAAATGCTGAACTTTTTCACCAGGTAAAGATCCCGGCTCCCCTGAAAAGATATGAAAAACAGCTAGTTACAATCCCTTGCCTAGCTCTTGATCACCACAGCATAGGGTGTAGAGGCTACCCCAAGCATTGGGCTTTGTCTATCTGGAGAGAACCTTCTGGAACATGCGCTCTTTGGTTACACTTTCTCGGCGTTTATCCTCTGGTCTACTTCACTGGCGACCATTCGCGCTTCCATTTTTCCAGCGCTGCGGAACTCGCTTCGCTCAGACAGTCCTCGCTTGATCTGAAAAAATCGAAGCGCGAAAACATGGTCTGATTGCCAGTAAAGTAGACCAGAGGATAAACGCCTAATTTCAGTGTCTACGTGCAGTTTGTGATTTTAAACTCTATTGAAATGTAAGAATTTCCGGTCTTCGCTGAATTGAGCGTAGCTGAGTGGTCTGGTTCCTTTGCGCACAATCAGGCCATGTTTCTATCCTTCGCTTTAGCCAGGTCAAGCGAGGACTGTCTGAGCGAAGCGAGTTCCGCAGCGCTGGCTAAAGCGAAGGATAGTTGGCCGTGCGCAAAGGAACCAGACCACTCAGTTACGCGGACCAGCTAGAGATCGTTATTGAGGCTCACGCCACTGATGTAGCGAACAGGGATTCTATCGAATAGCTTCAGATTTGCCGCGCTCGTTTTCAAACTTCAACTGGCTCAGTGGTAATTTCCAAAGGGTTCTGCTTTATGCAGAGAGTTCTGGCATATCAAATCCCAAGGCTTCGAGTTGAGACTGCATTTCACTTACCTGATCGTCACTCATCGTCATAATCGGAGGCCGCACCCGCCGCCAATTGGGATCATCACTATAGAGCGATGTGGCCGCCTTCAGCGCGGGTATCATCGGGAAGCTCTGAAAGATGTTCCTCACCGGATTCAGCTGTTGCTGCATTTTCTCTGCATCGGCAGTTTGCCAATTGTTATACAGGGCTTTAATTGCCGCGGGGTTTACATTTGCTGTAGCAGAAATACATCCCGCACCGCCGTGTTGCAGGTTCTGCAAGAGCAGGCTTTCGGAGCCGCAAAACACTCTGAAGTCTGGCCAGCCCCCGGCATTATAGGCCTTGGTATTTTCCCAATCACCGGAGCTGTCTTTTATGCCGACAATATTTTCTGGATAGGATTTCACCAAGCGGTCAATTAGCGGAACAACAATAGGAACCCCGGTGAAAGCAGGGATGTGATACAGATAAATTTTTAAATCCGGGCTCGCTACGCGCTCGATAACTTCTGCATAGAAGGCAAATAGGCCGTCTTCTGATACCGGTTTAAAATAGAAAGGCGGCAGCATGAGTGAGCCGGCACAGCCCCGCTTTACCGCATGGGCGGTTAATCTGACACAATCAGTGAGTGAGCAACTTCCAGTCCCAGGCATCATCAGCGCCGGGTCGACACCGCTGGCTATCAGCTGATCCAGTAGATCAATTTTTTCATCGATAGAGAGGGAATTAGCTTCACTGTTGGTGCCAAAAACGGCGAGGCCGACACCCTGGTTCACAAGCCATTGGCAATGAGCAGCAAGCCTTTGGGCATCGGGACTCAAGTCTTCCTTGAAGGGTGTTATCACCGGAGCCAGAACTCCGCTAAATCGTTTACTGCTCACAATAGATCCTCATTGATAATTCTAAATATGGCTAACAGCGATTTGTTAGCCGTAAATGAAATCGGTTATAGTCCCACAATCCCGTCAGCGGAGGCAATGTTGGCACAACATTGGGTGCCTCCCGGATTTAGCGGAAGATAGTTTAGCGGAAGATAGTTCAGCGGAAGATAGTTCAGCGAAAGATAGTTCAGCAAAAGATAGTTCAGCGGATGACCGCCAGGAAGAATTTCTGTGCAACTGGTTATAGGCAACAAAAATTATTCATCCTGGTCCATGCGACCCTGGGTGTTACTCCGACATTTTGCCATAGCATTCGATGAAATCAGGGTGCCCTTGTTTGTCGAGGGTTATGAGAAAGAGCTGGCGAAGTATTCTCCTACACTGAAAGTTCCGGTTCTGCTCGATGGCGACAGTAGAATTTGGGATTCCCTGGCGATCGGCGAAACAGTGTCAGAAAAATACCTTGCTGGCATAGCGTTGCCGGAGGATTTGCGAGCCCGGGCTGAATGCCGCAGTTACTGCTGTGAAATGCATGCCGGATTTATGGCTATTCGCTCGCAATTACCCATGAACTGCAGGGCCAGGCGAAAGCTCGCGTTCACTCCCGAGGTGCTGATGGAATGCCAGAGAGTGGATCAATTGTGGGCTGAAGCAAGAAAACAATATCGCTCAGCAGGTGATTATCTGTTTGGCGAATTTTCCCTCGCCGATTGTATGTATGCACCTATGGCGATGCGCTTCCAGACCTATGGCGTCAAACTTTCGGATGCCAGTCAGGCGTATCTGCAATTCTTGCTTAAAAACCCAGCCGTCGCCCAGTGGCAAGCCGAAGCCGAACAAGAGCTGGAAGTGCTATCGGCGGCTTATGAGGTAGGTGAGGAGTTGATCCTCTAAAAATACTCACCTGCTGCTCTACGCGGATGGTTTCGAGTCCAGGAAAAAACTGAAAAACAGTAGCGGCCAGATGCCCACATGTACCATAA
>ERZ890510.972-NODE-972-length-20376-cov-13.506373_pt1 | contig 20376 bp, 20 predicted proteins | sample MGYA00521265_ERZ890510 | MGnify/ENA primary metagenome ERZ890510 (study PRJEB32303, sample SAMEA104408624) | aquatic metagenome | biome: Brackish water; feature: Chemocline; material: water | place: Baltic Sea | collected 2014-10-26T21:54:00 | depth 110 m ...
CAAGCACTCAATCTTCCCTATCAAGTTGTTGAGCTTTGCACAGGCGATCTCGGTTTCTCAGCAGCAAAAACATATGATCTGGAGGTTTGGATACCCAGCCAGGAAACTTTTAGAGAAATATCCTCCTGTTCTAACTGCACTGATTTTCAGGCTAGGCGGGCCAAAATTAGATTTAAGGAGAATGGGCAATCACGCCTTGCGCACACCTTGAATGGCTCTGCTTTAGCGGCGGGTAGAGCGCTCATAGCAGTGATAGAAAATTATTTCGATCAGCACTCAACCATTAAAGTTCCTGAAATCCTGCAAGATTACACCAAGTTTAAGTCCATCGAGGTCTAGCCCACCTGGCTTTTTAGAGTCTTTTTAAAAGTCACACAATTGTTTCTTTTAAATTATTAGAAACAAGTATAGAATTCAAATATAAATCTTTTTAATTTTTTAGAGGAAAATTATGAATAAATTGCGTCACCTGCTTGTCTTTTCTTTGTTCTTTGCTACCCCTGTTTTTTCTGAAGTTGGAACCACTTCATCAATCAGAGGAAATGTGAATGTTGCATCTGCACAGATCACCATTAAAAATACCTCGACCGGAATTGTAAAAAGGGTAACGCCTAATGATGACGGAACTTTCTCAGCTTCTTTCTTGCCTGTTGGTGGTCCATACACCCTAGCAGCATCAGCACCTGGCTATCAGTCTGAGTCTGTTGAAGGAATCTTCTTGATTCTTAATGATACAACCAATGTAAGTATTGAGTTGGTTTCAGCCTCTGGAGATCTTGAAGAAGTTGTGGTAACAGCCTCAAGGGGTGCTGTGCGTATCAAAGTTGGAACTGGAACATTCTTAGACAGAGCTGCTATGGATGGCATACCAACGATTAATAGATCGGTTGCAGACTTTGCAAAGATAGACCCAAGAGTCTCAATTAATTCAGCTTCCTCTAGAAACGCAGAGATTTCTGTGATGGGTCAAAACAATAGATTTAATGACTTTGCGATTGATGGTGTGAGCTTTAATGATCCATTTGGGCTTAATGCTAATGGTTTTGGTAGCATGAGAAACCCAATCAGTTTAGATTTTGTTGATCAAATATCTATTGATGTGACTCCTTATGATGTGTCTAGAGGTAATGCAACTGGTGGATCTATTGGCGTTGTCACTAAATCTGGTACCAATGATTTTCATGGTAGCTACTACACAACTAGCAGAGATCAAGATAGCCTAGGAAAGTTTAATGGTAAAAAATTCTCAACATTCTCTGAAGATATAACAAGCATAACATTTTCAGGACCAATCATTAAAGACAAGTTATTTTTCTTTGTTGGTTACGAAGAGCTAGAAGGTAGTTCACCTGTTTTATACGGAACAAAAGATAGCGGTGCACCTAATGTAGCCGAGGATGTAACTACAGCCATCGCGAATCAAATTAAATCGATTGCACAAACTAGATATGGCTACGATGCTGGGGAAATTAATAATATTTCGTTTCCTGAGACTCATGAAGAGTACACAGTCAAATTAGACTACTACATCAACGATTCGCATAGAGCAGTCCTAAATATTTCTAATAGCGAAGACTCATACCCAAGAAAATATAATGGGGGCCCAGTGGTCTTTAGTAATAACTATTATACGAAACCTCCTGTCATTGACAGAGAGTCTATAACTCTTTTTAGTGACTGGAATGATCGCCTAAGAACTAAGTTTAAGTATTCAACATACGACATGAGCGAAGATGACGCTTCTGTTGGCGCACCTTACATGCCTGAGTCAAAAATCACTGTGGGTGGAGATGAAGTTTTTCTTGGAGGCGACAGATATAGAGGCGCTAACTTAATCAATATTAACTCTGAATTCTTAACCTTTAAAGCTGATTACGATCTTGGCGATCACTTGATTACCGCTGGTTTCGAGCAAGAAGAATCAAGCATCTACAATCTATTTATCGCAAGATACAATGGTGAGGTATATTTTGATTCCGTTGATGATTTTGCAGCGGGCACATGGAGCTACCTAAGATTTCATACCCCAATCTCCGGGGTCATGGATGTGGATACAGCTGCGGCAGCTTTTGATGTTGAAAAAACAACCATGTATATCCAGGATAGGTGGAATGTTAATGATGATTTAACAGTCCAGTATGGTGTGAGATATGATGCAGCAGAAACACCAACTGAAGCCCGTTTAAATCCTAAATTCCTTGCGCGAAATGGCGTGCCAAATAACTCAAGATTTGACTATGACAAGGTTCAACCAAGAACTTCATTCAACTTGAATCTTCAGCCTGAAAGACTGGGCTTTTTAAGCAAAGTGGGCGTGAACGTTATTGATTCTACTGTTAGAGGTGGTTACGGTTTATTCTTAGGAAGAATTCCTAATGTATGGTACGGCAACCAGTACTCACGTTCTGGTGGTGCAACAGACTACAACAGGTTCCGTGGATTCAGTGAAACTGTTGGCGTGATGCCAGCTGTGTCTGACTGTTCTCCAGAGTTCTGGTGGACTGGTCCTTGTTCAGATTATCAAATCAGAGGCGCGTACTTCGGTGACGCTCAAGGCACAGATCCTAACTTTGAAGCTCCTTCTTCATGGAGATCTAATCTAGCATTGGATTTTGTAACAGCTAGTGGCTATTCTGTAACTCTTGAAATCAACAGAGACCGCGTTGATCAAGGCGTTTTCTATAAAGATCTTCAGTTAACATCTACTGGAACAACCAGAGCTGATGGCAGACCAGTGTATTCAAGCGCATCTCCAGATCTATACCTAACTAATTCTAGTCAAGGCTCAGCTGATGCCTTCTCTTTTACTATCGCAAAATCATTCGGTGATTTGAAGGCCATGTATGCCTTTAGTTCAGTTGATGCAAAGGATGTGTACCCATTGACTTCAGCTCAAGCTGAGGGTGTTTATGGTAATACACAAAGATGGGATGGTGAGAACCTAAAAGCTAGGCCTAGCAACTTTATGATTGACAGCAAGCAAATCTTGTCTCTAGATTATACAACCCAAATCTTTGGACAAAATGACACTAGATTCTCATTGGTCTATGTTAGAAAAAGCGGCGAGAGATTCAGCGTTGTATTTGACGAAGTTGGATATAATTCAGTGGGTGGAAGTCCTAACTTCTATGCTGATAATAGCTTAGCCTACATTCCAACAGGCGCAACTGATCCTAATGTTGTGTTTACTTCTGCAGCCGTTGCTGCTCAAGTAATGAGTCACATTAACAACACTGGCTTAAGTAATTTCAAGGGCACTTATGCACCAAGAAATGCTTTCGAGGGTCCTAAATTCTCCAAACTTGATCTAAGAATTACTCAGGATATCAATGTGTGGAGAGATCATAAAGCTATCCTTTACTTTGACTTCTTGAATATCCTTAATTACCTAAATGAAAATAAGGGGCAAGTTAAAGAATATAACTATAACAGCAGCAGACAGATAGTGCTTGGTGGATCAACAGGCGTTGATGATCAAGGGCGATATATTATTAAGGGAGTTGATCCGGATGATAATTTAAATGTCTATAACAACGATGGTCAGTCTGTTTGGCAGATGAACTTTGGATTCAAGTATCAGTTCTAAGTAGATACTTCATTAAATAATAAAAAGGGCGGTTTCCGTCCTTTTTTGTTACAATTTTTTTATGAATAATCCTATCCCTCAGCTGTCCTTAGAACTTTTAAAAAATAAAGATCCGCATACCATATCATTACTGGAGCAAGCGCTTGAGCAACATGGTTTTTTCACTATCACTGATCACGGTCTAGAAGATAGACTCTTAGAACAGTCCTACGAGGCCAGCAAGAACTTTTTCAATCTCCCGTTGAACATCAAAAATCAATACGCTCAACCTCAATACGCTGGTGCTAGAGGCTATACTCATTTTGGCAAGGAAACTGCCTTAGGCGAGAGCGTAGCCGATCTCAAGGAGTTTTGGCATCATGGGCCAGAGCTTGATCATTCTTTTGATAGCAGAATCCATTCAAATATATCCGTCACTGAATTAGAAGATTTTAATAAGCATTGTGCTGAGCTATTTCTTGAACTGAATCGCTTGGGAATGGTTGTTTTGGAATCCATCGCTTTAATTTTAAAAAAACCAGAGAACTTCTTTAATTCCTGGGTCTCCAAAGGTAACTCTGTCTTACGTTTGATTCATTACCCAGCGCTTGCCGATGACTCCAATATACTCAGAGCAAGACCGCACGAAGATATTAATTTAATCACTCTGTTGGTTGGCGCGGAAGAATCAGGTTTGGAGGTAAAGAATCAGCAAGGTGATTGGATTCCCATTGCCGCAAAAAGTAAATCTATTGTTTGTAATATTGGGGACATGATGCAATTAGTCACACGCTCACAGCTTAAGAGCACAACGCATCGAGTGATTGACCATAACGTGAAGGATTCTAAACCCAGATACAGCATGCCTTTTTTCTTGCATCCCTCGCCTGAGATCATGCTCAATTCCATTGTTGATGATTCCCCTGATTCAATTTCAGCGCATGAATTTTTAGAAGAAAGATTGAAAGCCATTAAGCTATACTAAATTATGAATATCCTTACTTTTTTACAAATTATTGTTGGTTTTATTGGGCTGGTATGTATTGCCATACCATTCTCTCAGAATCGATCTTCGATTAATTATCGATACATCTTTGTTGCGATTATTTTTCAAATCATTCTTGCCTTTGCTTTATTAAAAATCCCTTTCATTGTTCAAATTTTCGCCTATCTTTCTGATGGTGTTAGCTCTCTCCAAGCAGCGACCCAAGAGGGCGCAGAATTTGTATTTGGATACCTGAGTAATACTTCTGCCTCTCCATTTGAGAGCTCCGGTGCTGGAAATTCTATGATTTTTGCCTTTCAGATCCTTCCTCTGATTATTGTTATTTCAAGCTTGTCTGCTCTTTTGTGGTTTTGGAATATCCTGCCCTTAATAATTCGCGCAATTTCAAAAGTCTTTGAAAAGCTTTTTAATATAGGAGGGCCCATTGGCCTAGCGGCAACGGCGAATATTATTATGGGGCAAGTAGAAGCGCCTCTATTGGTTCGCCCCTACCTTTCTAAAATGAGTGAAAAAGAGCTACTGATTCTTATGACTGCTGGCATGTCGACTGTTTCTGGCTCGATTATGATTGCTTTGGTATCAATGCTACAGCCACAATTCCCAGATATTAATTTAATTCAACATCTTGTCTCTGCGTCTATACTCTCAATTCCTGCAGCAATCATGTATGCAAATATCATGATTCCCTCAGCAGAAGTTACTAATTTTGATGGAGACTCTGTGCCCAAGGTCTATGACAGCTCCATGGATGCTATTACCCGAGGCACCAGAGACGGTTTGGATATTTGTTTGAATGTTGGGGCCATCCTCATTGCATTTATTGCATTGGTATCATTGCTTAATTCTATTCTAGGCATTGCTGGTGGTTGGATTGGAATCTCAGATCTGTCATTGCAGCTCATCTTAGGTTATATGTTTTTTCCGATCGTCTGGTTGATGGGAGTCCCCTTATCAGAAACGCTGGCTTCAGCAGAGCTTCTTGGGCTCAAAACTGCCTTGAATGAATTTGTTGCATATGGAGCCTTGGCAAATATTGAACCTGGAGTTTTATCAGAAAGGTCTAAGCTCATTACTCTTTATGGCTTATGCGGTTTTGCTAATTTCTCTTCAGTGGGCATTTTAGTTTCAGGGATCAGCGCGATGGCCCCAGAAAGAAAAAATGATCTGATCAAGGTGTCCTTAAAAGCTCTCATAGGGGCGACTCTTGCGTCCTGCATGACAGGACTGGTGATAGGGATTTTTTAGTTTAAAAAAACTATTGATGCATTTAAAAAAGCTGCAAAGGATAGCCATAATAGATATGGTAAGTAGAGCCAAAATAACAATCTAGATTCTCTTTGTAGTACTCCTAAAATCTTCTGGTTTAGGAAGATCAACGCTGAGATATTGAGCAACGCCAGCCAAGGGGCGTGAAAGTAAAAGAAGATCCACGACCAAGCTGCATTTAAAATTAGTTGCGGTATAAAGAGCTTCCAGATTAAGTCTGCTGATCTAAATGAAACATACGCCATCATGAGATATAGGATGGGCCACACAATTCCAAAGATATAGCTAGGCGGGTTTAAAGGGCTTTTGATGAGATCAAAATACCAGCTATCAGAGGATATAAAGACATTAGCCAGCGATCCAATCACGGAAGTCAGGACAACCAATATAGGCAGAAAGTACTTCATTACCAATTAAATTTAAGCTCGTTCAACCAATATGGAGCAAATGGAGTATCCAGCGCCAAATGAGCAAATAATGCCTTTTTGACCCACTGCCAGATGATTGTATTTATGAAAGGCGATCAGTGAACCTGCGGAACCTGTATTTGCATACTCCTCTAAGACATTGGGCGCTCTCTCAGGAGGGAAATCATCTCCAAGAAGCTTTTTAATCACATAAGTGTTCATATTAATATTGGCTTGATGAAGCCAGTATTGTTCAACATCTTCTGGCAATAAACTATGCTCGCTGAGGTGATCCGTGATCAAGGAGGCCACCATTGGCATAACTTCTTTAAAGACGCTCCGACCATTTTGAATAAACAATAGTTCTGCTTCAGTGTATTCTTTGTTTTCAATGGCATTCATGAAACCAAAGTTATTACGAATATTATTTGAGAATTGCGTTTTTAGTTTCGTGCCAAGTATTTTAAATTTATGGGGAGCAGTTGAATTTTTTTCAACCACGGTGGCTGTGCATACATCGCCAAAGATAAAGTGACTGTCTCTATTTTTATAATTATTGTGAGCTGAAGTAATCTCTGGGTTGATAACCAGAATTTTAGACGCCTTGCCAGCTGCAATATCAGAATATGCGTTGCTAATTCCAAAGGTGGTCGAAGAACATCCAACCATCATGTCATAAGCATAGCCTTCAATGCCAAGCTCGTTTTGAACCTCAATCGCGATTGCAGGATAGGCACGTTGAAGATTTGCAGTAGACACGATTACGGCATCAATGTCACTTGCCTGTAGACCGGCATTTTTTAAAGCTTCTTGCGCTGCGATGACGCTGATTTCAGCAGACACCGAGAGAGCATCATTATCCCTGGGCTCGATCATTGGTTTCATGATCGTAGGATTAAGCAAGGAGTCCTTATCAATGACATATCTACTCAGGATGCCTGAAGCTTTAGCTATGAAATCTTCTGAAGAGGGCTCCAAGGCTGCAACAGCGCCATCTAAAATTCGCTGCTCATTCTCAATATTGTAAAGCCTTACATATTCATTAAATGATTCCACCAGCTCTTTGTTAGAAACTTTATGCGGAGGTGTCCAAACGCCTGTTCCAGAAATATATATATCGTGCATAATTTGTTCCTATTACGTGCTATTTTATATTCTTATGGAAATAATACCATTGGATCAAGGATCCTTAGATAAATTATGTTTTGCGCTCCATGAGTCTGAGGTCGAGCCAGTTATGGGAGTGGTACAGATTTCCCACGGAATGGCAGAGCATATGGGGAGATACTCACATTTTATTCATTTTCTAAATCAAGAAGGTTTTCACGTTGTCATCCATGATCATCGAGGCCATGGCCAAAGGCTTACTAATAATTTTAAAGGTTATTTTGGTCAACCAGACGGTTGGAGCCGAGTGGTTGATGATTTAATATCGATTCATGCATGGGCTAAATATACTTATCCCGACCTTCCTCATATTCTTCTGGGGCACAGCATGGGTTCCTGGATATCCTTGGGGGCTCTACAAAAAGGCACAGTTTTTGATTTAACTTTATTATCAGGGTCCACCAAGCCCAAGGTTTTTGAAAGCAAGGTCCAAAAATTACTTGTTCAATTTGAATGTTTTAGACAGGGAGGATTGGGGTACAGTAATTTTCTTCATAAATTAATCTTTGGAGGTTTTAACTCAAAATTTGATAACACCCAAAGCCCTAACGACTGGCTGTCCAACGATGAATCGAGTGTTGAGGACTACACTGCAGACCCTCTATGTGGTTTTGTGGTCACCAATCAGTTGTGGCTGGATGTGATAGATGGCGTGACAGCAGTCTTTGAGAAAGGCCAGTTAGAATTAATTTCTAATCAGATGCCTCTCTTGGTTTTTTCGGGCAAGGATGATCCTGTTGGAGGCATGGGGCAAGGCACGACCGCTCTTCACCAGAGTCTTGTGCAAGCCGGTCTTAAAAGCAGCTTATTGCTGATTGATGGCGCTCGGCATGAAACGCTTAATGAAACTACCAAAATGAACACTTATAATGAGATCATCACTTTTATAAAAAATAATTTAACTGGAGTTTAGTATGGATTTAGTTGGAAAGATTTCATTAGTGACCGGAGCTGGACAAGGTATTGGGGAGGGCATAGCAAAAGTTCTCGCTCAGCAAGGTTCCAAGGTAATCTTGGTTGATCTTAACGGTCAAGCAGCTCAAAAAGTTTCTGATGATATCAACAACGCATATCCAGATAGCGCTTATAGCTATGAGGCAGATTTAACTGACGAGAAGGCGATTCAGTCCATGCTTGAATTTACGGATCAGAAGTTTCACCGTTTGGATTGTATTTGTAATAATGCAGCCGCATCAAAAGGCCTAGGGCCTGTTGAAACCTATTCTCTTGAAGATGTTCAGGCAACCCTTGATCTCACATTTACGTCTTTATGGAAATGCTTGCAGGCAGAAATAATATTCTTAAAAAAACAATCCAGCCCTGCCTCCATTGTCAATATTTCTTCAAACTCAGCTCTAAAGGGCTACGCATTTAATTCAATCTATGCGGCAAGCAAAGCGGCGGTTAATAATTTAACTCAATCTGTTGCCAAGGAAGTTGCTCGTCAACACATTAGAGTTAATGCAGTGTCGCCCGGAACAATCAATACTCCTGGTGTCATGAATTACTTTAAAGAAGAGCCGAGCGCTAAAGAGATGCTTGAGCGCTCTGCCTTGTTAAGAAGAATCGGTGAGCCCGAGGAGGTTGGCGAAATGGTTGCTTTCCTTTTATCCGATCGCTCATCCTATGTGACAGGCCAAATTATTTCTGTTGACGGTGGATCATCTATAAACTAGCCACCTTATGATAATTAATAAATTTGAATATCCTGAATTGGTCCGGGTAGAAAAGAATGATGTTAGGTACTACCGAGATTCTAAAGAAAACTTAGTGCCCTCTGTGACGACCATCTTATCAGCCACAGGAGATCACTCAGGCATTGACTCATGGAAAAGAAGAGTAGGTCCTAAAACCGCAAAGGAAGTAGTGGATGAGGCGACAACCATTGGAACAGCCGTTCACTTAGCCATTGAAAATTACCTGAGCAGCAAGGAATGGCAGAATTTTACAGATGATCGCTTTGGATTGATGGCAGAACAGATTGCCAAAAGGTTCATCGATGACTGTCTGGGAGACATCGATGAGGTTTGGGGGCTTGAGTCTGGCCTCTTTGTTGACGGCCTCTATGCGGGAACCGCAGATTGCATAGGAGTCTTCAAGGGCATGCCCACCATCATTGATTTCAAAACCGCTAAAAAAATTAAAAGGAAGGACTGGATAACAGACTATTTTTTACAAGGTGCGGCTTATGCGAATGCTCACAATGTCATGTTTAATACTGAGATAGATGCAATTGCCATATTGATGGTTGATCGAGACTTATTATTTAAAGAATTCTTAATTAAAAAAAGTGAATTTGATAACTTTACAAACCAATGGAAACAACGAATCATTGAATTCTATAAAACCAACGAAATTTTAGGGAGAGAATAATGAATGATTTAAAAGATAGAGTCATTATCATCACTGGAGCTAGCTCTGGTTTTGGTCGAGAAGCAGCTAGAATGTGCGTCGGTCTTGGAGCAAAAGTAGTTTTGGGAGCAAGGAGAGAGCAAAATTTAAAAGAGCTATGCTTGGAGTTGGGGCCAGACTCCTCTACATACAAGGTGACCGATGTTACATCCAAGGAGCAAATGCATGCATTAGCACATCATGGCATTGAAACTTTTGGCCACATTGACTCTCTAGTAAATAATGCCGGCATCATGCCATTGTCGCTGCTAAAAAAAGGCAGGACCGATGAATGGGATCAAATGATTGATGTGAATATTAAAGGTGTGCTCTACGGGATAGACTCCGTCTACTCGCACATGCTTGAAAGAGAATCTGGACAAATTATTAACATCTCATCGGTTGCTGGTAAAAGAGTCATGCCGGGAAGCGCCGTCTACTCGGGCACCAAGTATGCTGTCAGAGCAATCTCTGAAGGTTTACGCTTAGAGTCTGCTGGAAAAATCCAGGTCACGTGTATTTATCCAGGCGCATTTACCACCGAGCTTGCTTCTACCATCAAAGACGAATCAATGATGAAGGCTCTGATGAGCAGGGGGTTAGGAGCTATAGCTCAGCCTGCAGAAAGAGTAGCAGAGGCTATAGTTTATGCCCTTCAACAAGATCCTGGCGTTTCAGTAAATGAAATTGTTATTCGCCCAACCGCACAGGAAGCCTAGAGAGAGGTTTATTAAACGTATGATGCTTAGGAATTTTATTTTTCTATTCTGCTTCACAGCATTTCCTATTCAGGCTAATCAACAGTGCGTTGAAGCTGATCTGATTCTTTTAAATGGGGTTATTTATACAGGCCTGACCGTTGAATCATTTGCCGGCACTATTGCAATCAAAGGGTCACATATTACTTATGTTGGATCTAACTTATCCGACCAGGAGTTAAAATGCTCTAAAGCTAAAGTTGTTGATTTAGAAGGAGCTTATATTTATCCAGGCTTTACCGATGCTCATGGTCACCTCAAAGGCATTGGGTACCGAGAGCTCACATTAAACCTTCAAGGGCTTGAGTCTTTAAAGCAAACGCTTGCAGTGGTTAAAGAATATTTAGCTAATCAAGACCCTGGAGAGTGGGTGATAGGTCGCGGTTGGATTGATAAGGTTTGGCCAGAAAAGCGCTTTCCTACTCGCTGGGACCTTGATAAGTTTTCACCAGCCAACCCAGTGATGCTTGAAAGAGCTGATGGTCATGCTGTGGTCGTTAACTCTATTGCTCTAAAGTTAGCAAACATCACATCCGCGACCCCAAATCCTCAAGGTGGTTTTATTGAAAAAAATAACACGGGTGAGCCCACAGGCTTATTGGTAGATATGGCGACCAACCTCATGTCAGCATTTATCCCCAAGTTAAGCAAAGCCAATGATAAAAATGCATTTTTAGAAGGCATCAATCGTAATGTCAGCCTTGGCTGGACGCAAATTCATATTCCTGGAGGAACCTTTGAGGATATTGCAATTTTAGAAGAGATTAAATCTGAGGGTCAACTTCTGGAGAGAATTTATTTCATGGTTAGTGATGGCGAGCCAGCTGATCGATTGTTAGCCAGAGGTCCTATCTTGGATCCAGATCATATGCTGACCGTGAGATCAATAAAAATGTATGCCGATGGCGCCTTGGGTTCGCGTGGGGCAGCTCTGCTAGAAAAGTACAGTGACTATGATGGAAGAGGAATATTTATTTTTCAACCAGAAGACACTAAACCCCGCCTTAAAAAAGCTCTAGAAACTGGTATTCAAATTGGCACCCATGCTATTGGTGATCACGCAAATAGAGTTGTGCTTGATTGGTACGAAGAAGCTTTTAGCCAAGCTAAAAAAAATAATACAGTGGCGAGCTCCCCTCGCTGGAGAATCGAGCATTCACAAAATATCACCCCCCAAGACCAACGGCGATTTCTAGAGCTAGATATTATTCCTTCTATGCAGCCATCTCATGCTATTGGAGATTTACATTTTGCAATTGATCGGTTGGGCTTAAGTAGAATTAATAACGCCTATCCTTGGAAAGATCTACTTGATCAGGGGTTGATTATTGCCGGCGGCAGTGATGCGCCAGTGGAAATTGGCGATCCTAGAATTGAATTCTATGCAGCTGTAACTAGAAAAGATACCACTGGCTTTCATGCCACAGGTTGGAACTTGGATCAACGAGTGACAAGGCAGCAAGCCTTGAAAATGTTTACGATATGGCCTGCCATTGCCTCTTTTCAGGAGGATGTTAAAGGCACGATTGAAGTTGGCAAGCTCGCAGATTTCTCTATTTTTAACAAAGATTTGATGATGATTCCCGAGCTGGAGATATTGAATTCAAAAAATATCCTCACTGTTGTGGGAGGAAAAATAGTCTTTCAGGATTTGTGACGATTATTTTTCTTTCAAGATAAAATCAGCGCATTTTGCGCCAATAATATTGCAGGTTGCATTGGTATTGCCAGAAATAATGCGCGGAAAGATTGATGCATCTGCGATTCTAAGACCGTTAATACCTTTAACCTTTAATTGATCATCTACAACACAGTCATCCCCTGAGCCCATTTTGCATGTTCCCACTGGGTGATAGACTGACAAAGATTCATTCCGGATGAATTGCTGAATGTCCTCATCCTTTGTGCAGGCCTCTCCAGGCGCTAGCTCAACAGCATCAAATGTTTTTATTGCCTGCATCTTGAAAATTTCCCTTACTTTTTTTACACCTTCAATCATAGTGTTCATATCGTGTTTGGTAGCGAGGTAGTTGGCAAATATTTTGGGCGCATCTTCCGGGTCTGCTGATCGAAGTTCAATATGCCCTCTACTTTCGGGTCTAAGATTGCATACCGAGGCTGTCATTCCAGAGACGGGTGTCATTGCACCATTCTTATTGTACTGACCAGCGCCTGGAGCAAAATGAATCTGGGCATTGGGTGTTTCAACCGCATTGTTTGTTTTAAAAAATACCCCAATATCAGATGCAGGGTAGGTGAGTAGGCCACTATGTTTGGCGAAGTATTGGAGTAGATTCTTGAGCATTTTTATGGGCGTCATGAGCTCTTTAAAGGTCTTCAGCTTCTCAAACTTATAGCTTATGTTAACGGTCAAGTGATCCTGCATATTTTGACCGACCCCTGCTATGTTCTGCACCAAAGGAATATTATATTTCTCGAGATGCTCTCTTGGCCCTATACCTGAAAGCATTAAGAGCTGAGGTGAATTGATTGCACCCCCTGATAAAATAATCTCAGATTCACATGTTATTACCTCGACCCTCCCTTTATGTTTAATTTTTACGCCAATAGCTTTTTTATTCGAAGTAATAATTTTGATTGCAGTGGTGTTCGTCATTAATTCTAGATTGGGCCTATGGAGTATAGGTTTTAGGAATCCATCGGCCGCACTAAATCTCTGCCCATCCTTGATGTGGACTTGATAGCGCCCGTAACCTTCTTGCTCTTGACCGTTGAAATCTAGATTGTTTTTCAAACCGTATTCGTGACATGCATTCATAAAGACCTTCGATGCTTCAAGACTGCCCTGGTAGGTCTCAACCCATAAAGGGCCACAATTTCCATGATGATGATCTGCATGATTTTGATTATTCTCAAGAGATATAAAATCTTTCATGAGCTCTTGGTATCCCCAGCCTCTATTGCCCTCTGACTCCCATTTTTGGTAGTCCTCTTCTTGACCACGAATATATACCATGCCATTGATGGAACTGCTCCCGCCAATAGTTTTTCCTCTAGGCCAGTTAATAGCCCGATGATTTAAATTAGGCTCTGGTTCGGTCTCATAGCACCAGCCATATTTCTTATTTTTAAAGAGTGAGCTGGCACCTAATGGCATTTTAATGGACGGATAGTTATCCATGGGACCAGCTTCAATCAGTAGGACAGAATTCAAGGGATTCTCAGAAAGTTTATTGGCTAAAACGCAACCTGCACTTCCAGCGCCAACAATGATATATTTGTGTCTAAATTTCATATGTCTAATATCACTTAGGGTTTAATATGCGTCAAGTTATTGCAATCGGAGGGGGAGGTTTTGGTAGAACCCAAGCTTCAAATTTGATAGAACAATATATTTTAGATCAATCCACTAAGAACACCCCAAATATTTGCTTTATCCCGACGGCCACCGGGGATTTAGATCCCTATGTAGTAAATTTTTATACTGTTTTTAGTCGGCTGGATTGCCATCCTACACACATTAGTTTTTTTAAACGCACCATGGACCTCGAGGCACACATAGCGAAACAAGACATTGTTTTTGTTGGCGGCGGCAATACCAAGAGCATGTTGGCTGTCTGGAGAGATTGGGGTTTAGATTTAATCCTTAAAAATGCATACGATCGAGGCGTGATCATGAGCGGGGTGAGTGCCGGTGCTATTTGTTGGTTTGAGCAAGGGCTAACAGATTCTTGGGCCGATGAATTAAAAATGATGCCTTGCATGAACTTTATTCCAGGAAACTGCGCCCCTCATTACGATGAAGAGCCGGAAAGACGCCCTGCAACTAAAAAGCTATTAGAGAGCGATATCATTAAATCGATGTATGGCATTGAAGGTGGGGCAGCCCTACATTTTATTGATGAGAATCCAGAATATGCTGTTCGATTTGCCGATCGCAAGAACGCGTACCGAGTAACCTTGCAGGAGGCCCAAGTGAGCGAGTCTGCCTATCCCTTGCGAGAACTAACCCTATGAATCTTTGGCGTGTGATAAATCCGTTGGTCGCCGCGATCGCACGATCACCTATTCATTTTTTGATTAGCAGCCAAGTTTTAGTGATCAACTTTGATGGCAGAAAATCAGGAAAAAAATACTTGGTTCCAGTCAGTTACCATAGAAATGAACGGACTTATTCCAGCGTCACTTTGCGATCGAATCTTTGGTGGAAAAATTTAATTGATCTAAAGACAACAACAATATGGATGAAAGGAAAGCTTATTACAGTAGCTCTAGATTTAGAATACTCAGATGATGCTCTTGTAGAAAGCAATCTAAGGCATTTAGTATCAGGTAACGCTGTCGATGCTTTTTTTGCAAAAGTAAAATTAAATAAAGACGGGACCCCGGTAAAAGAGAGTTTAAGAGAGGCTGCGAAGCTTCATGCGGTACTCAAGTTCACGGCTCAGCAGTAAGGTTGCATGCTCTCTTTTAAAACAAAGTACTAATAAATATTTCATTTTGCGTCTGAATAAGTTAATTTAAAGCATCAATAAATTTTAAATTAGCTTATGTTTACAAGAATGGATCAGAGCACTCAGGAAGAATGGCAGCATATTAGTGAGCAGCATATGCCGTATATTTTTGATATGCCAAAGAGAATCATGTCTATGTTGGAGCAGCTTCAGGAGCTTTCCCTAGGTTTTGGCACTGACCAACTTCATCACGCCTTGCAAACAGCCACTATGGCCAGAAGAGCTGGGGCCGACGATGAGATGGTCCTTTTAAGCCTAGTGCATGATATTGGCAAGGTAATTAATGTTCCAAACCACGGTCAAATTGCCGCTGAAATAATCAAACCTTATATTAGCGAAGATGCCTATCACATCATCAGAACCCATCAGGACTTTCAGGGCGAGCATTACTACCAATACATGGGCAAGCCTCAAGATCTTCGCAATCAGTACAAAGATGAAAGCTGGTATGGCAAAGCAGTAGAATTCACAGATGAGTGGGATCAAGCGGCCTTTGATCCGAGCTATGAGACTGATTCATTGGAATCTTTTGAGCCTTTAATTAATAAGTTTTTTGCAACCCCACATACCATCTAAAGATTAGAATGGTTGCAAGCAGGGCGATCAGAACGAGCATTATTTTGGTTGTGATTTCAGCTTGTTCTTCAACGCAGATTCAACAAAAAATCATATCCAAATCAAATACCAGTCTCTGCTACAGCCTGATATATCAGAAAGAAGCTATCAGCATCGAGTACCACTCTCTTTTGATTCAAGAAAGCTTATCAAGAGAATTGAATTGTCAAAAGATAGCTCAAGAGATCTTAGCTTTCAGATTGAAGATTACTGGTAAGAGCTCTGCAGGTCCCTCATCATCAGGCCAGGAAGCTTCGGCTCAAGATTACGCCAACCAAGGAGTAAACTGGGTAACCGGCCGATAATTCCTTATCATTATTTGGGCGATATACCTCAGATTACAGCACAACCAGACCATTGGATGCTAACGCAAAAGCTAGAGGATTCAGCCAAAGCATTGATAGCTTCTTTACAGTTGATCTGATAGATTCATATATTGTTGAAATGAAAGACAGTGAGTTGAAACTCTCAGTTGGTATAACTAATCTCTTTGATGAAGAAGTTCCTATGGTCTTCGATGCAGCAAACTGGAGTTATGATTCAAAACATCATGATCCTAGGGGTCGCATGGTTTATCTTGGCTTTAAGTTAAGTAGATAATACTTAAAAAATTCAAAGCGCAGCATCACTAATGGTGTTGCGTTTTTTTTTGTTTTAGAGCTTACTAATAACTGTAAAATTATTTTAGGAAGCGTTATGTCTCACCAATTTATTAAGCACCTTGTTACTTTCTGTGTATTTTTCACTCCCTTTCTTTTTTCTCAAGGTGCGAGTCCAGACATGCCTTTTGGTAAAAAAGCTTTAGAGATATACAAAACTGCAGTGGAGCTTCGCACTGCCAAAGGCCATGGTCAAGTTCCAGCGTTGGCTCACTATCTAGCCTCTGAATTTAAGAACGGCGGCTTCGATGACCAAGATATTCATGTCCTTGAAATTGGCAAGACAGCAGCATTGGTGGTTCGCTATAGAGGAGACGGATCTTTAGGTAAAAAACCTATTAGCATTTCTGCTCACATGGATGTCGTTGATGCTATGAGAGATGATTGGACCAGAGATCCCTTTGCTCTCATTGAAGAGGATGGCTATTTTTTTGGAAGAGGAACGGTTGATGACAAGTTAGGCATGACAGCAGTTGTGGCAAGCTTTTTAAGGTTGAAATCTGAAGGCTGGGTTCCTGGAAGAGACTTAATTATTGCATTTTCAGGCGACGAGGAAACCGGCATGACAACCACCAAAGCTCTGGTCAATGAATTTAGATATTTAACTGACAGCGAATTTGTTCTTAATGCAGATTCAGGCGGAGCCACCTTGCCCGAAGATGGAGGTTTACCAGCAAGTTTCGGGATGCAAGCTGCTGAAAAAACATATGTGACCTGGGAGATGATTGTAAGAAATCCAGGCGGCCACAGCAGCAGGCCTAGAAATGATAATGCGATCTATGATCTAGCACATGCCTTAGTCAAAATTCAAAATTATCAATTTCCAGTGAATCACAATGATTTAACTCTTGCCTTCTTTCAAGGCATTGGCAAAAGAACGGAAGGACCGCTGGGTAAAGCCATGAGAGATTTTTCAGTCGATCCGGATGATAAGGCTGCAATTGCTGAGCTAAGATCTCATAGCAGTTATGTTGGGACCACAGGGACGACCTGTGTTGCAACCATGCTTAAGGCGGGTCATGCAGAGAATGCGTTGCCCCAATCAGCAGTTGCCACAGTGAATTGTAGAGTGTTCCCTGGAACGGGAGTCCACCAGACTTTAATGCAATTAAAAGAAGTGGTTTCTAACCCAGCGATTGAATTTAAGATGTTGGCAGAGCCCACAGAAACTGATCCCTCACCTCTGAGGCCAGATGTTTTGGCAGCCCTACAAACAGCAATCGATATTAAATTTCCAGGGTTAGAAATTATTCCAAGCATGTCTTCTGGTGGAACCGATGGCATGCATTTTCGTGCCGCAGGAATCCCAAGTTATGGGGTTAATGGAGGTTATGGCAAAGCAAGTGATAATTTCTCTCATGGCTTAAATGAGAGGGTGCAGGTGCAGAGCTTTTATGACAATGTTGCCCACTGGTACGTTTTATTGCCAGCGATAGCTGGTAGAAAAGATTGAGACGTGCTTCGGAGATAGGTCGCTGTCTTTGCCCTAAAGTTTCGTTTTTATAAGCGCTTAAAATGCCCCATTTATTTTTTCACCTTCTAGTGCCTGTGCTGGTGACAGGAATTTTTTATAGAAAAAACTGGCAGGCAGCTCTATTTATTTTAATGGCCACCATGGTGGTTGATGTAGATCACTTACTTGCAAATCCAATATACGATGCCAGTCGATGCAGCATCGGCTTCCATCCTTTGCATCAGATTTGGCTTATTGCGATCTATTTTACATTATGCTTTTTTCCTAAAACTAATCTTGTAGGCGTTGGTCTAGTCATTCATATGGCTTTAGATCAGATTGATTGCCAAATGTGATGAGGGTTTGTTATTAGATAAAAAAGGGATGCCCCGATCACATGGGTTGCAAGAGCGTTTGGTTGTTAATTAAATAGAACGTTTTAAATATATTTGATTTGCACCATTGACCGCAGCTATTTCCCAGCCGTCTTGACCAAGCTTATTGAGTTCAATGGTGGACATAACATATTTCCAATTATGAGCATCTTTGTATTCTTTCTTGAACTCTTCAGTTGCCTCATTCGAGTAGCCCATGGCGGTAGAGTTACTGTGATCAATAATCTTATATTCCCATTTAGTAGCGCTCATAATATTTCCTTAAAATTATATTTCTCTAGTTTCTCATAATCTTGAAATAAAACGCAATCTATTAATTGATACGTCTTTTGATCTTTAGTAAAGTAAAAGTTACGAGGAGATATTTATGAAAGCTATCACGACTATATTGAGCGTCTGTTATTTGTTAAGCATGTCACTTGGGATTCAAGCAAAACATCACGAAGATGCGCTTGAGCTGGAGCAACTTGCTCAAGCTTTTGGCTGGGATTTAGAAGGCGCAGAGATTGAGACTCAAAAAGTAGCTGAAGGGTTATATGTGCTGTTTGGTGTTGGGGGCAACATCGCTGTTTCTATCGGCAAGGATGGCGTACTGATCGTTGACGACCAGCTGCCTCAGGTCATAGATAAAATTGAAGCTGCGATTGCCAAAGTAGGAGGCGAGGGCGTTGATTATGCTGTCAATACTCACTGGCACTTTGATCATGCTGAAGGCAATAATGTATTGGGCCCAAATGGAACAACTATTATTGCTCACAGCAATGCTCGTGCAGGCATGGCAAAGGGCGGATTGGTCAACATGGTTGTCGCTCAATACAATCAACAGCCTTATCCTGCCAAAGCCTTACCTGTTATAACTTACGACGAAGGCATGCAAATACATTTCAATGGCAATCAAATTGATCTAAAAAACTTTTCACCAGCCCATACCAGCGGCGATACGGTGGTTATTTTCAAAGAACAAAACGCTGTGCATCTTGGCGACGTCTTTAACAATGCAGGCTATCCATTTATTGATGTCGATAGCGGCGGCAGCATTGATGGCATGATTCAGTTTTGCGAAGAAACTCTTCAGTTAACAACTATGGACACAATTGTTATTCCTGGGCATGGCCCCGTTACTGATGTAGCAACGCTAAGACGTTACGTCTCCATGCTTCAATCCGTCCGGACTCGGGTTACCGATTTAATTGATGCAGGCAAAACCATGGAGCAGGTTATAGAGGCGAAACCAACAGCAGATTTTGATGAAGTCTATGGTCCTGAATCAAGCTCTCTTGGATTTATAAACAGAGTCTACACAAGCTTAAGTCAGAAATCTTCATAACCCGTGGTATTAATTCTCCAGTGGTAAAAGAATTTTTTTGTATATCTCTCTATAGCCATTAGCAATCTCCATCTTTGGAAGATACTCCTTTTCTCTCAGCATTTGATGGGCTTTTGGAAGGTTGTACCAAGGGCAGAATGTAAATAAATGATGTTCAATATGATAGTTAACATTGAGCGGTGCTAAAAAATACTTCAGATACCAAGGAACAATCGTGGTCCTGGTATTCATCAAGTCATTACCACCAACAACCCCAGCATGCTCTGTAATGCTCCGTATTCTATAAAATAGACTAAAAACGGTGAGAAGCGGTATCCACCATAGCCCCAAATATAACCAGCCGTAGCCTAACAAATACAAAATCCCAAAGATTATGGCATTTGTCATTAGAAAACCCTTTAATTTTAAAAAAAGATTCTTTAGGTGCTGGGCAAAGGATTGGTCTTTACCCCAAGCTGAATTGATTGTTGCTATGTATCTTCTAACACCAGCAATACCACTGATATCTCTAAAGATTTTTCTTGCCAGGCTAAGCTTGGAGGTGGGAAAAGCTTTTGATAGAGATCTATCAGGGTCTTTATCTGTCTCTGTGTATTTATGATGGGCAGAATGATATTTCCTATATGGCAGGGTGTCAGACATGATCGGGTAGGCGCAAAACCATTGTGATGCAATGTCATTGAGCCTTCTGTTCTTAAAAATAAGACCGTGAGCTCCGTCATGCATCAGAACAGCCATCTGAAATTGCTTTGAGCCAACAATGATGGATGAAATAATCCAAGTAACAGCACTTGGATAGGTAATAAAAAGATAAAAAGCAAAAGCGACCTGAGACCACATTGAAAAGATGATCAAAATACTAAGCCAGCTTTTTTGTTTGCGTAAAATAGCT
>ERZ890510.973-NODE-973-length-20355-cov-6.711281_pt1 | contig 20355 bp, 22 predicted proteins | sample MGYA00521265_ERZ890510 | MGnify/ENA primary metagenome ERZ890510 (study PRJEB32303, sample SAMEA104408624) | aquatic metagenome | biome: Brackish water; feature: Chemocline; material: water | place: Baltic Sea | collected 2014-10-26T21:54:00 | depth 110 m ...
AATCATTGCCCAATTATCATTTGGCTTAATTATATTTCTCATAGGCTTTGCAGCGTTGAACGGGTATCGAGAAGTAGATTGATTAGTTCTTCCTGTAATTAATCCGAACATATTTAAATTTGCTCTAGCTCTTCCGTCAGGGCCTACAACAAATCCTTTTAACTTTCTGCTCTCTACAAATTCTCTTGCAAAGTACAGCTCACTAATAGCTTTGTTCTCTTGTGCAAATTTATAAATTTCTTTTTCAGTAGTTTTTAGTTGCCCGCTGATAGTCTTTGGCCAACGATCTAATAACCCCTCTCTAGCGACAAGGGCCTTAAAGTTCTTTTGACTAAAGGATCCATTTTCATAAACACCTAATCTTGAATTTATATCTGCAATTATTTTCTCTTTAGCAGCGGGGAAGTTTTCATCTATTTCTTTATGCAGAGCGTTATCAATAGGAATACCATTGCACTCCACAACAGCTGTATAAGCCATAGACAATCCGTGGAATAAAGCGTGCTGTATTATTTCTAAAGGGCCTTTGTTGCAGAATGTTTCTTCAATGTCTTTTAGCTGCTGAATAAATACTTTTTCTAAAGTCAGCACATCATCTAAACAATAGTTTAACGTGTCTTCTATTGGATGATCTTTGTTGTATAGGATTTGATTTATATTCCACGTTTTCAGATCTTCAGACATAGCTTCAATGCCATACCTTTGAGCTGTTCTTAATAAACCGAAAGCACCTTTGCCACCTTTGATCCTACCTTGGTATAATTTTTTATTCTCAACAAATACATCCCACCAATTACGAGGCATCTTTATTTTTAAAGCATTAAGACAACTAGCTTCTGCCTGAACATTGTAAGCTACGAATAATGTTTTACTTACATTGCATGGGGGAAGTTTATTTAGATCCTTTCCAGAATACTTAAAAATTTTTTGAGACTTTAGTCCTTTATAGACCGCACAAATAACTTTTGGATTATCTCCTCTTTCATCAATGTCTCTTATAAACTCTGTATCGAAAACAAATATCTCATCAAAGTTTTCTTTTAAAACTTCTAAAATCATTTGTCCCCCTTTGACATATTTATTCCGAAGCAATTAATGAAATCAGATTTCTTTTTAGGTTCTTCTTTTTTTTGTGTCTGTACTATCTCTGCCCAAGCAGCTCCTCTGTAATCGTGATCTTCAATAGCGAAAGTAAATATTGCTTCTTTAATAGTTTCATCAGGATCTTTTATAAATTTATCAATCTCTTCTTCCCAATTCCATTCTAGGTCTTGTAAATGTTGAACGTCTTGATCTCTGACTATATTCATCCAAGCAATTAACTTATTTCTAAAATTATTATCCATTATGCTTTTACTCCTATGCCTCTGATCAACGCATGATCTTCACTATCAATAATTCTATTCACTAGCGCTTTCTCAACAGCTACTTCATAAGCAATAGGGGGTTTATTCTTAAAAGGATCCTTAACTTCTTTTTCGTATTTTTCGTTCATTCTTAAATGCACATAAGCCTTTTGAACATTGTCTGATTGCATCTGTGTCCATTCGTGCAAAGCAGCTAACGCAATCTTCTTTGCGCTGTCGTGCCAATTAACTTGATGATTAGGATTATAATTCACAGGCCAAATAAAAATTAGTCCTTGTGCTGTATAACCATAAGTTAGAATGGATCTTGTGTAAGGTTTTAAGTAGTCCTTATAGACAGCTGCAATTTCAGGTGTCATCAAATAGAAATTTTCATTTCCTTTAGCATCTCTTTGTTTTGTTAGAACTACATTTGCAAAACTTTTCATACCCTCTCCCAAATCAAATAGTTTGAACCACTCGTTTGGTTGAGGTTTGTCGAAGCGAACTATATCAAAGACCTTTTGGCCTTTTAGTCCGTCATCAAAGTCATCAGCAATTTTTAGTTTTTTTAGATCGAGCATAACGTTTTCCTTTTCTGTAAGGGGTATTATTTTTTCAAATCTTTAAGCTCCCCATTTAACTTAATGATTTGTTTGTTCTGCTGCTTTACTTGCAACATTAGTGCCTCGCACATATCCATTAAGCACGCCCAACTTTCTTGCTCAAAGTGGGGGGAGTTAATATCTATATGTGGAATGTGTTTAGTGAAGTCTATCATTTTGTAATTTCCTAATTTTAGTTAATAGATCTTCGATATCTTTTTGTTGTTCTTGCATTCGTACAATCAACATCTCTTGGCTATCTTGGTATTTTCTCAATAGATCTATATTGAAGAAGTGTTGTTTAGATTGTTTTAGAATACAGTTTTGAAGTAGCTGAACTTCTTTGTGATGTTTCTTCTCTGTATCAGTAGCGAGCTTTGATGATTTATTTACAATGTCATATAAATATCTAGCGTCGAAACTCATATCAATTCTCTCTTTAGAAACCTTTTTTACATAGTCAGGTCTATGAGCGGGATGAAGTCCTTTTTTACGAGCAGCTTTCATATACTTACGCATATATTCTTTACGCTCCTCGTTCTTCTTTACGAATTCTTCTAAACTTGTATTAATCTTTTTCATTCTCCAAACTCTCTTCTGAAACCTAGTCCACCTAAACCATGATTGCCGTATTTTTTTACATATTCTTTTTTCTCTCTTGCTTCTCTTGCAGCAGCTCTCTCCCTTATAATCTCCCCCACATCTTTTCGAGGAACAGGAGGAGGGGCTATCGGAGCGGGGAAAGTAATTTGAGGTTCTACTTTTTTAACTTCTTTAATATCTTCTTTAAATTGTCTTTGTGTAAAATCGTATTCCTTATAATCTTTTCTCATCCGCATTTTCTCTATTGGATCTGCTGCACTAAAAATTAAATCTAGATCAGATAATTTCTTTTTCTTACCTAGTGGGAATATACTTTTATAAAGCGTAGGTGTTTTTAGTTCTTGATATGCTTTTTCCTTATCTTGTTTAAATCTTTCATTGAACTCATTATCTTTTTTTAAATCATCTTTAAAATCTGATAATGCTCCAAACTTATTGCCCTTTTGGAATTGTCCTCTAGCACTATTATATTTAACTGCGTTAGGATCATATTCATCGAGCATCTTCATAGTTGCGGGGTCGTTGTTCTTAACATTGTCGATATAAGTTAAAATTTTAGAATGGCTGTATTCTTCTAGTGCTTTAGGCGTTGCAGCCTTTGCTAATTCTTTTCCTAGTAATTTTTGTTTGAATGTTTTTTGCATAACTGATCCTTTTACTTTTTCTTTGGCCCTAACTTCTCCAACATAAATTTTAAATTTTCTCTTTCGGCTTCAGACATATTTGCAATCTTCACACCTAGCTCTAAATACTCATCAAGGTTAATTGGTATTGCGGGTTTAACAGGGCCTCCGTCGTCATAACTTTGACGAAAGTTCTTTGTGAAAGAATTTAATTTATCTAGTAAATCTTTTTCCCTATCTCCTTTTCTAACTAGAGATTTATCAATAGTCATTTGCAGCTCTTTTCAGATTTTGTTCTAGGTATTTAATAACTTCTAATTTGTTATATCGAATAGATCCGCCAATCTTATGGAACGGAATAAAGTTCTTACCTATGCTTCGTTGTTTTCGGAGAGTGTTTGGTTTTATTTTTATGTAGTCAGCAACCCATTTCTCATCTGTCCAATTACTAACATCGTTTGTATCAAGTGTATTCATATTCACACCGATACCACTTTTTCTTTTATTTCACTAAAAGTAACAGTGCCAACGCCCTATGACATTGCTAAAAATCTACTTGAATTTTAGTGCTTTTATGATGTCCGTGAACTCTTTGGACTTCTTAATTTGGGGCCAAATCTTAAAATAAAATTCTTTCCAAGATTCTTTTTTTTTAGATCTTAAATGCTTACCTCGTATCTTCTGTCTCAAATTATGGATGTTTGTAATAGTGGTATCTCGATATTTAACACTATGCTTCCCTTTAGTTATAACTTTTTCATTCTTCACACCCCAAGAAATATTCTTTGTAGTCTTTCCGTAAAATCTCTCATCAACTAGGGGACAATATTTTTTAACTATATAATCTTGTGTTTTATAAGGTGTTTCCTTTTTAGAGGTCGCTCGATCTTCATACAAAGCTGCAATCCAAAATGAATGTTTTTCACTCGTACCATAGAACTCTTTATCAACATGAGCTTCTAATAAATTGAAAGCAGTAAGCGGTTCAATTTTATTAATCTTACAAAGATGTATTACTGCAGCCCAAGACCCGTTTAGCTTCGATATTCCCATGCAGCGAGAATAACTCAACAGGTCTCGGGGATCAAGCAGCTAACAATGTATTATTTCTTTCCCGTTGCCATATACGTAGCGATCCTTTGAGAAGTTTTCTTTCGCATTGTTCTGTCTCGTTTAGCGTAGGTCTCAACCATAGACCAAGTTTTCCAACCTCCACTATCTTTGATTTCATCTAAAGGAACTCCCGCAGCAACAGCATTAGAACCCCAAGTATGTCTCAACATATAAACAGGTAATCTTCTAACCTTTGCTTCAGCACAAACAGTTTTAAAAGTTTTATCTATATTAAAACAATGACCTACCTTGGACTTTCTGATCGAGGGAAATACATAAGTTTTATATTTAATTTGTCTTGTCTCTTTGAACTTATGTTTACAATAGCTTTTCATCTGTCTGATGATCCATTGCGTTTGTCTGTTTAATTCATACATCGATCTACTATCTTCGGTCTTGGTTCGATCTAAAATTATCCTATCACTATCAACCTTGGCCCACGGAACTCCCCCGATCTCACTTCGATATCTTCTACCTTGAAAGGCTGCCATTAAGATCAACATTAGAGCAGCATAATTTCTAGGATACTTTTTATTTTTTCTAAATGTATGCTTCTTCATTATTACTCCTCTAATACGTTTGAACTCTTCTTTCGTATAAGGATCTAGCATATCAATTCTTTTATGCTTCGGATTTAATTCTTCTTTTGTAAGAATGGCAAAGTTCTTTTTAACTTTCCACGTTTCATTTTCCATTGCCCATTCAATTACAATCTTCAGGTCATCTATTGTTCTATTTGCCTGTTGCGGACTTCTCATAGAGAAGACTTTAAACCACGCAAGCACATCTGATTTTTCAATGTTATGTATTTGCTTTTCTCCAAGATTAAGCGTGGCTCGATGAGCGAGGATAAAGTTCTGCAATGATTTCTTTTTAGGTGCAAGATCAATCCAAATCTTAAACCTACTAATAATATCCTCTCTTGTACTTTCACGATAAGATTTACTGTTCTCCATAATCTTATCTTTCCATTCTAATATTACTTTGTTGAGAGTAGGGATCAGTTTGTTAGCTTCGATTACACTTTTAGGATCTGTTCCAACAGTTATTCCTCTCTTAATCTTCTCAACAAGATCTCTAGCAACTTCAATCTTAACTTCAGGAAACTGTCCTAAAGAATACTTAACAGGATATTTTTTTAACCTGTCCCATTGTTGAAAGAAGAAAGAAGAACTACCCCCAGGATTTATTTTTAACTTCAATCCTACTCGTTCAGTATCGTTGAATATGGTTTCAACGTATTGAGCATCTCCGTTCTTATCTTTTTTTGTTTTTCTTTTTAGCTTTTTAATTAGAGCATTTGTTAATCTTATTCTGCCCTGTTCGTTTGGTGCTGTCTCATCTCTTGGGGGATTATTATGTCCCAACTTATTTTCTTTTTGCATATCGTATTTCCTTTTCTGTTGTTCATAGTTATTATTTGTGCAGCAGATTTTGAATGAAATACAGAACTAGCATTAGCAACATCCATAGGCGTTGCTAGGGATAGTCTAGGGATAGTGATATGTGTTTCCCCAAGTGATCCAAGGGATAGTATAGGGCTAGTCCTTGTTCCACATTTGTATCTTCCTAACTTTCTATTCAACATATATTCATTCTTGTCATCGGCCTTTTATGCTGTTAATAATGCGGAGTTTAATGTAGGGCGGTTAGCTCAGTTGGTAGAGCATCTCGTTTACACCGAGAGGGTCAAAGGTTCGAGTCCTTTACCGCCCACCAAATAAAAATGGGGGTGTAGCTCAGTTGGTTAGAGCGCCTGCCTGTCACGCAGGAGGTCGCCGGTTCGAGCCCGGTCACTCCCGCCATTTTTCTTTGAATCTTCAATAGTTTTTAACACAATGGAGCTAAGTTGTCTGATGTTATACTGTATAAATATTACTATATAAGATAAAAAATAAATCATGATTTATAATTTTTTATCAAGCTATTTTTCAATAATTCTATTTTTATTTATTGCTTTAGCTTTAAGTTTTGGTTTTATTTTAGCAAATTTTTTAGCTGCCCCAAGCAATCCTGATCCAGAAAAATTATCAGCTTATGAATGTGGATTTGAGGCTTTCGATGATTCTAGAATGAAATTTGATGTGCGTTTTTATTTGGTCGCAATATTATTTATTATTTTTGATTTAGAAATTGCTTTCTTGTTTCCATGGGCTGTATCTCTTGGAAATATTGGTGCTCTTGGATTTTGGTCAATGATGATTTTCTTATCTGTTTTAACTATTGGTTTTATTTATGAGTGGAAAAAAGGAGCCTTAGAATGGGAGTAAAACTAGACACATATTCTCAAAAAGAAAAAAAAATTCCTGAAGAATTTAAGCAACTAGCAAAAGATTTCAGTGAAAAGGGATTCATAACTACCTCAACTGACAATCTTATTAATTGGGCAAGAACAGGATCTCTACATTGGATGACTTTTGGTTTAGCTTGTTGTGCAGTTGAAATGATGCAAACGTCTATGCCAAGATATGATCTTGAAAGATTTGGCGCAGCGCCAAGAGCGTCGCCAAGACAATCTGATCTCATGATAGTTGCTGGAACTTTAACAAATAAAATGGCACCAGCTCTTAGAAAAGTTTACGACCAAATGCCAGAACCTAGATATGTTATTTCCATGGGTAGTTGTGCCAATGGTGGCGGCTATTATCATTATTCTTATTCTGTTGTTAGAGGATGTGATAAAATTGTACCAGTAGATATTTATGTTCCTGGCTGCCCTCCTTCAGCTGAAGCATTGCTGTATGGAATTTTACAACTACAAAAAAAAATAAGAAGAGAAGGTTCAATAAATAGATAAAATTTTATGAACCTTAAATTAAAATTAAAAGATATTGAACAATTAGTAAATTCTGAACTTACTAGTAAAATAAAAAAAACTTTAATTACTTTTGATGAGCTGTTAATCGAAACTAGTGATGAAGATTTAATTAATGTAATATATTTTTTAAAATCTCACGATAAGCTAAAATTTAGACAATTAATAGACATAGCGGGCGTAGATTATCCAGAAGAAGAAAAAAGATTTAAACTAATTTACCTGCTTCTTTCACACGAAAAAAATATAAGAATAAAAATATCAATCAATTTTGAAATAGGAAAAAAAATTCCATCAATTACTAAAATTTACCCTTCTTCAAATTGGATGGAAAGAGAAGTATTCGATATGTATGGCATAGAGTTTAACGATCATCCTAATCTTAAGAGAATTTTAACAGATTATAATTTTGAAGGATATCCTTTAAGAAAAGATTTTCCATTAACCGGATTTAATGAAGTTAGGTATAGCGAAAAAGAAAAAAAAGTTATCTATGAGCCTGTTAAACTTGAACAAAACTATAGAGATTTTGATTTTGAAAGCCCTTGGGAAGGAACAAAATATATTAAAGAGTTAACTGAAAAAAACAACGATGACAAAAAAAAATAAATCTTTAACATTAAATTTTGGACCACAACACCCAGCTGCACATGGAGTTTTACGACTTATTCTTGAATTAGATGGAGAAGTAGTGCAAAAGGCTGACCCACATATTGGTCTACTACACCGTGGTACTGAAAAATTAATAGAACAAAAAACCTACATGCAGGCTTTACCTTATTTTGATCGACTCGATTATGTTGCTCCCATGAACCAAGAACATGCGTTTACTCTAGCTACTGAAAAGTTATTAAACATTTCAGTCCCAGAAAGAGCTAAGTATATAAGAGTTATTTTTTGTGAAATAGGAAGAATTTTAAGTCATATTCTTAACGTAACAACTCAAGCTCTTGACGTTGGTGCTTTGACTCCTTCGCTCTGGGGTTTCGAAGAACGAGAAACATTAATGACTTTTTACGAAAGAGCATCTGGATCTCGATTGCATGCTAATTATTTTAGAACTGGTGGAGTCCATCAAGATCTTCCACAAAAATTAATAGATGACATTGGTAGTTTCTGTAAAACTTTTCCCCAGATAATAGACGATCTAGAAGGTCTATTAACTGATAATAGAATTTTTAAGCAAAGAAATGTTGAGATAGGAATTGTAAGCAAGCAAGAAGCTTTAGATCATAGTTTTTCAGGAGTAATGCTGAGAGGATCTGGTGTTGCTTGGGATCTTAGAAAATCTCAACCGTACGAATGCTATGAAAAAATAAACTTTAAAATACCTATTGGAAAAAATGGTGATTGTTTTGATAGATACTTGTGCAGAATTGAAGAGATGAGAGAAAGTGTAAAAATAATTTTGCAATGCATAAATCAAATGCCAAAAGGAGCTATTAAGTCTATAGATGGAAAAATTTCTCCGCCAAATAGACAGGACTTAAAAGATTCTATGGAAGCTTTGATACATCATTTTAAACTATTTACCGAAGGTTTTAGAGTTACTGCAGGAGATGTTTATACAGCTGTAGAAGCACCAAAAGGCGAGTTTGGAGTTTATTTGATATCTGACGGAAGTAACAAACCATACCGTTGCAAGATAAGAGCGCCAGGATTCTCTCATCTTCAAGCAATGGATTATTTAATTAAGGGACATATGCTTGCTGATGTCCCTGCGGTCCTAGGTTCGTTAGATATTGTTTTTGGAGAAGTGGATAGATGAGTTTAAAAAAAATTCATGACCAACAACCTACATCTTTTGAATTTTCAAAAGTTAATTTAGAACTTGCTAATAGTATTTTAAAAAAATATCCAGAAGGAAGAAAAAAAAGTGCAGTAATGCCTCTACTATATTTAGCACAAAGACAAAATAAAAATTGGATTCCCTTAACTGCCATGAAGTGTATAGCTAAGTATTTAGAAATTCCTTATATAAAAGTTTATGAAGTAGCAACATTTTACACCATGTACAATCTAGCCCCAGTTGGAAAATATTTTGTTCAAGTTTGCACAACCAGCCCATGCCTTATTAGAGGCGCCGATAAAATTGTAAAAATTTGTAAGGAAAAAATATCTAAAGAAGAAAACACACTTTCAAAAAATAAATTGTGTTCGTGGCTTGAGGTAGAATGTTTAGGAGCGTGTGTGAACGCCCCAATGATGCAGATAAACAATGATTATTATGAAGATCTTGATAATAAGAATACAATAGAGATCATAAATTCTTTGCTTGAGGACAAACCAATCAAACCAAAATCTTTTAGAAACAGGACTAGTGCAGCTCCAGAAAAAGATAGACCTAATATTAGCGAAGGAAAAAATGCTTAAAGAAGAAAATAAAATATTTAAAAATCTTTATAATTCTCTTGGTTGGGAAATTGAGAGTGCTGTCAAAAGAAAGGATTGGAACAATACTAAAGAAATAATTTCAAAAGGACGTGAGTGGATTATAAATGAAATTAAAACTTCCGAATTAAGAGGTAGAGGTGGTGCAGGCTTTTCAACTGGTCTAAAATGGTCTTTTGCACCTAAAGAAGTTGGCTCTAGACCGCACTATTTAGTCATCAACGCAGATGAGTCTGAGCCAGGCACATGTAAAGATAGAGACATAATTAGATTTGAGCCGCAAAAGTTGATCGAAGGATGTTTAATTGCTGGCTACACTGTTAACGCTCACACTTGTTATATTTATATTAGAGGTGAATATTTTAATGAAGGAAATAGATTGCAAGAAGCGATTAACCAAGCATACAAGAAAAATTTTTTAGGAAAAAATGCTTGTGGATCAGGCTGGGATTTTGACATTCATATTCACTTTGGAGCTGGAGCTTATATTTGCGGAGAAGAAACTGCATTATTAGAAAGTCTTGAAGGAAATAAAGGACAACCAAGATTGAAACCACCATTTCCAGCGTTAGTTGGGTTATATGGATGTCCAACTATAGTTAATAATGTTGAAACGATAGCTGTAGTACCAACTATTTTAAGAAGAGGCGGAAAATGGTTTTCATCTTTAGGTAAACCAAAAAACACAGGCACCAAAATTTTCTGTATCTCTGGTAATGTAAATCATCCATGCAACGTAGAAGAAGAGATGGGAACACCTTTAAAAGAACTAATTGAAAAACAAGCCGGTGGTGTAATTGGAGGATGGGATAATTTACAAGCCGTTATTCCTGGTGGTTCATCAATGCCGTTATTACCAAAAAATATTTGTGATACGATAACTATGGATTTTGATTCTTTAATAGCAAATAAAAGTGGATTAGGTACTGCTGGCATTGTTGTAATTAATAAAGATCAAGACATTGTAAAATGTATGGCTCGAATAGCTAGATTCTATAAACATGAAAGTTGCGGCCAATGTACGCCCTGCAGGGAAGGTTCGGGTTGGATGTGGAGGATTTTAGAAAGAGCTGGGAGAGGTGAAGCAACTTATAATGATATAAATTTATTAGAGGATGTCACAAAACAAATCGAAGGACATACAATTTGTGCATTTGGCGAAGGATCTGCTTGGCCAGTTCAAGGTCTATTAAGACACTTTAGAAAAGAGATTGAAAAAAGATGCATTGGTGAGCCTATATTTAAAAAAAAAAAAACATTCCTTATTTGGTTGATCAACACCTTCAAGAAAGTGAAAATGGCTAAAATAACAATAAACGGAAAAGAGATTGAATTTGAAAAGGGCATGACAGTTTTACAAGCATGCGAACTTGCTGATGTAGAAATTCCAAGATTTTGTTATCACGAAAAATTATCAATAGCAGGTAATTGTAGAATGTGTCTTGTTGAAATGGAAAAATCTCCAAAACCAATTGCTTCATGCGCAATGCCAGCTTCCGAAGGCATGAACATTAAAACTAATACAGAGTTTGTAAAAAAAGCACGTAAAGGAATAATGGAGTTTTTATTAGCTAATCATCCATTAGATTGTCCCGTTTGTGACCAGGGTGGCGAATGTGATTTACAAGACCAATCATTATTTTATGGCTTTGATAAATCAAGATTTTCTGAAAACAAAAGAGAAGTAAAAGATAAGTATATGGGTCCATTAATTAAAACTCAAATGACAAGATGTATTCATTGTACAAGATGTGTGCGGTTTGCTGAAGAAGTTGCAGGAGTTCCTGAGATAGGAGCTATTGGAAGAGGTGAAAATATGGAAATCACAACGTATTTAGAACAATCCATGACGTCTGAGTTGTCAGCTAATGTTATTGATTTGTGCCCTGTAGGAGCACTTACTTCTAAACCTTATGCTTTTGAAGCAAGACCCTGGGAATTAAAAAAAACAGAAAGCGTTGACGTAATGGATGCTGTTGGTTCAAATATCAGAGTAGATACTTACGGTTGGGAAGTGAAAAGAATTTTACCAAGATTGAACAATGAAATTAATGAAGAGTGGATTTCAGACAAAACAAGATATGCGTGCGATGGATTGTTGAAACAAAGATTAGACACACCTTATATAAAAAAAAAGGGTAAATTAATAAAATCAAATTGGGATGAAGCAGTAGAATTAGTGACAGATAAAATTAAATCTACAAATCCAGAACAAATTGGAGCCCACATCGGAGGCATGACTTCTATTGAAACAATTTTTGCTTTTAAAAATTTTTTAAAAAATATTAATTGTAACAATTATGACTTTAGAGAGAAAAATTTTTATATAAATCCTTCTGATAAAGTAAATTATATATTTAATACTTCAATCCAAGGCATAGAAGAAAGTGATTTAATTTTATTAATTGGCTGTAACCCAAGACATGAAGCTACAATTGTTAACGCAAGAATAAGAAAAGCATTCGTAAAAAATAAAACGCCTATTTTTTCAATAGGCAATTCTGGTGATTTAACTTATGACTACACTTTTTTAGGCGAAGATATTACCGATTTAAAAAATATTTTTGATGGGAAAAGTATAATTAGTGAAAAATTAAAAAATTCAAAAAAACCATTGTTTATTATAGGTGAGTCAGCTTTAGAGCTTAAAAATGGGAAATATATACTAGAAGAAAGTAAAAATTTTTTAATTAAAAATAATTTTATAAACGGTAGATGGAATGCCTTAAATATATTAATTCAAAATGCTTCAACAGTAGGGGCAATAGATCTTGGTTTCTATAATACGGAAGATAAAAATAATTTTATTTTTTTTGATAAACTTAAAAATAAAGATTTCAAACTACTATACTTAGTTGGTTCTGATAATCTTGAAGTTAAAAAAAGTGAAGAATTCATTATATACCAAGGTTCTCACGGAGACAAAGGTGCTGAACTTGCTGATGTGATTTTACCTAGCCCAAGTTATACAGAGCAAGACGGACTTTTTGAAAATTTAGAAGGAAGAGTTCAAGAATGCAGAAAAGCTTCTTATCCAACAAATGATGCGATAGAAGATTGGAAAATTTTTAATCTCATAAACAACAGTCTAAACAAATCTAATTTATTTAATGATTTTTTATCTATTAGAGAAAATGCTCTTAAAGAAATTCCTAATTTTTCTGCAATAGGTTTATTACCGAAAAAAAATAAAATATCTAATCAGGAATCTTCAGTAGATATCTTAAGTGAAAAAATAGAGATTAAAGCTATCGATTATTATTTTAGCAATTCTATAGCAAGAGCATCAAAAACCATGAGCGATTGTAGAGACGTGATTCATAATAATAAAAAAAATGGAACTAATAACTAACATGGAATATATAACCATACTTTCGAGTGAACTTTATAAAATTGCATTTATCTTAGTACCGGTTTTAGTATCTGTAGCTTTGGTTGTGTGGCTGGATAGAAGAATATGGGGAGCTGTTCAAAAAAGAAAAGGTCCAAACGTTGTCGGTCCTTTTGGCTTGCTACAAACTGTTGCCGATGCATTAAAATATCTTTTTAAGGAAATTATTATTCCAGCAAGTTCAGATAAAACTATATTTATATTAGCTCCTATTGTGACTATGACTTTAGCTTTAGTTGCATGGGCTGTTATTCCTTTTAGCAATGAACTTGTATTAGCTGATATTAACGTCGGTATACTTTATCTATTTGCTGTTTCTTCTTTAGGAGTTTACGGAATTATTATGGGAGGGTGGGCTTCAAATTCTAAATACCCATTTCTTGGAGCGATACGTTCCGCAGCTCAAATGGTATCATACGAAGTTTCAATTGGTATAATTATAATCAATGTTCTTCTTTGTGTTGGTTCCTTAAATTTAAGAGACATAGTTAATGCACAACAAGATTTATGGTACGTGATACCTTTGTTTCCAATGTTTGTTATTTTTTTTATTTCTGCTTTAGCAGAAACAAACCGACCACCTTTTGATTTACCAGAAGCAGAAGCAGAATTAGTTTCAGGCTACCAAACAGAGTATTCAGGTATGATGTACGCAATGTTTTGGTTAGGCGAATATGCAAATATATTACTTATGTGTGCAATGGGGTCTATTTTATTTTTAGGAGGCTGGTTGCCTCCGCTAGATGTTTATCCAATTAATATAATTCCAGCACCAATATGGATGATTTTAAAAATATTATTTTTATTTTTTCTATTTGCTTTAGTTAAAGCTATAGTACCAAGGTATCGATATGATCAATTAATGAGACTGGGTTGGAAAATATTTTTACCTTTTTCTTTATTTTACGTTGTATTAACAGCTAGTTTTCTTTTCTATTTTGATAAATTACCAACAAAACTATTTTAAATGACAATTATTAGATTTTTAAAAACAATTTTTTTAATGGAGTTCATCCTAGGACTTTGGATGGCAGTAAAAGAAATGTTTAAAGCAAAAAAGACAATCAATTATCCTTATGAAAAAGGTTCCTTAAGCCCAAGATTTAGAGGTGAACATGCTTTAAGAAGGTACCCCAGTGGCGAAGAGCGTTGCATAGCATGCAAACTTTGTGAGGCAGTTTGTCCAGCACAAGCGATAACAATTGAATCAACAGAAAGAGAAGACGGTAGTAGGAAAACTACAAGATATGATATCGATATGTTAAAATGTATTTACTGCGGACTATGCCAAGAATCTTGTCCGGTAGATGCAATCGTTCAAGGACCTAATTTTGAATTTGCCACAGAAACAAGAGAAGAACTTTATTATAATAAAGAAAAATTATTAGATAACGGCGACAGATGGGAAGAAGTTTTAGCTAAAAATATTAGATTAGATAAACCGTATAGATAAGATGTTAGCACATACAATTTTTTTCTATTTTTTTTCTATTATTACTGTTGGTGCATCGTTGATGGTAATTAGTCTTAAAAATACAGTGCATTCAGTTTTTTTTTTAATCTTAGGTTTTATAACGACAGGATGTTTATTTATCATGATAGGAGCAGAGTTTTTGGGCATGATTTTACTTATTGTTTACGTTGGTGCGGTAGCAGTTTTGTTCTTATTCGTTGTCATGATGTTAAATGTTGCTGAAGGAAATCAATCATCAACAACTGAAAAAAAATCTACTCATATTCCTAGTGGTTTAATTGTTAGTATAATTATCTTATTGGAAATTTTAGTAGTTACAGGTGGTTGGAAATATAAATCTAATTTTGTTAAAACAGAATCTTTAATAATCGATGGAAATCTTACTAACACTCATTTACTAGGAAATGTTATTTACACACAATATATTCACTTATTTCAAGTCGCTGGAATTATTTTACTCTTAGCTATGATAGGTGCGATTATTATAACTTACAGAAAAAGAGATGGAGTAAAGAAACAAAGTTATATCAATCAAATATCTAGAGAAAGAGAAAGCTCAATAGAACTAGAAGAAGTAGATTTCAACAAAGGAGTTAAAATAGATGATTAATATTGAGCTAGGTCACTATTTAGCGCTTGCAGGAGTAATTTTTTTAATTGGAGTGGTTGGAATATTTTTAAACAGAAAAAATGTAATAATTATTTTAATGTCTATCGAGCTTATATTGCTTGCGGTAAATATTAACTTGGTCGCTTTTTCCATCTATTCAAATGATATTACAGGTCAAGTTTTTACTTTTTTTATACTAACAGTTGCAGCAGCAGAAGCCGCTATTGGCCTAGCAATTATTGTTTCTTATTATCGCGCTAAAGGTTCCATCGCTGTAGAAGATATTAACGAGATGAAAGGTTAAATGGCTTATTTTTTAGTTTTTTTTCCACTTCTAGGTTCTATCCTAGGTTATTTTGTTAAACCTTTTGGAGACAGATATTCAGAAGTTATCACAACAACTTTAGTAATATTATCAGCAATACTTTCAGGTGTTATTTTTTATAACGGTATTATGCATGATCAGTATGGAAATTATAAAATTTTAGAATGGATAAGTTCTGGTAATTTTCAAGTCAATTGGTCTGTTAATATCGATCCATTAAGTTCAATAATGTTAGTTGTAGTAACTTCAGTATCTTCCTTGGTTCACATTTACTCGATTGGATATATGAGTCACGACCCTAACAGATCAAGGTTTATGTCTTATTTGTCTCTATTTACTTTTTCTATGTTAATGCTCGTTGTTTCAGATAATTTTCTTCAATTGTTTTTTGGCTGGGAGGGAGTTGGCTTATGTTCTTATTTATTAATTGGGTTTTGGTACAAAAAAGAATCTGCTAACAACGCTGCTATAAAAGCTTTTCTGGTAAACCGAGTAGGAGATTTTGGTTTTGCTATTGGAATTTTTTTAATTTTTTATTATTTTGGAACTGTAAATTACAACGAAGTTTTCATTAAAGCCGCGGGCTCAATTGATAAAGAAATAAGTTTTCTTAGGTTTAATTTAAATCTGATAACCCTAATATGTTTAACCCTCTTTGTTGGAGCGATGGGTAAATCAGCTCAGTTTTTATTTCATACATGGCTACCAGACGCAATGGAAGGTCCTACACCAGTTTCAGCTTTGATTCATGCAGCTACAATGGTCACGGCTGGTGTATTCCTAGTTGTGCGATGCTCACCTTTATTTGAATATTCACAAGTAGCTTTAAACTTTGTTGCTATTATAGGAATGATAACCGCTATTTTTGCCGCTTCTGTTGCTCTTGTGCAAAACGATATTAAAAAAATTATTGCTTACTCTACATGCAGCCAATTGGGTTATATGTTTTTCGCTGCTGGGGTTGGTGCTTATCACGTTGCAATTTTTCACTTATTTACACATGCTTTCTTTAAAGCATTACTATTTCTTGGTTCTGGTTCTGTTATTCATGCGTTTAAAGACGAGCAAGACATAAGACTAATGGGAGGGGTGTGGAAAAAACTTCCTTATACTTGGGTCTTAATGCTAATTGGCACTTTAGCTTTAACTGGTTTTCCTTTTCTTTCAGGATTTTATTCTAAAGATGCGATTATTGAATTTGCATTTTTTAAAGGAACTTCTATTGGTTATTACGCTATGGCAGTTGGAATATTTACTGCTTTTTTAACTTCTATTTATTCTTGGAGATTATTTTTTAAAACGTTTCATGGAAATTATAACAACAAATCTATATCAATTGAAAAGACGCACGAGTCACCATTGATTATGCTTTTGCCTCTGGTCTTTCTTGCTTCAGGAGCAGTTTTTGCAGGATACTTATTTAAAGAGTTATTAATCGGTAATCAATATTTAGATTTTTGGAAAAAATCTATATTTTTTGTCAAAGAAATAGAACATATTCATTTACCTCTTTGGCTTTTGTTAGCTACTCCTACTTTAGTTGTTATAGCCATTCCTCTTTCGTACTATCTTTATATTAAAAATACTTCAATTTTAGATGGTGTAAAAAAATCAAATGAACCTTTACATAATTTTTTATTGAATAAGTGGTACTTCGATGAACTATATGAGTTTGTATTAGTAAAACCATTAAAATTAATAGGCTTTGTTTTTTGGAAAAATGGAGATCAAAATACAATTGATCGATATGGACCAGACGGTTTTTCAAAAATAATAAAGTTTTTTTCAAACAAGGCAGTAAAATTCCAGAGTGGTTTTATTTACGATTATGCTTTTGTAATGATCTTAGGCCTTTCTTTTCTACTAACTTATTTGATAATTAATTAAAATGAATTTTCCAATATTATCATCGATAACATTATTACCTATTTTAGGTTCAATATTTATCTTAATTTTTAATGATAAAAAAAGTGAAAGTATAAATGCAATTTATGTCTCTTTATTTACCAGTACCGTAAATTTTTTTTTAGCTATTTTTCTATGGTATATATTTGATGCAAACTCAACCGAGTTTCAGTTTGTTGAAGAAAAAAATTGGATAAACGGTTATATAAAATTTAAATTTGGTATTGATGGCATATCCATTCTATTTATAGTTTTAACCGCATTCATTACTCCAATTTGCATCATCTCTTGCGTCAACAGCGTTAAAACAAGACTGAAGGAGTTTTTAATTGCTATTCTTATTTTGGAATCATTTATGATAGGAGTTTTTTGCTCACTAGACTTAGTGATTTTTTATCTATTTTTTGAAGCAGGTTTAATACCCATGTTTTTAATTATTGGAATATGGGGTGGTCCAAAAAGAGTTTACGCTGCATTTAAATTTTTCTTATTCACCCTTTTAGGATCTGTTCTAATGTTAGTTGCTATTATTTCAATCTATTGGATAACTGGAACTACTGACGTTACTCAAATTTTTGAAATTAAAATACCAGTAGAGTTTCAATATGTTCTTTGGCTTGCTTTTTTTAGTTCTTTTGCTGTCAAAATGCCTATGTGGCCAGTACACACCTGGCTGCCAGATGCTCACGTTGAGGCACCAACAGCAGGTTCTGTAATTCTTGCTGCTATTTTGTTAAAAATGGCTGGTTATGGTTTTTTAAGATTTTCAATAGGAATGTTTCCTGTTGCTTCTGAGTATTTTACACCTTTAATTTTTACTCTAAGTATTATTGCAATTATTTATACTTCTTTAGTAGCTTTAGTTCAGGAAGATATGAAAAAACTTATTGCATATTCATCTGTTGCACACATGGGTTTTGTTACACTAGGTATTTTTACTTTTACTAAACAAGGAATAGAAGGCAGTATTTTTCAAATGTTAAGTCACGGACTTATTTCAGCAGCACTTTTTTTATGTGTGGGCGTTCTCTATGACAGAATTCATTCTAGACTCATAAGTTCTTATGGAGGCATAGTAAATATTTTACCTAAATACTCATTAGTTTTTGCAATATTTATGTTAGGAGCTCTAGGCTTACCAGGAACAAGCGGCTTTGTTGGGGAAATTCTAGTTTTATTAGGAGCTTTCCAGAAGAATTTTTTAGTAGCCATAACCGCAAGCATTGGAATAATTCTTGCTGCTGCATATATGCTTTGGTTATATAAAAGAGTGATTTTTGGAAAATTAGAGAAAAAAGAACTATCAGAACTAAAAGATTTAAATTTATCCGAAGGTTTAATGTTGTTTCTTCTTGCTGGATTAACTTTATTTTTTGGGTTTTATCCTAATTTAATTTTAGACACTATCCATGTCTCAGTAGATAAATTAATTAATGATTATCAAATGAATTTAATTTTAAATACAGTTAAATAATGGAAAATATAAATTTATTTTTACCTGAAATATTTCTTGTTCTAACAGTACTCGCGACTTTAATGATCGGTGTTTTTTTTAAAAATAGTTACAACTTAGTAATGAAGATTATTTATGGAATTTTAGTATCTTTAATATTAATTATTTTAAACTCATTCAATGAATCGTTTAAACTATTTTCAGATAGCTTTATTTCTAATTCATTCACTAATTTTTTTAAAATTTTAATTCTAGTAGGAACCTTCTTTATATTAATAATTACTCAAAACTTTATTAAAGAAAATAAAATTAATAATTTTGAATATCCTTTAGTTTTACTTTTATCTGTTTTAGGAATGTTCATTATGATAAGTGCAAATGATTTAATCCTTTTTTATCTGGGCTTAGAGCTACAATCACTTGCGTTATACATTTTAGCTTCATTAGATAGAGATAATTTAAAATCTAACGAGTCAGGTTTAAAATATTTTATTTTAAGTGCACTAGCTTCAGGATTGCTACTTTACGGATGTTCACTTCTTTATGGATTTAGTGGCTCCACAAACTTTGAAGTTATTGCCTTAAAAGCAAATACTGAAAATTCAGGTGCTATATTTGCAATGGTATTTATTCTAGTAGGGTTGGCTTTTAAAGTTTCTGCTGTCCCATTTCATATGTGGACACCTGATGTTTACGAAGGCTCCCCAAGTTCTGTCACTAGTTTTTTTGCAGTTGTTCCAAAAATTGCTGGTATTGCAGTATTTATAAGGTTCATGCAAATACCTTTTAGTCAGTTAGCTGAACATTGGCAGACTATTTTAATTTTTATTTCTTTAGCTTCTATGATTTTAGGTGCGGTTGCAGCAATAGGACAAACGAATATTAAAAGGCTTATAGCTTATAGTTCTATTGGCCACATTGGCTATGCACTAGCTGGAATTTCTACCAATACTGCCTCAGGATACAGTAGTAGTATTGTGTACATATCAATTTATGTAGTTATGAATCTAGGAATCTTTGCTTGTATTTTTTTAATGAAAAGAGATGGAAAATATTGTGAAAATTTAAATGATTTATCCGGAATATCAAAACATCACCCAATTTTATCTATTTCACTATTAATAATTTTGTTTTCATTAGCAGGAATACCTCCCTTGGCAGGATTTTTTGCAAAATTTTACATATTCATGTCAGTGATAGAAAGTGGCATGTATACGCTAGCAATCATAGGACTGCTAAGCACTGTAATATCCGCTTTTTATTATTTAAGAATTATTAAAATTATTTATTTTGAGGACGCAAACAAACCTTTTGATGAAGAAAAAAATATAGGAATATCTACTACATTGCTTTTAAGCAGCGTAATATTAATAACATTCTTTGCTTACCCTTCATTCCTAAATAGAGTTGTTGAGACATTAATAATAAATTAATGAAGCTAAAGGTTACAAAATTTAAAAGTGTAAAAAGCACTAATGATGAAGCTATTAAGTTAATTCAAAGCGGCAAAGTCACTTCTGGTCTTGTTACCGCAGATTTACAAACAAAAGGCAGAGGAACTATGGGAAAAAAATGGATTTCTAAAAAAGGAAATATTTTTATTTCAATTTTTTTTAAAGTTGACTTTACAAAGATAAAAATATCAAATTTTTTAATAATAAATGCTAAGATTATTAAAAAAATATTAAACAATTATACGAA
>ERZ890510.978-NODE-978-length-20286-cov-6.792101_pt1 | contig 20286 bp, 22 predicted proteins | sample MGYA00521265_ERZ890510 | MGnify/ENA primary metagenome ERZ890510 (study PRJEB32303, sample SAMEA104408624) | aquatic metagenome | biome: Brackish water; feature: Chemocline; material: water | place: Baltic Sea | collected 2014-10-26T21:54:00 | depth 110 m ...
GCGCCAGCGACGCATGGGCAATGTAGGGCCGCGAGAAAGTCGCCTGTACGAGATTCTTCGGCGGTGCTGCGGGCGGTGGCGCCCCGATGTGCCGGTCGTCGCTCGGCTGGCCCTTCAGCCAGGCGGCTTCCTGCTGCGCCGGCTCGATGCGTCGCACATTCTGCCAGCTGGCATACCGTGGTGCCGCTGCCGCGGCGGCCTGGGCTACGCCTTCGATCGGGCTGACGAAAGCCACGAAATTGGTTTGCCGGACGATCTGCAGTTCGCCTTTTGCCGCGCGACGGATTGCGGCTTCGTCGAGCGCCGCCAAAGTGGCGCCGCGGCTGGGCTGGCGCAGCGTGCGGGCGTGCAGGACATCCTTGGGCAGGACGTCATGGACAAAGGCCGCACCGCTCATCTTTGCCGGCAAATCGACCCGTGGCACGTTCTGGCCGACCACACGATAGGCCGCAACGGGCTTGGGTGCCGCCGTCCCGGTGACGGTCTGGGTGAGATCGATCTCGGCCGCGACCGACCAGTAGTCCTGACCGGTCGCCGCGCCGTTCTGCAGGAACTGGCCATCGACGACCGTAAGCTCGTCGCGGCTGCAGTTGAGCCGCAGCGCCGCCCGCTCCAGGGCCTTGGCACGGACCTCGGCGCAGACCAGCCGCACCGAGCCGCCGGAAACATCGACCGACAGGGATGACGTCGTATAAATCTCGTCGGGCCCCTCCGTCGTGTCGCCCGACATCACGGTGACGCGGCCGAATGGCACATCGAGTTCGTCGGCCGCGATCTGGCCAATCGCGGTGACGATGCCCTGGCCCATCTCGACCTTGCCGGTGGCGATGCGCACGGTGCGATCGGGCTGGAAACGGATCCAGCGGTCGAGACGCGGGTTTTCGACCAGGCTTGCCGGCAGGACGGGCGCGGTCATGACCGGCTCCCACCGCGCAGCGCCGCGGCAGCGCGTTCCACCGCACGCAGGATCCGCTGATGTGCGCCGCAGCGACAGAGTTGCTTGTCCAGCGCAGCGACGACCTCGGCGCGATCGGGATTCGGGTTGCGGTCGAGCAACGCCTTGGCCGAAATCAGAATTCCGGACAGACAGTAGCCACATTGGCCGGCCTGCTCGTCGAGGAACGCCTGTTGCAGCGGATGCGGTGCAGCCGCCGTGCCGAGTCCTTCGATGGTGGTCACCTTGCAGCCGGCGACCGTGCCGACCTCTCGGGTGCAGGCATAGGTTGGTTGGTCGTCGACCAGCACCATGCAGCAGCCGCACTGTTCCAGGCCGCAGCCATAGCGCGTGCCCATCAGTCCGAGATGGTTGCGCAAGACCTCGAGCAAAGACGTGGCATTGGCGACGCCAACCTGTCGCGCCTCGCCGTTTACCGTGAATGCGATGTCCATCTCGGCCTCCCCCTGCTCCAACGATCGAAAGAATAGCCTTGTCCCAACGCCCGCGCCTCGCGAAAACAACATCCGATTTCGAAACGGCGACACCGGGCCTTGCCATGGGCGACCGCGATGTGCGCAACTGCCTTTCATATGATTGCCGGTATCGGAACGCCTCTGCCGCGACTTGAAGACGAACGCCTGCTCACCGGACGCGGTTGCTACAGCGACGACTTCACTCTGCCCGGCCAGATCCATGCCGTCGCCGTGCGTTCGCCACACGCCCATGCCCGCATTGTCTCGATCGACGCTGCGGCCGCACGCGCGATGCCCGGCGTCCTGGCGGTACTGACTGGCGACGACGTTCTGGCCGACGGATTGCGGCCGGTGCCGCATATTCCAGCGGCTATGAGCCCGCCGGACATTCGCCTGGATAACTCCGACGGTTCTCCGCACAAACTCGTGCGGCCGATGATCCTGGCGATCGGCGAAGCGCGCTTCGTCGGCGAGGCCGTGGCATTCGTGGTCGCCGAGACCCTGGCGATCGCCCGTGACGCCGCAGAAGCGGTGCAGATTGACTACCAGCCCCTACCCGCCGTGGTGACCGGACAGGCGGCCGCCCGTGACACTGACAATGTCGCCGTTGACTCGATCGTCGGCGATCCGGCGGCGACACAGGCCGGCTTCGCCCAGGCGGTCCACATCGTGCGACTGGAGACCGATATCCAGCGCGTGACTGGCGTGCCGATGGAGCCGCGTGCCGCATTGGGCGACTACGATTCCGCGAGCGGCCGCTACACGCTCTACGCTGGCGGCGGCGCCCTCGTGCGGCCGAAGCGCGAGATTGCCCGCATCTTCGGCATCGAGCCCGACAGGGTGCGGGTGATCGCCCACGAGGTCGGTGGCAATTTCGGTACCCGCAATTTCTTCTATCCGGAATTCGCGCTGGTCTGCTGGGCATCGCGAAAGGTCGGGCGACCAGTGAAATGGACCTGCGAACGGCAGGAAGCATTCCTGAGCGACTATGCCGGCCGCGACTTCAGGATCGAATCGGAGTTGGCGCTTGACGCCGAAGGCAACTTCCTCGGTCTCAGCGCGATGAGCCTCAGCAACCTCGGGGCCTACACCGCGTCGTTCGTGCCGCTGACCAAGGGCACGCAGCTCATGACCAGCCTCTATGACCTGCCGGCCGCGGCGCACGCGCGCGGCGTGCTCACCAACACGCCGTGCACGGCGCCCTATCGCAGCGCAGGGCGGCCGGAGGCCATGTTCGTGATCGAGCGCCTTATCGATCTCGCGGCACGCGCGCACGGCTTCGATCGAGTGGCCCTGCGCCGGCGCAATCTCGTGAAGTCAACGCCCCATACGAACTCCTTCGGCGTGACCTACGATTCAGGCGACTACGAGACGGCGCTGCTTGACGTCCTGAAGCTTGCCGATTGGGACGGCTACCCCACTCGCCTGAATCTCTCGCAAGAGCGTGGCTTTCATCGTGGTATCGGGCTCGGCGGCTATGTCGAGGCGCAGAGTGGCGCACCGAACGAACGCGCCGAGGTCACAATATTGCCGGAGGGCGCCGTCGAAGTAGTGATCGGCACACTTTCCTCCGGCCAGGGCCATGCCACCAGTTTCGCCCAGCTTGTCTCCGAATGGCTCGGCGTTCCGACCGACACGGTGCGGATCGACACCAGCGACACCGATCGTCTCGCCGTCGGCGGCGGTTCGCATTCCGGCCGTTCCTTGCGGCTGGCCGCGACCACCATCCACCAGGCATCGCGCGGCATCGTCGCCAAGGGTATCAAGTTCGCGGCACAGTCGCTGGAGGCCGCCGAGGCCGACATCGAATTCGCCGATGGCCGATTCATCGTCAAGGGCACGGATCGCGGCATCGATCTGTTCGCCGTGGCACGCCAGCACGGCCCGCTCGCCGATGCTGCCGATGTCGACAGCAGGGTCGGCTCCTATCCTTATGGCTGGCATGTCTGCGAGGTCGAGGTCGACGCCGAGACTGGCGTGGTGCGCATCGAACGCTACACAACGATCGACGACGTCGGCCGCGCGGTGAATCCGCTGATCCTGCACGGTCAGACCCACGGCGGCATCGCCCAGGGTGCGGGTCAGGCTCTGGCGGAACTCTGCTTCTACGAAACAGGAACCGGCCAGCTCCTCTCGGGTTCGTTCATGGACTACGCCATGCCGCGCGCTTCGGATTTCCCGTCGTTCGCCACCGCGCTGAGCGAGGTGCCGTCGACCAACCACCCGCTTGGTTTTCGTGGTGGCGGCGAAGGCGGCATTACCCCGGCGCTGGGTGTCATCATCAATGCCGTGGTAGATGCCCTTGCCGACCTCGGCGTAACACATGTCGAGATGCCGGCGACACCGCACCGCGTCTGGTGCGCCATCCGGGACGCCAGGCGACAATAGTTGCGCTGTCGGTTTACGCGAATATCTCACCCAGAAGACGGATGGAGCGCAGCACCTTGTCCTGCTCCAGGCCCGGCCACTGCACGCGCATGATGAAATGGTTCACACCAAGAGCCTCGCGCCAACGCGCCACTTCCTCTTTCACCGAGACCTTGTCGCCGATGATGAAACGGTCGCGCGCCATTTCCTCGAAGGTCATGTTCTTGGTCGGGCTTTCCATCCCCCAGGCGGCATAGGAATTGTATTTGTATTCCAGGGCAGCGCGGCATTCTTCCATGGCCGTGGCGTGGCTGGTGCCGACGTAGCATTCGCGGGAGATCGGGAACTCCTCGACCTGCTTGCCGAGAGCGGCAAGGGTCTCGCGATAGACGCGCATCATCGGCACGGTCGCATCCAGGGTGGTCGCGTTGGCAATCAGCCAGGCATCGCCGATGCGCGCGGCGCGTTTGACGGCGGCTTCGACCAACCCCGCGACCCAGACCGGCGGACCACCGGATCGATGCGGCTTCAGGCTGATGCCGTGATCCGTCACCGAATAGAACTTGCCGCGGAAGGTGGTCTTGCCGCCGGCCCATAGCTGGCGCATCAGCGCGATGCTTTCGGTGAAGCGCGCGGAGCGTTCCTTCAGCGAAATCCCGAAGGCCTCGAACTCGCCCTCGCGGTAGCCCAACCCGACACCGAGAATGAAATTGCCTTCGCTGAGGACGTCGAGCGTCGCGGCTTCCTCGGCGACATGGACGGGGTTGAGCAGCGGCAGCAGCAGGATATTGCCGCCGATCGTCATGCCCTTTGCTTCCGGCAACAGGTAGGCCATCAGCGGTGTGATCTGCAGCATCTGCAGAGGGTCGGTCAGGTAATGATGCGGAAACAGCAGCGAGGAAAAGCCGACTTGCCGCGCGACCTTGACCTGCTCGACCAGCTCGGGCACGCGCACGGCGACGTTGTCACCCTCCGGGAATTGGGTGTTGATGAACATGCCGACTTTCATGGCCGTCTCCCGCGTGATCCCGGTGCATTGGCGCGCCGGCAGGCAACCGACATCATGACCCGAAATACGACTCAAATGACAGGGCAATTGACGCAGATCAGCGACGGTCGCAACGGCGGCCCCTAGATCGCTCTTCTTGGACCATTGGGAGGGACCATCCCACATGACTCACGACGCCAGCACTGCTCCGGTAAATGGATCGACGGTCTTGACCATCGAGCTGCGCCTTTCGAGGCTGCAGCAGCTCTTCAATTCGTTCGATCCCTCGCCGTTCCATGAAAAGGACCTCGATTGGGAGGCCGAGGAGTACATCGTGGGATCAGCCAACGAGTCTCCGTTGCCGCGGCCGGTCCGGCTCATCGTGCATCTGCCGGCCGAGCAGCTGCCCCGCGCCGAGACCCTCGGGCTCGAAAAGGCGGTGCAGAACTACTTTGCATACCGGCGGACCGAGGCTCGCCGTCGCATGCGCTTCCAGTTCCGCGAAGGCCGTGCCGCGCTGGCGATCGGCCTGGCGTTTCTCGTCGCCTGCATGAGCATCCGGCAATTGACCTTCCTCATTCCCGGCGACGCCGTGGCCCGCGTTCTTCAGGAAGGTCTCCTGATCCTCGGTTGGGTGGCGATGTGGCGCCCGCTACAGATTTTTCTCTACGACTGGTGGCCGATTCGGCACCAGGTCCGGCTCCACGACAAGCTGGCGCGAATGCCAGTAGAAGTCCGGGCCGCCGACCCCAGGGCGACCTAGCGTAGCGCCTATACCGGGCGGCGCATCCGATCCTGCGCCTTGAAGTACTGGCGAGCCAGCGCCACGAGTTCGCCATCGCTGGGGTGGTCGGCCGGCTGAACGGTGGACACATGCGCCGATACACCCGGCGCATGCGCAGCAATGTAATCCGCCAGTTCCGTCTTGGCGCTGGCCGGGCCGACGATCATGATCGCCTCCGTTGTCGAGACCGACTCGGTGACGCGCCTGAGGTAGTCCTTGTCCACCGGAGCGCGGCCGTCACCGACCGCATTCGCCTTGTGGTGAACATGTACCGTACGATCATGAGGATGGATCACGGCATGATCCACGTCCGTCGCGTTGAAGTGAAGGACCTTGGCCTGATGGTGGTCGATCCAGATGACGGCATGGGCATGTTGCGACATGCGTGCCTCCTAGGCGTTGAGGCGCCGCAAGGCGGCCTTGTCGCACAGCACAACGGTACGGCTGGTGGCTGCCAGTTTAATCAAACCGTCTCTTGCAAGCTGGGTTAGCGTGCGCGAAACGGTCTCGATGGTCAGCCCGAGATGATCGGCGATATCCGAACGCTGCATCGGCAAGTCGAAGCGGTCGTCATTGGAGATGCGCCGGGCCATATTGAGCAGAAACGTCGCGATCTTTTCTCGAGCGGTCTTGCGACCGAGCAACATCATGTGATCGTGGGCGCGCTCGAGACTGCACAACATCGAACTCATCACCTGATCGCCCAAAGCAGGATCGTCATGGGCGAGCGTCTCGAACCGGCGCCGGCGAAACGCAACGATCGTGGCATCGTCGACGGCCTCGGCGGAAAAACGATGGTCGTGGCTGGTTTCCAGACCGAAGATATCGCCAGAAAGGTGAAATTCGTCGATCTGGCGGCGTCCATCGCTCAGGAGCTTATAGGTCCGCACCGTGCCGGACACGACCTTGTAGAAGAAGTCGGCGGCATCGCCCTCGGCGAAGAGTTCCTCGCCTTTGGTCAGGTTCCGCGGGGCGCCGCCGAGCTTCGTGGTAACGATGTCGAACCGTCGCGGCATTGCCGCGGTGCCGCCGCTCACGATCGCTGCGGCCGCCGGAAGTCTGGAGACGTTGGTGCCGGTATAGGCTTGCATTTAACCCTCCATGGTCAGAACCATTAGACGAGGCTTGAGTAACCCGCGGTCGGGGCGCCTTCCATTCAGGTATTGACCTAAGGGATTCTACGTAGCTGGGGATTGGCTGCGCCGCCCCACCGGACCGGCGTCACAGGCCGAGGAACCGGTTGGCAGCATCGGCGAAAAGACGATACTTGACGGCAACAACGGAAAATTCGCGCGCCCAGTTCACGAGGTCGCCCCCACGGATCGTTGAGCTTCCCCAGCCCGCCAACGATCGCCACTACCGTGCCGACTTCGACGCTCCCCTCGATGGCCATCCACCCGCCGATGCACAGTGCCACGGCAACAGCGAGATGATGCATAAGGTTCATCAGCAGGTTCATGGCGTATTTTCGTTTGTAGATTCCCATGTTGAGCGTGAAGACGCGTTCAATCGGCTCGTCGCCAAGCGTCCGCCCAAGGGTCTCGGGGAGAACGCCCTCGACGATCGTGCCGCTGATCTCTCGTTTGGTGAGAATGCGGGCTCCGGCCCGGCGGTTGATCGCAAGCTGCAGCAACGGAACAAACACCATCTGGGGTACAAAGAATGCAAGCCCCAGCAAGGCCAGGCGCGGCTCGAGGAAGACCATATAGCCGGTCACGCTCGCCAAAATCCCACCCTGTAGCAACGGCTCTGAAACACCGATCCCGGTGAATCCACCGATCGGCTCAGCCTCTTCCAGGACCATGGAAATTTCGACACCGGCATCGGCGTGCGTCCGAAACGCCACGGCGGCAGCGCGAATTCCATTCCGCAGCCGGCGGACGGTGGCTTCGGCCACCCACCCGCGATAAACGTTGAGCACGAGCTTCAAGGACTGTTCGACGAGCGCCACCAGGGCGTAAGCGGTGGCCAGCCAAAAGATCGTCCGCAATGCATCGCGGTCGACCACGCCATTGATGATGCGACGCTGCAGCTCGAGTGGGACCGCACTTAGCAGAAAGACCGCTATCGACAGCGCCGCCAGGCCGGCCTGGTGCATGGCCGTGAAGCGGATGACATAACCCATGATGGTGCGGGGCATCGGGCCGGCACCGCCGTCGCTAGCAGGACCGTTCAAGTGCCGGACGAGCGCTCTCAACGAAGGCGCCACTGGCCAACAGCTTTTCATGTACCTGCCGAATGCCCGATCTCCCGGCGCGCCGCGCCAACTGGTTGCTGGACCGGCCCGTGACCAGGATGGCCGGCGTCGTAACGTCGCGCGCGCGCAAGGTTTTCTTAACTTCCACGCCGTCCATCACCGATGTCCGGCCGTCGACGACAAGACAGGCACCTGGAGGCCACTTGGCTTCGGCCAGCAGCGCCGCCGGCCCGTCGTCACGGAGACGTACGCTCAGTCCTTCGACTTCGAGGGCAAATTTCAGTACACCACGGACCACGGCATCGTCGTCGACGACGAGAACGGTGCCCGGCAATCTCGACATGTCGCGACGTTCCAATCAGGTTCTGCTGAGAGCCAAGCCGACCATATTGGATACCTGCGACATGCAACTTGATCTGGCGCAACGAAGCGGTGCTCGCCGGTGTGCCTACTCCAGGGCGCCGTCCACAAGCACCATGCGGACCAGCGCGGAGAGGCTGTCAGCCTGCATCTTGGTCATCACATTGGCGCGGTAGACTTCGACCGTCCGCGCGCTGATCCCCAGGTCATGGGCAATGATCTTGTTCGGTTTCCCGGCGACCAGGCCGTCAAGAACCTCGCGCTCGCGCAACGACAGGAGCGCCAGCCGGCCGCGAACATCGGCGAACTGCGCGTCGCGCCGCGCGGAGTCGGCGTGACGGGTAAGAGCCAGCTGAATTGCCGCGAGCAGGATCTCGTCGTCGAAGGGCTTTTCGATGAAATCGGCTGCCCCCGCCTTCATCGCCTCCACCGCCAGTGCAACATCGCCGTGGCCGGTGATCACGATCACCGGCAGGCCGATCCTGTTTGCCCGCAAGCGGCGCTGGAGCTCCAGGCCGTCCATGCCCGGCATCCGGATATCGGTGACGATGCAGCCGTCTTGCGCCTCGGGGAGGGCATCGAGAAACGCCACCGCCGATTCATGCACACGCACCGCCAAGCCCGCGGTACTGAGCAAAAAAGCCAGCGATTGCCGTACGGCGGCATCGTCGTCGATAACATGAACGACCTGGCTATTCGACAAGAGACGGCTCCTCTACCTTCGCTGCCCGCAAACTGAATCGGAAGACCGTGCCGCCACCCGGTCTTCCTTCCACCCAGATCTTGCCGCCGTGGGCCTCCACGATCGTCCGGCAGATCGACAGACCCAATCCCATACCCTTCTGCTTGGTGGTGACAAACGGCTGGAAGAGACTTGCGGCGACTTCCGGCGCAAGCCCGGCGCCGCTGTCCGACACACTCACCTCCACCATCCCGTCGGCCTTCCACGCGGTCCCAATCCCCAGTTCGCGGCGGCCCGAGGATTCGAGCATGACCTCGATGGCATTTCGGATCAAATTGACCAGAACCTGCTGAATCTGGATGCGGTCGGCGAGGACCCGATCGGCTTCCGGATCCAGTCGGAAGGATACGTCGATACCGTTCTCCTTGGTGCCAATCAGGGCCAAGGCACTCGCATCCTCGATCAGCTTCGGCAGACTCTCGACGCGGCGTTCGCTTTCGCCGCGCGACAAGAACTCACGGAGGCGGCGAATAATTTGGCCCGCGCGCACTGCCTGGTCGGCCGCTTTGCCGACGGCATCGCGCAGTACCACTGCCGACTCGCCTTCGATCCGTTCGAGGAGCCTCTGGCATCCCTTGAGATAGTTGCTGATTGCCGTCAGCGGCTGGTTGATTTCGTGCGCCAACGTCGAGGCCATCTCGCCAAGCGCCGTGAACCGCGACATGTGCGTCACTTCCGACTGCAGTTCCTTGAGTCGGATTTCCGTAAGCTGCTGGTCGGTCAGATCGCGGATGAACCCCGTGAAGTAATGTTTGTCGGCCAACTTCAGCTCACCAATCGTGAGATGCATGGGAAATGTCGTGCCGTCCTTGCGTTGACCAACGACGACACGGCCGATACCTATGATGCGTCGCTCGTTGGTATCGAGGTAGCGCCGAATGTAACCATCATGCTGCTCACGTTGCGGAGTCGGCATAAGCTGGCGGATGTTCTTCCCCACAATCTCATCCACGGAATAACCGAACAGCCGCTCGGCCGTCGCGCTGAACGATTCGACGTGGCCCCGTTCGTCGATGACGATCATTGCGTCTGGAACTGTCTGCAGGATCGAGTGCAACAGCGCCTCTGCCGTCTGCAACGCGGCTTTCATGGCCGCAGTATCCTGTGGTGTGAAGGTATCTTCCGGCATCGGGTCCGCTTCGGTCGGTCCTCATGAGACGCTACCATGATGGAGGCGTCGTCATCGACTCACAATAGGCCAGGCCCTGTTGCGATGGCGCTGCTCAAGCAGCCATCACACCGGCAGGTGGACCGCACGCACCGCCACTTCAAGGTCGCATGAAGACGAACGGCGTGTCGTCGTCGAGATTGTCGGCTGCCGCGGTCAATTCGGCCGCAATGTCGCCGATCGGCCGGTCGATCTTGAACAGGCGAATCGCCTCCGACAGCAGGCAACGCGCCACGACATCGCTCGAAATGCCGCGCGCGGTGGCGTCCTTCAGCGCCGCCTCGATGTGACCTGCAACAAGTTTGTGGGCGCTCATGGCGGACCTCCTGTCAGTGGTTCAGGCCTGCCGTGGCTGGAGAAGCCGCAGGGCGGCCTCGCATTCCTGCCGGGTTTCCGAGCTGGCAAGCGGATCGCGGTTGGCGGCGAAGGCCTGGTCAATCTGCCGCCAATCCGCGTCGGTGAACACCGCCTCGGCCGCCGGCAGGATCTCGCGTTCTTCGCGACGCATGTGCCGCCAGTTGAAGCGGGCAAAATCACTGGCGACATGAACAAACAATGGACCCGCCTTGGGATCACCCCGCTCCCAGTTGGCCAGGGCTTCACGCATCCGTATGGAATGGCCTGCGTCGGCAGCATGCTCACGTCTCAGGCGGGCGATGCTCCGGCCAAGCTCCGGGGTCCGCCGCTCGAGCACACGGAACAGGTAAAGTTCCTCCTTGGGGTGGTGGAGGCGCTCGGAAAAGCGGTCGACATATTCGATCAGCGTCCGCAGCCAGGGAAAATCCGGCTTTCCGCCGGCACGCAACGCCTTGCGGGAAATGACGTGCAAGGCAAACAGCACGGAATTCAACGCCCGGTGTTCGGCTTTGATGACTTCGATGGCGGTCGGCATGGCTGGTGCTGTGTCCTAGACTCCGTGGGTGTGCTTGCCTTCGATGTCGGCGTAGTGGCGATCGAATGCGGCACAGATGTAACGGACCAGTGGTCGCCCACGGTCGGTTACCGCAAGTTGCCCGTCGGTCATCGTGATCAGACCATCCCGGAGGAGCGGTGCGAGGCCCTCAGCGGAAGCGATGAAAGAGTCGGACTCGATGCCAAATCTGCTGCAAGCCTCGGCGATGTTGACGGCCTGGCAACACATGAGCAAACCGATGATCTCTCCGCGCAGACGGTCCTCGGCGTTCACGGCGATGCCGCGAGCCGTCGCGAACCCCCCGGCTGCAATCGCCGCCATGTATCGCGCGGCATCGGATGAATTCTGTGAATAGCCGTTTGGCAGGCACGAGATGGCCGAGGCGCCGACACCTGCGACCCACGACGAGTCGTTCGTCACATAGCCTTGAAAGTTGCGATGCAGTTTGCCGTTGGCCGCCGCCCGGGCAAGGGCGTCGCCGGCCTTCGCATAATGGTCGAGCCCAACCTGCACGTAGCCGCCGGCGACCAGCCTATCCGCGACCATGGCCGCCATCGCCGCGCGCGTCGCACCATCGGGCAGGGATCCGGCATCGATCAATCGCTGATGCGGCTTCATCCAGGGTACGTGGGCATAACCGAACACCGCAAACCGGTTCGGCTCGAGCGTCAACGCCTGGTCGAGAGTGCGCGACAATGTGCCCAAGGTCTGGCGCGGCAGGCCGTAAACGAGGTCGATATTGAATTTCGTGATACCCGCCGCGCGAAGGCATCGCAAGGCGGTGGCCGTGGCGTCGAAGGTCTGAGGGCGATTGATGGCCTCCTGGACGGTGGTGTCGAAATCCTGCACCCCGAGACTGACCCGGGTCGTGCCGAGGCCGGCGATCACCTCGGCGATTTCGCTGTCGCAGTAGCGCGGGTCGACCTCGATGGAGATTTCCGCATCCGCGCGACGATCGAACAGTGCATCGATTTGCCGCCCGACATCGGCGAGGCGCGAGGTGCCGAGTTGCGTCGGCGTGCCACCTCCCCACTGGATCGCGTCGATGACAAGATCGGGCGCCGTCGCCGCAAGCAGATCGAGCTCCTGACGGAGGCTCTCCGCGTAGGCGTCGAGTGTCCCTTCACGTCGCATCGCCATTGTATGGCAGGCGCAGTACCAGCAGAGCTGGCGGCAAAACGGGACGTGCAGATAAAGCGCCGCTGAAGCGCCATCGAACTCCTTCAGCCACTCGCCATGCTGAACCGGGCCGATAGACGCATCGAACTGGGTGGCGGTCGGATAGCTTGTGTAGCGCGGGACCGGCCGGTCGTAGAAGCCACGGCGCATGGAATCCAAGACAGCCACCGGAACCGCCCTTGCGTCCTAGTGCGCCATGAAGACCGGCACGGTCATGCTGCCCAACAACGTCCGGCTGGCCCCGCCCAGCACCATTTCCCGCATCCGCGATTGGCCGTAGATGCCCATCACGATAAGATCGACACCGTGATCTGCGGCACGAGACAGAATCACGCCACCGACGTCGACATCCAAGGCCACATCGCGCTGGACCGAAACCTTGACGCCGTGCCGCGCGAGCCAGGCCGCCGCATCCGCACCCGGTTCAGCGCCGTGGCCCGCCGCCGACGCCTTGGGATTGATGGCGAGGACGATGACCTTCTCGGCCGCCTTGAGCAACGGCAAGGCATCGGTGGCCGCGCGCGCCGCCTCTCGGCTGGCGTTCCAGCACAGCATGACGATCTTCCCCGGTGGCTTTGCCCCGATATGCGGCACCACCAGAACCGGACGCCCCGTCACGAGCGCCACCGACTCCGGCAAATCAGAGGGCGTCGCCGTCGGCTCCTGCTCGGCCTGTCCGAGGACGATGAGGTCGGCGTAACGGGCCTGCACGGCCGTTTCGCCTTCGATATAGCCTTCGGCCACCCGCCATTCCGTCGCCAGATGCCTGCCCTTCGCCGACTTTGTAAATGCCGCCAAAGCAACGGCCTCGTCGGCCTTCACACTTGCTTCATACGATTTGAAAAAATCGTCCATCGGAAACCCGCCATCGAAGAAGAAGGGGGTTTCAAAGGGCCGCCGCACATGGAGCCCGACAAGATGCGCGCCAAAGCGCTCCGCCAGGTTCGCGGCCACGTCCAGTCTGTGGTGAACCGACGCGCTCGCATCACAGTGAACCAGAATGGTCTTGTAGCCCATGAACTGCCTCCCGCATTGACCAAGCATATGTGCCACTTCAAGGCGGTGGCGCTATTGATACAAGTCAAGTGGCCGCCCGGCCGGCGCAACGATGGTGTGCAATGGATTTCGTCGCCGACCTCATCTCATCGTGCCGGCAGGGACTTGCGGCTTTTGCCGCACAGCCCGGTGCCCTGCCGGTCGCACTGTTCTTCGCGGGTCTGGCTGGCAGCGTGACCCATTGTATCGGCATGTGCGGCCCGTTCGTGTTGGGCCAGGTCATGGCCGATGCCGAGCGTGGCCCGGCCGGAAGATACGGCGAGTGGCGGCGGCTCGCCGGAGCCGCGCTCGTGCCCTATCATCTCGGCCGACTCACGACCTACACAGCACTTGGTGCGGTCGCCAGCAGCGTAACGGCCATTTTCACGTCGACGGCGGTGTTTGCCTGGCTGGCCGGTCTGCTGCTCATCGCCGCCGCCTGCCTGATGGTGTTGCAGGCTTTCGGGCTTTCGATGGGCACATACTCGCCGCTGTCCGCCGGGTTGGCGCGCCTGGCCGGCCCGTTGTCGTCGTCGCATCACCCGCTGGCGCGATATGCGCTGGGCGTCGTACTTGGTTTCCTGCCGTGCGGCCTGCTTTACGGCGCCCTCGCAGCCGCGGCTGGAACGGCATCAGCACGGCACGGCGCGTTTGTCATGGCGGCATTCGCGGCCGGCACGGTGCCGGCCTTGATCGCCGTAGGGTGGGGTGGCCTTATCATCCGGCGGCATCTGCAAAGCGTGACGCGCTGGATCGCCGCGCCCTTGCTGATCGCGAACGCCTTGATAATGCTCTCGCTGGCAGGTCGGTACTTCTAGGGCTTGCCGCCCTCCAGATCCAAGGTTGGCGCCAGAGCGGCTTGCAAGCCTGACGATATGTCAATCGCCGCCGATCAATCCCGGGGGCCTTCCTCGAAGCGCACGATATCGCGATAGGCATGCCATGTGGCATAGGCCACCAGAGGCAAGGTGACGACCAGGCCGATCAAGCCGGGCACCATGCCAAGCACGACCAGGAACACGATCAACACCGCCCACAGAAGCATGGGACCCGGGTTGAGTCGAACCGCAGCGACGGAAGTGGCGACTGCTTCGAACATGTTCGATGCCCGCCGATCCAGAAGATAGGGCATTGAGAACGCACCGACCGCAAAGGCAACGGCCGCCAGCACCGCACCCAGGCCCACACCCACCGCGAGGAACGGCAGGCTCCGGGAAGAGGCCCAGATGAGGTCAAGAAAGCGATCCCACGACGGCACGTTCCGCCACTCGAAGATCGCGAAGAGAAGCTGGGCCATGCGCATCCAGGCAAGATGGAAGAGAAGCAGAAGAAGGCCCATCAGCGCGATTTGATCTGGATTGCGGCGCCAGGCCAGCAGCGTGCTCGCGCCGCCGACAACCTGCTTCGTCTCCAGCCGCCGACTGACTTCGTAAAGCCCGACCGCCATGAAAGGGCCGACAAAGAAGAAGCCGGCGCTGAGCGGCAGTACAAGGTACGGCAGATCGAGCCACAGCATCAGCAGGACAGCGAGCCATCCGGCGATCACCGGCACAAGCCCATAGGCGAGGCTGGTTCCGGGTACTGCGATGAAATCTCGCCAGCCGGCCGCCAGCCAGACCCATGGCCGGTCCACCGACACCCGCGTGATCCGCGGCCGCGGCGTCGGGAACACGGAAACAGTCTCGCTCATGGCGTCCCTTACCCATTTCCGGGCCCAGTCCCGGGCCCTTTCCGATCGCGGATTGTCGCTGCCCCGGAAAAACCGGCTTTGACCTAAGTCAAGCAGCGGACTCCCCGCGTCGACTAAGGTCGGCCCGCGCCACGAGTGCGCCGAGTGCGGGGAGATCGAATGTCCAGCAATACTGCCTTGGCCGCCGGCCCATCGCCGGCGCCTCGCTATGTCGACAACGTCATCCGTGCGGCTGTCGTCCTGACGATGTTCTGGGGCATTGCCGCGTTTCTGGCCGGCGTCGTCATCGCAGCCCAGCTGGTATGGCCGCAGCTAAGCTTCGACAGCGAATTCCTCACTTTCGGCCGGTTACGGCCGTTGCATACCTCGGCCGCGATCTTCGCCTTTGGTGGCACGGCACTGATCGGGACGGCTTTTCATATTGTGCAACGCACCTGTCGTGCCCGTCTGTTCGGTGGCGAGCCGCTCGGATGGTTCGTGTTGCTCGGCTACCAGTTCTTCATCGTCATAGCCGCCACCGGCTACCTGCTGGGCATCACCCAGAGCAAGGAATACGCCGAGCCCGAATGGTACGCCGACCTGTGGCTTGCCGTCGTCTGGATCGCCTACCTGATCGCCTACCTCGGGACAGTGCTGAAGCGCGAAGAGCCGCACATCTACGTCGCCAACTGGTTCTATCTCGCCTTCATCATCACCGTCACGATGCTGCACATCACCAACAATCTGGCGATGCCGGTGTCGATCGTCGGCACCAAGAGCTACGGCGCCTGGTCAGGCGTGCAGGACGCCATGATCCAGTGGTGGTACGGCCACAATGCGGTGGGCTTCTTCCTCACCGCCGCGTTCCTCGGAATGATGTACTACTACATTCCCAAGGCGGCGAACCGGCCGGTCTACTCCTACCGGCTGTCGATCGTGCACTTCTGGTCTCTGGTGTTTCTCTACATCTGGGCCGGACCGCATCATCTCCACTACACATCCCTGCCCGACTGGGCACAGACGCTCGGCATGGTGTTCTCGGTGATGCTGTGGATGCCGAGCTGGGGCGGCATGATCAACGGCCTCATGACCCTGTCTGGGGCCTGGGACAAACTGCGAACCGACCCCGGCCTGCGCTTCTCCGTCACCTCCGTAGGCTTCTACGGCATGTCGACGTTCGAGGGGCCGGTCATGTCCATCAAGGCCGTCAACTCTCTCAGCCACTACACCGACTGGACCATTGGGCATGTCCATTCCGGCGCGCTCGGCTGGGTCGCCTTCATCGTGTTCGGCACGATGTACTATCTGGTGCCGAAGATGTGGAACCGGCCTGGAATGTGGTCGACCCGTCTCATGGGTTGGCATTACTGGATCGCAACCATCGGCATCGTTCTCTACATCACCGCGATGTGGGTGAGCGGCATCATGCAGGGCCTGATGTGGCGCGCCTATGACGAGCTCGGCTTCCTTCAGTACTCGTTCGTCGAGACGGTGGCCGCCATGAAGCCGTTCTACGCGATCCGTCTGCTGGGCGGCGTGTTCTTCCTGAGCGGTGGCCTGATCATGGCCTACAACATGTGGCGCACGATCCGCGGCGAGCCTGAAGTGGTGTCCGCGCGTCCTCGCCCCGCACTCGCGGCCTAGGAGACGCGCAATGTTCATTCGCCACTCGACGATCGAGAAGAACGTCATCCTGATGGCCGTACTGACCCTGATCACCGTGTCGATCGGCGGCATGGTGCAGATCATTCCGCTCTTCACGATCGAAAGCACGATCGAGCGTGTCGACGGCATGCGACCCTACACGCCGCTCGAGGTGCTGGGACGCAACATCTACATCCGCGAGGGATGCTATCTCTGCCACAGCCAGCAGATCCGTCCGTTCAAGGACGAGGTCGAACGCTATGGCCATTACAGCCTCGCGGCCGAAAGCATGTACGACAAGCCTTTCCAGTGGGGCTCCAAGCGGACCGGCCCCGACCTCGCCAGGGTAGGCGGCCGCTATTCGAACGACTGGCACGTGGCCCACATGGTCTCGCCACGCGCCGTGGTGCCGGAAAGCGTCATGCCGGCCTACCCATTCCTGGCCACTCGAAAGCTCGAATTCGGCGACATCGCCCAGCATCTCAAGGCGATGCGCGCGGTCGGGACCCCCTACACCGACGAGATGATCGCCAATGCCCGTGCCGATCTCGAGGCGCAGGTCAACCCGGACGCCGATACGACCGCGCTGGAGAAACGCTACCCGCGCGCCGTCGTCGGAAAATTCAACACCGAGACTCCAGCGATCACCGAACTCGACGCGCTTATCGCCTACCTGCAGATGCTGGGCACTTTGGTCCGCTTTGGCGATCTGCCGCCCGACCGACTGCGGCAATAGGGAGAGTCTCATGGGTCTCGAAACCGTAAGCGAGGTTCTCACCTCGATATGGACCGTGTGGGCCGTCCTGGTCTTTGCCGGCATCGTATTCTGGGCATGGCGGCCAACCAACCGCAAGCGCTTCGACCGGGACGCCCGCATTCCGCTGAACGACGAAGACTGAGGGTATTGCCATGCCGACGAAGATCGAAAAAGACACGCTGTCGGGGCAGGACACCACCGGCCACGAATGGGACGGCGTGAAGGAGCTCAACACGCCGCTGCCGACCTGGTGGGTCTATACCTTCTGGGCAACGATTGCCTTCGCGGCCGTCTACTGCGTCCTCTATCCGTCATGGCCCGGGCTTACGGGTCACACCGATGGCCTGCTCGGCTATTCCAGCCGCGCCGATCTTTCAGTGGAGTTGCAGGCCCAGGCCAAAGTGCGCGCGAATTTTGTCGACAAGATCCGCACCACCTCACTTGCCGATATCCGCAAGGACCCGGAGCTGTTCAACTTCGCTCTGGCCGGCGGACGTTCCGCCTTCCAGACCAACTGCATGCAGTGTCACGGCGCAGGCGGCGCCGGCAGCAAGGGCTTCCCCAATCTGGTCGACGACGACTGGATCTGGGGCGGCAAGCTGGACCAGATCTACACCACCATTGAGCACGGCATCCGCAATACCAACGACAAGTCGAGGCAGTCCCTGATGCCGCGGTTCGGCGCCGATGAATTGCTGACGACAGCTCAGGTCGCGGCGGTTACCGACTACGTTCTCAGCCTGTCGGGCCGCGCCAAGGCAACACCCGAGGGCGCCAAGGTCTGGCAGGAGCAGTGCGTTGCCTGCCACCTGGCCGACGGCAAAGGCAACCAGGAACTCGGCGCGCCCAACCTGGCAAACGGCATCTGGCTTTATGGCGGTGATCGCGACTCGATCTACCGGACGATCTACTACGCGCGCAACGGCAGCATGCCCGCCTGGAGCGGACGGCTCGACGACGCCACGATCAAGATGCTTGCAATCTACGTGCACGCTCTGGGCGGCGGCCGCTAGGCGCGGCGCGAGACCGAGATGGATGTCAGGCCCAACGACGATGACGTGGTCTCGCTGCGCACGGCCAAGGCCGAGCTGCCGCTCTACGTCACGCGCATCAAGGTCTATCCGCGTGCAATCAAGGGCCTGTGGCGCCGCGTCAAATGGGCAGCCGTCATGCTTCTGCTCGGCCTCTACTATGTCGTGCCGTGGCTGCGCTGGGATCGCGGTCCCAACGCGCCGAACCAGGCCATACTGATCGATCTCGATGGGCGGCGCGGCTGGTTTTTCGACGTCGTCATCTGGCCGCAGGAAATCTACTTCGTTACCGGCTTCCTGATCCTGGCGGCATTCGGCCTGTTCCTCGCGACATCGCTGTTCGGGCGCGTGTGGTGCGGCTTTGCCTGCCCCCAGACCGTATGGACCGATCTCTTCATGCTGGTGGAGCGCCTGATCGAGGGCGACCGCAACGAGCGCATGCGGCTCGATCGCACGCCGATGTCGGCCGACAAGGCGATGCGCAAAGGCCTCAAGCATGCGGCGTGGCTCGTGATCGCGGCGGCAACAGGCGGCGCCTGGGTCTTCTACTATGTCGACGCCCCCAGCACGCTGGTCAAAATCTTCCGCGGCGAAGCCTCGCTCGAGACCTATTTTTTCATTGGGCTTTTCACGGCAACAACCTACATCCTTGCCGGCTGGGCACGCGAGCAGGTCTGCACCTACATGTGTCCGTGGCCACGCTTTCAGGCGGCGATGCTCGACGAGCAGAGCGTCATCGTCACCTACCAGAAATGGCGCGGCGAACCGCGCGGCAAGCACAAGGCGGGGGCAAGCTGGGACAGCCGCGGCGATTGCGTCGACTGCAGTCTGTGCGTCGCCGTGTGCCCGACCGGCATCGACATCCGCGACGGCCAGCAGATCGAGTGCATCGGATGCGGCCTGTGCATCGACGCCTGCACCCAGACCATGGGTAAAGTCGGACGGGCGCCGGACCTGATCCGCTGGGACACGCTCGCGAACCAACAGGCCAAGGACAAAGGCGCCGACAGAATCGCCTGGCGGCCGCTACGCCCGCGAACGCTGCTTTATGCGGCGTTACTCGCCATCGTCGCGGCAGTCATACTGGCAGCTTTCTTCCTGCGGTCCGACACCGAGCTCACCGTCCAGCGCGACCGCAGCCCGAATTTCGTGCGGCTGTCGAACGGCGATATCCGCAATTCCTATGCCGTAAAGATCCTGAACAAGAGGCGCGACGACCAACGCTTCCAGCTTGCCGTCGAAGACCTGCCCGGCGCCACCGTCGGCTCTGTCGGCGCCGGGATCGAAGGCAGCGGCGCGGGCACGGGGCTGACCGTGCACCCTGATGCCGTTGGCACCTTCCGCATCTTTCTCACCGTTCCCGCCGGCGCGGCACCTTCAGGATCGAAGCCCATCGAATTCACGATCCGGGACGCGACCGGCCGGCAGCGGGCATCGCACGGCGCCGTCTTCGTCGGGCCGACACATTAGGAGGCAGCCGATGACCACCGCCCTCGCCCCGCGCGGCCGCTACATCCCCTGGCTCTTCGTCGCCGGCTTTGCCGTCGTCGTTGCCGTGAACGCGACCATGATGTGGTTTGCGGTCGGCTCGTTCTCGGGGCTCTACACATCCAAGCCCCGCGAACGGGGATTGCACTACAATTCGATCGTTGCAGAACAAAAAGCCCGCGACGAGTTGGGCTGGCGGGTCGAGCCGGTCTGGCGGCCCAGCACCGGCCGGCTGGAGATCGCAGTATCCGACGCGGCGGGGTACCCCCTGGCCGACGCCCGGGTGTTCGTGGAGTTGGTGCGGCCGGCCGAGAAACGCCCACCAGTTGGTGCGACGCTGGCCATGATCGATGCCGGCAGGTTTGCGGGCTATGTCGATCTTCCGGCACGCGGCAATTGGGATCTCGACATCGTCGTCGAGCACGGTGCGGATCGCTACGCCCAGACCCGGCGGATGTTCCTGAAATGACCGATGCTGCCCTCTTTGCCGCGCCCGTAACCACCTCCGTGGTGAAGTTGTGCGTGCATTGCGGCGACACCATCCGCGGCGCGGG
>ERZ890510.979-NODE-979-length-20277-cov-7.764811_pt1 | contig 20277 bp, 13 predicted proteins | sample MGYA00521265_ERZ890510 | MGnify/ENA primary metagenome ERZ890510 (study PRJEB32303, sample SAMEA104408624) | aquatic metagenome | biome: Brackish water; feature: Chemocline; material: water | place: Baltic Sea | collected 2014-10-26T21:54:00 | depth 110 m ...
AATCGTATTCCGTAAGCATATTTCTGATCACCCAATCGCTCCAGCCAATGCGCGGCCATGCGCCCCTGCCCAGATACCGTAAGCGAAGGCACATCTGCCCAATTCACAAACCAATCGGCTCCCGAAGAAATTGTTTGAGGACTAGACCACGCCGATCCCTCAAGACGCGACCACATAAAAGTAGTCGTATCGCCCTGACGTTCCAGCCATGAAGCGTACACTCCACCTTCAGGACTTTTCGTCAAAAAAGGTTCTCCTGCGATCCCGTTTGTCGGAAATGGGATGGAGGTGACGTCCACGACCTTAATCGCAGCTGAGTCGTGCTCAGCAGTCACCAAGTAGAACCCTGTGCAGGCCATCAAAATAAAAATCGCACCTAAGACCTTTTTCATCTTCCGTATCCTCTGTCGATAGCAGCCATTATATCTGGAGGAGTCCATCCCGGAGGTTTCATCCATTTCCCGTCTTCACGACGATAGCTACCCTCGCCAAACTTGCGCAAATTGGACGCGTCCACTTCCTCAAGTAGGGGTTCGTCGTCCATTCCAAATGCGATCAATGTCCCAATCGTCACAACTGAGATGTCTGCACAGCCGTCCGCTACCTCCTGCATGTTCACGGTATCGGAAGCGCTATAAACTAGTCCTTCCTCGAGTAATTCTACCCCTTCGATGTGAACATGCACACCAAGCGCTTCGACCGTTTCCAAAGCTTCTTCAAGAATCAGCTTCGCTCGTAATATTCTTATTTTGGAGTCCGGAATCGTAGCAATTTCGGGCGTAGCCTGCCCAACTTTTTGCATAAAGGCCTTAACTCGATCGTAATGTGCGGTGGGCATGTTGAGCTTGAATTGGATTGGTTTTAAATCAGGTCAAAACTACCTCGTCGGAGGCACAATTGCGACCACTGAGGCCGTCAAACCTCCATTCATAATCACTTTTTTACTAATCCCAGTGGAGCATTTCCGATTCCCGGCCAAATTCGAATCATCCCAAACAGGACCCGAATTGAAATCCATACGCCGGTTATAATCCAAATCGAAAGAATACTTTGCCCAAAGATCCAGGCCCATCCGTATAACAAAACGACACTAACCACCGTGGCCGAGGCAGTGACATTTCGCAAAAACCTAAAGTCTGACGTCCCCCAATGAATCCCGTCGGTACCAAACGCCAACGCATTGACGGGCTGCATGACCATGGCGGCCACCCACGGCGCCCAAAATAAGTGACGGGCAGATTCGGGTACTAAAAGCGCCGCAATCCAACTTTCTCCGACCCACATGAACACGAATAACACAAATCCGAAACCAAAAGACCATTGCAGCACCGTTTTGGCAACCCGGCGAGCCATCGTGATGCGATCGTTCCCAACAAAAAACCCGACTAAACTTTGGCCAACCAGTGCGAAAGAATCCAAAAACAGGGCTGTAAAGATCCAAAACTGCCGGATGGCTTGGTGAACTGCACCTGATTCTGCTCCCAGAAGAGTCGCTTCGCGCGTTCCCACGATCAAAAACAAGGTCAACATCCCGGTCCGGATGAAAAGGTCACTGCCCGTTCGAAACAGCCGCGCCACCCGTTCCATATTCCAGTTCCACTGAACCTTGAGAGATTTATGCACAACTATAATTGTGGCAGCAGCTCCCAACCACTGCGAAATACTTGTCGCTGCGGCGGCCCCTTCAATCCCGTATGCTGGAATAGGTCCCCAGCCAAATATTAGAATGGCATCTAGAATCACATTGAGGAGATTAACACCTACGGCGATCCAGAACGGAGCCATCATGTGTTGAACTCCGCGAAGCGCTCCAAAGCCAGCAATCGTGATTAAAATGGCCGGCGCGCCAATCCACCGGATGGTGATATAGGAAACCGCTGCTACTTCAATATCTCCCGAGGCCCCCAAAAGCCGCGAAATAAATGGCGTGAGAGGCCAAAAAGCCACTGCTGCAAATACCCCCATCGACCCGGCCACCAGAATGGCCAAACCTGAAATTTGACTCCGGAGCTCTGCGTTTCCCTTCCCGTGGGCTTTGGCAACGTCGGTTTGAGTAGCAATCCCAAGAAAATTGAACATCCAAAAAATGGAGGACAACACCATCGTGCCCACCCCAAGAGCAGCCAAATGGGAAGCGCCCAGTCGTGCTATAAACGCCGTGTCGACCAGTCCGGCAAGCGGCTCGGCAATCAAGGAAAACAGGACGGGCACCGTCAATTTTAGCAGTGTTCGGTGCGGGGCCGTTTCAAAAGGATGGCTGGACGACGAAATGGAAACGTTCAAGAAATAACTGGCCCGTTCTGGGTGGAAGAGATAAAATAAATTAAGGCTTGGATCACGATGTTACAGTATCGATGTTTAGCGAAGATCGGTTCCCCGTTTTCTGCGCCCACAGACCCCTGAGGACACAACACCATCCTCCAGGGCTACCAATCATCTAGACCTATGAAGCTGCACTTGATTTCAGTCACCTTGCACTGCATTAGCGCCATGTGGCTCGTTATTGTGTTTTTGTTAATGTGGGCGCCAGCCGAGGCGTTTGCCCAAACAACTGGAGCTGTGTTTGGAACTGTCACGGATGCCGAAACGGGGACGCCGCTTCCCGGTGCAAATGTGCGGCTCGTGGGCAACTTTTCTACTGGCAAAGCAACCGATCGGCAGGGTAAGTTCGAAATTGCTCTCCCCCAAGGTTCCTACGTCCTTTCTGTTTCATTCGTTGGCTACGAAACGAGTCCCGATCACGCCCTTGAAATTAAATCTGGCGATAGACAGGAATTAAATACAGCCCTTCAGCCTGGCGATTATTTAATCAATCCCATCACGGTCACGGCCTCCCGTCGACCGGAAAAATTGTTAGACGCCCCCGCATCTATTACCGTATTGGAGGCGCGAGAACTCGAGACTCGTACGGCCCTCACTGCGGCCTCGCATCTGTCCTCCGTGCCCGGTGTCGATCTCATCACTACGGGGTTGGTTTCGTCTCGGATAGTGATTCGAGGTTTTAACGACAACCTCGCCACCTCGCTTTTGACCTTGGTCGACAACCGGATTGCCGCCGCACCCTCGGTCCGGTTGACCGCCCTTCAACTCATCCCGATGTCCAATGGCGATTTGGACCACATTGAAGTGGTGTCCGGTCCCGCTTCTGCCCTTTATGGACCAAATGCAGCCAATGGCGTGGTGCATATGGTGACCAAAAGCCCTTTTGAGTCGAGAGGTACCATAGTGAGCCTTGCCAGAGGGCAACAAGACGTCGCTTTGGCATCCATTCGGCATGCCGGCACGAGAGGCACGAAGTTTGGATATAAAATATCAGCTCAATATTACACGGGGACCGATTTTGAATACAGTGATCCGGAAGAAATCGAGGCGCGGCGACAGGCCTTGCAGGCCGGAGCCGCGTCTGAAAACCTCTTAATCGGCCGCCGGAATTTCGGCGTGAAAAACATGGCCTTCAGCTCTCGTTTTGACTACCGATTTTCACCCACTACCTCGCTCATTTTGAACGCCGGGGTTACCCGCGGAGACAACATTGAAGTCACTCCGACGGGGGCTGCTCAGGTCGAAAATGCCCGCATTTCATACGGTCAACTTCGGTTTCGGTCTGGGCGATTATTCGCGCAGACGTACGCCAACTTGATGAACTCGGGGGCGTCCTATTTCTTACGAACTGGAGAAGTATTTAGGGATATATCCAGGCTTTTTGTGGCCCAGGTTCAACACTACACGGAGTTAAGCGAAAAACAGCTTTTTACCTATGGATTGGACGGCTTTTACACTATTCCGCAGGGCGAAGGCACGGTAAATGGAAGAAATGAGCAGGACGATAACGTAACCGAAGTCGGCGTTTACCTTCAATCCGAAACCCGTTTGTCCGAGCGGTTTAATGTGGTGGGTGCGGCGCGCGTCGACTACCACGATAAATTAAATTTGTACACCTTTTCGCCGCGCGCCGCAATCGTCTTCAAACCAGGCAAATCCCACACCACCCGATTTACCTTTAATCAGGCTTTTCGCACCCCCCTGCCCAACGATCTGTTTACAGACGTTTTAGGCCGCGGCGACGTTTTCACGCTGGGAAGAATGGAACCCCTGCTCGGCTTCGCCCCCACCACCGATCTTCGGGTCCAAGGCATGGCAAATGGTTTTCATTTCGAAAATGGAGCCAACGGACTTCCGCGTTTCAGGTCCCCATTTGCAGCCCTCGATCCACGAAATCTGGCACCATCCGATTTTATCGATCAAAACGATCCCGTTTTCACCAATGTGATGTGGGACGTAGCCCGCCAGTCCACCATTGCCGGTTTGGCGGATAATCTAGTTGTACAAGGAGTCCTGACTGAGGCTCAAGCTCCCGCACTCACAGCAGCGCTGGAAGCTGTTCTCCCGCAAGACGTTACGGGTGTTACCAATTCGATGCAGATCTTGAATTTGGACAGTCAATCGTTTCTTCCCGTCCAAGAGGTGCACGACTTTGAGAAACTGGACGTGGTGCGAACCAGAACGTTAGAGTTTGGATACAAAGGCATCATCGCGGGCGGGATTGTAACCTCTTTGGACCTGTACCAATCGGAAGTCAGCAATTTTATTGGACCCTTTGCGGTGGGTACCCCAAATATTTTTTTAGAAAGTGGCTCGCTGAACCAATATTTAATTCCGGCCATTCGTAGTGCGCTTCAGGATCCAGCCAACGCAGAGGCAGCCCAGGCCCTCGCTCTACTTGATACCGCGCCGCAGGTACTGGGCAACTCCGACGGCGATCCATCAACCGAATTATCCTTTTTAGTGGCTGCAGGCGTGGCGGGGGCTATTCCATTTGGAACGGTATCGCCAACCGAAGCTTTTGACCCAACCGCCGTGATGCTCATGCGCCGCAACTTCGGCAAGGTCACGGTGCGCGGCCTCGACCTCAATGTGATAGCCTTTTTGAGCCGCCAGCTCCGAGTTGGCTTGATGTACTCGTGGTTATCAGACAACTACTTCAGAAACGTGGCAGGAATTGACGACATCTCGCTCAATGCACCTCGAAATAAAGGTGGAGGCCAGATCTTTTACGAAACGAAAGATGGACGACTCGGCTTTTCAATTCGAGGACGATTTGTGCAGGGATATTCGGTTCGAAGCGACGTATACGTGGGCGAAGTTGAATCCTTTGGCGTCTTTGATGGCTCTTTTCACTACGAAGTGCCGTTTTCAAAAAACACACAGCTCAACCTTACCATTCAGAATCTGACGGACAACAAGCACCGAGAATTCGTGTTTGTGCCAGAGATCGGGAGGCTGACAATGCTTCGCCTAACGCACGAGTTTTAGAAACGATATCGCCCGACGGGCTACACGCATAGTGTTTTCTGGGCCGAGGGCATCGCCGACAATGACATGATTGTGCGTATCTAGGGCATTCAACACCACCACTGAATCCTTTCTAGCGCTGCTTATTTCCTCATAAAGCCCTACCGAGATATTCTGGTCAACCACCTTATCCGAGGGGGAATAAACCATAAAAGTTGGGATGGTAATGGACGAGAAATCTGACGTTCGGACCACATCAACCAAGGCCATCATCTGTAGTAGGACATCTGTACCATATTCATTGGTGTTCGAAATCCGATGTAATTCATTTTGAGGCTCGTAGCTGCGCGAATCTCCTATAACAATTTTCATCAAACTGCGTCCCCAAGGCCACAAAAGCATATCTGATTTGGAGTCAGCGGGCCCAAAATTAGGGCTAATCCACACCTGACCGGCCCAGTTCGACGTCAAATCTGGCTGCAATGCTGCCCAAGCCACCAACGTAGCCCCGGTAGATGTCCCAATTAGAATCACCTTTTCACCGATAGCTTCTCCAATCCGAATGGCTTCGACCGTGTCTTGGATCCATTCTTGGGCTTTCGCTTCCCCCAAGGCCTTGCCATCCTGGCCATGTCCTCTAAGCCGCGTATAAAAAAGGTTGGCGCCAAAAGCAGCCGCCACTGAATCTGAAAACGGGGTTGTTTCGAATCTGGATGATGAAAAGCCGTGAATATATACAACCGAAAACGGAGTTTTTGAATGGTTTGAATCCGCCCAAATCACCTGTTTTTGCAATTCTGGACGCAAATTTGGCACCCTACTTTCAGATTCTGCCAACCATGCATCAATCTCTTCTGGGACACTCGGTTCGGACCACGACACATCAATCTCAACTTTCGGCCCACTTATCGCAAGCAAAACGAAAACAATCAGTAAAACCAGGATGATTCTTGGACGAGTATTTTTCATGCTAAGCTATCTGCGAAAAAGTCTGTCAAAATCATGAACCCTTCCATTAAATTTTTGGCTGATGCCATCGACCCATTCGAAAAGTATAAAATTATGGCTGAGCGTTCCATCTCTCAGGTCTCGGATGATGATTTATTTCGAGTACTGTTTGAAGATGAAAATTGCGTCACAAAATTCAAAACATGGCCCTCCTATAAAACATTGACCTTCGATGTGAAGTATATTTGATGCGGAACTCTGGGCGGCTCTCGTCTTAGAGTGCCTTCCCCGGATCAGGTTTATAAAGAAGTTATTCCAGATAGTTAATGAGCGTACTAAGTGGAGTTTGGGCGGCGTCAATCACCCCCCTGTCCTCGGACCTTTCCCCGGATGCTGACCGGTTGGCCCGGCACATAAACTGGCTTCATTCTGAAGGCTGTCATGGAGTAGTATTGTTTGGTACAACTGGCGAAGCCAATTCGTTTTCAGTTGCGGAACGGCGTCGCTTGCTTGAGCAGTTGTTTGAAAAGGGAATTGATCTCTCAAAAATAATTGTGGGAACGGGTTGCAGCGCCGTTCCAGACTCCGTCGAGCTTTCTCAGCACGCCGTCGATGCTGGATGCGCAGCCGTTCTTTTACTCCCGCCGTTTTATTACAAGACAGTTTCGGATGATGGGTTGGTAGCCGCCATCTCATCCACCATTGAAAAAGTGAACCGGGAGTCAATGAAGGTCATCTTGTATCATTTTCCCAGAATGTCAGGAATTGGATACTCCGTTCCCGTTATCCACCGGCTCAAAGACGAATTCAAGTCCCAAATTGTGGGTATAAAGGATTCGAGTGGGGACACCGATAACTTGACGCACTATTGCCGCGAAATCGAAGATTTCGCGGTCTTCGCGGGCTCGGAAGCACTGCTGCCTTATGCCATTCGAGAAGGTGGTGTCGGCTGCATATCAGCGACCGCCAATGTAACCTCGCGCCTCGCCCGCGCCGTGTATGATGGAGAAAAGGGCCAAGCCGATCAAATGATCAAGGTTCGAAAGGCCCTCGAAGCACTTCCCTTTGTTTCAACCATGAAACATCTGTTGGCCGAATTTCACCACGAACCCGGACTCAAACGAGTCCGTCCGCCGATAACCGAGCTTACGCTCGCTCATCAACAGCGACTCGAACAAATTATCGATTCCACAGGGACGCTTCCCAATTTTGCGGAGCCTTCCCTTGTTTTGAGAGCAAAATCGGCTTAGATCTTCAAAAAGGGTAGCCTGAATCCCCCCGTTCGCTTACATTCAATCGAACATTAAACCGACTCGATTCATGTTACGACGCTCCCTTTTAGCTTTCAGCCTTTTCCTTGTGTTAGCTGCCTCCCCCATCGCCCAAGAACGAATCATTGGATTCTCCGAAACCGGATCCGACGTTCAACACGCTTTGGAAGCCAAATTTGACCGGCTGCTCAACCCATCTGACTTAGACGGATGGATGAAACACATGACCTCCAAGCCGCAACACGTTGGGTCGCCGATGAGCAAGGCCAACGCGGAATATGTGGCCGATCTGTTCAATTCTTGGGGTTATGAAACCGAAATCGAAGTGTTTCACGTCCTCTTTCCGACTCCGCTGGAGCGCTCCCTCGAGCTCATAGCCCCTACGCGTTACACCGCCATCCTAGAGGAACCTGTATTGGCTGAAGACGCGACGTCTGGCGTACGGGAAAATATGCTCCCACCTTACAATGCCTATTCCGCTGACGGCGACGTCGAAGGTGAACTCGTTTTTGTGAACCAGGGCATCCCAGCCGATTACGAAGAGCTCGAACGAATGGGAATTTCGGTCGAGGGCAAAATTGTAATCGCCAAATACGGCGGATCGTGGAGAGGAATCAAGCCCAAAGTTGCTTACGAACATGGTGCAATTGCCACCATTTTATACTCAGATCCTCGCGATGACGGCTACTTCCAAGGCGACGTTTACCCGAAAGGACCTTACAAAATGGCGATGGGAGCGCAGCGCGGTTCGGTAGCCGATATGCCGCTCTACCCAGGAGACCCGCTCACCCCGTTTGTGGGCGCAAAAGAAGACACCGAGCGCATGACGCCGGAAGAATCTCCAACCGTCATGAAAATCCCGGTGCTCCCGATCTCTTATCAAGATGCTCAGCCCCTACTCGCGGCTATTGAAGGCCAAGTGGCGCCAGCAAGTTGGAGAGGCGCCCTCCCCATAACCTACCACATTGGCCCTGGACCCGCCCGCGTACACCTAAAGCTGAAATTTAGCTGGGACATCGTGCCGGCATACAATGTGGTTGCCCGCATAAAGGGCACCGAGTTTCCGGATGAATGGATCATGCGCGGCAACCACCGCGATGGATGGGTATTTGGCGCCGCAGACCCCATAAGCGGTCAAGTAGCGATGCTCGCAGAAGCTCAAGCCATCGGAAAACTGGTAAAACAAGGCTTCAAACCAAAACGCACCATCCTATTTGCTTCTTGGGACGGAGAAGAACCTGGGCTTCTCGGATCGACCGAATGGGTAGAATACCACCGCGATGAGATCGACGAAAAAATGGTTGCCTACCTGAACACCGACGGCAGTGGACGTGGATTTCTAGGCATGGGCGGGTCGCACACCATGCAGGCCTTCATCAATCAAGTTGCCGGGGATGTCGAAGATCCTCAGACTGGCGTATCGGTTCTGGAACGCCGCCGAGCTCGCGATCTAGCCAACGGATCGAGTACGACGCCAGAAACGGGTGATATTCCAATTGACCCACTTGGATCGGGTTCAGACTATTCCCCGTACCTCCAGCACATGGGCATCGCTTCACTTAATATTGGATTTGGCGGCGAAAGCGGTGGCGGCTCGTATCACTCCATTTTTGACTCCTACGACCATTACAAACGTTTTGGCGACCCCAATTTTGCATACGGCGTTACGCTGGCCAAAGTCATGGGCCGCTCTACGCTGAGACTGGCCAATGCCGACATCCTCCCCTTCCGCTTCGAGACCTTTGTGAACCACGTCGGAGTGTATGTCGAAGAGATCGAAAAACTGGTCGAAGACACGCGCACCTCAACGGAAAAACACAATAAGCTGGTGAAATCTGGCGCCTTCAAATTGGCTCTTGACCCCACAGAGTCCATTTTGGCGCCAAAAGCCAAAGAAGCAGTACCCTTTATTTCGTTTGCCGTTGTCAAAAATGCAATGGTTGACCTTGTTGCAGCAGCCAAGGATGCCGACACGGCGGTTGCAAGTGCCGAAGCGTCCGCCGCACTGAACGTGGCCATTGCTCAACTTGAGCGCGCGATGGCATCGGACAAGGGCCTCCCTCGCCGCCCGTGGTACCGCCACCAAGTGTATGCTCCAGGATTTTACACCGGATACGGGGTTAAAACCTTGCCGGGCATCCGCGAAGCTGCCGAGGAATTAAAGTGGGATGAAATGAACCAGCAAATGATTCAGGTCGCGGAAATGCTAAAAGCCGTCACCAACGCCATGAATACCATCAAAAATGCCGCTTCGATGGGTGAAGTCAAGAGTCCGAATCGGTAGTGACGCTCACAAAACTCCAAGGGACATTCGCTTTGCAATGATCGATCGTAGGATTAAGCCGCTGTTTTACAGGAGCAAATTTGTACGATCGTTCGTATTACTTTTTATCATGGAAATGTCAGTACATAACAAAGAAGATATTCTCGAACGATTGCGACAGTTGGGGCCGGAACTTCGCGAATTAGGCGTGGAACGACTTGGCCTTTTCGGCTCGTTTCAAAGGGGTGATTCACATGACAAGAGCGATGTCGATTTACTAGTCGAATTTGTGCCCGGACGCAAAAATTTCGAAAGTTTTATGAACGTGAACTTCCGATTGGAAGACATTCTTCAGCGTCGTGTCGAACTGGTTACAAAAGAATCACTAAGTCGACATATTGGACCAATTATGAAGCCTCCAGAAACCGACGCTGGAGCCACTCTTATCCTGCGTACCAAGGCAATTCCCACCAGGATACATACTGGACATCTTTAATCTTCAAGGTCTTGTCTCCGCCGTAAATCAATCGTGCGGGTCCCGCTTCCTCACCTGCCACGCCCCTCCACCAATCCAAACTGCGAGTATAGTCAGACGCGATGGTCCGCCCCGACTTTATTTCAACCGGCACCAGTTTTTGGCCTTCTTCGATTATCACATCTACTTCGTGACCTGCCCTGTCCCGCCAAAAATACAGATTATTTCGGCTGCCAGAATTTAATCGGTTTTTGAGCATTTCAGACACTACAAACGTCTCAAAAATAGCTCCTCTCAGATGATGCGTTTGTATTTGTTCACCTGAATCGATACCAAGCAAATAACACATCAACCCAGTGTCAACAAAATACAATTTGGGTGCTTTTATGATGCGCTTGTTGAAATTGCGGTGATGCGGGTACAATAAATGGATGATGTAACTGGCTTCCAACACGGATATCCACGTTCGAATGGTTTCGTGATTCACTCCGACATCTTTAGCCAAGCTGGAGGCATTCAGAAGTTGCCCAGACCTTCCCGCACATAATTGAATGAATCGAAAAAAATCCCGTAAATCCCGCACGTTAACGAGTTGCCTAACATCCCGTTCAACATAGGTTGATGTGTAATCTCGATGCCAAGCATGAATCCGTTCAGCCTGATCATAAAGCCTCGGATATCCTCCCCTAAACAGCCACTGATTCAGATTTTGTTCAATCCGACTGCTCCGCTTTAATTCAGACAAACTCAATGGCAAAAGAGTTGTGAGTGCAATGCGTCCTGCTAAGCTTTGCGTTACTCCCTGCATCAGGCCAAATTGTTGAGAACCTGTTAGAATAAAACGACCCGTTTGCCTGGAGTTATCAAGATTCGATTGCAGGTAAGAAAAGAGATCTGGAACGCGTTGTATTTCGTCTAGAATAGCCCCATCGGGAAACTGATTTAAAAATCCACGAGGATCTTCTTCGGCAAACCGCCTTATATCGAGGTCTTCTAACGTAACATACGGTTTGTCAGGAAACGTCATCCGAGCAAGCGTCGTTTTACCTGACTGCCGCGGTCCAGTAATACCAACGGCCGGCATTTCGCGGGCCGCGCGAAGGATTTCTGATTGAAGTTCTCGCTGAATCAATGGACGCGGTTCATGGTGCGCTATTGTGTTTGCTATGGTGTTTTGTGTTCCCATTTGACCCACATTACGAAGAGACGTAACTAACTCTCAACGTGTGTTCTGCTATTTTTTATTCTTATTCGCATTTAGCACGATTTTAGGCTTACTCTGTTCCTTAGTCAATCTGATCTGATTATAGTTGAATTACCTTTTTGGGCTTTTTGACAATTTTTAGCAGTTATGGATGCACCTTACCTATTTGTGCTATTTTTTATTTCTATTCGCATTTAGCGCGAACCACGGCCCCAAAGTATTGAGGGCAATCACAGCAATTCCATCATACCCCATAATTGAACTATATCATGTCGCATAATTTAATTTGTAACGGAATCGTTTGCTTGAGGGTGGACAAAACTGAATGTTGGGATTGCGGAAGATTGTGAGATGATTTGGGGCACAGGAGTGCATTTTTGCCGCGCTTGGAGTCAAATCGGCCCCATTCTTTTAGTGGAGACCAAGCTTGTTTATTGCCGCGCGAGTGAACCGGGTCCTAGGCCAAAGTGGCACGATCGTCCGGATGGCTGAAGTGGTTCTAAAAAACTGGACAGGGTCTTTTCTTCTTTGATCGCTTCAAGGGCGACTTTCGCCTTGAATAGCGAACTGTGATTCCGTCGCTTACGTCTCATCTTTTCCTCGTTCGATTTGAGTTGATAAGATCGCACGATTCCACCTTATTTATCCATCAATCTGTCCAGCCATGTGGGACCACCTCAGGTCATTCTGGTCCCAAAGCACGATAACGGCTGGCGGATTTACGGCGAGCGAACGCTCACCTAACAGAAAAGTATTTGATTCCAACTGCTTCCGCCAGTTGTGCGAGTCCCTAACATTTGCACGGTGCGGCGAAATTATCAGCTGTTGAGAAATTTTTCGATGGAAGAATCGATGTCTTCTACAATTCGGCGGAGTAAAGAGGGTGAAATATCTCTGCCTTTGTGAAATGGAACCGTTGTCGCCCTACCGTCAGCATGCCTGAATTGCTTGTGGGATCCACGTTGCCGTACCTCGGCGAAACCAAGATTGATCAGAATGCGAATTACTTCCTGTGGTTTTAGTACGGGGACATTTCCCGTTTAGGCAACAGTAATACTTTGTGTCCCAACAAAGGCAGATTGGAGAATTGGTTCTGAGTCTTCAAATAACATTGATACGACCTCGACCAAATTTGCTTGTAGTTCGTCTAGTGAGGTTGCCTGAGAGTGTGCTCCGGGAAAACCGGGAATGTAACCGACGAATAGACCCGTTTCCTGGTCTTTTTCCACCACTGCGGTGAAGGTCCTGTTGTGCTGCTTTTTCATAACCGATGAGACGCGAGCAAAATGTGCAGGTTTCTTCAAATCAATTTTCCCCATAACATCGGTTCGTTCTTTGTGGCACTGGTCCAATGCCTTGCATGCAATTGTGACGTCTGTCATTTTTTCTGCGTAAGCACGATATGTTCGAGGTCAAAAGACACTATTATCAACAGCGTATAACTCATTTAAACGATGTCCTTGACACCAATGCTAAAAGTGCGTAATTGGTACTAGGAAATCCCGACTCAGTGTCGAAAGTTCGAATCGGAAAACGCGTAACAGATTTATTCTCATAGCATGAAACTATCCCGATCCCCCCTCAGCCCATGGCTTTTCGCACTTCTTGCCATCGCGGCTTGCAGCACCGAACCCGCCCCGCCGCCCAACATTGTGTTCATTTTTGCGGATGATCATGCCTCCGCTGCCATCAGTGCATATGGTTCGACTGTCAATAGGACCCCAAATATTGACCGATTGGCCGCCGATGGAATGGTGTTTGAAAATTGTCTGGTGACCAACTCACTGTGCGGGCCCAGCCGGGCAACCGTTTTGACCGGGAAGTATTCCCACATGAACGGTTTAATTGACAATGAAAGTGGGACTCAATTTGACGGCAGCCAGCAGACCTTTCCCAAGCTGCTTCAGGGCGCCGGATATGAAACAGCCGTCATTGGTAAATGGCATTTGGGCAGCGCGCCTACCGGCTTCGATTACTTCAAAGTGCTCATTGGTCAGGGACCGTACTACAACCCTCCCATCGGTTCGGTAACCGATACCACTAAGATCGAAGGGTACACCACGGATATCTTGACGGACCTGACGCTGGACTGGTTAAAGGGGCGAAAAGACCCTGCCAAACCCTTCCTGTTGATGTATCAGCACAAAGCGCCGCATCGAAATTGGCAGCCGGGCCCCGACCACCTTGACAGCTTTGAAGACCAAGAATTTGAGCTCCCTCCCACGTTTTACGATGACTATTCGAATCGTTCATCGGCAGCGGCTCAGGCTAACATGCGGGTGGACAACAACCTAAACGCAAACGATCTCAAGATCACCCCTCCCAGAAACCTGACTCCTGAGCAGCTAGCCAGGTGGAACGCGGCCTACGAACCTAGAAACGAAGCCCTGAAAGCCGCCGGCCTAACTGGCAAGGAACTAGACCAGTGGAAATACAACCGCTACATGCGCGATTACCTCCGCGCCGTTCAATCGGTGGACGACAACGTAGGCCGCGTACTCGACTATTTGGACGAATCAGGACTTGCTGAAAACACGATTGTGGTGTATTCCAGCGATCAAGGATGGTATTTGGGCGAACACGGTTGGTTTGACAAACGATGGATGTACGAACAATCCTTGCATACCCCGCTTATTGTGCGCTGGCCAGGCACTGTCCCAGAGGGCGTACGAAATGCAGACATCGTTTCTAATCTCGACTTCGCGCCGACCTTCCTCGAATTGGCCGGAGTGCCTGTTCCGGACGATATGCAGGGGCAATCGCTGCTTACCACCCTTCGCGATGGCCATGATCCCAACATGCGGGCCGATTTTTATTACCAGTATTACGAATTCCCAGCATCGCACTGCGTCCGGAGGCACTATGGCGTCCGAACCGATCGGTATAAGCTGATCTATTTCTACGGAATTGACGAATGGGAATTGTTTGACCTTCAAACGGACCCGGATGAACTGAATTCGGTGTATGGTACCCCTGAAATGGCTGACATCGAAGCGGGGCTAAAAGTCCGTTTAACAGAACTTCGAGAACAGTATCAGGTCCCGGAAGACACTCGCCCGATTCCCTCAGAGCCTTGCACCTCGGATGCAGAGGGCTGGGATGGATACGACGCAGAATAGGTTTTTTGGGGGCTTTTTTCCAGAGCATCAAGGTGCCGATCTCTCCCCTAAGGCCGGTTATGTTTGGTTAAAAATGGTCGATAACAAGATTGTGAAATCTATCACTTTCTTCTTACGACATTGTATTTAGCCCGGCGAACCCTTTATTCCTCTTTTTCCGCTTCAAATGTGCTTTCTAAGGCATGTTTTGCCGCGTTGTTCGTGTTGATGGCTTCGGTCAGTCTATCGCCCGAAATGGCCAATGCTCAATCGGCCACGGACCAAAAGGTCATATTTGTGAGCGTGGATGGATTGCGCTCGGACGCCATCACCACTCTTGGCCCCATAAATTTGCCCGGGTTCTACCGGTTTATCCAGAAAGGCGCGACTACGCTAAATGCCCGAAACGACCCAGACTACACGATAACCCTGCCAAATCACACGTCCATGCTCACAGGGCGGTTTGTGTCTGGGTCAGCCGGACACAATTGGACCAAAAACACGGATCCAAATCCGGGTGAAACCATCCATACTAATGCAGGAGCGTACATTCCTAGTATGTTCGACGTGGCCCACGATGAAGGCTTCAGAACAGGAATATTCGCTACCAAATCGAAGTTTGAGATATTTTTCACGTCTTGGGATGCTACAAATGGGGCACTAGACACTGTTTTGCCTGACTTCGGCACCTCAAAAATTGATGTAAGTGGGTTTGAATCTGGATCTGCAGACGTAGTTACGGCTTTTATCAACGCATCGGCCACGGAGCCCATCGATCTGACCTTTCTTCATTTATTTGATCCCGACCATGTGGGTCACGTCTCCGGCTGGAATCCAAACCCAGGGTCTGTTTACGCTGAGGCGGTACTGACTGTCGATGCCCAACTTCAGCGCCTATTCGCGTTTATTGAAGGCTCCGATTTATATCGTGGCAAAACGACGATCATTTTAACGGCCGATCACGGCGGCGTTAATCTTGGGCACTCGGATCCGCTACAACCACTCAATTTTATCATCCCTTTTTTAGTTTGGGGCCCAAACGTAGCTCCGGCGCAAAATCTATATGACCTAAACGCTTCCTCGCGCCGAAACCCACTCAGCAGCCATGTTGCTAGAAATTCTACCGCGCAAGCTCCCATCCGCAATGCCGATGGAGCAAACCTCGCTTTAAGCCTTTTGGGACTTCCCGGGGTTCCTGGCAGCACCGAAAACCCGGCTCAAGACCTCGTCATTCACTCGCCGGTGGTCATCAATCCGCTGGTTACCGTCTCCTTTCAGGACGGCGTTGAACCAACGCCTGAATATGATGGAACGCGAGACACCAAGATTATATCCGTCGATCCAACCACGGCTTACGGCCTAGATCCCATCTTAGAAATGGACTCAGAGCCAGATTACGGCGTTTTAATTAGCTGGGACCTAAGCTCAGTGCCCTCGACATCCCGATTGGTCGAAGCTGCACTCATCTTTGAAATAACCAACGTTACCAACCTGGATTACGAGTTTTACGCCGTCAATAGGTGGTGGGAAGAAGATGTAGCAACGTGGGTAAAAGCCAATGGCGATCAAAACTGGCAAACCGCGGGAGCATTGGGACCTTTGGACCACTCAGGGCAATCACTTGGGTCGATTACGGCGCGAACCACGGGCTCCTATCGATACGATTTGGGCACCCATGCCATTGCACAAATTCAGGATTGGATCGACCATCCAGGTACCAACTACGGCTTCATTTTTCAAGACTATCTTTCGGGTGATGATGGGCTGGACATGGCATCGCGCGAGGCTACCAACCCTCTAGAACGCCCGCGATTGGAACTCATTTATTCCTATCAAGAAGTCATACCGGTAACCCCAAATCCGCCCGTCGCCTCGTTTGAAATGCAGCTTGTGCGCGGCTCTGGAACGGTCGAAATGAGGGCCGATGCCACATCCTCCACCGATTCCGATGGTCAGATTGTTTCCTTTGATTGGGACTTTGGTGATGGAAGTGTGTCTTCTGGTTCGACCACGACGCACTCTTTTTCCACCGCCGGAAAGTACACAGTTACCCTGGGGGTAACCGATAATTCTGGTTTGACCCGCACGGTGTCGAAGGTAGTCATTGTGGACGCGGCGGGGGCGGGGGCGCGTGTTGCTGAATTTCAGGACGGAGTATCCCCCTTATCCACTTATTCTGGCACCAGGGACGCAAAATTACGCTCGGATTCTACCACGACTAACTTCGGAAGCTCGCTTTCCCTAGAAATAGATGGATCGCCTAGTGATGTAAGCCTAGTGGGATGGGACCTTACGGGAATTGCACCGGGCGTCAGCGTTACAGCAGTTTCTCTTATTTTTGATGTAGTCGACCCATCAACCGAAAAATATGGCGTGTTTGGCCTGTCCAAACCGTGGAGTGAAGCTGAGGCTACCTGGCTTGAAGCAAAATCTGGATCGGCTTGGGAAACGGCTGGTGCAGGCGGCGTGACCGACTTTTCACCCGTTAAACTAGTTGATGTAGGCCCCGCCCAACTTGGCACCGCGCGGGTCGGTCTAGGCGCAGACGGTTTGGCTTTGGTAGAGTCGTGGATCAATTCGCCATCAACAAATAACGGACTTGTATTCCGGGATTACCGCTCGTCTCAGAACGGGCTCGATTTTTCCTCCCGAGACGTTTTGGATCCATTACTGCGGCCACGGTTGGAAATAACGTATACCGATCAAAACATTGAGCCGCCGCCCGTGGATCCTTCGGCATCTTTACCCCCCGTAGCCCTATTTGACGTTCGTCTTGTTCGAAATGCAGGCATGATCGAATTGACGGCAGATGCTTCCTCCTCTCTTGATCTGGATGGACAGATTGTATCCTACGCCTGGGATTTTGGCGATGGCACAACGTCTGTTGGAGCGATGGCTGCTCATACCTTCCAAGCTCTTGGTACACACACGGTTACGCTTACCGTTACCGACAATTCCGGATTGATTGCGCAAATCGTTCGCCCCGTTGTGGTCGATGTCCACGGGGAAAACCAGCTCGGTTTTCAGGACGGCGTTTCTCCGATTGAGCGCTACGCGGGCACACGCGATTCCAAGATATTATCCGGCGCCAAAACCAGTAATTACGGAAACGATGCGGTCCTGGAGATGGACGGATCGCCGCAGAATGTAAGCCTAATTCAGTGGGATTTGAGTGCTATCGCGCCGGGCGTAGACGTCCTTGACGCCGTCGTGACATTCGAAGTAGTCGACCCAACGACCGAAAACTTTGGCATGTTTGCACTAAATGCGCCTTGGGAAGAAGACACGTCCACGTGGATGGAGGCCGCAAAAGGTTTCACATGGCAACTGGGCGGCGCTGGCGGCGAAAACGACTTTCTTCCGGCCTTAATGGCCGACCTAGGCCCTGCGCCTTTGGGTTCAGTGTCAGTGCCTCTCAACGCTGATGGCCTCGATAGGATTGAATCGTGGATTAATTCACCCAGTTCGAACCACGGGTTTATTCTTCGCGACTACGGCGCTTCGAGTGATGGTCTAGATTTAGCCTCCAGAGAGGCCATTGTGGCCGCTGCGCGGCCACGCATCCAGATCACGTACCAAAGCCAGCACCACGCAGAGCTTCCTGAGAAGCTCACTATTTCAGCGTATCCCAACCCATTTAGTGATGAACTGAGGATCGATTTGGCGAGTAGCATCTACCACGACGTCCGGGTCGAGCTCTTCGACATGCTCGGTAGGCGCGTGGCAGGCCGCGAACTGTCCGCCGGCATTATTTCCGGGCCTATCGTCCTGAACACGTCCGGGCTCGCAGCAGGCGTGTACGCACTGCGCATTATTGAGCACGCCAGCATTGTGTCTACGACTCGGATGGTGACTAAAGTGTACTAAGGAGGGGGTGTACTAAGCCACCGCCTTAGCATCTTTTGACTTTAACGGGTAGTTTTTGTTATTGTAAAAGATCAGTTCGATCACACACAAATTTATAGTCAGCGCCCCCTACCGAATGCGACGATTCCCAAAAACAGGCTCCTCTGGGCCCATTTTGGCTCTTTTTGCCCTCTTTCTCCTATTTGGGGCGGATGGTTTTGTGCTGCGTGCGCAGTCCTCTTCCGCCTTCGAAAACCAGGTGATTGTTGTCTCAGTTGATGGAATGAGGGCCGATTTAATCTCAAAATGGGGCTATTCCGTTCTCGACACCGAGGATTTTAATTGATGTTGGGATGGAGTAAACATAAAATTGGCTTACTGCTTTTCCTCCTAATGGGACTTGCTGCACCGTCAGTGGCGCAAGTTGATGGTATTCCGGATATCGAAGGACCTCTGCAACTGTTTTTGCTCCGCCAACAAGTTGCAGGGCAACTCGTTGGCGCGCATCTCTCCCATCGACCGGTTTCTGCATACGATGCTCGCAAGTATTTGCTTTCGATGAAAGGATTAACAGGAGTTGATGAACACCTCCGGCTACAATATTTAGGGATTGCTCCGTTTCCCGGGGCCAAAACCATCAATCGATTGTGGTCCGCCCTGTATAAGAATGGGCAAGACTTTTATTCAACGGGTGGATTCGACGATGATGATGTCCAGAGCACAGTAGAATCCTCGGACCAGCAACCATCATCCGAGAAAATCGATGAAGGCGCGCCCATCCCAAACACATCCGAATACCCTTGGGGCGACGCATACACGTTCCCCGATTCCTCGTTTTTTGGTGCTGGCGGTTCATTCGCGGTGCAGGATTCAACCTCTCCGGAGTCGCCCTTCAAGGTCGCATCCTCAATGCTTAATTCGCTAAACACTAGCGCATTCACTCAGCCCTACCATTCTTTTAATGCCTCTGGTTTCCCAAATCAAAAATCATGGGCCGTTCAGGTCAACCCTATTTTTTACATGAGTTCGGGAAAGGCCACGTTTTCATCGGATCCAAAAGATCGTAAATCAGCGGACGTATGGAGAAATACGCGAGGTATCCGGTTATCTGGCCACGTCGGCACCCACATCTACTTTGAAGGGCAGCTTACCGAAAATCAGGAAATGGTTGTTGACCCATCTATTGAAAACAGGACGTCTCCCGGACGCCCCTTCACCATTCCGGGAAAAGACGGAGCATATGATTGGATGGATACCCGAGCCGTTGTTGGCTTTCAGTGGACCCACTTTGATATTCGAATTGGAAGGGATAAAAACTTATGGGGATACGGATCACGAAGCGTCATGCTTTCAAACGCGGCTGCGGCCTTTGACCAAGTCCAGCTCCGGACTACGCTGGGGCCTTTTCAGTTTACCAACATTTTTGCTGCGCCCCTCAATTATGAAATCCCTCCCGGAGATCAACTGCGACTGAGGAAGTATCAGGCTTCTCACAGATTAGCCATAAAAATTGGAAAACGAGCCGAAATCTCGATTTTCGAAACAGTCATGTTCGGAACAGACTCCCTCCAAACCCGCTCTCGGTTCGATTTGGCCTATATCAACCCGATTATCTTTCTATCGGTAGCTGAAAGAGATCGTGGGTGTCCAGACAACTATATGGTCGGGCTATCAGGTTCAATCCGCCCAGACAATACTATTTTATTGTATGGAGAATTTTTACTTGACAATTTTAAAAGCGATAACAAAGGAAAGGGTTGGTGGGCTAATAAGTGGGCCTGGCAGGTAGGAGCATACTTGGCCAAGCTGCCAGTAAGGCGCGCAGACCTTCGGATTGAAATGGCGCGTATGCGACCCTTTCTCTATAGCCATAGCAACAC
>ERZ890510.984-NODE-984-length-20209-cov-23.801925_pt1 | contig 20209 bp, 20 predicted proteins | sample MGYA00521265_ERZ890510 | MGnify/ENA primary metagenome ERZ890510 (study PRJEB32303, sample SAMEA104408624) | aquatic metagenome | biome: Brackish water; feature: Chemocline; material: water | place: Baltic Sea | collected 2014-10-26T21:54:00 | depth 110 m ...
CGCGCACTCAGACGAGGAAGGCGACGCGCACTCAGACGAGGAAGGCGACGCGCACTCAGACGAGGAAGGCGACGCGCACGACCATGGAGACTTAGACCCACACTTTTGGTTTGACATGAATCGAATGGCAGATGCCGCCCAACTGATGGGAGCCGAGCTCACTCAGATAACCGGCGACTTGGCTTACACCACCTGCGCGGATACAACCGCTACCCAGATCCAGGCCGCGGAAAGTGATGTACGGGAAATCTTGGAGTCCGTGCCGGTAGAAAACCGCATCTTGGTTACCGACCATGACGCACTCGGCTACTTGGCCGATCTTTATGGATACGAGATTGCCGGGACCGTAATTCCCGCCGGTACGACCTTGGCTTCACCAAGTTCGGCTGATCTCGCTGAACTGGTTGCGACCATCGACGCTGAAGGCGTAACCGCAATTTTTGCGAACACCGCAGAGCCCTCTGCCCTGGCCGAAGCTGTCGCAACAGAGACAGGTGCGGACATCTCAGTGATCCCCCTCTACGTGGGAAGCCTTGGGGCGCCCGACTCGCCAGCTGCAACTTATATCGACATGATGCGCACCGATGCGCAACTAATCGCACAGGGTCTGCAAGGCTGACCTGATGGAATGGTTTCTTGACCCGTTTGCGCTTGGATTTCAACAGCGGGCGTTAGCGGGCGGAATCCTTGCGGGTGTAATGACCGCCGTTGTGGGAACTTGGTTGGTTCTACGAGGCATGAGTTTCTTCGGAGACGCTTTTGTCCATGGAATTGTCCCGGGCGTCGCGGCTGCTGTGGTATTCGATATCAATCCACTCATCGGAGCAGCAGCCGCGGCACTTGTCATGGTGCTCGCCATTGAATTGGTGAATAGACAAACTGTCCTCAGCGAAGATACCTCTATTGGCTTGCTTTTTGTGGGCATGTTGGCATTGGGTGTGGTGATTATTTCTCGACTTGATTCCTATTCCGGGAGTCTGACCACGATCTTATTTGGCGATGCCCTGGGAGTAACTGCACAAGATCTGATCACACAAGCAATCCTGGCACTTATTGTGATCTCTGCGGCAACGTTGCTCTACCGACCCCTGCTCGCCTTGTCCTTTAACCAAGAAAAAGCGCAACTCTGGGGGCTCAAACCACAGCGCGCACATGCGGCCTTGTTGGTTCTTATTGCTGCTGCCGTAATTGGTAGCTACCAATCAGTTGGGACACTGCTCGTATTCGGTTTGCTTGTTGGCCCGCCAGCAACCGCTGCACTAATTTCACGCACAGTCCCCCGCATGATGCTCACCGCCGCACTTATTGCAGTGTTCTCTGTGTGGGCTGGGCTTACTCTGAGTTTCCACTTCAATACTGCCGGCTCCGCCACTATGGCGATTGTCCCGGTGGTGCTCTTTTTCATTGTGCTAACAATTACTAAATTGAGATCAAAGCGAAGGGAAATGGTGGAATCGCGTGGCTGACGTTGTTACCGCCGAAGGAGTCGTGATCACCCGTGGATCGCGAGTGGCAATTTCTGCCTCTGATTTCTCCATCCCAGCCGGGAAAATCACGGCGATTATCGGGCCCAATGGAAGCGGCAAATCAACAATCTTGCATGCAATTGCGGGCTTACTTTCGATTAGTAGCGGGAACCTCAGTGTGTTTAATAACACGCCACTTTTGAGTCAGTCCCAAATTTCATATGTTCTGCAATACACGACCGTGCCCGCTGGTACCCCGCTCACCGTGATGGAGGCTGTTGCAATGGCTCGGTATCCGGGACTGGGACTTTTCGGTCGGCCTTCCAAGGAAGATAAGAATCGAGTGCTCTCGGCGATGGCGCGACTAGAAATTTCACACCTCGCCAAGCGGCATCTCACCGAGCTCTCTGGCGGTCAAAGGCAAAGGGTTTATGTTGCCCAAGGAATCGCACAGGACCACGCGATGCTTTTACTAGATGAGCCACTCACCGGTTTGGACATTAATTCAGCCAAAGCAATTGACTCGATTATTCACGATGAACCTGTGCGCGGATGCTCGGTTGTCCTCACCACCCATGACCTCGAGGAAGCCCGGGCCGCTGACCACGTGATTCTGACCGCTGGGCGCGTTGTCGGCTGTGGAAAGCCGGCAGATGTGCTCACCACCGAAAATTTGACCAACGCATACGGCCTGGGATCTTTACACGAACATGAAACCACGGACCTGATTTTGCCCACAGAACACCACCTCGACGATCATCCACATTAAGGTCTGACCCATGGCATCTCTTGGAATTAGAACCACACGACAGCGCACGGCGGTTGCCGAAGCTTTAACCGAGTTAGACGACTTCCGATCCACCCAAGAGATCCATGAATACTTGAAAGGGCGGGGCGACAGCGTTGGGCTTGCCACGGTGTATCGCACTTTGCAGACACTTAGCGCCGCGGGAGACGTTGATGTGATCCTCCGCGAAGATGGCGAAGCCGTGTACCGCATGTGTAGTGATGCACACCACCACCATCTGGTGTGTCGCGAATGCAGGTTCACCGTGGAAGTAGAAGGCCCGGCAGTGGAGCGTTGGACCGAGTCGGTATCTCACACTCACGGTTTCACCAATGTTAGTCACACCCTGGAAATCTTTGGGCTGTGCCCGAACTGCAGCTAACTGGCTCCGCCATACCGCCTGTTCCGAGCAGCGTAGATTTCACACGCCTCCCATAACTGCCTGCGGTCAAAGTCTGGCCAAAGTGTGTCAAGAAAGACAAATTCAGCATAAGCCGACTGCCATAGCAAAAAATTACTCATGCGCTGCTCACCGGAGCTGCGCACGAATAGATCCACATCGGGCATATCGGGTTCATCAAGATGCGCCGAAATCATGCGCTCGGTGATTTTACTCGGCTGTATCTGACCACTCGCGACTTTAGCGGAAATTGCCTGAACCGCATCAGTGATCTCGGCCCTGCCACCGTAATTAACGCACATGGTGAGCGTCAATTGAGAATTCTTTGCGGTAAGTTTTTCGGCTTCCTCAAGTTCTTTGATCACACTGCGCCACAGTTTGGGCCTGCGGCCCGCCCAACGAATTCGCACCCCAAGTTCATTCATTTCATCTCGGCGGCGCCGGATTACATCACGATTAAATCCCATAAGAAATCGAACTTCTTCCGGGGACCTGCGCCAGTTTTCGGTTGAGAAAGCATAAGCCGAAATCGCGCCGATGCCCAGTTCAAGCGCCCCGTGCACGCAATCGAGCAGGCTCGCCTCACCCGCCTCGTGTCCTGCAGTTCTGGGTAAGCCTCGCTCCTGAGCCCAGCGCCCATTGCCATCCATCACTAAAGCAACGTGCTTGGGGATCAAATTTTTTGGCAACTTGGGCGGTTGCACCCCACTGGGGTGTGTCGGTGGCGGTGGAAATGATTTTTTCACGCCACACCCCCCACAGTTTTGCGGTCAACGAGTGGCAGCGACTTGAGGCCCCGGTCAAGATGCCACTGCAGAAACGCTGCAATAAGTCCACTCGCTTCGGACCGCGCACGTAACTCACTTGTTTCCGCTCGATCCCACTCCCCCGACAACAATGCTCCCAACAGGGAAATCGCTTCCGGCGTGGGAGCCGCTGAACCAGGGGGTCGGCATCCATCACACACAATCCCGCCCGCCGCGATGGCAAAAGCTCGGTGCGGGCCTGAGCTGCCGCACTGCGCACAGTCGTGGAATGAAGGTGACCAACCAGCCACGGCGAGGGATCGAAGCAGGTAACTGTCCAAAATAAGTCTTGGGTCATGCTCTTGTGCGGTCATGGATCGCAGTCCCGAAATCAACAGCGCGAACTGCGGAACCGCCGGCTCGCCTTCGTGTGGGGTGAGCCGCTCCGCTGTTTCGAGCATTGCTGTACCGCAAGTCCACGCGACGTAGTCTGATGAGAGCTGACCACCCATCGCTGAAATACTCTCCACCTGGGTAACATTTTCGAGCGATTTACCCGTGTACAACTGGATGTCTACGTGGGCAAATGGCTCAAGACGCCCGCCAATTCGACTCGATGTTTTGCGAACTCCCCGAGCGACCGCCCGGACTCGGCCGTGGCCTCGAGTCAACAAGGTGACAATTCGATCAGACTCGCCAAGTTTTTGAGCCCGAAGCACTACTGCTTCATCGCGATAAACTGGCACACTACATTCTAAGCGCCAGCGCACGATATTTGCGGACCAATTTTCCGGATAGGAGCGGCATGTCTGATCACAGCGAACCTGTTCCGGACGAAACAGCCCGCCCCAAGCGCGATATCGCGTTCATTGCTCTAGAACCACGATTTCTGAGAAGGTCAATTTTCTTAGTCCTGATCGGGGTTTTGATCTTTCAGATGGTGACCTGGTCTTTCTCTCTTCTCGCCGGTTTTTTCTTCAATCTGCTCCTCGCATGGCTGTTGGCGATCTCAATTGACCCGATTGTCACGGGCCTCGCCGAGCGTGGCATGCGGCGTGGTTTGGCGACGAGCATTGTCGCGATCGCGGGGGTTGCCTTAGTTGGCGGCTTCATTGCTCTCTTTGGCGGGGCGCTCGCAACCCAAATTACCGAACTTATTACAGCGATGCCGGGGCTGATATTGGACCTGGTTCGGTGGTTTAATTCAACGTTTGATGCAAACATCGATCCAGTTGAAATTACCTCAAACCTCAACCTCACCACCGATCAAATAACTTCGATCGCATCTTCACTCGCGGGAGGAATATTCGGTGTCGTATTTAGCGTTTTAGGCGTTGCTTTCAGCTTCCTCACTGTTTTAGTTTTCAGCTTCTACTTTTCGGCAGACTCACCGAGGATTAAGCGTTTCGTGGCTAGCTGGCTCCCCCACAACCGGCAAATCGTATTTATCAACGTGTGGGACATCGCAGTCCGAAAAGCCGGTGGATTCCTCATTTCCAAACTGGCCCTTGCAACTTTATCGGCTGCGGCACATGTCGGCTTTTTCTATCTGATTGACATCCCCTACTGGTTGCCGATGGGAATTTTTGCCGGGCTGGTCAGCCAATTCATTCCCACCATTGGTACCTATATCGGCGTTGCGTTGCCCGCGCTCTTCGCCGCATTTGAACAACCGGTCGATATTTTATGGATAGTGCTCTTCGCAAGCGTCTACCAGCAGTTTGAAAACTACGTGTTCACCCCGCGAATCTCCACAGCAACCATGGACATTAATTCGGGCGTGGCCCTGGGTTCTGTTTTTGTTGGCGCCGCTCTGTTTGGTCCGATTGGTGCGATTATTGGCATTCCATTAGTAGCAATTGTCATTGCAGTTATTGAGGCCTACGCCCACCGTTACCAACTACACCCAGAGGTTGAGGAGCGTACCGTTTCTCGCCGAAGGAGCGTAGCCGTTGAAATCATTCGCGAAAGTGACGAGTCAGAATCCGAGACGCCGTAGCTGTTTGGGGTCTCGCTGCCAATTCTTGGCCACTTTAACTCGAAGGTCCAAGAACACGGCGGTACCCAAGAATTTTTCAATCTCAACCCGTGCCTCCGTGCCTACTCGCTTCAGACGCGCTCCGCTTTTGCCAATCACAATTGCTTTTTGGCTGTCACGCTCCACAAAAAGATTGGCGTAAATATCTGTTAGGGGAAAGTTTTCAGGGCGATTCTCCCGCAAGGACATGTCTTCAATCGTGATCGCAATCGAGTGCGGCAACTCGTCTTGGACACCCTTAAGGGCTGCCTCCCGAATCAATTCAGCGACGAAAATCTCCTCGGGCTCGTCGGTCACCGTGTCTCCTGGGAAAAACTGAGGACCAGGTGGCATCGCGTTCATGAGTTCATTAACTACAACATCAACTTGATCGTCTGATTTGGCGGATACAGGGATGATCGCGCTCCAAGTCAAGCCAACTTCTTGCCCAAGTTTCTCCACTGCCAGAAGTTGCTTTGCAATCTGCTCGGGATTGCCTAGATCGGTTTTGGTTACCAGCGCAAAGTTAATACTCTTCGATAAACCAGCAATCGACTTGGCAATAAATCGATCACCGGGTCCGATCGGTTCATTAGCTGGAATACACAGTGCGACAGCATCGACTGTTGAATATGTGTCTTTCACTTCATCATTGAGTCTCTCCCCCAACAAGGTCCGTGGGCGATGAATTCCAGGCGTGTCAACCAAGATCAACTGGCCGTCCGGCCGCGTAATAATTGCACGAATCACCCGGCGGGTCGTTTGTGGGCGATCTGAGGTAATCGCAACTTTGCTTCCCATAGCCGCGTTGAGCAACGTGGACTTTCCCGTATTTGGGCGTCCAACAATTGCTGCGAATCCACTCTTGAACTCCGTGTTCGTCATGTAATACCTACGTCCGTTCTCTCATCGAACAATCACGCTAGCAGCGGTAGTGCAAAAAGCGGTGAAGCTAGGCGGATCAGAATCGTGCTTGACCGGAACTAATCCGTGTCACGTGCTGAGTCTGCCTCTTTCGGCGTACTTTCCTCAACTCGCTCGGCCGGCACCGCTTGGACAAAACCAATCCGGTTGCGCCGGCCGCTACCCGCCTCGGCGGTGAAATTCCATCCCTGCACGTGAATGTGTGACTCGGCAATTGGAACCCGACCGAGTTTTTTCGCCATCAGGCCTAAAACTGAGTCGACCCCTTCCTCTTCGGGGTCAATATCAATGTCGATTAGCTCCGCCAAGTCACCAATATTCATGCGGGCCATGACCCGGAAACCTCCGCCTTCCAACTCTTCGACTTCGGGGGCTGCCGTATCGTATTCGTCGGCGATCTCGCCTACGATTTCTTCGAGAATGTCTTCAATCGTGACAATGCCGGCCGTGCCGCCGTACTCATCCACCACAATCGCCATGTGCACCCTGGCAGATTGCATGTCTCTCAATAGGTCATCGGCTTGCTTGCTATCGGGCACGAAATAAGGAGGCCGCATGAGGTCCTCTACTTTTTCCGTGTGCTCGGCATCTCGATACTCAAAAATCCTTTTAACGATGTCCTTAAGGTAAATCACCCCGACAATATCGTCAGCGTTTTCGCCGATTACGGGGATCCGAGAGAACCATGAGCGCAGACCGAGCGACAAGGCTTGGCGCAATGATTTGTTGCGCTCAATAAAGACCATTTCCGTACGCGGGACCATGACTTCCCGCGCGAATGTGTCACTGAGCTCAAAGACCGAATGGATCATGGCTCGTTCGTCATCTTCGATCAGTGAATCGTTTGACGCTAGGTCAACTAGGTCCCGCAGTTCGGCTTGGGAATCGAATGGACCTTGGCGAAACCCTTTGCCGGGAGTGAGGGCATTGCCAATATGAATCAGCAAGGTTGCGATCGGGCCAAGAATTGCAGCCAAGAATCTAGCCGGTCCTGCGCTTGCTAGTGCGATCCTTTCGGAATGCATCCGGCCGAGTGTTCTGGGAGCTACCCCAAGACCAATATAAGAAATCACAACCAAAATCGAAGCCAAAATCGCAAACGCAGCCACTACTGGCAGATTAGTTCCACCAACCAGCCAATTCATTCCGTGGTAACTCACCAGAACAAATGCCGTAATGCTTGCGACGGTCGATACGAACAGCAACACGTTTACAAAACGCGGGCGGTCATCTAGCACGCTCAATAGTCGAAGGCTCGCTTTGGTGTCCTCGAGGTCATCCACTCGCGATCGCGAGATCCGACTGATTGCGGTTTCGGCACTGATCAGCAGGCCTGCCACCACTACCAAGATCAGAGAAATTGCAAGGATGACGATCACTCTGTGTGCCAATCGCGCAGGAGGGTGTCAGTGAGAGTGAACATTTCGGCGTGCGCTTCTGGTTCCTGATGATCAAGCCCGAGTAAATGCAGAATACCGTGGGTAACCAAATATTCGCACTCCTCCTGCAGCGTGCGGCCCGCCTCGAGCATTTGAGGCGGCAGAAAATCTGGGCAAATAACAATGTCACCCAGGAAACCACTATCGCTCACCGAACCTGCTTTGGGCAAAGTAATTTGATCAATAGGAAACGAAAGCACGTCCGTGGGGCCAGGTTCTTGCATCCAATCTTCATGAAGCGTGGCCATGCGTTCGGGATCAATAAAGGTGACGCCGCCTCGTGCCTCGGGGTGAATGCCCAAAAATTCAAGGTGGTGGGTGACAAGTTGATCAATCGCGGCCAAGTCGATTATTGCCGCGGTTTCATTATCAATTTCAATCAGTTGGCGGCTCATGAAGTAGACCGAGCCCCCGCGGCCTTGCTCTGTTGTACTTGGTCGTATTGGTCGTAGGCGGAGACGATCTCGCCTACCAATCGGTGTCGAACCACATCGCTTGCAGTCAACCGACAAAACTCAACGTCACCCACGTTATTCAGAATCTCAGAAACCACTCGCAATCCACTCATGGTCCCCGAGGGCAAGTCCACCTGCGTGACGTCACCGGTGACCACCATGGTGGAACCAAAACCCAATCGCGTGAGGAACATTTTCATTTGCGCAGCCGACGTATTTTGGGCTTCATCGAGAATAATGAATGCGTCATTGAGCGTCCTGCCGCGCATGTAAGCCAGTGGCGCAATTTCAATTGTTCCGCTGGTAATCAATCGCGGGATTGAGTCAGGATCTATCATGTCATGCAGTGCATCGTAGAGGGGTCGCAAATATGGATCAATTTTTTCCGACAGCGTTCCGGGAAGAAAGCCCAGCTTTTCGCCTGCCTCGACGGCCGGGCGTGTTAGCACAATGCGGGTCACCTGCTTTGCTTGCAGGGCTTGAATTGCTTTTGCAACCGCTAGGTAAGTTTTCCCCGTTCCCGCCGGGCCAATTCCAAAAACAATTGTATTGTTGTCAATTGCCTCAACGTATTTCTTTTGGTTCAATGTCTTGGGTCTAATTGTTTTACCGCGACTACTCAGGATATTGGCGGTCATTAACTCGCTTGGCCGCGTTCCCGATTTCATGAGTGAAATTGAACGTTGAACGGAATCGGCGTTAAGGCCTTGCCCGGTACGAATCATGGCGAGCATCTCAGTGACCAACGTGTCGATTGTGTCAACGGATTTCCCTTCACCTTCGAGAGTGATTTGGTTACCACGGACCAAAATATCGACCTCAGGGAATGCGCCCTCAATCAATTGCAGGTACTCATCTGCTACACCTAATAGTGCGACCATTGGTTGTGAAGCGGGAACCTCAACTAGTGTTTTGGTCATCCGGGGGGCCACCCCAAGTCGCGGCCACCCAAAACATGAGCGTGCGCGTGGAAGACAGTTTGCCCAGCTTCTGCTCCGGTATTAAAAACGGTTCGGTAGTCGCTCAACCCTGACTCTGCCGCAACCTGTTCTGTCGCTGCGAGAACAGCAGCCGCTTGAACCGGATTGGCGCGTGCTAGCGACGCAGCATTTTCGTGGTGCTCAGTAGGAATTACCAAGATGTGGGTGGGAGCTTTCGGATCTAGGTCGGTGAAGGCAACTACCTGCGGGGTGCGCAGCACAATATTCGCCGGGATCTTTCCGGAAACAATCGAACAAAAGATGCAATCAGGCATTGCTCAATCCTTGCATGGCGTCTCCACTTTGGCTATCCCACTCCCCTGACTTCGTGAATAGGTATGCAGCGCCCACCACCCCTGCTGTTTCTGAGCGAAAAACACTTGCCCCTAACGTGAGGGACTGGGCTTCGCCGAAGGATTCACGCTCACGCGCACTTAAGCCACCTTCCGGCCCGACAATGAGTAACACCGACCCGGAGGCGACCCCGGAATATCTGTCCCCGCTGGCCTCGACAAGTACGATTACGTGGTCGTACGTCGAAAATCGGTTTGCCAATTCAGAAGATGTCATCGGGTCGTGGATTTCAGGAGTCCAGGACCTGCGGGACTGCTCGGTGGCAGCCCGTGTGATGTTGGTCCACTTGGTGAACTGCTTAGCGAGTTTATCCCCCTGCCACTTGACCACGCTGTGGTCAGCCATCCACGGGATCAGCCCGGTCACACCAACCTGGGTCAGCATGTCCAGTGAGTTCTCAAGTCGCTCGCCCTTGATGAGCGCCTGGGCAACATCGATGCGCAGGCTGGGGAGCGCCTCGACCGCAATATTTCTGACGACGAATTCGCCTGCGGTATTTAAGTTCCCGGTGATGCGTTTTCCCAGACCATCAACTAACTCACACACTTCATTAGGTTCGATCCGCATGACCGACATGTGATGGGACACCGCCTTGGGCAGTTCCAAAATCGACTCGAGGGCAACGTCACTCACGAATTGCGGGTCAACTAAAAAAACTGATGCGCTCACTTGTTGGTGAACGCCTCTTTGAGTCGGGAGAAGACACCGGCTGAATCAGATCGAGTCACAATCGTGTTGGGTTTTTCATCACGCATTTGCGCAAGTGTCTCGAGTAGTTCCTGCTGTTCACTCGTGAGTTTGCGAGGGGTCTCAACATTTATGTGGACAGACAAGTCGCCGCGGGCATTGCTTCGAAGTCGGGCCGCTCCTTTTTGCTTCACAGTTACTACCGCACCTGATTGCGTTCCGGCGGCAATCGTAATGTCTTCGGGACCATCCAGAGTGTCAATGTTGATCGATGTTCCCAACGCGGCTGAAGTCATGGGGATTGTGACTACACAATGCAGTTGATCGCCTTGACGCTCGAAGAGGTCGTGGCCGCGCACCACAATCTCAATGTAGAGGTCGCCAGCCGGACCCGCGTTGGGGCCAGCTTCACCTTGACCCTGCAATTGAATTCTGGTTCCCGTGTCAACGCCGGGTGGAATTTCAATTGTGAGGTTTCGGCGGTGACGAACCCGTCCCTGTCCGGAGCACTCAACGCACGGGTGCGGGATGGTGCTCCCGTGCCCCTGGCAAGTGGGGCAGGGGCGTGAGGTCATGACTTGACCCAAGAAACTTTGCTGCACCGATTGAATCTCGCCGTGCCCTTTGCACATCACGCAGGTCGCAGCCTCGGTGCCTTCGGTCATGCCAGTTCCAGTGCACTTTTCGCAGGAAATTGCTGTGTCCACGGCGATTTCTTTTTCCTCACCGAAAACTGCCGCCGATAAATCAATGGTGATACTGATGAGCGCATCCTGGCCTCTACGAGCCCGACCGCGCGGCCCACGACGCTGACCCCGGCCACCAAAGAATGCATCCATCACGTCACCGAAATCAAAACCGCCGGGCGAACCTCCGCCCCGATTGCTCAGTGGATCCCCACCCAAGTCATACATTTGCCGCTTCTCCGGATCGCTCAACACTTCGTAGGCTGCCGTCACCATTTTGAACTTCTCTTGGTGTTCCAAGTCAGGGTTAACGTCGGGGTGCAGTTCGCGGGCAAGCCTGCGATACGCCTTTTTAATCTCCTCGGGGGACGCGGTACGGCCCACTCCAAGGAGTTCGTAGTAATCAGTTGCAGCTGTACTCATCTAGCTCACTTAACTCGCTAACGTTTTAGGCGGACAGGGTTTAGGTAGACGAAATTTTCGTTTTCTAATCGTCGGAAAGGAATCGACTCACGTATTGGGCTACTGCTTGAACTGCGCTCATTGAATTTACGTAATCCATGTTGGTCGGTCCGATCACTCCGAGTGAAGCCACCGTCGTGCTTTCCTTCGCGTAGGGTGAAGTGACGATTGACGTCGAAGTAAAGCCTTCCACTTGGTTTTCGTGACCAATCCGGACCGAAAGCTTTGTTTCGGCCCCGACTTCCCCCAGCAGCCGAAGGAGTACCACCTGCTCTTCGAGCGCCTCGAGCACCGGTTGAATTGTCATGGGAAAATCTTCGTTGTAGCGGGCCAAATTAGACGCCCCACCCAACACCACCCGTTCATCTAACTTTGCGGTCACGGTTTCCAGAATTTCCACAATTACCGCTCTCACGAGCGGGTGGTTATCGGTGTTGAATGATTGTTCGAGGTCCTCCACGCGTTGCGGGACCGATGAAAAAGGTTGATCAGAAATCGCGACGGAGAGCCGGGCTCGAAGATCGGCCAGCAGAACTTCGTCGATGGGTACCGAGCACTCCACAATGCGTTGTTCCACCCGGCCACTGTCCACAATCAACATGATCATGAGTCGGTGTTCATTGAGGGGAATAAGTTCAATCCGTCGTACCTGGCTGCGTGAGAGCGACGGGTATTGAACCACTGCGACCTGCTTGGTTAGCTGGGCAAGCAGCCGAACCGTTCGGGCCATAATGTCGTCGAGATCTACCGCGTCGGAGAGAAAACGGTCGATTCCTTTGCGCTCAGCAGCACTTAATGGTTTCACCTGTGAGATTTGGTCAACGAACATGCGGTAACCAAGATCCGTGGGAATGCGCCCTGCAGAAGTGTGCGGGGCCGTGATGTAACCCTCTTCTTCCAGTGCCGCCATGTCATTACGAATCGTGGCGGGGGAAACACCGAGCTGGTGCCGATCCACTAGAGCTTTTGAACCCACTGGCTCATGGGTCGCGACGTAGTCCGACACGATCGCTTGGAGCACGGCAAGTCTGCGATCCTCCAGCATGTGCGCCTCCACGTATTCGACGGTTCTTGGACCACGTTGCCTGAGCATTCTGGTATTTTCTAGCACTCTGGCATTTAGAGTGCCAGTCTACGCCAGAACCGTGAATCCGTCAGCCGAGGAGTTCGCGAATCACCCGATCCGCGAATAATCTCCCTGCATCAGTGATCTGAATCACCCCTTGCTCTAGGCCCTGCGCGTGGATCATTCCCTGTCCTGCCAAAGCCTTGGCTCGATTGACTTCCTCAGAATTGAGTTCACCTATGTCCAGCCCCGATCGAGTCCGCAGGGCCAACATCACAGTTTCCACATGGATTTGTTCCGGGGTCAGTTCCTCAGAATCAGCCTGCAGACTCTCACCTGCTGACAGTGCTTGGGCATACGTTGCCGGGTGCTTGTGGTTTACCCAACGCCGACCATTGAGGTGACTGTGGGCACCCGGCCCAATTCCCCACCAATTCGCATTCGTCCAGTAGGCCTGGTTGTGTTCGCATTCACCACCAGGCTTCGCCCAATTAGAAACTTCATACCAATTGAAATCCGCGCCCTGCAGCATCGAGTCAATGATGTTGTAGCGATCGGCGCATTCGTCCTCGTCCGGCGGGGGCAGCGCACCTGATTTAACCGCCCTCGACATGGGAGTTCCGGGTTCGACAATGAGTGAGTACGCGGAAACGTGATCAGCGCCGGAGTCAATACACGCATTCACCGAATCACGAACATCAGAATCCGTTTCGCCAGGAGTGCCATAAATCAGATCCAAATTCACATGATCAAAACCAGCTTGACGCGCGAGCTCCGCCGCCTCCTCGCTGGCACCAGCCGTATGAGTCCGTTGCAAAGTGGCAAGCACACCCGGGGCCACACTTTGCATGCCAAATGAAATTCGGTTGAACCCTCCTTCGCGCAACTCTGCAAGCATCCGTGCATCAACTGAATCCGGGTTTGCCTCAGTTGTGATTTCGACACCTTCTGTCATCGGAAAATGTTCTTCAACCCCGACAAGAATTTGGGTCAGCGCGTGGGAACCAATCAGCGTCGGCGTGCCCCCGCCAACAAACACGCTCGAGACTGTGGGTGCGCCGAGTTCGCTCGATGCAAGTGCGAGCTCGCAGATCAATAATTCATGGAAACTAGCTTGGGAAACCCCACCGCCTAATTCTTGGGCGGTGTAAGTGTTGAAGTCGCAATAGCCGCAGCGGCTAGCGCAAAAGGGAATGTGAATATACAGTGAAAAAGGTGCGTGGCTATTCTTGATCATTTCTTCGGGGGTGCATCAGATGTAGACAGAGCAGCGATGAATGCCTCCTGTGGAACCTCAACGCGGCCAACCATTTTCATTCGCTTCTTACCCTCTTTTTGCTTTTCAAGCAGTTTACGCTTGCGTGAAATGTCACCGCCGTAACACTTCGCCAACACATCTTTGCGAATTGCCCGGATAGTTTCGCGAGTAATAATGCGCGACCCAATGGCGGCCTGAATCGGAACTTCGAATTGCTGGCGCGGGATCAGTTCCTTGAGCTTTTGCACCATCAGAACGCCATAGGCATAGGACTTATCGCGGTGAACAACAGCACTGAAAGCGTCAACCGCATCTCCGTGCAAAAGAATGTCAACTTTCACCAGATCAGCTTCCTGCTCGCTTGTTGGCTCGTAATCCAAGGATGCGTACCCCCGGGTTCGTGATTTAAGTTGATCAAAGAAATCGAAGACGATTTCCGCCAGTGGAAGTGTGTACCGCAATTCAACGCGTTCCTCGGAGAGGTAGTCCATGCCCAGGAGTACGCCACGGCGTTGCTGACAAAGCTCCATGACTGCTCCCACGAATTCGGTGGGCAAAAGGACTGTAGCCCGAACGACCGGTTCGAAAATTTGCGCGAGCTTAGATTCAGGGAATTCACTTGGATTAGTGACAACAATTTCCACGCCAGCGTCAGTGATCACTCGGTACACCACATTCGGCGCAGTGGAGATTAATTCTAGGTTGAACTCGCGTTCAAGACGCTCGCGCACGATCTCCAAGTGCAACAGGCCCAGGAATCCACAGCGGAATCCGAATCCGAGTGCCAGTGAAGTTTCCGGCTCGTAAGTCAGTGAAGCATCATTGAGCTTCAACTTGTCCAGTGCATCGCGCAGTTCTGGGTAGTCCGAGCCATCAAGTGGATAGAGGCCTGAGAACACCATGGGCTTCGGGTCCTTGTACCCGCCCAAAGACTCGGTTGCACCCCGCACCGCACTGGTGACCGTGTCTCCCACCCGCGACTGCCGTACGTCTTTCACGCCGGTAATGAGGTATCCGACTTCACCGACACCGATTCCGTCGGTCGCCATCGGCTCAGGGGAGGTCACTCCTACTTCCAAGAGCTCATGGGTAGTTCCCAGCGACATCATTTCGATCTTGTCTCGCGTTCCAATTCGACCGTCCACCACGCGAACGTAGGTGACCACTCCGCGATAGGTGTCATAGACCGAGTCAAAAATCAGGGCCCGCGCTGGAGCCGATGCATCACCTTTTGGCGCCGGGATTCTTTCAACGACCCGTTCCAGAAGCTCGGATACGCCCGCACCCGTTTTGGCAGACACTTTCAAAATATCAGCCGGGTCACAGCCGATAATGTGCGCGAGCTCGGCTGCATATTTCTCGGGTTGTGCGGCCGGGAGGTCTATCTTGTTGAGCACGGGGATGATCTCCAGGTCGTTCTCCATGGCGAGGTACAGGTTCGCCAAGGTTTGGGCCTCAATCCCTTGAGCCGCATCCACCAATAGGACGGCACCTTCACAGGCGGCCAACGACCGAGAAACTTCATAGGTGAAGTCAACGTGACCTGGAGTGTCAATCAGGTTCAGCACATATTCGTTGCCGTCGGGAGCCCGATAGGGCAACCGGACCGCTTGTGACTTGATAGTGATCCCCCGTTCCCGCTCAATATCCATGCGGTCGAGGTATTGGGCCCGCATGGATCGGGCGTCCACCAGGCCCGTGTGCTGCAACATCCGGTCTGCGAGGGTGGATTTGCCGTGGTCAATATGGGCAATAATGCAGAAATTACGCACTACCGCGGGATCGGTGGATCCTGGGCGCGGACTGCTCACGTTTTTCCTCACAATAAATGGGACGGGCGAAAAAATGGGTGGGACAAAGTTCTCGATCAATTATCCGGCGGAGTCAGGGCCAGTGGCCAAGGGACCCTAGCCTAGGGGTAGTCTTTGACGGCTGTACTAACCAGATCGTCCGGTAATCAAAGCTAGGCGATCAAAACCAGAACTGAGAGCATAGAACTACTATGGCAAATATTAAGTCGCAGAAGAAGCGCGTTCTCACGAACGAGAAGGCCCGTCTTCGCAATAAGTCGGTCAAGTCCACCCTCAAGTCGGCCGTGCGTAAGTTTCGCGAGACTCTGGCAACCGGTGACAAAGCCGCAACCGTTGAAGCTGCACGTGCAGCCAACCGCGAGCTTGACCTGGCAGTTCGTAAGGGTGTCATTCACGAGAACCAGGCCGCAAACCGCAAGAGTTCAATCTCAAAGCAAACCGCAGCCCTCTAAATCAGCACCTAACTTTTTGTGACCCGCACTAGCGAGTGCGGGTCACAAGTTTTTCTAGCTCAAATAGTTTCTGTTCTGGGTCAAGTGCTGCCCCGATCTCAATCCCGCCTTTCATTGCGGGATCAGCCTCCGCAATCGCGACCACAAGTGATGCCAACTTGCGTTGGTCTCCGCTCCAGCGGGACCACTGTGTGCGAAGAGTCTTTACTTTCCATGGGGGAACCCCGGCCTCACGCGCCACCTCATTATCGCTCGCGCCCGGTGCAGAACCACCCACCAAAATCATAGATCGCAAGCCACTCGCCATAGCGGTGACCGTGGTCACTCCCACTCGACCTGGGTCTGATTCCACTACACTTTGCCGCAGTAGTTTCATAGCATCGACTGTTCGTTTTTCCCAAATCGCATCAGAGATCGCATACCCACTGATCGGCGCGGTTCCCTCAAAATATGTACGCACGTGGACTTCATCAATTGGGTCGACCTCAACATCACTGCAGAGTTGGCCAATTGCGTTGATCAGCGCAGGAAAATCTTGCCCGAATGACTCCACTAAAAGATTAAGTGCCGACGGGGTCATCTTGCGTTTGCGTCGGGTGACTTCTTTGGTCAGGAAAGCGATCGTCTCTTTCCCGCGTTTGATTTCTTTGCATTCTATTTTTTCAGCGCCGGCTTTAACCGCTGCATCAATTAGGGGCTTACGCTTATTGCCACCCGGATGGGTGAGCAACAGCCATACGTTTTCGGGTAAATCAGCAAAGACCTCTTTGAGGGAATCGGCCCCATCGTCGTCAAGGGCATCTATTCCCCCAATCACCACCAGGACGTCTTCTCCGAATAACGTCGGTGCACATGCTTGGGCAATATTAGCGGCGGCTTCATCATTTGATGGGTCAACGACAATCCGGGTGATATCGGGAACTTCCTTGGTGACCGAAGCGAGGGTGCTGGCTTTTACACGGTCAACGAGCGCCGTTTCGCTTCCGACCGCGATGGTGATCCGATTAGGCACACCCAAGCATGGCATAAGCGCCTCAGTCTCGGGTAACAGCGCTCCACGCGCCGTCAAGAGAAAGTGAGAGCGCTACCGCGCCATCTTGGTCGGTGCGGTAGATCCGCGCCCCACTCCACTGGTCAATGGCTGCACGAGCCGGGTGGCCATAGTCGTTATCTTCACCCACGCTGATCAAAGCAATTTCGGCTCCTGCCCACTCGGAGAAACCCGGATCTAGGTTTGCCGAACCATGGTGCGGCACCTTCACCACATCAACGTCAACTGATGTCACTTCGCGCATGATCTCTGATTGTGCTTCGCGCTCGATATCACCTGTGAGTAAAATCCCACGCCCCTCGAGTGATGCCAGGACCACAACACTGGCGTTATTTGGCATCGATCCCGCCCGGATGTAGCGGGCAGGCCAGAGCACCTTCAGGCTCATGCCACCTAGTGAGTACTGCTGACCCGCGCTCACTTCTGATTGTGGAATACCGGCGGGGATCTCGCGCAACACGTATTCAAATTGCTCATTAGGTTCGTGGTAGCCCGTTGCAATGATTCTCTGTACGTTGCGCCCACGAAGCGCCCCGGAGATTCCTCCCACATGGTCTCGGTGATAGTGAGTGAACACGATTGCCGTGATCTCCTTGACCCCTAAATCAGCCAGGCACGTATCAATCAGCGCGGCATCGCCACCAACATCAAACACGATCACGCTGCCACTGCGATCCCGCAACACCAGCGCGTCACCCTGTCCGACGTCACACATAACTAGTGACCAGGATTCACCCGGCCAGGTATTCCACGGAGCAAAATTCGTCCCCTGAATCAGCAAAAATGGCAGTAGGAGCGCGCCAGCACCAATCGCAATCAAAGGTTGCGACAAATACCAGGCCAAGGCCACAACAACCACCACAGGAATTATTGCGAGCAGGACCCCTGCGCCACTGGATGTGGGCCACTGGGCAAAGAACTCTGCCAGGAATGCGATCCAAGCTGCGGGCCAGGAACTCACCAGCGCTAATCCATGGGCAAGTTCGAGGCTCACTAGCGAAGCGAGGGAACTCAACAGTCCTCCGACCGTGATAAACACAACCATGGGCATTGCCAAAATGTTTGCAGGCACCGACCCCAGACCAATTGGTGTTCCCATGGCGATCAGCACCGGCAAGGTGGCGATTTGCGCGGCAATGGTCAACATCGCCGCGGCAAGAACAATGGGTGGAGTCCGAGCCAAGATTGGTGTTCGCTTGGCCTGCTCGAGCAAGATCGGAGTCAACACAACCAGCCCGCCCGTCGCGCAAGCCGAGAGTGCGAACCCCCAAGAGATCCCCAAACTTGGGTCAAAAATCAGCAGGATGATTATTGCCGTGGAAAGAATCGATGGCCCGGCCGTGCGTCCTCCAACCAGAAAAGCAATGACAACAATCGCACCCATGGTTGCGGCACGGACGACGCTTGGCTGTGGTTGCACCAGGATCACGTAGAAACCCAATGCGCCGAGGGAAAATGCGACACGACCCCAAAGTTTTATCCCCACCAGCATGCAGATCAACACAACCAAGGCCAGCACGATTGCCACATTTCCGCCGGACACGGCAGTGAGGTGGGCCAGGCCGCTTAAACGCATTTGATCTTTGAGCTCATTCGGCAGCGCTGACTCGTCCCCAATTGCCAGTCCTGCAACCAATGAGCCTCCACGCTTGTCGATGCCCGATAGGGCGTCATCTAGCCCATTGCGCATTGAGTGGGCCAGCGAGTCCACGAATCCAGGTGCGGCGAGCACTTCAATTTCGGTGACCGAGCTCACCCCTGCGGCAAAATTTCCATAGCGATAGGACGGTCCCAACTTGCCCGTGATCACCACTAATGTCCCTGGTGGAGGTACTTTGATCTCTACTTCACTCTCTACGGTGACCGGAATTTCAATGTGATAATTCACGTGATTGACCGTGATGAGGTCAGTGGCAACCGTCACCACCGAAATCTCAGGCGACTTCCATACTGCCTCCGTCGATGTCACTCGCTTCTGCACTTCGGTGCTGATCACTCCCCGAATTTGGGCATTAGGTTTTTGATTGATCCAACTTGCAAGAGGTTCACTGGTGTGAGCATTCACGTGTAACGCTGCGACAAAACAGCCCAAAACAACGGAGGTCGTAAAGATTACACAGGCACGAAATGCTTGGGACCCAAACTCACTGGGTCGCAACCGCCAATAATAGATAATGGCGGCCCCCGCCAGCGCAACAACAATGGCCAGGACCTGCAATACGAGTTCCGAATCCGAATGTCGACTGACCGGGTCAGGGTCTTGACCCGTGACTAAGAAAGTGATTGCAACTCCCAGCCACAGACCCACCGCCGGAAATACCAGTCGCAGATCCATTCACACTGCTCTTTAGAGTCGAGCAATATCGCGGATACTGCCCAGGATCGCCTCACCGATTCCAGACACATCTCCCAGTGCATCAATTGACGTGAACGGTCCGTTGGTCTCGCGGTAACTCACGATTCGCGCCGCAATGGCCGGACCTACACCCGGCAGCCCTTCCAGTTCACTCTTCGATCCACTATTAATACTGATCCCAGCGCCCTCTCCACCAGACCCTTCACTCTCACCCACCAGAATCTGCTCACCGTCGACCACTTCACGTGCCAAGTTCACCGAGTTGGCTGCCTTTTTCTTAGTCACTCCCCCGGCGGCCTCAACTGCGTCCGCCACCCGCGCACCAGCGGAAAGTCGGTAAAGCCCAGGATTCTTAACAGAGCCGGCCACGTGAATAATGACCTCAACTGTTGAACTTGGTACATCTAGGACGAGTTCTGATTCGTCCCCCGAAGGGGTGGGGTCGGCAGTGCCTGGACGGCCAAGAAACCACAACACGAGAACCACACTCAGTGTTGCACCCACTATAAAAAATAGTGGACGAATGCTGCGTCCCTCCCAACGGCCAATCCGAAAACGCGGCCCTGGTTCAGGGTCGTTCGCCCGGGCTCCTGGGCGCTTGGCGTCGGGGGCCATGAGCTCTTGTGGCTCAGGCGCGATTTTCCAGTCTTCTAACGCACGCTTCAATCGCTCCGATGCTTTAGTGCTAGTCGTTTTCCGAGTTCCCAACATGTAATGAAACTAAGGTCAGTTGCCCACAATAGGAAGGGGGCATTCCTCGCCTGTGGATTACCTGACACCTGGTCTTGAACTCGAGCGCCACGTACAACACA
>ERZ890510.985-NODE-985-length-20196-cov-6.861725_pt1 | contig 20196 bp, 12 predicted proteins | sample MGYA00521265_ERZ890510 | MGnify/ENA primary metagenome ERZ890510 (study PRJEB32303, sample SAMEA104408624) | aquatic metagenome | biome: Brackish water; feature: Chemocline; material: water | place: Baltic Sea | collected 2014-10-26T21:54:00 | depth 110 m ...
ACCAGCTTTGCGAGAGCGGCAACGGTGGGGTTTTTCATCAGTTCGCGTGCCCCGATGGCAATACCTTCCTTGTCGAATTGCGCGGCAATGCGGAATACCTGCAGAGAATCGGCACCCAAAGTGAAAAGGGGATCGCGAGTCCCGACCTGCTGGAGCCCGATTACGCGTGCCCAGACCGCGGCGATTCGGGTCTCCAGAGACGTTCGCGGCGGGCTGGTGGTCGGCGCGGCGGCTTCCGCCAGAGCAAGGGGTGGCAGGGCGTTGCGGTCGACCTTTCCGTTGGGCGTCAGTGGCAGTGCTTCGAGTTCGAGCCACCGCGCGGGTACCATGTAATCCGGCAGCAGGCCGCTCAGCTGCGTGGCGAGTTCGGCAGGTCTGATGGTGTCAGCGGCGACGACATAGGCAACGAGCGCCGGGTCGGGACCGGCATCATTGCGCAGCATGACAGCGCAGTCTTGAATGCCTGGTATCCGGCGCAGCACAGTCTCGATTTCCCCGAGCTCGATCCGGAAACCTCGCAGCTTCACCTGATGGTCGATACGGCCGCGCAGCTCGAAGTCGCCCGACGGCAGAAGGCGCGCGAGATCCCCTGAACGGTAGAGGCGCCGCGGCAGCCGACCCGCCAGCGAGACCGTCTTGAATGCCTGCTCGGTGAGGTCGGTTCGGTCGAAATAGCCCTTCGCCAGGCCGTCGCCGCCGATGAAGAGATTTCCAACGGCGCCTGGCGGGGCGATCTCGCCGCGATCGTCAAGAACGTAGAGCTGCACGTTTGCCAGAGGCCTGCCGATTGTGACGCTGGCGTCGTCCACTCGCATCTCGTAGCCGGAGGAGTAGATGGCGGCTTCGGTCGGGCCATAGAGGTTCCACAGCCTGCCACCACCGGAAAGCAGCCGATCGACGACATCGCGGGAGACTGCTTCGCCGGCCGTGATCAGCTTCAACCCGGGATGCGAGGAAAAGCCCGCCTCAAGCAGCATCCGCCACAATGTCGGCGTGGCCTGCATCAGCGTGGCGCCAACCCTCTTCGCGAGTGCCACCAGTTCGAAGCCGGTCCTGACTTCCTCGACACTGGCCATGACCACATGGCCGCCGGCGATCAACGGCGCGTAGAGTTCCGTCGCGGCAACATCGAATGTGATGGCGCTCGATGCGATGACGACATCGGCAGTGGAGACATCGCACCGGCGCGCGACGTCGCAGATGACATTGGTCAGCGCGCGATGACCAACTTCCACGCCCTTCGGCATTCCGGTCGAGCCGGACGTGAACAGGATATAGGCGGAATCGTCGGAAGACACACGCGGCAGCGCGTGGCCCTCCAGTCGTTCGCCGAGGTTGAGCCGGTCGAGACGCAATGCCACCGCATAGGGCGCGATCGACCGGATACGCTCGTCCTGACAGATGATTGCGTCGATCTGGGCCGCGGTCGCAATCTGCCGGAGCCGCTCGAGTGGTTGATTGACGTCGAGCGGTACGTAGGCGTGACCCGACTTCATCGCTGCGAGCAGCGAAACCGGCAGCGCGCGGGAGCGATCGGTCGCGATGGCGATCCTGCCGCGACGGACGATGCTGACACCGAGTATTTCCTGCGCCAGACGCGTCGATTGGCGATCGAGCTCGGCATAGGACATCACGCCAGTGCCGTCGATGCAGGCGATGGCGTCAGGCGTTTTCGCTGCTTGCGCGGCGAACAGCTCGTGGACGCAGCTCTCGTGGGGATAGCGGGCAGCACTGTCGTTGACCGTATCGAGGACGAAATGCTCCTGCTCGATGGAAAGGACGGGCAATGCCGACATCGGGGTTTCCGGTGCCGCGCAGATGCCTTCGAGGGTCCGCCGGTAGTGTGTCATCCAGCGGGTGATCGTCGCTTCGTCGAACAGGTCGGTATTGTAGTCGCAATCGATCCGAAGCCCGGCACTGGACTCGATGACGTTGACGAATATGTCGAAGTTGACCGCGGCCTTGGCGTTGGGCGCAATCTTGACCGTGAGGCCTCCGAAGTCGAGGTCCTCGGCCACGCGTTCGAGATTGAACTGGAATTCGGTCAGCGGCAGCCGGTTCGCGACGCGCTGCAGTGGCAAGGCACGCACCAGCGTACCGTAGGTGCATTTTGCGTGGTCGAAACCGTCAAGCAGGCGATGCGCCACTGCTTTTACATGTGCTGCGAAAGAGGCGTCCCACACCAATGGTGCCCGGAAGGGCAGCATGTGAACGCAGTGCCCGACCAGGCCGGGCTCGTCGTCCAGGGATTGCCCCGCTGCCGGCACGCCGATCACGATGTCGGAACTGCCGGAAAGCCGCCCCAGCACGGCCTGCAGCGCCGTGAACAGCACCGAAAAGAGGGTCGCACCTTGCGTCGCGCCCGCTTTCTTCAGGGAAGCATGGAGTTCGGCGCCGAAATGGGTCGAGTAGGTGGCCCCGGCATACGACCGCAGCGCCGGGCGGGCCCGATCTGTCGGAAGATCGGGCAGCGACGGCGCGTCAGCAAAGAGCGTGGTCCAATAGCGGAGATCGGTTGCCCGCGAGTCCTTCGATGCCGCCTGGGCAAGCGCGTACTGGGAGAAATGCGGCGCTGCCGGCAGTGCGGCCGACTGTCCTTCGCGCGACATTCGGTACTGCGTCGCGAGGTCGCCCAGGATGATGTTCACCGACCAACCGTCGCAGACGATGTGGTGCGCGGTGAACACAAGAACGTGGCGGTCCGCTGCGAGCCGCACGAGGGCGGCCCGCACCAGCGGGCCGGTCCAAAGGTCGAACGGCGTACGCGCATCGGCTGCGACAAGCGCGGCAAGTGCTGCATCGGGGTCATGCTCGCGCGAGAAATCCTGAAGCTCCGGCGCGAGGGCGAGCGCGGCTGCAAAGTACATGCGCTCATCGCTGCGCCCGATCCGCCCGCGTAAAGCCTGGTGGCGGGCGATGACGGCATTCAGCGCAGTAGCCAGGGCAGGGCTGTCGATCTCACCGCCGAGAACGATGCTGACCGACTCGTTGAAGGCGCAGGACGCCTCGTCGCTCATCTGTGCGGCAGTAAGGATCTCCAGTTGCGGCTCGGTGAGAGGGGCCGATTCGACCCCGGCGGCCGCCTCTACCGCCGGCGCGGCGACAGTCGGTGCGGCTTCCATGATACCCGCCGCTTGCAGGGCGTCGAGCGAGGCGCCGAAGGCCTTTTCGATCGCAGCGATGTCGGCATCGGAGTGCGCAGTGGTGAGAAAGCAGGGATAGCCTTCCTGGACATGCACACCGAGCAGACGCATCTGCGGCCAGAAGAGCGACGCCAGGGCGCCGTCTGCGGCGAAATTCAGGTAGAACCAGCTCGAGAAGCCTTCCGCCCGAGTTGCCAGGCCACGCCGCTGCAGATCGCGGTTCACGGCATCGACGAGGCCGGCCATGCGTGCGGCGAGCCTCTCCTGCAACGCTGGTCCTTCGGCCTTGAGGTGCATGAGTACCGCCTTGGTGGCGGCAAGCACCAGCGGATGGCGCACGAACGTGCCGGCAAAGAAGGTCGGGGCGACCTCCGGAACGGAATCGTCGCCGAAGCGCCATGTGCCGCCGTCAAGGGCGTCCATGAATTGCGCCTTGCCGGCGAGAATTCCGACCGGCATGCCGCCACCCACGACCTTGCCGTAGGTCGCGAGGTCGGCCCGGATGCCGAACAGCGCCTGCATGCCGCCGGGGTGGGCGCGGAAGCCGGTTACGATCTCGTCGAACACGAGCGCCGCGCCCTTGGTTTCGGTGATCGCGCGCAGCCTTTGCAGGAACGCCTGCGGTCTCAGTGCGGGATGGCGGCTCTGCACCGGCTCGACCAGAACCGCTGCAATGTCGTCGCCGTTGGCCTCGATCCAGTCGAGACTCTGCGGGTCGCCGTAGGGCAGGACCGTCATGTTGGCCACTGCTTCGGGTGGAATGCCCGGCGCCACCGGGAGCGCGCGCCGGGTGGCGCCACCGCTGGCCTTCACCAGCACCTCGTCGAACTGCCCATGGTAGTCGTTGCCGAAGACGACGACACGTTCCCGTCCGGTGACGGCGCGGGCCACGCGCATCGCCGCCATCACCGCTTCCGATCCGGTGTTGCAGAACGTCACCCGCTCGTCGCCAGTCAACTCGGATACCAGCGCGGCGACCTCGCCGGCCAGCGGGCTCTGCGGGCCGATCGGGAAGCCGTCCTGCAGTTGCGCGGCGACGGCAGAAGTGACGAAGTCCGGCGAGTGACCGAACATCGTCTGGCCATAGCCATTGACGAGATCCACGTATTCGTTGCCGTCGATGTCCCAGATCTTCGAGCCCTTGGCTCGCGCGGCGACTACCGGGTAGACCAGCTCCTTCCACTCCTGGCGGAAGCCCGCGACCGTGCGCGGATCGGCGAGCACCGCACGGTCTTGCTGGGTTCTGGATTTTGCGAGCGGTGTGCGCGCGTTCACGCGCTTCACGAGATCCTCGATGTAAGCGCGCTGGGATTCAGCCAGCGTGGTCGATGCCTTGCTCGCGGACGGTTGGTACAGACGCACGCGGGCACCGGTGTCGCCGGTCGGCGCCGGCCGCGACGCGGGCGGTGTTGCCGCAGCAGGCGTTGCCTGCGCCTGCAAGGCGCGCAATTGCTCGGCGAACACTGCGTGCATTGTCTGCAGTTGTGCTTGAAGGATCGCCGGGAGCCCGTCCGCGGCCGCCGGTCCGCCGGCGTCTGGCGCCGGTATGGGCGCTTCCGACGTCGCCGGCGCCTCTTCCGGAGGCAGGGTCGAATCGAGGTATGCCGCAAGGAGTGCCGCCGACGACATTTCCTTCAGCAACTGACGGAACGTGATCCTGATGTGGAATTTCTTCTCCAGGGCGCGCGCGACCTGGCCGAGCAGGAGGGAGTCGAAACCGAGTTCGACAAAGTGTGTCTGGAGGTCGATGTCAGAGGCACCCGAGAGGTGCTCCAGAATCCCGATGACCTCGGATTGAAGCTTGGCGAGACGCGACGTGGAAAGGGCCGCTGGTGCGGCTAGCACTGCGGAAATTTCCGATAGGGGAGCGGCGGTTGGCTCGGGGTGTTGCGGCGCCGACGGCGAAGCCGCTGTGCCGGGCCTGTCTGCCCGCTCGATCCAGTGTCGGGAGCGTTGAAAGGGGTAGGTCGGCAATCGAACCCTGCGGCCGTGCTGCTCCGTCGTGGCCGTCCAGTCGGGCGTGAAGCCGGCAGTCCACAAAGCGGCGAGCGGCGCGGATAATCCGTCGGCGTCTGCGTCCTCCAGACTGGCCGCGACGCCACCCAGCTTGTTTCGGTTGACGATCTGTGCCGCCAGAGACGACAGGGTACGCCCCGGCCCGACTTCGAGCAGGAACGGACGTCCGTCCTGGGTCACGGTCGAAAGTGCATCGGCAAATCGTACCGGCGCACGGCAATGGCGCGCCCAGTACTTCGGGTCGATCGCCTGCGCCGCGTCTGCCCAGCCACCGGTGACGCAGGATGCAAAGGGAATCCGGGGCGGCGTCAGTTGCACCCCGCCGGCGGCGCTCTCGATCTGCGCCACGGCAGGATCGAGCGCACGCGAATGGAAGGCATGCGAAACTGCGAGGAGCCGGCAAGACACGCCTTTCGCGGTCAGCCTGTCGTTCAGCGCCTCGACCTCCTTGAGTGGACCGGACGCGACGCAGAGCGATGGCGCGTTGATGGCGGCCACGTCGAGGGCATCGCCCATTTCCACCCTCAGGTCGGTCTCTGAAAGGCGAACGGCCAGCATGCCGCCCGGCGCCATTGCCTGCATGATCCGCGCGCGGGTGGCGACGAGCCGGCAGCCTTCCTCGAAGGAGAAGACGCCGGCCAGACATGCCGCGACGAATTCACCGACGCTGTGGCCCACCATGGCGTCAGGCTTGAGGCCCCAGGATATCCAAAGCCTGGCCAGCGCGTATTCAAAGATGAACAACGCCGGCTGCGCCAGAAGGGTAGCCGCGCCGCCGGTCGCATCCGGCTCCAGCAGCTGCGCGCGCAAGTCGGCACCGACAATTGGAGTCGCGATGGCGATGCCTTCGTCGATCACGGCCCTGAAGGATGCGTGATCGCGGTAGAGCGGGTTCGCCATTCCCGGGAATTGCGCGCCTTGCCCCGGAAACATGAACACCAGTCGCGCGCTTCCGGTGCTCGCCGGCGCCGGTGCCGGTAGTGCGCGCAAGGCCGCTATCGCCTGCTCGCGAGACGCACACGTAACGGCCGTGCGGCGATCGAAGCCACGCCGGCCGGTCTGCAGCGTGTAGGCGACATCGTCGAGCGCGACTTCTGGGTTTCGTTCCAGTTCGTTCGCCAGTGCCGCCGCCGTGGCAGCGAGGGCTGTGTCGGTCCGGGCAGAAAGCGGCAGCACGTGCTTATGCGTCGCCGATTCGCGGAGCGGTGCCTTGGAGCGTGCCGTCGGTGGCGCTTCCTCGAGCACGACATGGACATTCGTACCGCCGACGCCGAACGAACTCACTCCGGCGCGCCGTGGAGTGCTTCCCTTTGGCCAGGCGCCAGCCACCGTCGGGAAGGAGAACGGGCTGCCGGCGAGATCGATATGCCGGTTCGGCTTGTGAAAATTCGCCAGCGGTGGAATTTCACGATGATGCAAGGCAAGTGCCGCCTTGATCAGGCCCGTCACTCCCGAAGCAACATCCAGATGACCCACATTCGCCTTGACGGAGCCGAGGGCACAGTAGGGCTGTTCGACCGGGCCAGATCCGAAGCCGCGCACCAGACCGGCGAATTCGATCGGATCGCCGAGAGGCGTCGCGGTGCCGTGGCACTCGACATAGCCGATCGAACTGGCCTCGACATCCGATGCGGCGAGCGCCGAGGCGATGACTTCGGCTTGGCCGCCGACACTGGGTGCGGTGAAACCGACTTTGTCACTGCCATCGTTGTTGACTGCGCTGCCACGAATGACCGCGTAGATGTGATCGCCGTCGTCGATGGCGTCGGCGAGGCGTTTCAGCAGCACGATCGCCGCGCCATCGCCAAAGATCGTGCCCGCCGCGTCGGCGTCGAACGGGCGGCAAATGCCGTCCGGCGACACCATGCCGCCTTCCTGATGCAAGTAGCCGCGCTTCTGCGGGAAAGTGATCGAGACGCCGCCGGCCAGTGCCATGTCCGACTGATACAGCAGCAGGCTTTGACAGGCCTGCGCGACGGCAAGCAAGGACGTCGAGCAGGCGCTTTGCACCGTCATCGCCGGGCCGCGCAGGTTCAGCTTGTAGGATATGCGCGTGGCCAGCGTATCGGGCAACGCACCGAGCAAGGCGTCGTAGGAGCCGACCTGGTAGTCGCTGGTGAACCTGTCCGGATCCAGGCGCTCGGTGAGGACGTTCCGGAGCAGGTAAGTGTCCATGCTGCAGCCGGCGAATACGCCGATCGCACCGGGGAACCGGGAGGGATCGTAACCGCCGTCCTCGAGCGCCGACCAGGCGCATTCGAGCAACAGCCGGTGCTGCGGGTCGGTCAGAGCGGCCTCTCGCGGCAGCATGCCGAAGAAATCCGCATCGAACTGGTCGACATTCCGCAGGATTGGCCGCGCACGCACAAAGTTCGCGTCGCCGCGCACGTCGCGGGGAAAGGCATCCTCCAGTTCGGCATCCGAGAAGCGGGTGATCGAACTCACGCCATTGCGGACGTTGTGCCAGAACTGATCGACATCGTCGGCACCGGGAAATTTTCCGGCAAGTCCGACGATGGCGATGGCATTTTCCGGGACTGTCATTGCGCTTGGCGGGCGCGTTGCAGCCGCCGCAGTGCGTCGGCCTGCCGTTGCGCCCGGTGCCGTCCCGCGTTCGCGATCGGTGTCCCCCGGCCCTCGATTGCCTGCGCCAGTTCGTGAATGTTGGGATGTTGGAAGAGCGCGAGCACATCGACGCCGGGCCAGATCCGCTCGATCGACGCATGGGCATCGACCAGCTTCAGGGAGGTGGCGCCGAGATCGAAGAAGTTGGTTTCCAGTCCAATTGTGGGTACGCCGAGCGCTTGCGAAAATATCTCGCTCAAGGTGCGTTCGGTATCGTCTCTCGCCACTGCCGCGGTCGACGCCTCGATCGGGCTTGGTGCCGGCAGGCGGTTCTGATCGATCTTGCCGTTCGGAGTCAGGGGGAATTCATCGAGGACGACGATCTGCGAAGGCCGCATATGGGCAGGCAACGCGTGCTGGAGGCTGGTGTGTGCTTCCGACACCAACCCCATACGGCTGTGCACGCTGGAGGCCGGCTTGACGTAACCCGTCAGGATGGGCGCACCGGGCTCGCCACGGCCCGCCGTCACCACCGCGTCGGCGATCTTGGCGTTGTGACGCAGGACTTCTTCGATTTCTCCCAGCTCCACGCGCTTGCCGTCGATTTTCACCTGCCGGTCACGGCGGCCCAGGAAGTCGAAGGCACCATCGGGACGGCGGCGGGCAAGATCGCCGGTCCGATAGAGTAGAGCGCCGGCGCGCTGGGGATCGGGAACGAACTTCGTCGCCGAGCGCTGTGCGTCGCCGAGATAGCCGGACGCAAGGCCGAGGCCGCCGGCATAGAGCATGCCGGTCTCGCCGTCGGCGACCGGCAACATGTTGTCGTCGAGCAGGCGCACATAGGTTCCGTGAATGGGCGTGCCGATCGGCACCGGGCCGCCTCCCCAGCCTTCGCGTGGGATTCTGTAGCAGCAGGTGAAGGTCGTATTTTCCGTCGGACCATAGCCGTTGACGAGCTGGCAGTCCGGGAACGCGGCCTGCACCCGCATCACGTGCGTCGGTGACAGAACATCGCCGCCCGCGAGGATCTGGCGGACGCCAATGAGCGCATCGAGTTGGTGATCCACAAGCAGTTTGAACAGACCGGCCGTGAACCAGGCGGTCGTAACGCGATTGTGCCGGACTGTGTCTGCGATTTGTTGAAGCGAGGGGTGGTCGTCCCCGACGATGATGCCACGGGCCCCGTGCAGGAGCGTGCCCCATATCTCGAACGTGCTGGCGTCGAAGAACAGCGGCGCGGCGTGGAGGAAGATCTCGTCGGCGGCAAAATGAGCGTAGGTCTGGTCAGCGACCAGCCGCACCACAGCGCGATGGGGAACGAGCACACCCTTCGGCCGGCCCGTCGATCCGGAAGTATACATTATGTAGGCGATGTCGGCGGGACCGGGGCCGCCTTCCAGCGGCAATCCGGACTCGGCGTCGGCAGCGGCCAACGCGGCATCAAGGCGGATAGCCGGTACGGCGAAGGCGTCTGTCCGGCGGCCATCGGCAAGGACCAGGTCGGCGCCGCAGTCTCTAAGGATCCAGTCGAGATAGGTAGCTGGAGCGTCCGGATCCAGCGGCATGTACGCACCGCCGGCCTTGAGGGTAGCCAGAATGGACAGCAGAGACGCCACAGATCGTCCCGCATGTAAGGCAACCAGACTTCCCGCGCCGATGCCCCGCTGACGCAGGGACCGCGCAAGTTGATTGGAGCGGCGGTCCAGGTCGGCGTAGGTCACGGCCTCGCCAGCCTGCACGACGGCCACCGTCGACCCTGCGGTCTGCACGCTCGCGGCAAACCGCCTGGTTATCGTTTCGCCGATGGCGCCGAATTCAGAGTCGTCGCTGCCACGCACGGTACGCTCCGCCGCGTCGGATCGCGAATCAGCCATTTCCCAATCACCCACATCAAGATAACCGCGGTTTCTGACGCATCGAGCCCCACACCCGATACCCGCGGCGACAGCGATTCCCTTTCGCTGCCACAACACACTTCAATAGTTGTCGACAAACAAACTGTCGAATTAAAGACTACAGTATATATGCGATAACATTAGCGAGGGAACCCGCAGGGTCAACGACTTTAACTCATCGACCGTCAGAATTTGTGCAGCTGCCACGCAGGCAACGGGTGCCCAGCTCGTCGGCAATCGGCTTGGATCGCAAGATTCTGAAATAGTTACTTAAATTTCGCGGTGCGAAAAATGTGATGTCGACAGGGCGCCGAATGGACAGGGCTTGCGCCTTCGTCCTCGGGAGGGTCCCCGACATCTTCGGCCGCCGCCTTGCAACTCGCAGGCGGCGGCCGGTATGCGCTGATTATCTCTTCGTCTCGATAATCCGTTAGGCCTTGAGGTTCACGGCCGCGTCTTTGCCGCGGTCCTGCTGAACTTCGTAGGTGATCTTCTGGCCTTCATTGAGACCGTTCAGGCCCGCACGCTCGACAGCGCTGATATGAACGAACACGTCCTTACCGCCGTCGTCAGGCTGAATGAAACCGAAACCCTTGGTGCCGTTGAACCACTTAACTGTGCCAGAAGCCATTATCTGTGTCCTAGTTGGTAAGCGCGACGATGCGCAATTGACCCTTTGCGCGCGTGTTCGCGAAGAGTCTAGCAGTCTGATTGTGCGAAAAAGGACCCACGAGGGATTCGCAAGCAGCCACGCCGCTCAGGTTCGGCACGGCGAACGGCGTTCGGAAGTGCTGGAATATTGAACGGCGCGGCGAAAAGTCGGTCGATGCCTGGCAGCCAAACCGGCGGTAGGGTACTGGCATGCCTCGCCCCCTGAAGAAAATGCATCTCGCGCAGTTCCTAGTACACGGTCCGACCTATCACAGTCTGGCCATGTGGCGGCATCCCAGGACCGCCGCATCGGGCTTCGATTGGAGCCGCCCGGCGCTTTACCAGCATATTGCCCGGGTCTGCGAGCGCGGCATGTTCGATATGGTCTTCTTTGCCGACCTCAACTACATCTCCGACACCTATCGCGGCTCGCTCGAACCTGCACTTCGCTATGCAACTCAGGCGCCGGAGCACGACCCGATCCCACTGTTGTCCTGGATGGCGGCGGCGACCCGCCACATCGGCGTCGCGGCGACCTTCTCCGTCAGTCAGCACCACCCTTTTTATGCGGCGCGCATGTGGGCGACGATCGACCATCTGACCGAGGGACGCGCCGGATGGAATGTCGTCACCTCGATCAATCATAATCAGGACGCCAATTTCGGCGTCGAGCGACCACCGGCCGATCTTCGCTACGACCGGGCGCACGAATTCATCGAGGTCTGCCGCAAGCTGTGGGCGAGCTGGGATGAAGATGCGATCTTGATGGATCGCGATGCCGCGGTCTTCGCCGACGCGACCAAGGTGCGGCGGATCGAGCATGACGGACCGTTCTTCAAGTCGCGCGGTCCGCTCAATGTGGTCCGCTCGCCGCAGAACGGTCCGGCGATCCTTCAGGCCGGAACCTCGCCCAAGGGCGTGGATTTTGCCGCCAAGTACGCCGATGCGATCTTCGCCATCCAGCCGCGCCCGGAGGATGCGGCGCGCTACTTCGCCGGCGTCAAGGGGCGCATGGACGAACTCGGCCGTAATCCGGACGAATGCAAGATCCTGTTCGGTGCCCAGCCCATCATAGGCACGACGGAAGCCGAGGCCCGCGAGAAGCAGGCATTCCATAACAGTCTTGTGCCACTAGAAGGGGGCATGACGATACTGTCGGCACATGCCGATTTCGACCTGTCGCGGCTTGCCGTCGACGATTTGATGGCGGACCGAACGGAGCCGGAGCTGCAGCGGCTTAAAACCCGTTTCCTGAAACCGTCGGGCCAGTCCATGACGTTGCGTGAGGTCGCCGAGCGACACGGCCAGAGCGTCGGCCTGCCGCAGTTCGTCGGCACGCCCGAATCCGTTGCCGACGAGATGCAGGCGTTCCTGGAGGCAGCCGGTGGTGACGGCTTCATGCTGTCGCCGATCTACTGCCCGGGCGCGATAGAAGAGTTCGTCGATCTTGTCGTGCCGCTGTTGCAACGACGCGGCCTCATGCGCACCGAATACAAGGGCCGGACGATGCGCGAAGTGTTGCGCCAGGAAGACTGACGCCCATTGCAGCGGTGAGCGCTACCAGCCCAGGTCGCGGCGCAGGCGTGCCACCGTCTCGAGATGGCGCTCGTGATCTCCCGCGAAGCGCAGCACCAGGTGGCTGGCGCCTGCGTCGGCGTAGCCCTTGAGCCATGCCGCCGCACCGGCGGCGGGGCCGGCGTAGCACTTCTGCTGCTTGCGCACGACGTCGGCGTGGATGCCGTAGTAACTCCCGAGGTAGGTGTTGATCCTGGCTTCGGCGAGGGCCGCGTCCTCGTCGATCGCAAGCGTGAGGTACATCGCGCCGGTCAGCGCCGCCGGATCCCGCCCCGCAGCGCGTGCCGCCGCCAGAACTTCCGCCCATTGCGCGGGATACTCCGCCGCGGTTGGCCCGGTGGGAAACCAGCCGTCGAACAACCGCCCCGCCCGCGCCCGCGCCCGTGCGACCGAGCCGCTGATCCAGATTGGCGGGCCGCCCGGCCGATGCGGCGTCGGACCGAGCACGCCGGCCTCGACCTTCCAGCGCCCGTCCGAGGTGCCAGCCGGGCCTACCGGCCAATCGACGGGATTGCCGCTCCATAGTGCGCGGGCCAGCGCCAGACCCTCGACCAGTCGGCCGACCCGCTTGTCGAACGGCACGCCGGCTGCCTCGAACTCGGCGCGGATGTTTGGCACGTCGGCGGCGATACCGACGCCCAGGATCAGCCGGCCTTCGGCAATGCGGTCCAGCGTTGCAACCTGCTGGGCGAGGACGACCGGATTGCGCAAGGCGGGCAGCAGCACTGCCGTGCCAAGTTCGACCTTGCGCGTGCGCGCCGCTGCGGCAGCCAGCAGGGTCAGCGGATCATGTCGTGGCCGGGCCAGCAGGGAGTCGCCGACCCAGACGGAATCGAAACCCAGAGCCTCGGCCCGTTCGGCAAGCGCCAGCAGCGGGGCCGTCTCGTGATGGCCCTCCATGACCCGCTCGCGGGTCGGCAGCAGGTATCCCAATCGCGGCATTAGCGTGCTCCCCTCTATGAGTGCAGATCATAGCGGAGCAGACCAGCATTGGCAGATGAAAGCCGGCCACTTCGGTGGCAACATGGCCGCGAACAGCCGACGGGATAGCTCCGCTGCCAGGCCAGACTGACAACCAGACCGACGATCAGACTGCGGCCGATCATGTCGCCGGCCCGCAAGATGGCCGACTCGCCGCGGCGCAGGCACTTTTGGACCGGGTCAAGCTGTCGCCGCAGGAGACGGCCCGGCGATTTGACGCCGTTCTCGACATGCAACATTGGCGGCGTCTGGTCCCCTTCGCCACGGTCGAAGCGCCGGAGGCGGCGGGTGGTGACGTGCGGATCGCCGCCGATGAGGCCGATCGCGAACGGCGCCGGATCGACGAGGACGGCTACTTTCACCTCAACAACGTTTTCGATCCGGAGCGCATCGGCCGAATGCGCCGGATTGTCGAAGCCGTGCGAGCCGATGGCTGGCCTGCGGTTTTCGCGTTCGTCTTTGACGACTTCTGGACCATCGCGAGATCGCCGCGCTTGCTGGGGTTTCTCGAAACCTCGCTTGGCGAAGCGTGTCTTCAGAATACCGTCGTCTGGGTACATTGGGTGGCGGGCGCCAGGGGCGGCGCGGGTTGGCATCCCCATGTCGATGCGAATGGACTCGGAGCGGCGTTTCTCTCGGCCTGGATCCCACTCTCCGATGCGACGGTCGACAACGGATGCATGTTTCTTGTCCGGCCGGGCGCCATGACGGACGAAGTCGCCGAAGCGCTCGATGCGAGAGCCGCCCTGCCTTACGCGGCGTATCGCGATCTATTGCACAATGTTGTTGCGCTGCCGGCTCCAGCGGGTTCGTTGATAGGTTGGCGCGGCGATGTCCTCCACTGGGGCGGCAATAACGCGGGCGCCGTGCAGCCCCGTGTCAGCATGGCGCTGGAATTCCGGTCGCGCGACGCCGAGGCGACGGATTTCGAATGGCCGCTGATTGATCCTCGCGCGCCAGTGCCTGCATTCCAGCTGCGCCTTTTTGCCATTGCCAAGGCACTGAAGGAATATTCGAAGTTCGAGCCGCTCGTTTCGCGGTTCCTGCCGCTGGCCGAACGACTTTGGAGTCACACCAAGCCGGCGCGATGAGGCTCAGCGGCCAACCCGCCAGCCGACCTCTTTGGCAAAGCTTTCGAAAAAGTCCGTTTCGTACGCACGCTCCGGTGTCTGGCGTACCAGACTGTCGAGCCGTTCGGCGTCGCGGCCCACCAGGATGCGCCAGCGCTCGGCCCTGACGCCGTCGAGGATGATCGTCGCTGCTTCGGCCGCCGAGGTCGGTGCCTCCTCGAGGAAGCGACGGGCACGATCGGCCACGATCTTGCGCACCTCATCGTCGGATAGTGCCGCTTCGTCGCGACCCATCGATTTGATGCGCGCCCGGGCCTGGGAGATTTCCTTGGGTGTCATGACATCCGATTCATTGCCACTCTGGACCTTGCGCGAATTGGCGATGATCGACGTGTCGATGTGCCCGGGCATCACGACCGAGCACTTGATATGCGGCGCGTTGAGGCGAAGATCGGTGATCAGCGCCTCGGTGAAGCCCTTCACGGCGAACTTTGCCGCCGCATAGGCCGTCTGCGGCACGTCGGGCGCGATGAAGGCCCAGAAGCCGTTGACGCTGCTGGTATTGACGATATGGCCGGCGTCGGCCTTCTGCAGCAGCGGCAGGAAGGCGCGGGTGCAGTTGTAGACGCCGCCCCAGCATACGTTGAACGTCCGCTCCCATTCGTCCTGCGCGTTCACGACCAGGCTGCCGCCGCCGCCGATGCCAGCATTGTTGAACAGCAGGTGGATGCAGTCGGTGTCCTGGTCCTTCGCGACGGCGGCGCGAAAGCCGCCGACCTGTATCGCGTCGGATACATCGGCAACATGGGTGGTGATGCGCTGTCCCTGGCGCAGTCCTTCGACTTCGCAAAGCCGCCTCGTTTCGGCCATCGCGCCAGCCGACACGTCGCAGAGCGCAATGTTGCAGCCTTCGGCGGCGAGTTGCCGGGCGAGTTCACGGCCCATCCCGGTGCCGCCGCCGGTGATGACGGCGATCCTGCCTGCAAAATCCTTCATCCCAATACCTCCTGTCGATCCGGTCTGTGCTACGTCCGCCCGTCGCCGTGGCGCGCGGAAACCTCTTCCATCTTCCGAGCAAGGTCGCCGGGCGTGAGAAGGCCCTTCTGGAAGAGAATGTTGGCGAAAGCGGCGATCCAACGTTCGTAGTACGAGGCCTTGCTGATGATTTCGGCGCCCAGCGCCTCGACGCCGCGGCGCTTTTCCTCGGTGTTGATGATCTTGTGAAAGTCGAGAACGTCGGCGAGCGCATGGCAGCGCTTTTCCCATGGCTCGATCTCGTGCTCGGTGCGCTGGACCGGTTCGGCCGTCAGGCCGCCGAGGTCGGTCGGCAATCGCTTGAGGAGATCTTGGCTCTCGGGCATGGCGGTCCCCGCGGTCGCGTTCAATGCCGCACGGTCGTGACGCCGATCATCGCGTCACGGGTGACGAGGTCTGCGAGTTGCTGTTCGCTCATGCCTTCGGTGCCTGGGGGCCTCTGCGGCAATACGAGATAGCGCACCATCGCCGTCGAGTCGCTGACGCGAACCTCGACGTCATCGGAAATGAAGGTGCCGAATTCGGCGAGCACGGCGCGGGGCTCGCGCACCGCACGGGCACGGTAGGGTTTCAGCTTGTACCAGTCCGGCGGCAGCCCCAGCACCGGCCGCGGATAGCAGGAGCAGAGCGTGCAGACGACGAGGTTATGCACCGCGGCGGTGTTTTCAAGAACGATGAGCTGCGTGTCGTCATAGAAGGAGATGCCGAGCTCTTCGCACGCCGCCCGGCCATTGCGGAGCAGGCGTACCCGGAAGGCGGGATCGATCCAGGCTCGCGCGACCACTCTTGCGCCGAGAGCCGGCGTGCGCGAATCGAGAACCTCGATCTGGCGACGGATCTCGTCGGGGCCGATCAGCTTCTTCTCGATCAGCAGTTCGCGTACGGCGATTTCCATGATCTCGTAGTAGCCGGGTGGCTTGTCTTCAGGCTCGGGGATATCAGGATGTTCGTGGCCGTGCGGTTGCATGGATCAACGCCCCTCCAGCCAGGTTTCGTACACTTCTATGCGCAGCCCATCCTTGGGTGAGCCGGCATAGTCGGACCACAACTCGGCGAGCGGGATGGCGATACGATAATAGTGGCGCTTCGAGCCGGCATTGCGACCGAATGCTTCTTCCTCGTTGTCGATTCCCCGAGGTTCGATCACCGCTTCCACCGTACCGTGCCGGCCCCGCACATAGGCCGGCACTCGATAGTGGCCGACCGGGAAGCGAACCGAAATTCGAACCGCATCGTCCGGCTTGAAGACCGGCCTTTCGCCGTCTGCTGCCCGGGGGCCAGTTGCCATAGACATTACATTCCCGGCCGGCTCGGCTGGCGCGGCAGGAAGGCCGTCAGCAGGCCGAGCAGGAGCAGGAACGGTGTTGCCTTATAGACCGTCTCGATGCTGGTGAGATCGGCGAGCTGGCCGAGGGCCGCGGCGCCGAGGCCGCCCAGACCGAACGAGAAGCCGAAGAACATACCGGCCACCAGCCCGACCCGGCCCGGTAGCAGTTCCTGAGCATAGACCAGGATGGCGGAGAAGGCCGAGGCCATGATCGCCGCCACCATGACGGCGAGCACGCCGGTCCAGAACAGGTTAGCGTAGGGCAGCATGAGGGCGAAAGGCAGGGCGCCCACGATCGAGAACCACATCACCGGGATGCGCCCCATCCTGTCGCCGACGATGCCGCCTCCGATGGTGCCGGCCACGATGCCGACCAGGAAAGCGAACAGGTAGAGCTGCGCGGTCTCGATTTCGACGCCGAATTTCCCGATGAGATAGAAAGTGAAGTAGGAGCCGAGGCTGGCGCTGTAGACGTTCTTGGAGAACAGCAGCGCCACCAGGACGGCGACCGCGACGCCGACGCGGCGCCGCGACAGGGTCGAGATCGCCGCGTCCACGACGCTGCCCTTGGCGCGGACCGGCGCGTTCGACGCGGTCCGGCGGCGGCCGTACCAGCCGCCGATCTGGAACAGTACCGCCATGGCGATCAGTGCGGCGGCGGAGAACCACACGATGCTGCGCTGTCCGTACGGCACGACGATGAAAGCGGCGAGCAGAGGCCCGGCCGCCGAGCCCATGTTGCCGCCGACCTGAAACAGCGACTGCGCGAGGCCATAGCGGCCGCCGGCGGCCATGCGCGCCACCCGCGAGGCTTCGGGGTGGAAGACCGAGGAGCCCATGCCGATCAGTGCCGCGGCAAGCAGGATCAGCGGGTAGGAGCTCGCCTGGGACATCAGCAACAGGCCGACCAGGGTGAAGCCCATGCCGACCACCAGGGAATAGGGCTGCGGTTTGCGGTCGGTGTAGATCCCGACCACCGGCTGCAGCATCGAGGCCGTGCACTGGAAGGCGAGCGTGATCAGCCCGATCTGCCCAAAGCTCAGGGCGTATGAGTCTTTGAGGATCGGATAGAGCGCCGGTACCAGCGACTGCATCATGTCGTTCAGCAGATGGCAGAAGCTCAGCGATAGGATGACCGCGAAGGTTGTGCCGGTAGCGGCGGCGGAAACCGCAGCGGGCGGACTTGGCGCAGGCGCGGCAGCTGCCGCCATCGTATTGTCGCTCATCGTGACATGATATCATTGTCGCGACACGAAACCATCGCGCCCCCGGCAGGCCAGCCTTGCAGGGGGAATTGGCCGATCCAACTCCGGCCAGTATCCATGTTCACCCAATATTCCTGCTCCTGATGGCCACCGACACACGAACCCTTACCGACGTGCCGGCGCGTCTCGACCGCCTGCCGTGGAGCCGCTTTCACCGCCTCGTCGTGGTGGCGCTGGGCATCACGTGGATACTCGACGGTCTCGAAGTGACGCTTGCCGGCTCGGTGGCGGCGGCGCTCCAGACCAGCCCGCGGCTCCAACTCACTGCCGAGCAGGTCGGGCTCACCGGCAGCGCCTATCTGGCCGGTGCCGTCCTCGGCAGCCTGTTTTTCGGTCATCTCACCGATCTGCTGGGCCGCAAGAAACTCTTCAGCGTGACGCTCGGCGTCTATCTTGTCGCGACCGCACTCACGGCCTTTTCCTGGGATTTCACCAGCTTCCTGTTTTTTCGCTTTCTCACCGGCGCCGGCATCGGCGGCGAGTATTCGGCGATCAATTCGGCGATCCAGGAGCTGATCCCGGCGCGGCTGCGTGGCCGTATCGACCTCGCCATCAACGGCAGCTTCTGGGTCGGCGCGGCCGGCGGCGCGGTGCTGTCGGTCTGGCTGCTCGATCCCGAGGTGCTGGGCCCCGACCTGGGCTGGCGGGTGGCGTTCGGCAGCGGCGCCGTGCTCGGGCTGGTCATTCTCTATCTCAGGCGCTTTCTGCCCGAGAGTCCGCGCTGGCTGATGATCCACGGCCAGCCGGAGGAGGCCGAGCGGGTGATGGCCGGCATCGAGGCCCAGGTCTCAGCGAGCGAGCGCGTGACGCTGGCGCCGGTCACCGCGACCCTGATGCTGGGCAACCGGCACAAGACCACGTTGGTCTCCGTGGCACGCACGTTGCTGCGCGACTATCCCGGCCGCACCACCTTCGGCCTGGTGCTGATGATCTCGCAGGCCTTCATCTACAACGCCATCTTCTTCACCTACGCTCTGGTGCTGACGCGGTTCTATGGCATCGCCGCCGACAAGGTCGGTCTCTACATCCTGCCCTTCGCCGTCGGGAACTTCCTGGGGCCGCTGTTGCTCGGGCCGTTGTTCGACACGCTCGGCCGCAAACCGATGATCGCCGCTACCTACGCATTGTCCGGGTTGCTGCTCGCCGTCACCGGCGAGCTGTTCTACATCGACGTGCTCGACGCCACGACGCAGACTGCGATGTGGAGCATCGTCTTCTTCTTCGCCTCGGCGGCGGCGAGTGCGGCCTATCTCACGGTCGGCGAATGTTTTCCGCTGGAAATCCGGGCGCTCACCATTGCGCTCTTCTACGCCTTCGGCACCCTGCTGGGCGGCGTCGGCGGGCCATGGCTGTTCGGCGTCCTGATCGACAGCGGCAGCCGCGGCGATGTCGTCTCCGGCTACCTGCTGGGCGCCGCCATGATGGTGACCGCCGCCCTGGTCACGCTGAAGCTCGGCGTCGCGGCGGAGCGACGCCCGCTCGAGGACGTCGCGCCGCCGCTGTCCAAGGCACCCTGACGGATCAGGCCGGTACCGGCCGGGCGCGCTGGTTGTACATCATCTTGCGGATGCGGGCCTGTTCCTCGGGCGGCAGCTTGGTGTTGTCGACCGAGAGATCGGCGCCGACCGCCATGCCCTTCTTCACCGCGGCACGTTCGCCGAGTTCCTCGAACCAGCGCTTGAAGTACTTGAACTCCTCGATGTCCTGGCCCTGGAACTTCCAGTTGATGGTCCAAGGGTAGCAGATCATGTCGGCGATCGTGTACTGGTCGCCGGCAAGATACTTGTGCTTGTGCAGCCGGTTGTTGAGCACCCCGTAGAGGCGGTTCACCTCGTCGGTGAAGCGGGTGATGGCGTACTTCTGGTCGCCTTCCTTGGCCTGATCGACGCGGCGGAAGTGGCCGCACTCGCCCGACTTCGGACCCTGGTTGGCCATCTGCCAGACGACCCACTGGTTGACCTCGTACTTGGTGCGGATGTCCTGCGGCCAGAATTTGCCGGCCTTCTCGGCGATGTACATCATGATCGAGCCTGACTCGAAGATGGCGATCGGCTTGCCGCCGCCTTTCGGTTCGTGATCGACCATCACCGGCATGCGGTGATTGGGGTTCATCTCCAGGAACTCGTCCTTGAACTGGTCGCCGCGTCCGATGTTCACGGGGACGATCTTGTAGGGCAGGCCGCACTCTTCGAGCAGGATGGTGACTTTCTTGCCGTTGGGCGTCGGCCAGTAATGTAGATCGATCATTTTTCCTCCAGTGGCTTGGGCTGCGTGAGCCGTACCCGACCAGCCTCGGACGGTCGCCTGGCGCCGTCAATGGTGTATGCTTGCTGCAACAAGGCGGTCCGGGAGGATCAGATGTGGGTACGTAATGCCTGGTACGTCGCCGGCTGGTCGCATGAACTCGAAGCCGGCCGCATCGTGGCGCGCACCATCATCGAGCAGCCGCTGGCGCTCTACCGCAAGGCCGATGGCGCGGTGGTGGTTCTGGAGGATCGTTGCTGCCATCGCTTCGCGCCGCTGTCGATGGGCCGGCTCGAACAAGACGATCTGCGCTGCATGTACCATGGGCTGAAGTTCGCGCCGGATGGGCGCTGCGTCGAAATCCCCGGCCAGAAGCTCATTCCTCAAAGCGCCTGCGTGCGGCGTTATCCCGCCGTCGAGCGCGGCGGC
>ERZ890510.986-NODE-986-length-20189-cov-6.659233_pt1 | contig 20189 bp, 19 predicted proteins | sample MGYA00521265_ERZ890510 | MGnify/ENA primary metagenome ERZ890510 (study PRJEB32303, sample SAMEA104408624) | aquatic metagenome | biome: Brackish water; feature: Chemocline; material: water | place: Baltic Sea | collected 2014-10-26T21:54:00 | depth 110 m ...
CTTGGCCGGATCGGTCGCAAACATCATGGCGGCGGCACCGCCCGTTGGCAGTTTGGCGTCCGGGCCAGGAACGGGAAAGCGGGCTGTGCGCCACTTGAACTTGCCCGCCACGCCGTTGTCGGCGACGCGCAGAAGTGAAGTCGATTCCGTCCAGATGCCGAGCTTACCCGAGAAGAAGGCAGCACGGCTCGCCTCAGGCGTGAGGTCGGGCATGCCCCCTTCACGCACCATTCGCCCAAGCAGCTCAATGGCCTTCTTGCCGGGCTCCCTGTCGAAGGCGATCGTCTTCTCGTCATTGCTCATCATCTGACCGCCGTACGAGAAAACCAGCGCCTGCCACATCCAGTTGCCGGTGATCGCCCAGGAGTGGAACAGACCAATGTCGTCGTTGCCAAGTTTTGCAATCTTGTTGGACAGCGCAAATATGCCGTCCCATGTGGTCGGGAAATTATCCGGATCCCCCCCAGCCTTCCTAACCAGGTCCTCGTTGAAATAGATGATCGGTGTCGACGCCGCGAAAGCGAGCCCGTAGGGTTTGCCGCCATAGGTACTGAGGGCCATCATCGACGGCGAGAAGCCCTGCCCCGTCCAATCCTTCTCCTTGGCGATGAAGGGCGTGAGGTCGGTTGCGATCTTGCGGTCCACGAAGAGGCGCTGCAGGTTGATCGCCTGCAAGGCCACATCTGGAAGCTGCTTGGTGATCGCTTGGCGCAACGCTGTCTGTGCGGCGTCCTCGTATTCCTTTGTGGCCGGCAGGTAAGTCACCGTTACGTCGGAATTGGCCTTCTCGAACTCGGTCTTCAACTGCTCGAAGACCTTGTCGAAGATAAATCCCAGAGGATACTGCACATTGATCGCCGTCTTCGCCTGAGCCAGGGCATGGCCCGCCCCCAGCATTGCGAGCGCCGCTACCGCAGCCGCACCCGTTTTCAGAACTTTCAGCATCGACATCCTCCCTATGTTTAAGTTCAGCCTTTGACACCTGTAAAAGTGATACCTTCGATGAATCGCCGCTGCGCCAGCAGGAAGGCCAGCACCAATGGCGTGATGACGATCGTGGCGGCGGCCATCAGTGGCCCGTAGGCCGTGCCCTCGCCGTTGAGCTTGAGAAAGGCGATGCCGAGCGGCGGCGTGTAGAGACGTTCGTCGCCGATGGCTATCAGCGGCCAGAAATAGTCATTCCAGTGCGCGACTAGCGAGAAGATGCCGAAGGCGACGAGCGCCGGCACGGCGGCCGGCGCCATCACAGCCCAGACGATGCCGTATTCGCTGATGCCGTCGACCCGCGCTGCATCGATTAGGTCGTCGGGCACACCGAGAAAGAACTGGCGCATCAGGAAGATACCGAACACCGAGATGGTGAAAGGCAGGATCAGAGCGGCGTAGGAGTTCAGCAACCCAACCTTGTAGAACAAAATGTAAATCGGTAGCGCTACCGCCTGGTAAGGGATTAGCAGGCATACCAGAACAGCGCCGAACATGAACTGCCGACCCCGGAAGCGCAGTTTTGCAAGTGCGTAAGCTGCCGGCACGTTGACGATCACCTGCAGCACGAAGATTGCCACCGTGACGATGACACCGTTCAGAAGGAAGCGCAGGAGCGGCACCTGAGTTAGTGCAACACGGTAGTTCTCGAATGCATCCCACCGCTGCGGCAGCAGATGGAACTCGGGCGAGAAAATCTCCTCTTTCGGCTTGAAGGACGTAAGTAGCATCAGCGCGAATGGGGCCAGCATGACCACGGCGCCAAGCATGAGAACGGCGTGCCGCGAAAAGCGCGCGGAAATGTGCAGACGACGGCCAGTCATATTTGCCTCCGCCGATCGAGCAGAACCAAGCGCACCGCCGATAACGCCAGAATGAAGCCCAAGAAAACCACGATCAGCGCTGCAGCATAACCGTCGCGAAAATAGTTGAATGCCTCGGCGTAGATCGTGTGCAGCAGCACCTCGGACGCCTTGTTCGGGCCACCATCGGTCAGCACCTGGACTGTATCGAACACCTGAAAGGCGCGGATCGCGGTAATCACCACCGTAAACAGCGTTACGGGTCCCAGCAGAGGCCAAGTGACGAGGCGGAAGCGATCGCCACCGCCTCGCACGCCGTCAATCGCGGCGGCCTCGTAGAGTTCACGCGGGATCGCCGTCAGCCCCGCCATGAACAGAACCATGTTGAAGCCGACACCCTGCCATATGCCGATACCGCACAAGGTGAACAGCACGAGCCTGCGGTCATGCAGGAAATCGTGTGTCCCAAGACCGATCGCCTTTAGGGCGGCGTTGATCGCGCCGACGCGCGGGTCCAGCATGAACCCCCAGACGATCGCCATCGCGATGAGCGTCGCCATCACAGGCAGGAAATAGGCGGCACGATAGAAGCCGCGCAACGAACCGTCGGCCTCGATCAGTAGCGCCGCACCAAGACCGAGCGCCACCGATCCGGGCACAACCACCGCTACGTAGATCAGCGTATTGATAAGCGAGATGCGCACCGTATCGTCGCTGGCCATCTCGACATAGTTTTCGAACCAAACGACTGAGATCGTCGGCGCACCGAGTTGGTAGTCGGTAAACGAAAGGGCGACGACCGAGGCCAACGGGCCAACCAGAAAAACCAGCATCAACACCAATGCAGGCAAAGTGAGCCCGAGGACAGTGAGGCGCCACCGCCATTTGCTCCACTCAGGCAAGAACGCCTCCGTTCTGGGTGGGGTGCACACGACCTCCTCGCAAATCGAACAGGAGCGCACGCCCGGGAGCGATCACGAGGCGGAGCTCCCCACCGATCGCCAAGCCGTCGCCGACATTGGGATCGCAACGTGCGATCACCGGTTCAGGTGCGCCCGCCACTGCAACATGCAGGTGGAGGTCGGCGCCGAGGTTTTCCTGATAGACCAGCCGGCCGGAGAATCCCGTCCCATCTCTGGCAACAGCCAGACTTTCAGGTCGGACGCCGACCTGTAGCTTGGTGCCGGGCGGAAGGCCGCAGGAAAGCGGCAGTTTGACGCCGAGCACATCAATTCCCGAGGCCGTCGCTATTGCCGGCACCACGTTTATGCGCGGCGTGCCCACGAAGCGCGCGACGCGCAGATCGGCAGGATCGCGGTAGATCACGTTGGGCGACGCGACTTGGATGGGCACCCCCGCATCCAGCAGGACGACGCGATCCGACATCGTCATCGCCTCGGCCTGATCGTGCGTCACGTAAATGAAGGTGGTGCCGAGTTGCCGATGGAGCTGGGCGATCTCGGCACGCATGTGGATGCGTAGTTCAGCATCAAGATTGGACAACGGCTCGTCCATGAGGAAGGCCTTGGGTTTGCGCACCATGGCGCGGGCAAGCGCGACGCGCTGCTTCTGGCCACCCGAAAGCTGCCCAGGCTTTCGGTTCAAAAGGGTTTCAATCCGGAGCGTCCGAGCGACGTCTCGCACCGCCACGGCAATCCCGTCTGCAACGCGTCGTACTCCTGGCAGCATCGACGCACCAGGCAAGCGCTGCAGGCGTGTGAGGCGCCGCATACGCAGCGGCACAGCAATGTTCTCGAAGACCGTCAAATGCGGATAAAGCGCGTAAGACTGGAACACCATCGCGATATCGCGATCGCTTGGCGGCAGCCCGTCGACAACCGCGCCGTCTATGGCGACGCTGCCGGCGCTTTGGCGTTCAAGCCCCGCGATGATGCGCAGCAAGGTCGACTTCCCGCATCCCGAGGCGCCGAGAACGGTGATGAACTCCCCGGAACGGATGCTCAGATCGATGCCTTGCAGAACTCTCGTGTCGCCGAACTGCTTGCGAATCCCGGTCAGCTTGACGGCACCGCCGGAGGACGGTCGGCTGGGTAGCGCCGCATCAAGCCTCACGTCGAGCATCGTGTCGAACATCGGGCAGGTCTGAGCTGCTGGCCCCGGAATTCCACGCGCAACGCCTCCCCTTTCATTGCCCGGACGGATTCTTTACGTCGCGTTCCGCCGACGAATGAACGGAAGAAATGATAGCCGTCACCCCCAGGGTTGAAAAGGATTCATTATTCAGCCATTCAGTAATGAGATAATCTCATTTTGCTAATTGTTGCATGTCCCAGGTCATGATCAGAAAGCGCCCGCCCGCACGAAGTGGCGCCGCGGTACGACAAGGCGGCGTCTCGATCCTGGCATTGATCCGCCATTCTGGGCGCGCCCTGCCACCCACTGCCCGCCGGATCGCGACCTTTATCGACAAGCATGCTGAGGACGTGATCCGCATGTCGATCACCGAGCTGGCCGAGCAGACGCACTCAAGCGAGGGCAGCGTCGTCGGCCTTTGCCAGCGCCTGGGGATCAAGGGGTTTCAGGAACTGAAGATCCTGCTATCGCGCGATCTGGTCGAGCCCGTGCGCCTCATCCAGGAGGATCTGCGGGCGTCTGACACCGTCTCCGATGTCGGCGAGCACGTGTTTGCCGCCCATATCGCATCGCTGCAGGAGACGAGAAAGTTACTCGACGTCGAGGCTCTGACAGGCGCCGTCGGACTGCTCCGTACCTGCCGTCGCATCGAGGTCTACGGGATTGGAAGCTCGGCTCCCATCGCGCAGGACCTCGGCTATCGGCTTCTGCAACTCGGCCGCGACACGAAGGTTGTAACCGACTCCCATATCCAGGCGGTAAGCGCAGCCATGACCGATGCCGCGACCGCAGTGCTCACGATTTCCCACAGCGGCAGCACGGTGGAAACCGTGCTGGCCACGAAGCTCGCCCAGGAGGCGGGAGCGCGAACGATCGGTATCACGCGAATGGGCAAGTCGCCGCTTGCGCGCTATTGCGATATTGTGCTGCACACAATCGCCAACGAAACGCGTTACCGACCCGAGGCAATGAGTAGCCGCGTGGCACAACTTGCGATCATCGACACGCTGGTATCCTGTTGCGCACTCGCCGACGCGCGACGCTCGATTGCCAAGCTGGAACTCAGCGCCCGAGTTCTGGCGGAAAAGCGGTTTTGATATGCGGGCCATCGTTATCGGGGCCGGACGTGGCAGGCGGCTGATGCCAACGACCGAAAAAGCTCCCAAGTGCTTCGCCGAGATCCAGGGAAAACGCATTCTCGACTGGACGGTCGAGGCGTTGAGGGGCGGCGGTTGCACGGAACTCTGCTTCATCGGCGGTTACCGCATCGAGGCGGTAAGACGCGACTATCCCGAATTCACTTTCCGCGAGAACGACGACTGGCCGAACAATAACATCCTAGTTTCGCTGATGTGCGCGGAGGACCTTATGGATGAGCCCGTCGTCATTTGCTACTCCGACATCCTGTTCACCACCGAGATCGTGCAGAGGCTGGTCGGGTCGGAGGCCGACCTGGCGTTGGGCGTCGATACCGAATGGCGCGAACATTACAAACCGCGTACGCAGCACCCGCCGCACGACGCCGAAAAGGTCATCGTCCGGGGGGACAAAGTAGAGCGCGTCTACCGCACTATTCCCTACGACGCGGCGACTGGTGAATTCATCGGCGTCGCCAAGTTCAGCAAAGAGGGCGCACGGCAATTCCGCGACTTCTACCGGCGCCGCAAAACCGAATTCTGGGGCAAGCCTTATCGCGAGGCAGTGACATTTCAGAAGGCGTATCTAATCCATATGTTCCAGGACATGATCGAGCAGGGCATCGCCTTCGGGCACGCCGACACGCCGGGCAGATACCGCGAGATTGACACCCAAGAAGATATGAACCTCGCGCAATCTCTTTGGCAATCCGGAGACCATCCGTGAAAGCGCTGCCGTTGTTTCCTGCCTCTATTGTGGGCTCGATACCGCGCCCGCTGGTAGTTCGCGAGCTGATCGAAAAACCGCACTGGGACACCGCCGATACCGCTACCATGGACGCCGCTATCCGCTTCGTTGTGTCCATGCAGGAGCGTGCCGGGCTGGACGTGGTCAACGACGGCGAATGGCGGCGGCGGTCCTACATCGGTGTAATCTCCGAGCTGGCCACTGGCTTCACACTCGAAATCAACCCCGCCGACGGCCGGCCATGGACCGTCGTGACGGATAGGCTTACGCCCAAGCCGCCGGGCTTCATCGCGGCTGAGGCCAAGTTCGTAAAGCAAGTCGCCAGTGTTGCCACCAAGATCACGCTCCCCGCGCCGGCGCTCTTGGGCGAGCGGCTGTGGGACCCCGAACGCTCGAAGAAGGCCTATCCCGAGCGCGATGTCTTTGTGCGCGACTGTGTGGCGCCGCTCAGAGCCGAAATAGAGCTGCTGCAGGATATGGGCGTGGATGTCGTGCAAATCGACGACCCCCATCTCTGCCTATTCGTCGATCCAGACGTGCGCCGGCAATACGACAACCCCGATCGGGCCGCAGATTTCGCCATCGAGATGATCAACGAGACGGTATATGGCTTCAAAGACATCAAGTTTGCCGTCCATCTCTGTCGCCGCGCCGGGGCACGGGTACGCGGCGAGAAGCACCATGCCGGCACCTACGGGCCGATCCTCGGCCAGCTGAACCGACTAAAGGTGCACCACCTGACGATGGAATTCACGGCTGCCGGCGCGGGCGATCTCGAAAGCCTTGGCCGACTGCGGGAAGATTTCGAGCTGGGACTGGGTGTGGTCGATGTCACCCCCGGGGCGCCAGAGGCCGCCTCCTTGATCGTCTCAAGGGTCGAACGCGCGCTTGCATGCATCGACAAGAAGCGTGTCACGCTCAATCCGGATTGCGGTTTCGCACCGGGCTCGGCCGCCAAAGTCGATATTGATGAAGTCTATCTCAAGCTTAAAGCCGAAGTTGAGGCCGCCCAGATACTACGCGCCAAGTACGCCTAGAGCAGGAAAGTGTTGGTCCGGTCGAGGTAATCGTGCATGTGCACGATCATCTGGTCGGCCTCCAACAGCACCACGCCGTAGCCCGGGGGCTCGTGACTGCCTGGGATACGACCTTCGATGACGAAATCGAGCGCCACCTGATGGCTGGTCGCGCGCAGTGTCGAGATCGGGATGCCGCGCCAACTTCCCGCGACAGGCCGGTGCAAATGGCCGAAGAAAAGATGGCGGATGTTCTTTCGGCCATCGATCGCGTCGGTAAACGGTTTCGGTTCCAGGAGCGAGATATCATCCATGCGTTTCAATCCGACCTTGAACGGCGGATGGTGCATGAAGATGATCACTGGGCGATCGCCCGTCGCGTCAAGTGTCTGCTTGAGCCACGCGCCGCGCGTCTTGCAGAAACTGCCCCACGGCTTGCCGGGCTCATTGGTGTCCAGACAGATACCCAGAACACCCTCGCCTATCTCAAAGGTGAATTGGACGAAGCCGTTGGCGTCGAATTTGGCTTCGGAAAACGCCGCTCGAAAATTGGTACGGTCGTCGTGATTGCCGACCAGTAGATGACAAGGAATTACGAGCTTGTCGACCTCCCGTTTTAGCGCCTCGTAGGCCGCCGGCTGGCCTTTGTGTGCGAGGTCGCCGGTGATGACGGCGAACGCAGCATCTGCGTGGTTACGGTTAACGTCAGCCACACACATCGCTAACCGATCAAGCGGATTGAGCCCGTATAAAACGTCACCCGGCGGCACGAAATGAGGGTCGGTAATGTGGATGAACTTCTGCATGGATCCTTGCTCTGCGAGAGGCACGCAATACGGGCGACTTGTCCTTCGCGGCCCTCTTTTCTCGGCAACCCTGCGGGCCAGCATAGCTGTCTCTGCTGAAAACTACATCCGGCAATATTGACGATGAGGTCCGCCAAACATAGGCCGGGCGTTCAATTGCCCGGCCCATTGGATCGGCAGATTGGTCGGCGAATCTTTTCCCAAAGACAGACGCGTCCGGCGCAAGTGTGCCTCGCCGAAGACGACGATGTGATCGAGGCATTCGCGGCGGATCGAGCTGATCAGCCGCTCCGTATGCCATTCTGCCAGGGTGAGCGTGGGGCCGTGGGGCGATCTCGAATGCCCATTGCGGAGAGCCGACGGGTCACGGCATGACCATAAGCGGCGCCTCGGTCCCGAACGAGATGGCCAGGTAACACGTCCCAGGGAAAGGCCTCGGTGATCTGTTGGGCGATCCATTGGGCCGTCGGATTGGTCGTCACCGCGAGCGATATCAGCCGCCAGCGCTGGCGCCTCAAAATGACCAAGACATAGCGCAGCTTGAAGCCGACCGCCGGCACGACCAGAAAGTCCCTGGCACCAATGCCTGCCGCACGGTTGTGTAGGGACGTCTTCCACGTCAGTGACCGCCCTCGCTCGCCCCTCGCCATCTACTTGGCGACCGTCGACTGAGCGACCTCAATCCCGCACTTCAGGAGTTCGCCGTGGATGCGTGGAGCGCCCCACAGCCGGTTGGAGACGCGCCAGCGCCTTCCGGAAGGCATTCAATGCCTTGCGCGAAGAACTGGTAAAGCAGCATCCGTTCTTCCCGACGCGCTACTGTATCGGCATTGATCCCCTCGACCCGCTGCGGCTGCCGACATCCCACCTAACGATGCGAACGATGCGCCATACCTGTGTCACGCTGAGCCACGACGCGGGCGTGCCCCGCGAGTTGATTTCGTCGATCACTGGCCATGAACCTGCCAATATTGACGCAGTCCTAGCCCACTACACCGTGCGCACTGCCGATCAGGCCACCACGGCACTCAACATGCGGGTCGCCCACGAAGCGAAGGATACGCAGGTGCCAAAAGTCGAACGTCTCTACGCGTTCGACCCGGGACGTTCGACTTCGTGTCCGCAATGTTCTCAATTATGGAAAACTGCAGATCGACATAAGACGCCAGCTCGCTTGCAATATTGCACGATGGTACCCCCGGTCGGACTCGAACCAACACTCCGTGAGGAACCTGATTTTGAGTCAGGCGCGTCTACCAATTCCGCCACGGGGGCACGCTGTCGTGCGGCGTGAATAAAGCCGATGGACGGAACCGGGTCAACGCTTGCGAGAGGCTGTTTCGTCCGGCTTTATGGCGCCGCTCCCAGGAAACGCCGCCGGAGGAAGTTTTAGCGTGCACCCGTACATTCATGCCCAGAAGAACCCGGACAAGCCGGCCTACATCATGGCCGGCAGCGGCGAAACCGTGACCTACCGACAGCTCGACGACCAGTCGAACCGCATCGCGCAGCTCTTCCGCAGCCTGGAGCTCAAGCCCGGCGACCATATCGCCCTCTTCCTCGAGAACCATCCGCGCTATTTCGAGATCTGCTGGGGTGCCCAACGCTCGGGCCTGATCTACACCGCCCTCAGTTCGCGCCTCACTCCGGCTGAGGTCGACTACATCGTGACCGACTGCGGCGCCCGGCTGTTCATCACCTCGAAGCATCTCGCCGACAAGGCCACCGCGCCGGCAGCCGGCATGACAGGTGTCGCGAACCGCTACATGATCGACGGCGTGGCGCCAGGCTATGAATCGTGGGAAGCCGCGGTCGCGCGCCAGCCCGCCACCCGCATCGCCGACGAGACCGCCGGCCACGACATGCTCTACTCATCGGGCACCACCGGCCGGCCGAAGGGCGTGTTGCCGGTCGTCGAGCGGCAGCCGATCGACTACGACAATCCCCTGCTGGCGATCAGCCGCAAGCTCTACGGCATCGACGGCGACACGATCTACCTGTCACCGGCGCCGCTCTATCACGCAGCTCCGCTGCGTTTCAACATGAGCGTCATGCGGCTGGGTGGCACCTCGGTGATCATGGAGCATTTCGACGCCGAGGAATTCCTCAAGCTCGTTCCGAAGTACAAGGCGACGCACACCCAGGTCGTGCCAACGATGTTTGTGCGCTTCCTCAAGCTGCCCGACGAGATACGCAGCAGGCCCGACATGTCGTCACTCAAATGCGCCATCCATGCCGCGGCGCCCTGCCCGATCCCGGTCAAGGAACAGATGATCGCCTGGTGGGGGCCGATCATCTGGGAATACTACGGCGGCACCGAAGGCAACGGCCTCACAATGTGCAATGCCGCGGAATGGATGGCACACAAGGGTACCGTCGGCCGCGCCATCGTGGGCAAGCTGAAGATCTGCGACGACGACGGCAACGAGCTGCCGGCCGGCGAGCCAGGCACCGTGTATTTCGCCGACGGACGGCCATTCGAGTATCACAACGATCCAAGGAAGACCGCCGAGTCGCGCCATCCCAAGGGATGGACCACGCTCGGCGATGTGGGCTACGTCGATGTCGACGGCTTTCTGCACCTGACCGATCGCAAGGCGTTCATGATCATCTCGGGCGGGGTGAACATCTATCCGCAGGAGTGCGAGAACCTGCTGATCAACCATCCCAAGGTGATGGATTGCGCAGTCTTCGGCGTCCCCAACGAGGAATTCGGCGAGGAAGTGAAAGCGGTCGTGCAACCCCGCGACATGGCCGATGCCGGCCCCGCCCTGGCCGAAGAACTTCTTGCCTACTGTCGCCAGCAGCTTTCCGCCATCAAGTGCCCGCGCTCGGTCGATTTCGAGGCCGAACTGCCACGCCATCCTACCGGCAAGCTCTACAAGCGCCTGCTGCGCGACCGCTACTGGCAGGGCCGGACGACAAAGATCTGACTCGACTCTCTTGAATAACCTCTTATATGGTTAGCCTGAAGACGGAGGCTAGCAATGACCGCAGAACTGCGCGCCCTCAACGCCAAGTTCATTCACAACTTCATCACCAACGACGTGCCCTCCCACGACGCCATCCTGCACAAGGATTTCATCTGCATCACGTCGGCGGGCGCGCGCGTCAGCCGGGCCGACTACCTGAAAGCCTGGGCGACCGGCTTCGACGCCGAACGCATCCCCTATTTCGACTACCGCGACGAGCTGATCCATGTGTTCGGCAGCACTGCGCTGCTGCGCTCGACCAACAAGAGCACAAGAATGGTCGATGGCGTCGAGACTACGGGCATGACGATGTACACTGACATCTACATCCGCGAAGAGGGCGCGTGGAAATGCATCCAGGCGCAGATCACACCGGTGGCGCCCGCAAATTACCCGTCCGACAAAACCATCGTAAAGAAATACCTCAAGGGCAAAGCCCAACGGTAAGGGACCGTGCTATTGGTTCTCCCTGTTCCAGGGAGATTCGTCATGAAGGCAGCAGTTGTCGGAGAAAAAGGTGTCGAGGTTCGAGAAGCCCCCAAGCCCTCGCCCCAACCCAATGAGATCCTGATCAAGGTGCGGGCGGCATCGCTCAATCGCGCCGACCTCGCGGTCGCAGCCGGCCTTTCGCATGGCCGGGCCGGTGGCGCCGGCACCATCGTCGGCCTGGAATGCGCCGGCGAGGTCGAGGCCGTCGGCAGCGCGGTCAAGGATTTCAAGCCAGGCGACCGCGTCATGAGTTCGGCGGCCGGCGGCTTCGCCGAATATGTCGTCACCGATTCGGGCCGCGCCCACAAGATTCCCGCCAACAACATGACCTATGAGCAGGCAGCTTGCATGCCGGTGGCGGTGCAGACCATGCACAATGCGCTGGTCGGCGCCGGCCGGCTGAAGAAGGCCGAGTCGGTGTTGATCCAGGGCGCAAGTTCGGGCGTCGGCCTGCTCGGCATGCAGATCGCCAAGTTCCTCGGTGCGTCCATTGTCATGGGTACCTCGACCAATGACGGCCGCCGCGCGCGACTGAAGGAGTTCGGTTGCGACCTGGCGCTCGATACGCGCGATCCGAAATGGCCCGAGAAGGTCAAGGAAGCGACCGGCGGCAAGGGCGTCGACCTGATCGTCGACCAGGTGTCCGGCGGCGTCATGAACCAGAACATGGAGGCCGCCGCCATCCTCGGCCGCATCGTCAATGTCGGCCGGCTGGGCGGCATGACGGGCGAGTTCAACTTCGATCTGCATGCGCTCAAGCGCATCGACTATATCGGCGTCACCTTCCGCACCCGAAGCCCCGAAGAAGTCCGCGCGATCGTCAAGGCGGCCCGCGCCGACCTGTGGCCGGCCATCGAAGCGGGCAAGCTCAGCCTGCCGATCGACAAGACCTTCCCGCTCGCCCAGGCTGCAGAGGCGCTTGCGCACATGAAGGCCAATGCCCATTTTGGCAAGATCGTCCTCGTCGTCTGACGCAAGAGGCAGGTCCGCATGAGCAAGTCGATCAATCATCTCACCACCGCAGACCGCCTGTTCTTCGGCAAGGGTGGGCTCGACCCGCGCAAGACCGCGAAGCTGGTCGACGAGGCACTGTCCGGCACCGACGACGGCGAGCTGTTCCTGGAATATGTGCAGAGCGAGAGCCTGTCATTCGACGACGGCAAACTGAAGAGCGCCTCGTTCGACACCTCCCAGGGCTTCGGACTGCGCGCCGTGGCGGGTGATTCGACGGGATTTGCACATGCCTCGGCGCTCGACGAACAGGCCCTGAAGCGCGCCGCAGCGACGGTCAAGGCGGTGCGTGCCGGCCGTTCGGCCAAGTCGGACGAATCGCCGCGCGGAACCAACCGGCTGCTTTATGCCGACGACAATCCGATCGACGGCGAGGCTTTCGCGCGGAAGGTGGCGCTTCTCGAGCAGATCGATGCCTATGTGCGGTCCAAGGAACCCAAGGCGCGCCAGGTTTCGATCTCGCTCGCGGGATCTTGGCAAGTGGTCGAAATCATTCGCGCCGGCGGTTGGCGCGCCGCCGACGTGCGGCCACTGGTCCGTCTCAATGTGAGTGTCGTCTGCGGCGATGGCACGCGCATGGAGGCCGGCAGCACCGGCAGCGGCCGCCGCGCCGCCTATGGCGACATCTTCAAGCCGGAATACTGGAAGCGCGAGGCCGACGAGGCGATCCGCCAGGCGCTGGTCAACCTCGAGTCGGTCGACGCGCCGGCGGGCGAGATGCCGGTGGTTCTGGGGGCTGGCTGGTCGGGCGTTCTGTGGCATGAGGCCGTCGGTCACGGCCTCGAAGGCGACTTCCACCGCAAGAAGACCTCGGTGTTCAGCCACATGATGGGCGACATGATCGCGTCCCCCGGCGTCACCGTGGTCGACGATGGCACGCTTGCCGATCTTCGTGGCTCGCTCACCATCGACGACGAAGGCACACCCACGCAGCGCAACGTGCTGATCGAGAACGGCCGCCTGGTCGGGTTGATGCAGGACCGCCAGAACGCCCGGCTGATGGGCGTGAAGCCGACCGGCAACGGTCGCCGCCAGAGCCACGCCTATGCGCCGATGCCGCGCATGACCAACACCATCATGCTGGGTGGCGACAAGGATCCCAAGGAGATCATCGCCTCGGTGAAGAAAGGCCTCTATGCCGCCAATTTCGGCGGCGGCCAGGTCGATATCGTGTCGGGCAAATTCGTCTTCAGTTGCACCGAAGCCTACATCATCGAGAACGGCAAGCTCGGCCGGCCGGTGAAGGGTGCCACGCTGATCGGCGCCGGCTCGGAGGCGCTGACGAAGGTCGGGATGGTCGGCAACGACATGTCGCTCGACCCCGGCATCGGCACCTGCGGCAAGGACGGCCAGGGCGTGCCCGTCGGTGTCGGCCAGCCGACGCTGCGTATCGACGCACTCACTGTCGGCGGTACGGCGACCTAGCCGCGGAGCGCCGTCAGTCGGCTTTGGCCGGCGCCTTCGTATAGTCGGCGTCGCTCACCGGCTCGAACCAGCTGGTGGCCCGGCCCTGGTCGTCAGTCTCCGACATGGCGAGGTGGCACATCATCGTGCCAGGCGCGGACCCGTGCCAGTGCCGCACGTTGGGCGGAATGACAACCGTGTCGCCCGCCATGATCTCCTGCACCGACTCGCCCTCGAGCTGGTAGCGGCCGACGCCCGACAGGACATAGAGGACCTGGCCGACCGCATGCTGATGCCAGTTGGTGCGTCCGCCCGGCATGAACGTCACGCGCGAGGCGCGCAGGCGGGAAGGTTGCTCGGGCGCATATACCGGATCCGACAGCACGGCGCCGACGAAATTGGCCGCCTCGGCCTTGGTGGTCGGACGGGACGCGGCCCGCATGATTCTTGGGCGCATGATGGCTCCTCCCTTTTCTTGCATGGGCGATTCAAGTCTATCAACCGGCCGGTGCCGCGCAAGCAACGGCCGTCATCTCGGATTACGAACGCGTCTCCGCCAGCCGCAGCGATTCGAGGAAGCGCGCCGCGGCGCTCATCGACTTCATGTCGCCCTTGGTCGTAACCAGCATCCGGTAGAGCCGGTCCTTCACGATGTAGGTGCGCATCATTACCCGGGAGCCGTTGGTGTCCTCAATGTCGAGCGCATAGCCGTCCCAGCCCTGCAGGGTGACCGGCTCGTCGCCGACATACTTGAAACGGGCACGCGGGAAGGCTTTCTCGGCCTCGCCGCGGCCGAGCTCGCGCGCCATCACCTTGGTGTCGCGGCTGGAGAACCAGCCGGCGTCATAGTCGACATAGTCGAAATCGAACAGTTCATCGTCGCGCTTGGATTGCCAGGCAACGCGCTCGCCGGCGTGGCCCTTCTCCCTCTCGGAGGCCGTGGTCTTGACGGCGGGCGCCGGCATTTCCAACCGGAAGCGCAGGTCGCTACCGACGACGGTCTGCCAGTCGGCGGGCTGTGCCCGCGCGGCAAACGGCACGACCAGCAAACCTAAAACGGCCAGACGACGCTTCATGCCGGCGGCACGAGGTTCTTGCGGCCCGACCAATCCCAGGCAAGGCCGGTGCGGGACACCCCCAACAGCAGCCCGTGCAATTCCTTGGGATGCACCCAGCCGCCATCGGGATCGGTGACCGGATCGGCGCCGCGCGGCGTGTAGCGGGCATTGGCATCGAGCAGTCGCTGGCGCACGGCTGGCCAGTCATGGACCTCGACGTAGCACATGTAGAGCGAGTCGCCGTGCTTGTGGGCATAGCGGCCCATGGCGTGCACGTTGTCTGTGACCTGGCTCAATTCGATACGGTCGAGCCGGTTGGGCGGATCGAACAGGGTGAGCGTACCGATATAGCCGAAGCGTTCGCTGCCGATTTCGCTGAAGCGCCCCGGATCGAGGCCGAACAGGCCAGCGTAGACGGCCGCGACACGGCGCCAGTCGCTGATCAGCGTATTGGTTGTCTCATAAAGAAAGGACACCGGCCCGACCCGCGGCCGGTAAGTACTTTCGGAAATCACGATCGGCAGGCCGAAGGTGGCACCGGATTCGAGATAAAGCTGTTCGGCGTCGCGATCGTAGGCGATGCCGAGCCCCTCCCAGCGCTTCGCCATGCTGTCGAGATCGGCAGTGCAGTAGCCCGCCGTCATCAGCCCCTCGCCGCGCCTGGCGAGAAAATCCTGCGTGAGGCCAGCACCGTCAGGCTCGCAGAGTTCGAACTCGCTTTCGCCGACCGCAAGGATCGTGCGTCTGGCTGCGAGGTGCCGGCAGTGGTCGCGGCGTGCGATCTCGCAACCCAGCAGCTGGCTGAAGCGCTGCGCTGCCTTGGCGGCGTCGTGGACGGCAATCTGGACGCGGTCGCAACGGTCAAGCATGGGACGAGCTTACCTCAGTAGGAATACTCGCGGAACAGCGGCGCAAAGGACCCCTGCCACTCGCCCTGCCATTTCGCGAGCAGTTCGTCGGCCGGTGCCAGGCCGCGGTCGACGGCGCGGTCGAGCGGAAAGAGATGGACCGCCTCGTCATTGCCGCGTTCGTCGAGACATTTGCGGGCTCGGAGGCCGGCATGCGCCAACCCCACGACCTCGCGTGCCAGATCGTTCAGGGACCTGCCGTGAAACTTCGTCGCAAGCCCTGTCCTTGGCGTCTCGGCGCGCAGGAAATCGTGATCCGCGACCGTCCAGTCCTTCACCAGGTCCCACGCCGCATCGAGCGCACCCTGGTCATAGAGCAGGCCGACCCACAGGGCCGGCAAGGCGTTCAATGCCGCCCACGGTCCTGAATCGGCGCCACGCATTTCGAGATAGCGCTTCAGCCGCACCTCGGGAAACGCCGTGGTGACGTGGTCGGCCCAGTCGTTGACTGTGGGCAGCTCGCCCGGCCGCGCCGGCAGCTTGCCCTTGAGAAAATCCCGGAAGCTCTGCCCCGACGCATCGATGTACTTGCCGTCGCGATAGACGAAGTACATCGGCACATCGAGCATGTAGTCGACATAGCGTTCGAAACCGAACCCGGCCTCGAACACGAACGGCAACACACCGCAACGATCGGAATCGGTATCGGTCCAGATGTGGCTGCGATAGCTCTTGAAGCCCACCGCCTTGCCCTCGACGAACGGCGAGTTGGCAAACAGCGCCGTCGCCAACGGCTGCAGTGCGAGCGACACCCGGAACTTCCTGGTCATGTCGGCTTCGGACTCGAAATCGACGTTGGTCTGCACGGTGCAGGTGCGCAGCATCATGTCGAGGCCGAGCTTGCCCTTTTTGGGCATGTACTCGCGCATGATCTTGTAGCGCCCCTTGGGCATCCAGTGCATGTCCGCGCGCGTCCACTCCGGCGCGAAGCCCAGCCCGATGAAGCCCGCGCCGATCTCGCCGGCGACTTCGCCGACCTCGCGCAGATGTCGGGAATTCTCCGCCGCCGTCTCGTGCACGGTCTCGAGCGGCGCGCCCGACAGTTCGAATTGGCCGCCCGGCTCCAGCGTGATGCTGGCCCTGTCGCGCAACAATGCGATCGGGTTGTTGCCTTCGATCACGGGCTCCCAGCCGAAACGGGTCAGGCCTTCAAGCAGGGCACGAATGCCTTTGGGCCCGTCATAGGCGAGCGGCTTCAGCGTTGCCTTGTGGTAGCCGAATTTCTCGTGCTCGGTGCCGACGCGCCAAGCGGCGCGGGGCTTGTTGCCGGCGACGAAATACTCAATCAGCTGCCGCCGATTCTCGATCGGCGCGCCGCCGCCCGACGGTGGTGCGGACATTCTCTGTCGACTCCCTGAGCGCCGGCGGCCTTCAGGGGGCCGGAGGCGGCGCGGCCGCATGAGCAATTCTCACGCGAGCACGCGTCTGGTTCATGATGTTCAGCTTCCCCTCTCCCACGCCAACGGCCCCCAAGGCAAGCGTCAGACAGCAGCCTTGGATGTGCGATAATCAGCGGACAGACGCGGTGTCGGCTGGCGCCAGTCCCCGACCAGGGCCTGCCAGCACGCCAGCGCCGCCAAGGCCGCGGTATCGGCCCTCAAGATGCGCGGCCCCAGCCCGATTGCCATTACATCCCTTATGCGACGCAAGGCGGAGAGCTCGGCTTCGGCAAAGCCGCCCTCGGGTCCGACCAGAATCGCCCATGGCGCCGCGCGGGCTGCCACATCGAGGCCGGCCAGAGCCTCGGCGATCGGCGGGCCGCCGCCGCTCTCGTCGCATATCAGCAGGCGCCTGTCGTCCGGCCATCCTGCAATCAGCCGAGCAAGGTCGATCGGTGGCCGCACCTCGGGCACGCTCAGCCGCTCCGTCTGCTCGGCGGCTTCGATCGCATTGGCGCGCAGCCGATCGACATTGACCCGCTCGACGGCGGTATGGCGGGTCAGCACCGGCTGCAGCGCTGAAGCGCCGAGTTCGGTCGCCTTCTCGGCGATATAATCGATGCGCGCCCGCTTCACCGGCGCAAAGCACAGCCAAACGTCGGGCTCCGGTGCTTGCACCCGGGTGCAGGCGCCGACCTCGGCCACCGCCGCCTTCTTGCCGCGGCCGGCAAACGTGGCTTGCCATTCGCCGTCGCGGCCGTTGAACAGCCGAAGCGCTGCACCGTCGGGACGTCGCATGACATGGCGCAGATAGTGGACCTGCGCCTCGCCCAGCGGCACCTCGATGCCGGCCGCAAGATCAGCTTCGACGAACAGACGCGACACGCTCATCGAGTTCCCTCATGGATCATTGTGCTGCATCGCTGCATGATGCCGCCATGACAGCCGACCGGACAACCGGCTTTACCGACATCGATCGCCAGCACTGGACCTTGCGCTACCTGCCACCGTGGACGCGTCCCTACGGCCGGCTGTCGCGCTGGGACCGGCCGATCGGGACCTGGCTGCTGCTGTTTCCCTGCTGGTGGTCGCTCACCCTGGGCGCGGCGCCGCAATGGGGCCGCCTCGCCGGCTGGATGGCGTTGTTCGCGTTGGGGGCACTTGCCATGCGCGGCGCCGGCTGCACCTGGAACGATATCGTCGACCGCAAGATCGACGCCCAGGTCGAACGCACGCGCAGCCGGCCGTTGCCGGCAGGCGAGGTCACGCTGCGCAATGCCCTGATCTGGACGGCCCTGCAGTCGCTGGTCGGCGTTGCCATTCTCTTCAAGCTGAACAAATTCGCCGGCGGCGTGGCGCTCGCCTCGCTGATCCTGGTCGCCATCTATCCGACGATGAAGCGCCTGACCTCGTGGCCGCAATTCGTGCTCGGCCTCGCCTTCAACTGGGGCGCCCTGGTCGGCTTCGCCACCGTGACCGGCGAACTCTCGTGGGCCGCGGTCGCGCTCTATGCCGGCGGCGTGGCCTGGACCATGGTCTACGACACCATCTACGCCATGCAGGACCAGCGCGACGACGCCGTGGTCGGCGTACGCTCGACGGCACGGCGCTTCGCGGCGGCACCGCGGCGCTGGCTCACGCTGTTTGCGGTGCTGGCGCTCGCGGCCTGGGCGCTGGCCGGTCATCTCGCCGCGCTCGGGCCCTTCTATATCGCGGGCCTGCTCGCCATCGCCCTGCACTTCGCCTGGCAGATCGCCCTGCTGCGGCCGGGCGATCCCGCCGACTGCCTGTTCAAGTTCAAGGCCAATGCGGCGATCGGCTGGTTACTGCTGGCCGCGATCGCCGCCGGCCATCTGTCCCTTTTCTGATGGCCCGCCTGCCGGTCGACCCCGAGGGATTCATCCGCACCAACACCGCCCTGGAAGCGCCAGCGATGGTGCCGGAATTCAGGCTGTGGCTCGCCACCGAATATGTGCCGATCTGGCAGGCCACCGAGGCCTGGCTGGACGAGCACAACATCGACCCGCCCTACTGGGCCTTCTGCTGGCCGGGCGGCCAGGCGATCGCGCGCTACCTGCTCGACAATCCGGGAATCGTGCGCGGCAAACACGTGATCGATTTTGCCGCCGGCTCCGGCGTTTCGGCGATGGCGGCGGCGCGCGCGGGCGCGGCCTCGGTTCTGGCCAACGACATCGACGCCATGTCCCTCGTCGCCGCGCGCCTCAACGCCGGAGCCAACGGACTTTCCATCGACGTCAATGCCGAGGATTGGCTGGCCGGTGCCGACGGCCACCCCACGGCCGACGTGGTCATTGCCGGCGACGTTTGTTACGAACAGGACATGTCGGTGCGGGCGCTGGCTTGGTTGCGCAGCCACGCAAGGCTCGGCCGCCTGGTGCTGTTGGGCGATCCCCGCCGTAACTACTTCAGCGCGCAAGGCCTCGAGGAATGCGCCCGCTACGACATTCCGACGTCCCTGCAGCTCGAGAACCGGGGCATGCGCGAGACCGTCGTGTGGCGGGTTCTGCCTCACTCCTAGGCAGCATTCAGAATTCCTTCACTGTTCTTTCACACTGGATTGGGCTACACGGCCGCAGCATGCCCAAGAGCACCATCAAGCCTGCCGACTTCGTCAGCCTCTACGACGGCTTCAACGCCGCCGTCTCGCGCTTCGACTGCGGCCGCAAGTGCGCGCCGCTGAACGACGGCGAACCGGTCTGCTGCTCGACCCAGAACGCGGTGCCGGTGGTGCACAAGGTCGAGTTCGACCTGCTGAAGACCCGTACCGACCTGTGGTCGAAGTTCAAGCCCTACGACTACGCCACCAAGCAGATCGTGGCCGAGCTGACCAGCGACTGCATGGCGATCCACTGCAAGGGCGCGCGGCACTGCGAGCGCGACAACCGCACCATCGCCTGCCGCGGCTTTCCCTTTTATCCCTACATCACGCGCGAGCGGCAGTTCGTGGGCGTCGGCACCTACTGGGTGTTCGAGGACCGCTGCTGGATGATGTCGAACCTCGAGATCGTCGACGCCAAGTTTGTCGGGGAGTTCGTCGCCACCTACGAGGCGCTGTTCCAGAAGGACCACAGCGAATTTACTACCTACGTCGATTTCTCCGCCTCGGCGCGGCGGGTCTACTCGCGCTGGAAGCGCGAGATCCCGCTGCTCGGCCGCAAGGGCGAGCTGCTGATCGTGGCACCGTCGACCGGCGAGATCCGGCCCGGGCGAAAGAAGGACTTCCCCAAGGCCGCCCCGTTCAGGTCCGAGAAGGAATATCGTGAAGCGGTGAAGGAAGCCGGCGGCGAAGTGCCGAAAACGGGCCTGCGCCCAAGCTGACGCCGACCCGGCCCATCAGGCGCGTCGTGCCGTCCTTCAACC
>ERZ890510.989-NODE-989-length-20159-cov-5.863062_pt1 | contig 20159 bp, 12 predicted proteins | sample MGYA00521265_ERZ890510 | MGnify/ENA primary metagenome ERZ890510 (study PRJEB32303, sample SAMEA104408624) | aquatic metagenome | biome: Brackish water; feature: Chemocline; material: water | place: Baltic Sea | collected 2014-10-26T21:54:00 | depth 110 m ...
ACTGACACCCAAGATCCTTTTCGTTCCGTGCGTGCGTGCGGGCTACGACCTGACGACGGCACTGGCTCGGTGCGGTTGCCAATGGACCAATCTGCAGGTCACCACGCCGGCGCTACTGGCTGCGGGGCGGCTGGCGCCGCGCATGGCCGGGTTGGGCGTGCGACGACTCTCTGCAGATGGCCGCCGCCGCCTGGTGGAGAACCTCCTGGACTCATGGCCCGTGACAAGTCGAGAGTATTTCACTGGTGGCACCCATGACGGTAGCCTGGATGCGGGTCTGGTGGACCCCCTGCAGAGTACGTTTGACGCCCTTCGCCTGGCCAAGGTGCTGCCGGAGCATATGGCCAGACTGGTGGCGGTCGACCGCCATGCACAGAACAAGGCGGTGGATCTGGCTTTACTCTACGGGGCATATACAAAGGCCCTGTTTGACGGTCGGTGGTGGGATGATGCGTCCCTGTTCACCGAAGCCCTGCTACAGGAGCATCCATCCACTGGGTGCGGCGGTCCCTTGGAGTGCGTCTGGGCGATTCTGGATGAGACGGAACTGTCCCCGTTGGCAGCCGAGTATGTGCGCAGCCTGACAACGGGCGAGATGTGGCGCCTGGGTCGCCGTGTCTACGGTGTGACCCCCCCCACTGGCACTGCCGCCAGACAGTTCCCGGCGGCGGCGATCCCCAATGAAACGCCCCACTCGCCCACGGTGCTGGCCTCGCCGTCCCGGCATCGTGCCGCGGCACCGGCGGTCCGGCTCACGCGCCGAAATCCTCTGGTGCAGGGAGACCTGTTTCTCGACCCCTTGCGAGAAGCGGGTCCGGAGACGCCGCCGCAGGAGCTGTATGCACTCGGTCTTACGCAGAGCTTCGTGCCCGAGGCCGTCGACGTGTCTCCCGGCGGGCGCCTCCTGACCACGGGCCTGATGCCGGGGGATGGGGATCGGGTTCGCCTGTGTCAGGTTGTTGGTCTGGAAACAGAAGTGCGCTTCGTCCTGCGTGACATCTTTCAGCGCGGATTGCCATATGACGACGTTGAAATCGTCTACACAGCAACGGCGCCCTACCAGGCGTTGCTCCATGATGCCGTGCAACGGTGGGACCTGCCAGCAGACTTCGCCGCCGGTGTGCCTGCTGTGATGACCCGACCGGGCCGGTCGCTGGCGGCATGGCTCGAATGGATCGCCATGGACCTGGATGTCGACGTCCTCGTGCGTCATCTGCAGGCGCGCGAGCTCGACTGGGCTGATGATGAAGCATCACCTGGAGCCGTGGCTCGTTGGCTGTTGCAGGGCCGGGCTGGCGCCGGACAGGCTGCGACACTTGCCGCCCTCGACCGAATCGTGCCGGTCATCGGGGCCGACAAGGCGGACGCCAGCACGATAGCGCGCGACAAAAATCTCCGGCTGCGACTCGCGGCGGGTCGTGCTCAGTTGCTGCGTCTCTTTTCATTGGCAGCCGCCGCAGATGCGGCGCCGGGCGTTGCGGTGGTGGCAGTCACCTATCTGCAGGCCTTGCCACCGGCTGCCACAGAGGAAGGCGCTGAACAGGATCGCCACATCCGTGATACTCTCGTTGCCATGCTACAGGATCAGGCCAGCCTGCCCGCTTCGACGACACCCCGTAGCGTGCAGGCGCAACGGTTGCTGAGTGTCCTGCGTCAGTACAGTTGTGAGGCGAGCCGGGCAGGTGCCGGCAGGGTGCAACTGAGTCCTCTGCGAGATGCCGGCTATTCTGGGCGCGGTCACCTTTATGTCCTGGGTCTGGATGAAACCCGTTTCCCCGGCAGCCCCGGTCAGGATCCCATTCTGCTGGACGAGGAGCGCCGGGCGCTGTCGCCGCTTCTGCCTTTGACCACCAGCAGTGCCGCGGCAGGCATCTTTCAGTTGATCCGCGTGCTGGGCAGCGCTGCCGGAACGGTCACCCTTATTGCCAGCCGCATGCATTTTGCCGACGGCCGGGAGCCCTACCCGACACCGTTGTTCGAACAAGCCTGTCGCCAGTTGCAGCGGCCGGCGGACTGGGGTGGCCCGGTGCCGTCCAACGGCGCCGCCGACGAACTCGAGGTCTTGTGGAGCAAACGGACACATGCCGACCTGCCAGATGCGTTGGCGCGGGTTTTCCCCGACGCAGCCCGAGGCGTGATGTCGGCCCGCGCCCGCGCCCATGCTGCCCCGTCCCGATTCTCCGGGTGGATCGCGCAAGCCGAGGTCGAGTCTCTGGACCTCACCGGGCAGCGGATTCTATCCAACCGCATGCTGGAAACGCTGGCCGAGTGCCCGCGACGCTACCTGCTGCGCTACGGCCTGGGCCTGGTGCCCCCCGACGAACCTCAACCGGACCCGCGCCGCTGGCTGCAGCCGATGGAAATGGGCAATCTGCTGCACCGATTGTTCCTCAGTTTCATGCAACAACTGCAGGGCACACGTCCTGACCCATCCCATCAGCCACGCCTCCAGGAAATGGTCGAGGCAGCCCTTGCCGCCGAGCGCGACCGCGTGCCGGTTACGCTCGTGGCAGCGTACCGCAACGATTGCCGTCGCATCGAGCGTGCGGCGCACATCTTTCTGCACGCCGAGTCACAGCGACTGGCGTCGGACCCGGCCCTGCATCCGGCCGCTTTTGAGCTCGATTTCGGTTCTGATGACGTCGTGGAGCTGCGTCTGTCGCATGAAATCGCCTTCCGCCTACGCGGTCGCATCGACCGTGTGGATGCTGTCTTTGACGCCTCGGGAGAGACCGTAGCCTACGAGATCTGGGACTATAAAACGGGCAGCACCTTCAACTTCGACAGCGCCGCCCTTGCTCAGGGCGGCAGGAGGTTGCAGTGGGCGCTGTACGCCTACGCACTGCCGCACTTGCTGGAGGGTGACGTCGACGTGCGTTTGAGTGGCTATTTCTTCGCCAGTGATCGAGGCTCCGGCCAGCGCTTCAGTGACGCGCCTCCGGCACGCCACGAACTGGCCGCCATGCTGCAACCCCTGTTCGCCATGGCCCGGCAAGGATTCTTCCCTGCCCTGCACAAAGGCGACGGCAAAGGTGGGGGTCCGTGCCGTTTCTGTGACTACCGGCGCATCTGCGCCTCCGAGGCACGCGGCGCCGAGCAGATTGATGAACTCTTCGCGGCCGCCGCCGAAATGGCGGCGCTGGTGGACGGCTGGGCCGAGTTGGTATCCTCTGGCAGGACCGGCTCGAGGCAGACGTTGGAATCCGCCTTCAGAGCTCTGGGTCTGGCGCCGGGGGATGTGGCCCCCGAGGATGTCGCCCGCAGCGCGCGGGACTGGATCCGCACGTGACGGCCAAACGCCTCCTGGTTGATGCTGCAGCGCGTCAACGCATTGCCGAAGACCTGGACACGAGCATCATGTGCCTCGCCGGTGCTGGCGCCGGCAAAACGCATGCTTTGGTCGAACGCATGGTTGCCTGTGTGCGCACGGGCAAAGTGGACATCGGGCACATGGCGGCCATCACCTTCACCCGTAAGGCGGCGGGCGAATTGCGGGGTCGATTCTTTGCCGCCCTGCAGCAGGAGACCGTCCGGGTCGCCGAAGAGGCGGAGGGTCCGGAAGCGGCACGACAGCTGCACCGACTGCGGGATGCTGTGTCACGACTCGACCAGTGTTCGATCGGCACGATCCACGCGTTCTGTGCCCGTCTGCTGCGTGAACGGCCCATCGAGGCGGGCCTGCCACCGGACTTTACGGAAGTCGAGGCGCGCGAGGAGATGATCCTGGCAAGGGCCGCGTGGGATGGTTTCCTGCAGGCTCGTTCTGTCGCCGGGGATGATCGCCTGCTGGCCATCGAAGACACGGGACTGACGGCGGAGCAGTTCTACCAGTTCTACCTCGACCGCTGCCAGTACAGCGACCTGCCACTGAAGCCGACGAAGGTAGCTCGTCCGGACCTGACACCGGCGGTGACCGAGGTCTGCGAGCTCGTGCGTGAAGTGGCGGCCCAGATTCCCACACCCTTGCCTGAGGGCCAACCCGACCGATTGATGGAGACTGTGCGCGAGTTGCGTCATTTCGTCGACTTCGCCGGACCGCCAAGTGACGCGGATCGTGAACGGCTGCTGCGTGACCTGGCATCCACGACAAAGACCGCGGTTACTCTCAAGCGCTGGGGCTCTCCCGGAAGTCCGGGGCAACAGCTGGCGCGCGCATTGAAGAACGAAGTGCTCCCGGCTCTGCGCGACGACCTGCTGAAACCGTTGTTGGCCCGGTGGCGCAACTACGTGTACACGCTCGCAGGCGCGCTGGTCGATGAGGCGATGCGCCACTATCGCGACACTCGCCTGGCAGCGTCGACACTGACTTTTAATGATTTGCTCGAACTAGCAGCGGCGCTGTTGCGACAGCACCCGGACGTTTGCGCGCATTTCCGTCGGCGGTATCAATGCCTCTTCGTCGATGAGTTCCAGGATACGGACCCCCTGCAGGCGGAGGTGCTCCTCTACCTCACGGGTGTGGAGCCCAACATCGACGACTGGCGTGTGTTAACACCCAGACCCGGGAGTCTGTTTCTGGTGGGTGACGAGAAGCAGTCCATCTACCGCTTCCGTCGGGCGGATCTCGATGTCTTTCGCCTGGCTCGTGACCGGGTCGTGGCCGGCGGCGGTGCCGTGGTCGAACTGACAACCAGCTTCCGCTCACGGCCCGCAGTTGCGGCATTCACCAACGGCGCTTTCGAACCTCTCTTCGACAGTTACGACGGCCGCTACCAGGCGGCCTTCCAGCGTCTCGTGCCCCACCGTCCCAGCCAGGATGGGGCCGGTGTCTACCAACTGCGTGCTCGTGCTGACAGCGGCGGCCGTCGCGAAACACAGACCCGGGAGGAGGCGCAGCGCATCGCTGCCTTCATCGCAGCGGCGCTGCGCGGGCGTACGCCACTCAATGGCGAAGACGCCGTCCTGGGACGACGGGCACAACCCGGCGATTTCATGCTTCTGACACGTTCGCGCCAGTATCTCGGGGAGTACGCCCGGGCCCTGGAAGCAGAGCAGGTACCCTACGATATCACCGGTGCCGGCAGCATGCGAAACTCTCTTGAGTTGCGTGCTCTTGTCGATGCGCTGGACACCCTGCTGGAAGCCGATAACCCCGTTCCACTGGTGGCGTACCTTCGGGGCCCGTTTGTCGGCATGGGCGATGACGAGCTCTACGTCCTGCGCCAGTTGCACTGGCGTTTTTGCTGGCAGGCACCAGCGCCTGCGGGGGCTGCGGATGTAGCGGCGGTTGCTCGTCTGCAACGGGCCCAGCGCACCCTGCAGAACCTCTGGGACGACGTGCGTCGCCGCCCGCTGGCGGCCAGCCTTGAGCGCCTAATCGAGTCCACGGGCCTGGCCGGATTTGCCGCTACGGGAGCAGCCGGCTCCTCGCGGGCGGGTAACCTGCTGCGCATCCTGGCGCTCGTGCGCGATGCGCAGAGCCGTCGCCATCTGGGTTGGGCGCAGATCACTCAGGAACTGCGAGTTCTGCTGGAAGATGATCGACAGCGTGTCGAGGAGATGACGCTGGAGACGGGGCGCGCCGATGTCGTACAGGTGATGAATCTGCACCAGGCAAAAGGGCTGGAGGCGAAAGTGGTTTTTCTCGTCGACGCATTCGATACGTCGTCGCGGCAACACACGGTCGACGTACACGTGTCACGTGTCGCGGATCGGCCCTACCTGTCGATGGCTGTTACGCGTCGCGCGCGGTTCAACACGACCGTGCTGGCTGAGCCGGAAGGCTGGCAAGAGGATGCCGCCGAGGAAGCGCGCTATCTGGAGGCCGAGAGTTTGCGACTGGTCTATGTCGCCGCGACTCGAGCCCGCGATGTTCTTGTGTTGGGAACCACGGCCCAGAGCCGAGGTGCCTGGAGTCTTCTGGAGCCAGCCATCGTGGGTGCACCCGACCTGCCGAGCCCGGCGCCAGCGGCCCCACGACCATCACAGGCAACAGATGACGAGGGCATCGACATCGCAGCTATCCAGGCCCGAACGCGGGCGCACCGGGCCCTGGCCAGCAAACCGAGTTACGTAGTGCACGCGGTGACAGAGGATGAAGAGCGCCGACCACGCGACGCAGATCCCGCGACGCAGGGCCGGGGCCGCAGCTTCGGCACCGTAGTGCACAGGTTGTTCGAGAGTGCCGTGCTCGGGCACTTGCCCGTGGCCGATGCTGCAGAGCTGCAATACGTGGAACGCCTGCTTGCCGAGGAAGGCCTCGATGGTGCTGCGACCGTATCGGCAGCGCAACAGGCTCTGGCTGCTTTCCACAGTTCAGCGATCTGGGATGAGTTGCGGCGGACCGCAGCGGAGGCCTACGTCGAGGTGCCCTTCGCCACCATGGCGGGCCATACCATACACCGCGGCGTCATCGACCTGGTCTATCGTGTCACCGGAGGCTGGAAGATCGTCGACTACAAGACGCACCGCTCGCTGACACCCGAACTTCTGGCGCACTTTGCCCAGCAGCTTGACGCCTACGCCGCGCACTGGGAAGCGGTCAGTGGCGAATCCGTGGTGGAACGTGGCATCTGGCTGGCGTCGTCGGAGGCTACAGACAAGTATATCGCGTTTCCATGACGAGGTGCACAGCGCCGATCACGTTCGACGTGGCACTCGCCGAGAACTGCCTTGGCTACCCCGTCCGACCCATTGTCAGTTGCGCACCCTTGCGACCACTTTCCTTGTGCGCCTGGTGGCCGACAACGGTGACGATCTTACGCGCTGCCTCCGGCTCCATGTTCGGCACCTTCTGCTGAAACCGCTTCAGGGCTTCGCCCTGCACATCCTCCCATTCGGCACCAGGGTTTTCTTCGGTGACGGCGAAGAAAATATTGTCGGCCAGTCGCAGGAGGCTATCGGCCGACATGCGGGTGCCATTGGTGCCTACAGTCAGTGTCGGATCTGGCCCCATTGATTCTTCGCTGCGACCGAGGGCACGCAGGATGCTTCGTGCCGAGGTGGCCATATCGAACAGGTGCGCCTCGATGATCTCTACGTCCTTGCCGTCGCGCCGGACTTCCTGGGCCTTGGCGCGCACGTTAGTGGCCATGACGTAGAGAATCTCGGCGATGCGCAGGGCAGACCGCTGCACAAGCAGCTGATAAATATTGAGCAGAACCAGAATGATGATGGCCCCAGCGAGGAAACCATTAAGTGCGGACATGGGGAGACTCCTTTGCGGCCGAGGGGTGGGGGAACGAGGCCGGTGGGGCATTGCCACAAACAGGATGCAACGTGGGAGACGGGGGCATGGTGTCCGCAGCAAGGCTGCAAATAACCACATTCGCGGCGCCACAAGCAACAACCGGCTCGTTGCCCAGGCTTCGCCAGGCACCGTACATTCTGCCGCCGGATCTCTGTTGGCGACATCCATCGTGACGAGCCACATCGAGCCACGGCGTCTATGGGCTGTGGATGATATCTTTCCCAGACCTATCGGGTTCCTCCATACAAGAGTGTGAGCGTTGTTCAAAAAAGTGCACAGCGGCGTATGGGCTTTCGATGCAGAGTGGGTGCCGGATGCCGATACAGGGCGGCGGGTGTATGGTCTGGATGCTGCCATGGCCGATACCGAAGTCGTGGATGAGATGTTTCGCCGTGGGGGCGCAACCGAGGATGACCCACGACCCTATCTGAAGACGGTACTGTGCCGATTGGTCTCGGTCTCGGCCGTGGCGCGCACCGACGAAGATGGCGTGGTACGTCTGCAGTTGCACTCCCTGCCAAGGGTTGCTCAGCGCGATGCGCCAGAGGCTGCCGAGAGTGAAATCCTGCGCCGGTTCCTCGATGGGATCGGACGCGCCAAGCCGCAGATGGTGGGTTACAACTCGTGGTCGGCCGACTTCCGCATCCTCATGCAGCGTGCCGTCGCCCTCGGGGTGCAGGCGGCGGACTTCGCCAAGCGACCGGACAAGCCCTGGGAGGGTGTCGATTACTTCGGTGGTGGTGACTGGCACATCGATCTGATCGAGGTGCTCGCCGGCCGCGGGCGAGGCCGACCCTCGCTGCACGAGATGGCTGCCGCCTGCGGCATTCCCGGAAAATTCAGCGGCGCCGGCGACAGCGTGCTCGACGCCTGGCAACAGGGGAAGCTTGCCGAGATCATCGCCTACAACGAATTCGACGCCCTGACCACCTATCTGTTGTGGCTTCGTGTGGCATACTTTGGTGGTTTCTTCGATGCTAAGGAGTATGAGCTGGAGCAGTCGCGCGTGCGCGAATTGCTCCAGCGGGAAGGTGCGCGGCCGGAACGTGTGCACCTGCAGCAGTACCTGAGTCAATGGGACAGCGTCCGACGCGCCGACCCAACAGGCAGTGCACAACTCCAGTTCGGTCTGGGCTGAAGCCAGCAGAGGGAGGGCAAGCAAGTGGAACGTTACATCGCCGTCGACAATGTCTGTGCCTGGCCGAATCTGACCCTGTTGAACGACGGCACTTTGACGGCAACGATCTACAATCGCCCTGTTCATGGCCGCTGGCACGGCGATGTCGAGGTATGGGCCAGCACGGACCACGGCATTCTGTGGCAGAAGCGGGGCACCGCTGCGCCCGGTGAACCTCCAGGCAACCGCATGAACGTGGCCGCCGGGTGCGCGGTCAACGGTGATCTGCTCGTCATCGCCTCGGGCTGGACACCTGTCATGGAGCCTGGAACCATCGACCCGGATTTCGCCTGCCGCCGTCGCGAGGTCATCGACGCACGGGTCTGTCGTTCTGCGGATGGTGGTCACACCTGGGCCCGAACCGACACGGTGGATGTGCCGGACAAGACCGACCGCTGGTTCATCCCTTTTGGTGACATCACCCCTGGCCCCAGTGGTCTGGCTGTGCCGTTCTACTCCTGCCCTCCCGATGGCACACGCAACACGGCGTGGATGCTGCGCTCCACCGACGACGGACAAACCTGGGGTGGGGGCAGTGTGATTGCCGCCGACGATTTCAACGAGACGGACATCCTGCATCTGGGAGCTGGCGCGTGGCTGGCGGCGTGTCGAACCAAGCAGGACGGGCATGTGCAGTTGTTCGCCTCCAGCGATGATGGCTACACCTGGCAGGACCGGGGCCCGGTGACGTTGGCGGGTCAGCACCCCCCACATCTGACGCATCTGGAGGATGCACAGGTTCTGCTGACGTACGGGATTCGCAACGCCGGTCTGTATGGCGTCGGGACCCGCATCAGCACTGACGGCGGCAAAAGTTGGTCCCCGCCCCGCATCATCGTGCAGTTCGAAGGGGCCACAGACGGTGGCTACCCTTCCAGCCTACAGATGGGGGACGGCACCATCGTTACTGCCTACTACGCGAACAAAGTCGCAGCGCACGGCCGCTATCACATGGGCGTAGTGCGTTGGAACGTATCTGACTAAGAGAGGAACCACCATGGCAAAGGTCGTCTTCATCGGCGCCGGCAGTTTTGGCTTTACCCGCAATCTCGTGCGTGACCTGCTCACGTTCGACAACCTCAGCAACGCCGAGATCGCCCTCGTCGACATCAGCAAACAGCGTCTCAACTTCGCCCGCCGGGCCTGCCAGAAACTGGTCGATCAGGGCGGCTACAAGGCGAAGGTGACAGCCACGACGGAACGCCGCGACGCACTCAAGGGCGCCGACGCTGTGTGTGTCACGATCCTGCGCGGTGCTACGACCGTCTGGCAACACGACATTCTGATCCCGAAGAAGTACGGCATCGACACCAACGTCGGCGACACGCGTGGCCCCAGTGGAATCTTCCGGGCCCTGCGCACGATTCCCGAGATGGTCGCCATCGCCCGCGACATGGAGCAATTGTGCCCCCGTGCGATCATGCTCAACTACACCAACCCCATGGCGATGCTCTGTCATGCCATGCAGTTGCAGACAGACATCCAACTGACGGGCCTGTGTCATTCCGTCCAGGGCACAGCAGCCATGATCGAAGGTTGGCTGGGACTGAAGCCGGGACAGATGGACTACCAGTGTGCCGGTATCAACCACATGGCGTGGTACACACGGCTGGAGCACAACGGCAAGGATCTGTATCCGAAGCTGAAGAAAGTTGTCAGCACCAACAAGGACGTATACAACCACGAACAGGTGCGCAATGAGATGTTCCTTGCCCTCGGGTCGTACGTGACCGAGTCGAGCGGACACAACTCAGAGTACAGCTGGTGGTTCCGCAAGCGCCCGGACTTGATCAAGAAGTACTGCACCAGTGGCACCGGCTGGAATCCTGGCCACTATGCCCACATCCTCAAGCAGTACCAGCTGCGCGACAAGAGCTGGCAGAAATCCGTGCAGGACTGGCTCGATCAGGATGAAGTGCCCCTGGGTCGAGGGCACGAGTACGCCGCCTCCATCATCAGCGCTTTTATGGGCGGAGACATCTTCGAATTCAATGGCAACGTCACCAACGATGGCCTGATCGACAATCTGCCCCAGGGCGCATGCGTCGAGGTGCCAGTGGTGGCAAGTCGCAAAGGCTTCGAAGCGATCCGCATCGGCAACATTCCGGCGCCCTGTGCCATGCTCACCGGATTGAGTGCGCAGATTGAGATGATGGCTGTTGAGGGTTGCCTGAAGGGGGATGCCGAACTGGTGTACCAGGCGATCGCCCACGACCCGCTCACAGCGGCCAAGCTGTCACTGGGCGAAGCACGGCAGATGACCCGGGAGATGTTCCGCAAGAACGAGAAGTGGCTGCCTCAGTTCAAGAAGGTGAATCTGTAGAATCATGCCCTCTGTGAACATCATTCCGAGGCCGACGTTGGTTGCATCGGCGTCGAACGTTCTGCACCTCGACGCCGATACAACCATTGGCGCGCCCGAAGCAGAGCACCCGGCAGCCGTCCTGCTCGCAGCCTACCTGCGAGGGCCCACTGGGTGGACGGTGCCTGTGCAGGTTGGCGCCGGTTCGATCCAATTGCTGCGAGACGGTTCACGTGCGCAGGATTTTGGGGCCGAGGGCTACCAACTGGACGCAACGCCCGACGGCGTGTGTATCGTTGCCGGCGAAGACGCCGGACTGTTTTGGGGTGTACAGAGCCTGCGCCAGTTGCTGCCGGCTGCCATCGAAGCCAGAACAACGGTCACCGGCGTGGACTGGACGATCCCCACCGTACATATCGAAGACCGCCCACGCTTTAGCTGGCGTGGAGGCCACCTGGATGTGTCGCGCCACTTCTTTGATATCGATTTCGTCAAAGGCTTCATCGATCTGCTGGCGTTGCACAAGCAGAATGTTTTCCACTGGCACCTGACCGATGACCACGGCTGGCGCCTGCAGATCGAACGGTATCCGGAGCTCACGCACGAGAGTGCCAGCTACACACAGGCCGAAGCGCGTTCGGTTGTTGCCTACGCGGCGGCGCGCGGCATCACCGTCGTGCCGGAGATCGAGCTGCCCGGGCATGCGCTGGCTGTGCTGGCGGCGTATCCGGAGTTCGCTTGTGCCGAGGGTCCCTTCCATGCGGCCACCGAGTGGGGCGTTTTCGACGACGTGTTCTGCGTCGGCAACGATGCCACGCTGGCCTTCCTGCGGCACGTCTTCGACGAAGTCCTCGAGATCTTTCCCAGTCGATTCATCCACGTCGGTGGCGACGAATGTCCCAAGACGCGCTGGCAGCAATGCCCAAAGTGTCAGGCACGTATACAGCAGGAAGGCCTGGCCAACGAGGATGCGCTGCAGAGCTGGACGATCCGACAGTTCGACAAGTATCTCGCGGACCGTGGGCGCCGGCTCGTGGGCTGGGATGAGATCCTGGAGGGTGGTCTTGCGCCGGGGGCAACGGTGATGTCGTGGCGCGGCGTCGAGGGCGGACTGGAGGCGGCGCGCGCCGGCCACGACGTCGTCATGACACCGCAAACACACGTCTACCTGGACCGGAAACATTACGAAGGTGATGACGAGCCGGGGCGCCTGAGTGTCAGCTCCCTGGAAAACTGCTACGGTTTCGATCCGACGATCGCCGATATGACAATCACGGAGGCCCAGCATGTGTTGGGCGTACAGGCCAATGTCTGGTCCGAAGGGTTTGATACACCTGCCGGCGCCGAGGTGATGATCTGGCCACGCATGAGTGCTGTCGCCGAGATCGGTTGGACCGCCCAGGCAGACCGCAACTTCGCGGATTTCACCGGCCGCTTCCGCCATCTTGCCCAACGGTTGGATGTGATGGGAGTTGCCTACTACCGGGACCGCGCCGTCTGGGGCTGACAAAAAGTTGCGGGAGCAGCCATTGGCCCCAGCAACCCCAGTAGTGGATCCCGGCATCCGCGTCGGTGCTACGTTCTCGGACATAAGGCTCCAGTGGCCGCCTCTTTTGGTGGATGTAAGCTCTAAATGGCGATATATTATCGATAGATAGAACAAACGATCGCATACGGACGTTCATATGGAGTCTCCCATCTCTGTTTCTCCGCGAGCAGGCCACCTTCTTCGTCGCCCCGCAGGGCACACAACCTTCGAACCAGCGTCCCTGCCCCCAGAGGGCCTGCACGTCAATGGCGCGCTCCACAGAGTGCTGTCGGCGGCGGATCTCAAGTTGGGTTACCTGCTCGGGCAAGCGGCGGCCCGCCCACAATCCGCCTCCTTGGTGGCAATGGCCTGTCGGCGGGAGGCCGTGGCTTCCTGCCGCCTTGAGGGTAGTACTGTCACCCTCAAAGATCTACTCTGGTTCGAGCTTGACGGAGTTCGAGCGGACACGCTCAGCTGTCCGCCTGGTGAAGTCCGTGTGTGCCTCAACTACGCCGCCATCCTGCTCGAGGACACCGAGGAGGTCGCCGATGCCACGCCCGTGCTCCGGGCCTCTCTGTGCGCCTTGCATCAACGGCTCTATCGAGGTATTCGTGGCCGCGATGAGCGCAGTGGCCACATACGCAATGCAGAGATCTGGCTCGGACCCAGAGGAAGTACGCTGCAAACAGCGCACTATGTGCCGCCCGCACCCGAACACATCGCGGAGCACCTGGCCCGATTGGTGGTCTTCGCCGTGGACGATGCAGCTTTGCCGCCGCTGGCGCGCCTGGCGCTCATCATCGGTCAACTGGAGTCCATCCACCCCTTTGTCGATGGTAGTGGTCGTGTCACCCGTCTGACATTGCTGCGGCTGCTGTCTCAGGTGCATGGGCCCGCCAGCCGGCTTCTGTGCCCCTCCGTGTTGTTGGCGCAGGACGTGGGAGGGCATTTCCGGCGCCTGCAGCGGATCCGCCATGCCGGGGACTGGGAAGGCTGGATCCACCACTTCGGTTGTCTTGTGCGCGATGCAGCGGCGGCGGCGGCGGACATACTCACCACTACAGACGATGTGCTCCGGGAGCACATCGATAAAATCCAACACGAGCAGCCCACCATCCGCGAGACGGGCACACGGTTGCTCCGACATCTGGCGTCACAGCCCCTCGTCTCAGTGCAACACGTGGCCGAGGTCTGCGGACGCACCTTTGCCAACGCAAACCTGCTGGTCCGTCGCCTGCAGGCCTTGGGTCTGCTCACGGAAATCACCGGGCGCCAACGCCATCGACGCTATGTCTATAAGCCCTTCGTCGACCTGCTTCAGTGAAAATCCCTCAGGCGTTTTTTCTCTTGGCTGATGTTGTACTCAAGCTTTACATTCTCTGGCCCCTAACCCCTAGCCTCCCCTGCCTCGCTGTCGTGACTCGCTGTCGGGGTTTGCCGGGAGGCCGGATTTCCCCTCCACAGAACGCGGCCAAGGAGTCAAGCATACGTGAATTACGAAAGCTGGACGGACGAGGATGTCAGTCTGCAGACGTATTTCAACGAGATCGCCAGTTCTCAGCCGCTGTCCCGGGAGAAAGAAGCCGAGCTCGCCGGGCGTATTGCGGACGGCGAAGACCGGGCTCGTGAAGAGCTCGCCGAGGCCAATCTCCTGTTTGTTGTTACCGTAGCCAAGCAGTACCGCAATCGCGGCCTGTCCTTTTCGGAATTGATCAGTGCCGGCAACCTCGGCCTGATGACCGCCGTAGACAGATTCGACGCGACACGGGGCTACAAGTTCATCTCCTATGCGGTGTGGTGGATTCGCCAGGCAATTCAGCAGGCTCTGGCAGAAGACAGCCGCACCGTGCGCCTGCCTCTCAATCGGTTGAACCTTCTCCGCAAGATTGCCCGTACCGCTCAGCATTTGGGCAACGCGAATGAGGGGGAGCCGCATGACGAGGAAATTGCTGACGCTCTCGAAATATCGATCAGTGAAGTGCGTGACACGATGCTGTCTGGCCGCCGCACCGTGTCGTTGGACCGCGCCGTTTTCGATGAGGACGAGGATACGACCCTGATGAAACGTCTGGCAGACGATGAGCAGGAGTCGCCAGACCAAGCCATCACCCTTTCATCCAGTCAGAAGCAACTCGAGAAGGTCCTGGAAGGTCTCGACGAACGTGAGCATGAGATCATCCAACTCTATTTCGGGCTCGACGGCGCTGAGCCGATGACGCTGGAGCAGATCGGGGATCGTATGGATTTGACCCGCGAGCGTATTCGCCAATTGAAGGAACGCGCTTTCGGCAAATTGCGTCATCCGTCACGTCACGACGAGTTGCGTGCTCTCGAAGACTGAAGCCTGCTGCTGCCTGCAGAAGTCCTGAAATTCCGCACAATGGCCTGTATCGTCGCAGACGGTAGAGGCCATTGTCATACCCGCGCCGCCTAAATGTGAAACACGTATAGATCCCGATCCACACCCGGCAGGTCGACCCAGCAATGCCCACTACGGTGCGACTCAGCCACGGCCAGACAGGCCTCAGTGATGTGGTGGGTGACACCCATGTGACCCCGCGACAGTGAGCCGGATTCGTGGGCGGCGACCAGATCCTCCAGACAACAGACTGCTGTACTGACCGGCTCTACAGTTGGCAGGTCGGCCTGCTGCCAGCCAGATCCCTGCACAGCGACGCGGAGGTCGGCACCGGCGCCGTTGTTCAGCGATCGCACGCAGCCTTCGCTGCCCAATACTTCAAACTCCCAAGAGGCTGCAGGTATCGTCCAACCACTGATACCTCCCTCGAACTGCAGTTGGTACGTCGCCCGTGGATCGAATGGGATGTGACCGCCCACGACGGCGTAGTCACGCGGCTCCAGTTCGCCGCGTACTCGAGTAATGACAGGGTCGCCAATCAACCACGACAATGTGTCGATCGAGTGAATGTGGCCATGCAGCAAACTCGTGGGCGCGTAGTGGACGACAGCTTTTGGCTCGCCGATCCTGCCTGCCAGCACCGCATCCCGTACGACATCGTAGCGCTTGTCGAAGCGCCGCAAGACACCGGTGTTGACCACGGTGCCATTGGCAGATACTGCATCCCTGACGTCGTCGGCCCGTCGCATGGAGCAGGCGATGGCCTTTTCCACGTATAGCATGGGCACCCGCAGATTCGCCAGATCCACGGTGAGGTCGGCGTGCACATCCACCCGATAATCCGCATCGGTCGCCTGCCGCTGGTGTGTGCCAGCCGCACGAGTACAGACCGCCACCAGATCCGGTTGCTCCTGCGCCACCATCTGCCGATAATCCTCATAGACGGCCCCTATACCCCAGCGCTCCGTGAAAGCAGAGCGCTTGCCTGCGTCCAGGTCGCAGCCGGCGACCAGTTCCATTCGCGCCGAGGCTCTGGTGGCAGCGGCGATGGAATACGGCAGAGCGCTGTGGCCCTCATCGTCAATGGTTGACCCCATGCGTCCGAGTCCAATGATGGCGACACGATAGGTGGGCACGAGAAGGCCTCCAGGATACAGGGTTGCGTGCAGGGTCCTCGCCTGAGTATAGAGTATGTCCCAAGCTCCCGAAACCATCGGCCACCGAGAGACTTGATGCTCGCTAAAGAGACTCGATCGCCCACAAGATGCCCGGCTCTGGCTGTCGTTGCAGCGGGCCTCCTGTTGACCCTGGCCTCGGTCACGGCAGAACCCGATGCCGATGCTGCCGCCACGCGTGACTGGCAGGTTCGCCGCAACGCCAGTCTCCGCGACGTCGATGGCTGGTTGGCATTGGTGGGCCTGTTTCGTCTGCGCGACGGCGAGTCTCAAATAGGCTCAAGCCCCGGCAGTGACATCCAACTGGCGCCGACAGCACCCGCTTTCGTCGGTACCCTGACGGTTACCGCCCAGGGCGTGCACTTCCAGACGTTCCCGGGAACAGATGTTGTTGTTGATGGCAAGCCGATCACACACCTGGATCTGCGCAGCGATGAGTCCACCGATGGACCTACACGGCTGCAACATGGCTCCCTGTCATGGTGGCTGATCGAACGAGTCGGCTGCCGCTGGCTTCGCCTCTCGGATACGGAAAACCCGGCCCTGGAAAATCCCGAGCCCATCGAGTACTTCCCGATCCACAGCGACTGGCGCGTGCCGGCACGGCTGCACAGGACACCAGATGCACCAGAGCTGGCGGTGCCCACCGTCCTTGGACTCCCATCGCTGCAGACGGCGGCAGGCGTTCTGCAGTTTGAACGATCCGGACAGAAGTTCAGCCTGCAAGCGCTCGAGGGTAGCAACGGCAGTCTGTTCGTGATCTTCGCGGATGCTACCAGCGGCACCACCACCTATGGCGCTGGGCGTTTCCTCTGGGTCGATGCTCCCGATTCGGCAGGCCACACCATCCTCGATTTCAACCGCGCCTACAACCCGCCCTGTGCCTTCACAGCCTTTGCCACATGTCCACTGCCCCCACCGGGGAATCGCCTGGACCTCGCCGTGATGGCGGGCGAAAAGCGCTGGACCGGCACGGTTCACTGAAATGGGCAGGTTTGTTGCTAGCCGCCCAAGGCCGCAAGTTAGATGAACCCTCGGTGGATCGCGCGGTGATCCTACTGCCAGTCCATTCCGATAGGTACATATGGGCCGGCTGCCCGGCGCCGGGCCCGGTAGACGCGGTTGCGGCCCTGCATCAACGCCAGGCGACTCCTGAGTTGGCCCGAGAAAGCGGAGCAGAATGATCACAGCTGTCATACTTGCCGCGACCAACGCCCCCAAGGGCTATCTGAATATTGAAAGCGGTGGCATTGACCTGAATGGACCGTTGAAATGGGTGCTGCTGCTGGCCGCTCTGGGAGGGCTGGCACACTTGACCTACTGGCTGGTGACCAAATATCAACAGGAACGGCTTGTGCAGCGCGCCGAGTCGGAGCGCCAGGGGAGTCGTTCCGATGCGTTCCTGGTACGAGCCGAGAGTCTCGGCTTCCGCCGGAGTGAAGCGAAAACCGTGGAGCGTATTGCCCGCAGACTCGCGCCCAAGTCGCCGTTGAATCTGCTCAACGGTAGTCAGGGCCGGGAGTACCTCATCAGCGACCTCGAGCGTCGCATCGCATCCCGTGAGCGTGAGGTCAAGACCCTGGGGCGCCTCAAGGAGCGCTTGGCGGCACTGCGGGAGAGTGACGTCCACGAGCGCAATTCCGTACGCGTTGAGGCCGGCATCACAGTATGGGTGTCAAAGCGAGGGTTGACCAATCAGGAACTGGCTGCCCTCGTCGACGATGAAGACGAGGCCGAGGGAGAGGGCATGTTCGCCAACCTCGATTCCGTCTCCGGCCGGTTGCTGGATATCAGTGAGGGCGGTGCCGCCATCGAAGTCGATATGGAAATCGTGCGCGGTGATCAGGTGCAGTTCTGGTCGGGAGATCCAAAGATTCTCCTCGGTGAGACGAGTGCCGGCGTCATCAGTACCGAACAGACCGATACGGCCCGCATCCTCCACGTCCACTTCATCGATCCGAACCTGCGGGATCTGCGCAGTGCCATTCTGCAGCTGCGTGGCGAGGAAGACGTGTGACACCGGGGCCACTGGCCGCCGAGGAGATCGCCTGCTTCAAGACCGACGGCTTTCTCATCCGGCGGTGACTTCATGATCCGGGTTTGCTGGCGCGGGCCCGCGGGCCCGGGAGCCCGGGAGCCCGCGCACCTTCTACCATGACTTCGAGTCGGCCGACTGCATGGCACCGACCGACACCTGCGAGGTAGATCGCGCTCGCAGGTGTCGGTCGGCGCCGCTTGCTCAGGCTGTTCGGGGACGCCGACCGAAATGGGGCTTCTTCGGGGCTGCCGTCTCGTTACTGCGACCTTCGCGCTGGCTCGTGGGTCGGCTCTGCGTGTCCTCCCCACGTGGTTGGCGTCGCGGCCCGCCCCGGCGGCTGCTGCCGTTGTTCTCCGCTGACGATGGCGAGCGCTGGCCGCGTTGGGCAGAGCCGTTGCCGCCGGACCGGCTGCCGTTGCCGTTGCTGTTGCCGTTGCTGTTACCGCCCCCACCACTGCCGCCACGCGCCTTCTTCTTTGGCGGGGCGGAACCACCGGTGTCCCGCTGGGAGGCGATGCCCTGGTGGCGGAAGGGGTGTTCGTCGACTTCCTCCAGACGTACCCCGGTGAGCTTTTCGATGTCGGCGAGGAAGGCGATCTCTTCGGCGTTGCAAAATGACAAGGCGATGCCGGCGGCGCCGGCCCGCGCTGTACGGCCGATGCGATGGACGTAGCTTTCTGCCTCGTTCGGGATCTCAAAATTGATGACGTGGGTGATTCCGTCCACGTCGATGCCACGGGCGACGATGTCTGTGGCCACCAGTACGCGAACCTTGCCACGAGCGAAGAGCTCGAGAGCCTTCTGCCGGGCGCCCTGACTCTTATCGGAGTGTATGGCGTCAGCGGAGATCCCGGATTGTGACAACTGGCGGGCGACACGATTGGCACGGTGTCGGGTCCGGGTGAAGACGAGGGCGCAGCCGATGCTGTCATCATCTTTCAACAGCTTCACCAGCAGATCACGCTTGTCACCTTGATCCACGAACATGACCTTCTGCGTGATGTTGTCGGCGACGGTCGCTGGCGGTGTTACTTCGACGCGGGCCGGCTTGTGCAGCATCTCACCAGCCAGCTTTTCGATCTCCTTCGACATCGTTGCCGAAAACAATAGTGTTTGCCGCTGCCGTGGCAGCGCGTCGACGATGCGGCGCACGTCACGAATGAACCCCATATCCAGCATCCGATCCGCCTCATCCAGCACAGCGATCTCGACGTCGCGCAGCCGCACTTTTCCCTGTCCCATCAGGTCGAGGAGTCGACCTGGGGTGGCCACGAGAATATCCGGGCGACGGCGCAGGGCCTGAATTTGCGGACCTGCGGACACCCCACCGACAACCACAGCGTGTGTCAGTTTCAGATGGCGGCCATAGGCTCGCAGATTCTCATGAATCTGCAGGGCCAACTCACGCGTCGGGGTGAGAATGAGACCGCGCAAGGCGTCACCAGGCGTGCCACTCTCGTCGAGCAGTTGCAGCATGGGAATGGCGAAGGCAGCTGTCTTGCCAGTGCCCGTCTTGGCGGTGGCGATCAGGTCACTGCCATCCAGCACGATGGGAATGGCGGCGGCCTGCACGGGACTGGGAACGGTGTAGCCTTCGTCCTGCACGGCACGCATGATGGGTGCGATGAGGTTGAGGCTGGCGAAATCGATGGAATTATCAGTCTGCAAGATACAATCCTATCCGTGTGCCTACGCCCAGCAAGACGACCGAATGGACGCCTGACTCGAGTGCCTGACTAGAATGCCTGACTCGAGTCTGGGGTGACACAGTACGAAATGTAGCGTGAACCGAGATTCGGAAGCCCCGTCCACCATGGGGGGGCCCCCCGCGACAATTTCTCGACCACGCTCGTCAGTACTGGACGGATTGAGCAGATGGAATGGAGAACAGACGCGGAAATCTTCGGACAAAAAATCCACAAGTCGGCGATGCGGTGCCGCTCAAATGGGCACAAATTCAAGGTCATGCTCGTCGACACGAACTGCGGAATGACATAAGCTAACTGAAAATCACAGCTTACGCAAAGACTCAGACCACAGGAGCCCGGCTACCAAGGATCTGTTGACCTGCAAGTATCCAGGGGTGCCTCCGTGTAGATGGGTGACTCTTGCAGCGCTTGGTCCCGCATCGAATTCCCCTGCACGATAGTCCGCGCTGCCGCACAACTTGCGAAGCCTCCAGCCCACCACGGATCGACTCTGGCAGACCGAATGCAGGACCTGCTGTCGATTACACGACTGCGAGATTTTGTCCACACGGGGGACCAAAGAGCGGTTTTAAATGCCACGCACCGCATGATATCGCTCGAATCGATCGGATGGCTGGCGCCAAAACTTGCCCCCGTTCACCCCCGGCAGGGGTAGATGGCGGGCACAGCAGCTTGGCGGCCG
>ERZ890510.990-NODE-990-length-20154-cov-7.954724_pt1 | contig 20154 bp, 19 predicted proteins | sample MGYA00521265_ERZ890510 | MGnify/ENA primary metagenome ERZ890510 (study PRJEB32303, sample SAMEA104408624) | aquatic metagenome | biome: Brackish water; feature: Chemocline; material: water | place: Baltic Sea | collected 2014-10-26T21:54:00 | depth 110 m ...
GAGCCCACGCTCAGCAACCCGACCCTCGGATTGTCGAACCCCATGAATGACCGTTGGAAGCTCGCCCCCAGCGCACCGAAGTTCAGAAGCTGAACAGGCTTGCAGTCGACGTTCGCCCCGATATCAATGATCGTCGTCTTGGGGGCCAACCCGTTGAACGGCCCGCCCAGGGTAGGGCGTTCGAGTCCCGGGAACTTACCCAGCAGGAACACCGACGCCGCCATGCTCGCGCCCGTCGACCCCATGCTGATGAATCCGTCGGCCATGCCTTGCTTCACCAGGCCCACGCTCACCGCGATCGACGACTTCGGCTTCGAGCGCAGCGCCCTTGCCGGGTGCTCGCCCTCCACGATCACGCCCTCAGACGGGATCACCTTGATCGGCAGACCGGCCGCGTCTTCCGCTGCCAGCGCCTGCTGTACCTCAGCCTCATCGCCCACCAGCAGCACCGTCACGCCACCAGCGCGAGCAGCCAGTACCGCGCCTCGCACCGTCTCGGAAGGACCGTAGTCGCCTCCCATGGCGTCGATGGCGATAGTTGGGTTATCGCTCATTCAGTCACACTCCGTTCAGGGGGTAAGTTCAAGGGCCTCATTCAGGGGCCTTATTCACGGGATCAACAGGGCAGGGCGAACGCCACGTCAAACCGGGATCGGCACCGTCGCGTCCACCGTAACGACATCGCTGCCGTCCTGCTTCCGCACGACGATCTCATACGTAGCCGTCGCGTCTGAGGTCGATTTTAGCGTCCCGCTCGTGGTCACGGTATCGCCTGGGTACACCGGAGCTCGGAACTTCGCCTTCATCTTCCCCTCGCACATCCACGCGCGACCGAAACTTTTCGCCATCGTCTCCGACACGAACGCCAGCACAAGCATGCCGTGCGCTATCGTTCGTCCGTAGGGCGTCCCCGCCGCGAATTCCTCGTCCAAGTGCAGTGGATTGTGATCGCCGCTCGCATCCGCGTACCTCGCCAACTGCGCCTGCGTCACCTTATGCGATATCTCTTGGAGTACCTCTGGCGTCGCCATTACTCCTCCTCCTCCGGGATAGCCAGCGACACGCGCCCCGTCAGCGCCCGCTCGTCGCCCACGTCCGCCGTGATCTCCAGCGCCACGAACCGCGTACCGCGTCGCACGCTGTTCTGCACCACCTTCGCCGTGCACTGCACCTCAGCCCCCACATCCACCGCCGCCAGGAACCCCAGCTCCTGACCGGTGTGCACGGCCCCCGCTGGCAACTCGATCGCCTTCAGCGCCTCGGCCATCACCAGCGCAGCCACCGCCATCGGCGGCACCACGCCTTCCAGCGCGTACGCGTCGCCATCGTCCTCAACCGCCGCAAGATACCCCGCAACCGCGTCGCCGGTCATCGTGATGCGCCGGGAGAACAGTTCGGACCCGGACTCCAACGTAGCAAGATCCATCGTGTCCCTTTCCACGAGCATTTCAGGCGTCGCGATTATAGCTATCCAGCACTTTTGCCATCCCCCGTGCCCGCCCCTGTTCCATCCCTTGTGAACGAACTTTCATACGGCCACGGGTAAGTTTTCAACGCCTGTGAACGACCTTTCACGTGGAAAGGCTTGAAATGAAATCTCATCCCACTATCCTCGAAACAATGTTGTAGCGTCGCCCGAGACGCACCCGAGGGAGGAAACTCGCCATGCTTAGTTCAGAAACCAACGAAAAGATAACCAGGGTCGGCCCCGGCACCCCAGGAGGCGAACTTATGCGTCGCTACTGGTATCCCGTCGCCACCTCTGCTGATCTGATGGAACCTGGCGCGAAGGCCGTGCGACTGCTTGGCGAAGACTTCACCCTCTTCCGCGACAAATCCAACAACATCGGCCTCATCGGCCAGCGCTGCCCCCACCGGCGCGTCAACCTGCGCCTCGGCATCCCCGAGGTAGAAGGACTCCGCTGTCCCTATCACGGTTGGATGTTCGACACCAAAGGCCAGTGCCTTGAGATGCCTGCCGAGAACGCCGATAGCACCTTCGCCTCCCGCGTCCAGATTGACTCCTACCCCGTCGAAGAGCTCGGCGGCCTCATCTTCGGGTACATCGGCCCGCTGCCTGCACCAGAGCTCCCCAAGTGGAGCCTGTTCGTCCAGCCCAACGCCTTCCGCATGATCGGTTCCACCTTCCTCAACGCCAACTGGGTCCAGTGCCAGGAGAACTCCATCGACCAGACCCACCTGGAGTGGGACCACGGCCACTGGGGTCTTTACGCACTCGAGAAGCTGGGCGTCACCGACGAACGACGCTGGCGCGGATTCCGGCGTGCCAAGCGCCACCACGCCAAGATCGCCTTTGAGCTGTTCGAGTACGGCATCCTCAAGTTCCGCCTCCAGGAGGGCGAGGACGAAGCCACATCCCAGGGCTGGAACCACGGACACCCCCTGGTGTTCCCCAACATGGTTCACATAGGCCAACGGGGCGAGCAGGAATTCCAGATCCGCGTCCCCATCGACGACACCCACACCTGGCACCTCGTCTACCACATCTATGAGCCTGGCGCCGACATCAAGGTTCCCGAGCAGTACCCCGTCCCGGTCTTCGACGTCCCCGTCGTTGACCTCCCGGAGTGGATACTCCCTCAAGACCTCATCGTTTGGGAGGAGCAGGACGAGATCATGGATCGCAGCCAAGAGAAGCTCGCCGAGTCAGACAAGGGCCTGATCCTCTACCGTCGCTTGCTCGAAGAGCAGATCGACACCGTCCGCGACGGTGGTGACCCCATCAACGTCTTCCGTGAGCCCCACGACCGTCTCCACCTGGAGATCGAGGACTACGGCGACATGAGCACCTACGTCCCCGGCGACGCCCTCTACGGCAACACGGGCACCCTGCCTGGCGACGCCATCTACCAAGTCGACCAACTCTTCACAAAGGCCCGTGACGCCGCCATGGCCCGCAAAGGCAACGGCTAAGCACCAAGCCTCGATTCACTCCTGCCCATCGCGCCCCTCTACCGCACGCCAGTGCGGCACGGGCCCGGGGCAGGGCGCTCGTTTCGCCGCTCTTTCCATTCCCCGCAACCCCAGAGTTTGCTGAAGCGTAGTCTGCGACGAATCCCCCGCCTCGCGGGCCAACCCCCGTTCGTCCTAACGAACGTTACGCAACTTCCTCCTTGCGCTTCACCTTGGCCGCGCCGTATCCGGCAAGACCCATCGCGCGACCGCCATCGCTATTGGTAGCGCGCCGCCGTAACCACGTGGCCTGCTCGTCCCCCTGTAGGTAAGCTGACGCTCCCTTGGCGTTACTGAAGAATGGCGTTCCCAAGGTTCAGGGCCTGCAAGGCACACCATAGTTTTCCCGAGGTCCGTGCCGCGCACTTCCGAACACAAAAAGAAGAGCCCGTCGCGCTTGCGCGACGGGCTCTTCTCAAAAGACAACAGAGAGGAGTTGCCTGCTATTCGTCGATCCAGGCGTTCTCGAAGATCTGGTGGTACATCTTGTTTGTACCGCGCCAGCCGACGTTCTTGACCTCGGGACGAGTGATCACGCCGTTGCCCCAGACCGGGCTCGTCACGCGATACGACTGATCTGCAACGTAGATCTGGAGCTCTTCAACGATCGCGGGGCGGGTTGAATCGTCGGAAGCCCACAGCTTCTGCACGATACCGTCCAAGTGCTCGTCAGGTGCGTTGGACAACGTGCTCGGGGGCTGCACGCCACTCCAGTAGTACGAGGATGCGATGTCATTCAGGTCGAAGCTATTCGTCCAGCCAAAGTAGACATCGTCGTACGACTGCTGGTTCCCCTGTCCGAGGAATGGGCCGTACTCCGTCATCTTGAACTCAGCGTTGATGCCAACCGCGCGCATCATCGTGAGCATGGTCTCTGCGACCTCCTGCCAAGGCGACCCGTACTGCGCTGTCCAAACCACAGACGCGGAGAACCCGTCGGGGTATCCCGCTTCTGCTAGCAGTGCTTTGGCCCGCTCTGGGTCGTACTGCATGTACTGCTGAACGTCTTCGGGGTAGTCGCCAAGTTCGAGGGCCTCGGGGTCCAAAGGCCACGCCTGAAGAACCGATTGGCCATCGCCTCTTAGCGCCGCCGCTATAACCGCATCTCTGTCAATCGACATCGACAGCGCTCGCCGAACCCGGACATCGTTCCAGGGTTCCTTGTCGAGCCGCAAGCGGATCTCCATGTGGAAAAGGCTCGGGCAAGACTTCGTAAAGAATTCAGGGTTCGTCCGCTCGATCTCCTGAAGGGTCTGAGGACCTGCGGCGGGGAAGACGTTGATCTGACCCGACCTCAGTGCCGCGAGCCGAGTCGCCGCGTCAGGAATGACGTGCGCCTCAACAGCGTCGGCATACGGCAGGCCGTCCTTGAAGTAATCAGGGTTGCGCTCGAAAGTCATCTTCACGCCGCTCTGGTGCTCCACGAACATGTAAGGGCCGGTGCCCACCCACGATTTAGTGGGGTCTTCCAAGTCGGCTTCGGCGGATGCTTCAGGCGCCACGATCCAACCCTGGCGGTTGCCGCTAGTGAAGCCCGATATGAATCCAGCGAAAGCTTGCTTGAGGTGAACCTGAACCGTCTGTGCGTCGATCGCCTCTGCGTGGTCAAAGAACACCTTGCCCACGTAAGCCTGACCGGCCAAGCCTTTCGCGTAACGCTCGTTGAGCGTGAACACGACATCGTCGGCAGTCAGCGCTCGACCGTTCAACGGCGCGCGATTGTGCCACTTGATGCCCTCGCGAATCTTGAATTCGAGGACAGTAGGGGAAATGAATTCCCAGCTCTCCGCAATCTCCGGCTGAAGGACGTTTTCACAGCTGTCGCCCAACTGTGCCTCAGGGGAATAGAGCGGGTTGAACACGAGCTCTAGAGTCTTGCGGGTTGGGTCGAAGAAGCGAGTCCTGCCCCATGGATCCCACCCGGGCGGGTCACTGCGGATCCAGTACGCCAGCGTACCGCCGTATTGCGGACCAGTGTCAGGAGTAGGCGTGGCAGTCGCCACCGCCGCTGACTGAGTAGGTGTCGGGTCGTCAGACGAGCACGCCGCCAAGGCGAACAGGGCTAACATCCCAACCAGAACGGAGGCAAAGAGCCTCAAAGATCGTGGCATGATGGACTCCCAGTGATTGATCGCCTCTCCAGAGGAAAGCCAGAGGAAAGACGGAATACTCGTCCCCTGGTCTTCGAGACAGGATGACGCGAGCATGCACGTGGGTTTTAGCGCTTGTAACGATCAACTGTCAATGGGCTACGAGCCAGCCCCAAAGGCGGCCTCTTGTCGTTCTGGATTCGGCACGCCCCACTGACGGGCCGCCGATGCTTTACAAGCGAAGCCTCGGTGGGCTAGCGTGTGGCGGTGCTCGTAAGGTGGGAACAATGACGACGCTCCTAGAAGTCGAGAATCTCAAGACACATTTCTTCGCTCGCAACTCCGTCATCAAAGCGGTTGATGGCGTGACGTTTGACCTCGAGGAGGGGGAATCCCTCGCGTTGGTCGGGGAGAGCGGCTGCGGCAAGAGCGTCACAGCCATGTCTATCATGCGCCTGATCCCCAATCCTCCCGGCAAGATTGTTGGCGGAGCAATTCGCTTCATGGGTCAAGACCTTCTCCAGACGGATGAAGCAACCATGAGGGGCATTCGCGGGAACAAGATCGGGATGGTGTTTCAGGAACCGATGACCTCGTTGAACCCAGTGCTGTCCATCGAACGTCAACTGTCAGAGGCGGTTCAAGAGCATCTGAAGGTCAGCAAGAGCGCGGCGGTGGACCGAGCCGCGGAACTACTCGACCTCGTGGGTATCCCTGGCGGTAAGCAGCGACTGAAGGACTATCCGCATCAATTCTCAGGTGGGATGCGGCAACGCGTCATGATCGCCATGGCGCTCAGTTGCGACCCCAAACTCTTGATCGCGGACGAGCCGACTACAGCGTTGGACGTTACCATCCAAGCCCAGATCCTAGAGTTGATCCGCAAGGTGCAATGGGAGCTTGGGATCTCCGTGATCATCATCACCCACAATCTGGGAGTCGTCGCAAGGTATGTCGACCGTATCAATGTGATGTACGCAGGCCGGATCGTTGAGCGTGGGGTCTTGGGCGATATCTTTGCAGATCCGAGACACCCCTACACCAAGGGATTGCTTGCCTCTGTGCCACGTCTCGATCGCCCCAAGGGGTCTCGGCTGATTCCCATCGATGGCATGCCGCCAGATCTCAGTGCGTTGCCCGATGGCTGCGCCTTTCGTGAACGCTGTACCTACGCGGTGGATCGCTGCGCCACCGACACCCCGCTCGTGATGCCCGTGAGCAGTGGAGTAGGCCATCAAGCAGCATGTTGGATAGCCGATCAAGACACCGACGCCTCAGGGCGGCCGGTTGGGGCCGCAATCGATGGTTGACCAATCTACCGATCCGTCCCCAGCACTGGTGACGGTCTCAAACGTCAAGAAATATTTCCCCGTCAACTCCCGTGGCATCCTGCAGCGCAATGCTCAGTATGTGCGCGCCGTCGACGACGTCTCCTTCACGATCAAGCGCGGCGAGACCCTTGGACTTGTCGGAGAAAGCGGCTCCGGAAAGAGCACTCTTGGGCGGTGCATCGTCCAACTGCATAAGCAGACTGAAGGACAGATCAAATTCGACGGCGTCGAGCTCAGCACCCTCGGTAACAAAGAGATGCGGACGATGCGCCGGCGCATCAACATGATCTTCCAAGACCCGTACTCTTCCCTCAGTCCTCGAATGACAGCTGGCGGGATCATCGGCGAGCCCATTGAGATCCATAAGCTCGCCGGGAGTAGCGCGGAGGTCCGCGACCGGGTCGAGGAACTCCTGCGTATCGTTGGGCTCAACCCGTATATGGCGGACCGCTACCCTCACGAGTTCTCAGGTGGGCAGCGGCAGCGTATCGGGATCGCGAGAGCGATTGCTGCAGAACCGGAATTCATCGTTGCGGACGAGCCTGTCTCAGCGCTGGACGTTTCCATCCAGGCTCAGGTCATCAACCTGATGCAGGACCTGCAGGAGCGATTCAACCTCACCTACCTGCTGATCGCCCATGACCTCTCAGTCGTCCGTCACATCTCTGACCGCGTCGCGGTGATGTATCTGGGCAAACTCATGGAAATCGCTCCGTGCGACGATCTATACGAGACTCCACTTCATCCGTACACCCAAGCGTTGCTCTCCGCAGTCCCCGTTCCTGACCCGAAAGTTGAGCTGGAGCGAGAGCATATCGTCCTGCAAGGCGACATCCCCAGCCCGATCTCGCCTCCGTCGGGGTGCGTTTTTCACACCAGGTGCCCCATCGCAGTGGCAGAGTGTGCGATGACGGTACCTCCCTTGAGGGAAGTCGCTCCAGGGCACATGACAGCCTGCCTACGGGTCGGCCCCGACGCTATCTGAGCGCATCGCTCAACGCTGCCATTGCGTCGACCCACGCGGAATCGAACACTAGTCGAGACTGCGTATCCAACGTGGTTGCGTAATAGCCTCGGCCATCAGCCGTGGGCGCCCCGATCACGTACACCGTGCTGAAGTCTGTCCGTGTGTCGACTGGTTTCGACAACTGATAGGTGAGCCGCACTGTCATCGTCGGCGCTGCGAATCCCAGATCGGAGTCAGACCGATCCCCAGGTAGGAGCACCGTGATCTCTGTCGGCCCGCCTGCCAGCGAAAGCGCCCGTTCGTATTCGTTGCTGGTCATATCGCGAGCCGCCTCAGCGATTACGACTCGACCTCCGTCAGGCTGCTCGGGGTCGATCCCGAGGAACATCGTCGACCGGTCGCGGTCCCGGTCGACCTCCAGCACACGCACCAGCTTCGGATCGACCCTGTAATACCAATACGGGTGCGGCGGGGCTTCAACCAATGCCATAAGCACGTTGCCCCAGTCCGCGTTGACCAGGAATAATTCTCCATCATCCCCAACCGTCGCGTAATGGTGCCGCTCGTCGGGCGTCCGATCCCCGAGAAGCACACGGATTCGCGTATCGTCACCGAGCGTCAGGTCAACGATGGTAGGAACATCAAGGCCGAAGTCACTGAGATCTTTCGCATGCCCCAGCTCCCGCTCTACCTGTGGGCCTGATAGCAGGAGCACGATGCCGCCCCAGCGCTCGATATTCACAATGAGTCCCTGTGGGTCTTCGAACGTCCAAACGCCCGCGTTGCGCGTAAAGTGAGCAGACTGCCCGCCCGTTTCGATGGCCACGCTGACGATGGCATCCTGCTCAGCGGTGTACAGCCGAACGACAGCCTCTCCACCGATGAGTTCTCCGCTATCGCGGATCCAAACCATCCAAACGGCGAAGACCACCATGGCGGCCATGGAAACCAAACCAAGCCTGATTGCTACGCTCTGCATGCTGATCCCACCTAGCGGCGCCTCCACCAGAAGAACGCAGCACCCGCGGCCATCGCTGCAGGCAACAAGAACCAGGCCACATACCTGATCAGGTTGAACTCGTTCGCAGTAAGCACCAGCGGTCTGAATACTTCGGTCTTGGCCCGGATGGAGATCAGCGCCTGATCCTCCAATACCCAATTGACCGCGTTCAGGAACAGATCTCCATTGCCCAGGTCAGCGAAGTGACGGTTACTAGCGAAATCGGTGTCGCCGAAGACGACCAATCGTGTTAGCGGGCGCTTTGGATCAAACTCCGCTGTAGGAGATTCCGTAATCGTCCCCGACGCCTCAATGACCAGGCCGAGCGTGTGAGGCCCCCGCACATCGGACCCTTCGTCGAAGATCTCACTACCCAGATCGGTAGATACCCACGAGTCGGCGGAGCTGTTGGCGATAGGGCCGTAGCGCACCGGAACCGTCGCCCCCTCGTCCAGCCGACGTGCGATGTCGGGCATGGCACGGAGCGCCGAGGCGCCCGGAAGCAAAGTCGACCCCAAGGGGCCGACGATGGCGCCTCCTTGAGTGATGGTCGTATCGCTTAGGTACTGGTCGCGCTGAACGACCAGGCTTCTTTGATCGGAGGCTGCTGACCGAGCGGGGTCGACGACGGCTCCCGGGAGCTGCTCTAGGCCCCAAGTTGCCAGCATCGCGTGCGTGATCTCTGGAGAATTGCCATCAGGCTCCACCAACAAGACCGCGCGTCCGCCATCGGCGAGCCAACTGATAAGAACGTCGCTTTCGGCCTGAGTCATCTCCCCCTGTGGTGCTGCGATGATCAATGCTGACGCGTCGCTCGGCACTCCCGTACGCAGCAGATTGAGGCTGAGGACGGAGTAGCCGTCCGCGCGGAGGCCACGAGCGGCAAAGCCGTATCCCAATGAGCCCCCGCGAAGGTCGTTGCTATCCCGCTCTCCGTGCCCTTCCACGAAATAGACGACGTGTTGCTGGGTTCGCGTCGCAGACAAGATGGCGGTGACCATCCGTTGCTCGCTCAGGGCGTCTTTGTCGACAGCCACCCTAGAGCCGCTAGGGTCACTGGCGAACACCAGCGAAGGGAATCTCACCGCCCCGAAAGACCTAGCGACCGATGGCTCCAAGTCGGGGTCGACAAATCTGTAGCTGATCTGATCCATGTGCTTAGCAAACTCGCTGAGTAGCTGCTCCGACGTTGCACGGAACAGCGAGTCTGATTCGTTAGCGGGCACGACGAACCCGATCACCTCCACCGGCGTGTCGAGCGCTTCAAGTACCGCTACCGCCTGCGGCGATATCTCAAACTGCCGTGTTGCCGTAAGGTCCCAACTTGCGCCCGTGGCATTCGCGATCACGTTGACCATAACCGCCAGACCCACGGCGATGGCGACGGTCGCGAGCCCCATTCCTGAGAACCGCCCGCGCCTGCCCATGAACGTCTTGAAGATCACGTCTAGCGACGCCATCCCTGCGGCCGCAAGCAGCCCCATGGACGCCACTGAGGTCACCAACGCAAACCCCGCTAGCTCAGGCACCCACACGGCCAGCAGCGTGCCCCCTACGAGCCCTATAGTGCCCAGGGCGGCCAACAGCGGCGCTGAGCGTCGTAGCGCGGCCATCATCGGTCTATTCCTCGACTTGCGATCAACGCCATCGGCGCGTCTCAAGGCTCAAGGTGGTGAGGAGCAGGAAAAACGCGATGAACGTCACGAAATAGGAGACGTCAGAAATATCGATCACGCCCGCCACGAAACCGTTGTAATGCCCCGGCAGCGATAGCGACCGCAGCAGCACGGACGGCGCTCCCGCCACCACGTCCGCAGCCTGGTCAGCGAGGGTGAGGAACAGCAGAGCTACTGCCGACGTAGCGCCCGCGATGATTTGATTACTGCTGAGCGACGATGTGAACAGCCCCAGAGATGCCGCTGCTCCACCGTACAGCAAGAGCCCAAGGTACCCGGTGAACAGCGGCCCCGTGTCTGGGTTCCCGTACCACGCGATCAGTCCAACGTAGATGAACGTAGGTATCACGATTCCAAGGAACATGGCGATCAACGCGAGGAACTTGCCTAGGACTATCTCCCATTCTTTGATGGGGGTGGTCATCAGCAGTTCGAGGGTGCCCATCTTCTGCTCCTCGGCCAGCAAGCGCATCGTCGCGATTGGCCCCCAGAGGATGATGGCGAAGGCGAGTGGCGTGAGCATTTCTCGGAGCGAAGCCTCAGGTACCGGCGCTGAAAGGCCACTCACCAAGAAATGGCCCGCCAGTGCCAGAAATACCGCCCCAACGACATAGGCCATCGGAGACGCGTAGTAGGCACGCGCTTCTTTTTGCGCGAGGGTCAAGACGTTACGCAAATTGACCGGCCTCAGGCGCGCGGGCCAGATCAAGAAAGGCGGCTTCCAGCGAAGGCCGCTCTTCCACCACCGACGCGATCACGATACCCGCGCGAACCAGTGCCACGATGACATCGTTCTGGAGATGCTCCCCCGAACCGACCACCGTCAACGCAGAGGGCCCGTTATCCATCGGTGCGGCGGTCTCGACCGAAGAGACGCTCGCTACACGAGCCAGCGACTCCGCCGCAACAGCGTCATCGCCTTCGATCCTGATCGTTATGCGTCGCCGCGTCGGGTCTATCGCCGTGATGTCGGCGATCGGGCCATCGGCGACTACTCCTCCGTCCTTCAGGACAACGGCGCGATCGCATAGCTCGGCCGCCTCTGAAAGTTGATGAGTGCTCAGCAGAACCGTGTGCTGGCCGGTCAACGAGCGGATGAGATCTCTAACCTCCGCCACCTGTACCGGATCGATCGAGACGGTAGGCTCGTCCAAGATCAGCACCTCCGGGTCGTGCAGGATCGCGATGGCTAGCCCTGTCCGCTGTCGGTACCCCTTTGAAAGTTTCAAGATCAGAACGTCGCGGTAGGCACCGAGGCCCACCTGTTCGATCACCTCATCGATCCGACGCTCTAGGTCATTCCCGCGCATCTTCCGCAGCCGTCCGAAGAAACGAAGCGAGTCTTCGACGGTCAGGTCCGTATACAGCGGCACGTCCTCGGGCAGGTATCCGACCACTTTGCGGACATCCAGGGAATGGCTGGTGACATCGAATCCCGCCACCTTGGCAGCACCGGCAGTGGGAGGAAGGTAACCGCACAGGATGCGCATCGTCGTGGTCTTGCCGGAGCCGTTAGTCCCCAGCAGCGCGACGGTCTCTCCGCGTGTCACGGAAAATGACAGCCCTTCGATCGCCTTACGGGGACCGAAGAACCTAGTGAGCCCGCTCGTTTCGATCATAACGTCTTGCAAGGTCATGCCCGGTTGGCCGCGATACGAGACGACCAGTCAAGATTTGATTTCGAATACCCCTGAACGTAGACTAGCGCCGCGCTCGAAACCGCCGTTCTCAGGAGTGCCGCAGCATTGTACCGCTTCCTAGTCAGACGCCTGCTCCTGGCAGTCCTGACGATGTTCATTGTGAGCATCGTCGCTTTCTTCATGCTGCGCTTGATTCCAGGCGACATCATCGACCTGATGCTGGCCGACTTCGGCTACGCTGCAGACCGGGCCGTGCTTGAAGCACAGCTAGGACTCGACCAGCCGGTCTACACTCAGTTCTTCAGTTGGTTCTTCGGTTTGCTGTCCGGCGATCTTGGTGATTCGCTGTGGACTAGTCGCACCGTCGCGGATGAACTCTCGGTACGCTATCCCGTAACCATCGAACTTGCCATCATCGCGCTCACCGTCAGCATCGTGGTGTCGATTCCCATTGGCATCATCACCGCCGTTAGACAGGACACGTGGGTCGACTACGCGTTGCGTTCCACCTCCATCGGACTTGTCGCGCTGCCGGCGTTGTGGATAGGCACCCTAGTAGTGACCCTCCCCGCCATTCTTTGGGGATGGGCCCCTCCCTTGAGCTACGTGCCATTTACCACGGACCCTATCAAGAACCTTTCGGTCATGCTTCTCCCCGGTATCATCATCGGCATTCCGCTCATCGGTGGACTCATTCGTATGACGCGGGCGATGATGCTGGAGGTCATCCGGCAGGATTACATCCGCACCGCGTGGGCTAAGGGCCTCCAACCTCGCACGATCTGGTACCGCCACGCTGTACGAAATGCGATGATTCCTGTCGTGTCCTTGCTGGGACTCCAAGTTCCATTCTTGCTCGGTGGAACCGTGGTCATCGAGTTGATATTCAACCTCCCGGGGATGGGCCAGTACCTGCTCAATTCATTGACACACAGGGACTACGTCCCAGCCCAAACCATCGTGTTGATCTTTGCTGCTGGCACCATCTCGATCAACCTGATAGTGGACATGCTCTACAGTTATCTTGACCCCCGAATCAGGTACGCGTAGCAATGACAGCGAACGACAACCTAGGTATCAAGGTCGCAGCGCCGCCCAGGCGGCGCCGATTCACAACGTCAGGACTCTGGGTCTTCACTGTCCGGCTTTACCGAGAGAAGCCCCTGGGGTTCATCGGTGCTGTCATAGTCATGATCATGGTTTTAATGGCCGTGTTCGCTCCTTGGGTCGCTCCATACCCCTACGACGAACCGCACTATTCAAATTTGCTCGAAGGCTCAAGCACCAGCTTCATCTTGGGTACGGACTTCCTCGGCAGAGACTTATTCAGCAGGCTGGTTTACGGTGCCCGTGTCTCCATCTCCGTCGCGGTTGGTGCCGTATTGCTCGGCAGTCTTCTCTCCGGGTTCCTCGGGATCACGAGTGGATACCTAGGAGGGAGGTACGACACTATCGTCCAGCGATCGGTCGACGCGTGGATGAGTGTCCCCCCTCTGCTCTTCCTGCTATTCGTCATGTCCATTCTCGGACCGTCCGCTCTAAATGTGACCATCGTCCTCGGCCTCGTAGCCATCCGCGAGAGCCGTGTGCTCCGCGGCTCGGTGCTATCGATAAAAGAGAACGCGTATATCGAGGCTGCACGTATCAACGCGGCCAGCACCACGCGGATCCTGTGGAAACACGTCCTGCCTAACGTAATGGTTCCTATCATCATCCTGGCTAGCTTGCGGCTAGGCTTAGTGATCCTCATCGAGGCCTCTCTGAGCTTCCTCGGGTACGGCGTGCCTGCTCCCTTCCCGTCCTGGGGCAGAATGCTGAGCTCAGAGTCCAGAACCTATATGGCATTGGCCCCCTGGTTGGCCATCTGGCCTGGCGTGTTCCTCAGCTTGACCGTCTTCGGGTGGAACGTCCTAGGGGATGCGTTTCGCGACCTCCTAGACCCCCGCATGCGAGGCACAGGCGGCGGGTACCGCTCCTGATTGCGAGCATGAGTTGACTGACGTCGCGATCATCGGGCTCGGTCCAGTTGGCCTCAGTCTGGCTCAAGCCGCGAAAAAAGCGTTGCCCGGTGCCGAGGTGGTGGGGTTCGACCCGGACAGGGAGCGTGTCCAGCGGGCGCGTGACTCAGGCATCCTCGACGCAGTGAAGGACCGGCTCGCACCGGCATTGGCGGGTGCCTCCCTTGTGGTGCTCGATGTCGCCCTGAGCGAGGCTGAGCCTGCCCTCGAATCGATCGGCAAGCTCGCACCCCCATCGTGTATCGTCACGGACACCTGCTCGTTGAAACGGCCTGTCCTAGATTGGGCCGCCAAGTTCCTGCCTCCAACCATGGGATTCGTCGGTGGCCACCTGGTTCTAGATCAATCCCCTGGGGCAGACGGAATCACGACGGCTGGTGCTACGTACTGCTTGGTTTGCGGCCCCGACACCCCTCCTGAGGCCATCCGCGTCGTAGTGGCCCTTGCGTCCGCAGCAGGTGCTGAGCCGCTTTTCATGGACGCGGACGAGCACGACAGCTTCGTCCTGGCCACCAGCTACCTCTCGCAGATCGCCAACGCTGCGGCCATCGACGCCGTAGTCCGCAGCCCGGTCTGGAGAGACATCCAGAACCTCAAGGCCAACGCCTTCAATCTTGGTGCGGCCTCGTCTGCATCGGACGTCAACCAACTGTCCCTTGGCGATATCGCGACGCTGGGCGTCGAAAACTTGGGCTCGGTCATATCCTGGATCGATCGGCTTCAACATGAGCTTGGCTCGATCAAGGACTCACTGGTCCGCGGCGTCGAGGCTGGCGAGATGGTGGACTTCGACACCATCAACCAAGAGCGCATCGAGCTCCTGACTCAGCGGTCGGGAAGTGGCCCCAAGCCCGAGCGGCCAGGCGTGCGTGGCCTGCTGCTGGGAGAGTGGCTGAACGATCGCGCCAAGCAGCGACGAGGGGCCAAACGTCCCTAAGGGATTCGCGTCTTGGCCATCTCTTGCGCCAGCCAATCAAGCATGCTGGAGTCGAGGCGCACGTCGATCTCTTGTTCAGCCAGAGAAGCGCTCATCCACGCCTCGAACGCTCGCTCTTCGATCTGAGGCACGTGTTCAGGATCAACCGCGCGGCTGGTGTCCCTACCGCTGACCACGTAGAGCGCGAACGCCCCACTTGGCTCCTCGATGGGCAGCGACGTCACCAGCGGCTCCACGCCCCATAGATAGTCCGCAACGTGCTCTGGTAACGCGTCATACGGGAGCCAGCCAAGATCACCGTCATCGTCCGCTAACGAATACGCTGTCGCAAGCTGCTCGAATGGCGTGCCAGCCTCAGCGCGTTGCAGCACGAGATTGGCGGAATCACGATCCGCTGTCAGGATGCGATGTACGTGGATCTGTGGCTGAACCGAGGGAAGCGTAGAGCCCAGGATCGCTGTCGCCTGAGACCTGAGGATCGCCGCCGCCATCTGGTCTCGGAATGAACCTTCGCTCAGCCGCCGTTGATCGAGGTACCTACGAAGCAGTTCGCTGATCTCTGATTCACCGATAGCGGCCTGGTCTCCACCTGACTCCGTGGCCAACAACAACGCCCGGATACGAATGTCGACCACGTCGTCCTCCGGAAGGCCGCCGAACAGATCGGCCTGCTGCCGGAGTACCTCGTCTTCAGTCAGCTCGGCGGCCGCGCCAAAAGCACGTGAACCGAGATCAAAGCGGCGCCCCTCCAGGGAGGCCTCGATCTTCTCCACCCGCAGCATCTCCACTAACACGCTGCGTTGGATCTCTTGACCGTTAACGCGAACGAACCAGTCATCGTTGGGTTGGACGAAAACGAGGAAGAACCCGATCGCTGGCGCTGCGATCAAAACCGCAGCAACCACAACCGCCAAGAGCACCCGTCGACGACGGGTGCTCTTGTGCTTCTCATCTTCAGCTATAGTCGGCACAGTTGCAGGAAACGTACTCCCTACACACCGTACAGCGCGCTGGGGTTGTCGCGCAGTATCTTCTCAGCGGTCGCGCTCGATATGTCGTCTCGCGCACGCATCTGACTCACCAGGTGCACTTGTGCGGACGGATCAGCGGAGAGTCGGTCGGTGGTACCAGGCGTGTGGTGCCCGTAGTCCGTACCCACGACGAGATGATCCTCACCTATGTAATTCATGAGGTAGGGGAGATCCTCTTCGACTTCGTACGAGATCCACATGTTGTACTTATCGAACAGCTTAGGGCCCCAGAAATTCTCATCTGCTCGCAACGTCCCACGGAGCTGGTACATCGCGAAGGGAATCCAAGACGCACCGGTCTCGATGAAGCCCCAACGGACGTTGGGGAATAGCTCGGGAATCTTGTTTGCAATCAGGTTGCGGAACGCCACGATGGGTGGGAGGCGACCATGAGTGAATGTATGACTCCGGCGGATGTCGACGAGATTGTTCAGGGCCGGGGCGCCTTGTCCTTGGTGGATAGTGATCGGCAGACCCAGCGCCTGGGCTTCTTCGTACACCGGGAAGAAGTAAGGGTCATCGAGGGTTCGATCGCCCTCGATCCCCCGGAAGAACACGCCACATGCGCCGTGCTCTTTCCCGAACCGCATCTCTGCGATCGACGCATCGATGTCCCGCAGCGGGGGGATGACCACCCACCGGATCCAGCCTTCGGCTTTGGCCCACACGTCTGCTAGATAACGGTTGTAGGCCTTGGCCAGTTCAACCTCATAGGCGACATCATGCGTGAGGAAAGCGAGGAACAACGTCGGGTAAACGACCTGCACGTCGCAGTTGGTGGCCAGCATGTCCTCGTGACGCATTGTCAGATCAAGGAGCTCCCGCGACTTCACGTCGACCCGATCTCGCACGTTTGACTGCGAAGTCGGTGTCACCAGGAAATTGCCGCCGCGGCCAGCAGGCTTCGGGGCGATCTGCCCATCGATCAGCCACATGTGGTCGACGCCCCCATAGAGCGTGTCGGGCGGCACCTCAACCACGACAGGACGTCGGGGGTGCCACGCAGGATCTAGGAAATTCCACATCTCCGGTGGTTCGGCGATATGTGTGTCCGCGTCGACTACGAGTGCCATCGTTCTTCACCCCTTAGACTCTAGTTTCAGGCTCAACAACCGCGCATGAGTATGTTCTTCGCAAATCTCATCGTCAAGGGAATCATACTCTGCGTAACCGCTCCTGAGCACTCTTGAGCACCGCGACCAGCCCCGAACGATTCAGAGGTCGATGCCCAGTTGACTCGGCCCAACGCTCCACCCAGCCATCGCCCCATTGGCCTAGAATGCCCCCAGCCAAGACGCATCCAGGAGGCCCCCCATCGGTTACTCATCCATCGTTTCCATCAAGTGCGACTACCCCGACTGCGACACCTCCGATGAGTACCTCGACTCCGACCGCGTCGAGCACCAATACCTGCCAGCAGGCTGGGGCCGCGTCGAATTCCAGACAGACGTCGAGCACGAGGACCACCACGACGCCGTTGGTCTAGCGGCCCTCCTTTGCCCTCCGCACGCGCTCCAGGTCAGGGAACGCATGTGGCCCGGTAAAGAGCCCGAGATGCACCCTCATCGATAGACGCCTGCGTACGCACCGCTCGATCCTGCGATCGACTATCGTCCGCTAGGCCCGCGCCGCCCTGGTCTTTAGCCGCCCCCCAAAGGTAGTAGGCACGACTATGGTCTGTAGTGCCCTAGTACTTTTGGCATATCGACAGTCGTGCCGGATGGCGATACGGTGGTAGGCGTGCGCGGGAGGGGGCGGTATCTTGGCTCGAATATTGGTCGTTGACGACCTTTCTCTAATGAGAATGCGAATACGTGAGTCTCTTCTTGAAGAGGGCCATCAGGTCATCGAAGCCACCGAAGGCGTGGATGCTGTGGATAAGTACAGATCCACCCGCCCCGATGCGGTGCTCATGGATCTGAAGATGCCTGACATGAATGGCATCGACGCGCTCAAGCAGATCCGGGCGTTCGACCCCACCGCGCGGATCACGCTCCTCACTGGGGACGCCCAGCGTGAGGTCGTGGAGGACGCCAAGATCAACGGCGCCATCGACTTCGTCCTCAAGCCCTTCACCCACCAACGGCTCCTAGACGCCGTTGCCAAGATGCTCCGGTAGCACCCACGCTGACCCTGGACGCACGGAATCAGAGCAGCATGTCATGCTGCTCACTGATCGGGCGTTCAAGCCAGGGCTCGAACCTATTAGGGGTATGACGTGAAATGGGGTTTTGGGAAGGCTGTTTTCAGCCTTCGCTAGTGACATCAGCGCGAACCATCTGCATCGCGCCAGGCCGTCGCCGAGGCGCCCAAACCCGATGTTCGGTGCGCCTGGCCTTTTTGTCAGCTAGCTTGACGAAACGCAGCCTGGAGTCGTTGCGTGCGTCGCACCACTGCGAGCACCTTCGCCTCTGCTCGATCAGGCGACTCCGTCTTCTCGATGCAATCGTCTGCGCCTGCGTCGAGCGCCGAGATACGAACCATCTCTGCATCCCCGTACGCACCAACCAGCGCGACCAACGGATGACCCAAAGCGTTGGATCGGACTTCGCCGATGGCCTCGGCCAACGAAGGACTCCACGAGGAATCGTTGGCTACGAAAACCACATCGGGAGGGGTCCATACGAGGTACCCGAAACCCGTCACCAAATCTTCGGCTTCGTCCACATCTGCGCCCGGCCAGAGGTTCGAAAGAATCTCCCGAACGGCGGTGATGCTGGAGGGCGAGCACCCTAAACAAAGGGCCCGCATCGCCTAAGCTACCAGGGTCGCGGAATCGTCATTGTCACTGTGGGCGGCCCACGGGTTTCGCGCCAGTTCCCCTACCGCGTCCAGTTGCCGCTGAAGGTTCGCCACACGCTTGGTCATGCTCACGAGCGTATCGTTCCCGTCGCTATCCCGGTGCATCCCTGATAGGTTCGGGTCCACGTCCCAGGAATCCCTGCTCCATGAATCTCTGCTCATCTAGTGCCTCCTCTGTGCTGCGCGAGTCCGCGTGCATGAGTTAGCCTCTCCCACTTCCGTACTAGTCTCACCGTACAAAAGTACTAGCCCATGCGGACGATAGACCTACAAGCGTCAGGCGCACTCGGCGCCTCGGGTCAGTTGCGGGCGACAATTACAGCGAACGCTGTTATTCGGATGCACTAGCTGCGCCGGTCCCGTCCCCTGGAGCCCGTCCTACCCCTTATCCTCCGCATCCCAGTACTGTGCCTTCAACCGACGCAAGTACGCCCTATCGCGCTCCTCGATCTCCTCTGGCGTGCCACCCGCCTCCCCGAACCACGGCGTCCCCTCCTCGTAACGCGCCGTGATCTTCGCCTGCGCCTCCTCGCTCATCCCTGGCAAGTGACGCGACAGCATCCCCATGCGCACGTCCCTCGGCCAACGCCACACGCCCGCCAAGTCGTAATGGAGCATCGGCCCCTCCTGCGGCATCCGGAACCCGAACGTCGCCCGCACCCCCAGATCGATATCCTCGGCTGACGCCACACCCTCAGCCCACATCTTGTACGCCTCTGTCGACAGCGCAGCCTGAAGCCGATTCAGCAGATACCCCGGAAGCTCCTTCTGCACCCGGATTGGCACGTGCCGTATCCGCTTCATCAACTCGTACGCCGTCTCGTAAGTCTCCTCCGACGTCCCTGGCCCCCTCGCAACCTCAACGCCTGGCACGATCGCCGGTGGCGCGAAGTAATGCGTCACCGCGATCCGATCCTGACGCTTCACGTCCGACCCGAAATCGCTCAGCACCAACGACGACGTATTACTCACGATGATCGTGTGGGGAGGACACAACGCGTCGAGCTTGTTGAACAGCGCCCGCTTATCCTCAGACCGCTCGACGATCGCCTCAGTGATGAAATCGCTAGTGGCAGCCAGCTCCGCCAGATCGGTCGTCGTCGACAGCCGACCGATAGCCGCCTCAGCCTCCTCTGCCGTGATCAACCCCTCCTCCACGAACAACGTCGCCGTCGCCGACGCATCACGCATCGCCCGTAACAGCCGCTCATCGTCCAGATCGCACATCGTCACCGGGTACCCACCCATCGCGAACGCCAACGCGATCCCGTGCCCCATCAACCCCGACCCCACAACCCCAATCCTCTGGATATCGTCCACGCCCATACGAACCTCCTTCGCCGAACTGCCTGCTTGATCGCGTGAAGACCTGCGTGACTTGGGCCCTCAAATCATGAAGAAGCCCTTGCTCAGTCGGAGATTCTCAAGCTCCCGGATGCCTTTTGCCCTGGCCGCAAATTCATCGAGGCCAACGCCCTCGATAAGCCCTTGGTCACGCAGCACGGAGTGGATCTCAGGGAATATCTTCTCCGCTGTCGGATCAACATTCAGGAAATCGCCAGCGAAATGATAGGGAAGAAACTCTGGCTGGAAGTACGAGAAATTATCCTTCAGGATCTGATACTCGCTATCTTCCGTGGCCCCCGTGGCCCCCGTGGCCAGTGCCAACCTTGCCGCGACGTAGCTCTC